>Ga0326728_10002829_pt1 | contig 56443 bp, 48 predicted proteins | sample MB3enrmetagenome_FD_207602 | JGI IMG/M metagenome (GOLD analysis project Ga0326728, IMG submission 207602) | Lab enriched peat soil microbial communities from McLean, Ithaca, NY, United States - MB31MN | ecosystem: Environmental > Terrestrial > Soil > Wetlands > Peat | place: USA: New York... | reverse complement strand
CGAAGCTCGCATCCATTCCTGTCTGGCCTCATTCAACCGGGAGCGCATCGAACGATCCAGCGATGCGACGCCGTCATCCACCTGCTGGGCCCTTTCAGCAATCCTGGTCGCGACCGTCTGAAAGGCGCGGTGCATGCGCAGTTCCGTCAGCCGTTGCCGGGCTTCGGAGAGTTGTAGCCGGATCATCTGGGCCATGTGGCGGGCGCGATTTTCCAGCTCCGCAATGAAGTCCTGCTTGCGGTGGACGACCAGCTCGGCGGCGGCGGAAGGCGTGGGCGCGCGCAGGTCGGCGACGAAATCTGCGATCGTAAAATCCGTTTCGTGACCTACTGCGGAGATTACCGGAATTCCGGAAGCCGCGATGGCCCTCGCCACCACTTCTTCGTTGAACGCCCAGAGGTCTTCGAGCGATCCCCCGCCGCGCGCCACGATGATCACTTCGGCGTTCTGCTCGCGGTTGAAGAATGTCACGCCTTCGACAATCTCCTCCGCCGCGCCCTCGCCCTGCACTTTGACCGGATAAAGCAGCACGCTCATATTTCGGAAGCGGCGGCGCAGCACACGCAGGATGTCGCGAATCACTGCGCCGGTGGGCGATGTCACCACGCCGATGGTCCGCGGCAGCACGGGCAGGGGCTTCTTGCGGGCAGTATCGAATAAGCCCTCGGCGGCAAGCTTCTGTTTGAGCTGCTCGAAGGCCAGTTGCAGCGCGCCCAGGCCGGCAGGCTCGAGGTATTCAACGTAAAGCTGATACTCGCCTCGCGCCTCGTACACGCTCAAATGGCCGCGCGCGATCACCGCAATGCCGTCCTGGGGTTTGAATTTCAGATACCGTGCCTGGTTGCGGAAGCACACCGCGCGGAGCTGGGCGGTCGCATCCTTGAGCGTGAAATAGAGATGGCCGGACACGGCGGGCCGGAAGTTTGATACCTCCCCGGCAACCCACACGTCGCTATACTGCCGTTCCAGCAGGTCTTTGATTTCCCGGCTCAGCTCGGAGATGCTGAAAATCTTCCGCGTGGGGCCGAAATTTAAGAGCGCCTGTTCCACGATTGATCCTGTCAGGCTGTCAGCTGAGAGCTTCGCTACCGCCTCGTAAAATGCGAAATGATCCAAAGCACCAGGGTCAAGACTACGCTCAACAGCACGCACGTGACGATGGGAAAGTAGAAGTGCAGGTTCTTACCTTTGTACACGATATCACCCGGCAGCCGCCCCAGGCCAAAAAGCGAGAACCGCGCGCCCGCCATCAGCAACAATCCGGCACCAACCAGCAGCACGCCGACAACGAGCAGCAATTTGCCGAGCTGGAAAGGCAGCATATAGACATTGTACTGGAAACTTCCGCGCTCGTAGCGCCGACCTTCAGGTCGGCAGTCCCCTCGGTGCTGACCTGAAGGTGAGCGCTACGTCGCCAGAATGATGGCGGCGGCGAGCGCCGCCGTTTTGTGGTCCTTCGTCCAAGGCGGGCCGATGGAACTTCCCAAGCTTGAAACCCTGCGCTGCATTCCACTCGCCTCGTTCCCGAATGTCGTCCTGGCCCGGTCGTCGAGGTCTCGCTCTTTAATTGCCGTAACGGGAGCATCCAGGCGCTCACAGGCTTTCTTAACAGCATCGCGAAAGAACTCGCCCTCGGCCGTGTGAATCAAAGCATGCGACGCGAGAATTGCGGGGAGGGCTGGCAGGGGGCGGCCTGAGGCCAGAAGCACAGCGGAACCCGCAATTGGACATCGCCGCGCTTTCAAATCCTCGACCACCTCTTTAATAGCCTCGAAAGCCAGGCGCTCTGAGACGGCTGCACAGTTCGCAAGATAACTCTCCGCCTCTGCAAGTCCGAGACCCGCTGCGAAGTGATAGGGCTGCCTGGCCCCTGGGACGACGGGATCCGCAGTGACGATGCGCCTTCGGTCTAATACTTCTACCGAGTCTGCATCAGCGGAGATGGCCACCAGCACTCCCCAACCGGAATGCATCCGAAACCCGAGGGCTGCTCGCTTCACGCCGGAGGTTTTCATCGATGATTCAGATCGGGGCAAGCCATGGCGTGCCCCTACGGAGCCTCAGAACGTCAGGTCCACTCCCCGGAAGAAATAGCCGATCTCGTACGCGGCTGTCTCGGGAGCGTCCGAGCCGTGCACGGCATTGTGCTCGATATTCGTAGCGTAGAGCTGGCGAATGGTTCCGGCGGCGGCGTTGGCGGGATTGGTAGCGCCCATGACCTCGCGCAGGCGCGAAATAATTTGTTCGCCTTCCAGCACCATCACCAGGGCGCGGCCCGAGCTCATGAACGTCGTGAGGCTTTCGAAGAAGGGCTTACCGCGGTGCACGACGTAAAATCCTTCCACCTCTTTCTTCGTAAGATTCACCAGGCGCGCCGCGACGATTTTAAAGTCATTCGCTTCGAAGATCTTAATGATGTCACCCATGTGCCCCGCCGCAACCGCGTCGGGCTTTATAATTGTCAAAGTACGCTCTATTGCCATATGCTCCCCAAAGGTTTAAAGGTCAAAGGCTAAAGGATAAAGCGTAGGACCAACGTTTACCCTTCAACCTTTACCCTTCAGACTTGCCTTTAACGTCTCGCCAATCAGCGCCGGACTCTCGGCGACCGCAATGCCCGCCGACTGGAGCGCTGCGATCTTATCCTCGGCGGTCCCCTTCCCGCCTGAAATGATGGCCCCCGCGTGGCCCATGCGGCGGCCCGGCGGCGCGGTGCGTCCGGCGATGAACCCCACCACGGGTTTCTTGACCTGCGCTTTAATGAAAGCTGCCGCTTCTTCTTCAGCCGTGCCGCCGATCTCTCCAATCATGACGATCCCGTGCGTTTCCGCGTCTTCATTGAACAGCCGCAGCACATCCACAAAGGTCGTTCCGATAATCGGGTCGCCGCCAATCCCGATGCAGGTAGACTGGCCGATGCCCAAGGCCGAAAGCTGGCCAACCGCCTCATAGGTCAGTGTTCCACTGCGCGAGACGACACCCACGCTTCCTTGCAGGTGGATGTGCCCCGGCATAATACCAATCTTGCACCTTCCGGGCGAAATAATACCGGGACAGTTGGGGCCGATCAGCCGCGTCTTGGTTCGCGAGAGATAATGCATCACGCGTGCCATGTCGAGCGTGGGGATACCCTCCGTGATGCAAACTACCAGCGGCAACCCGGCATCAGCCGCTTCCAGGATCGCGTCCGCAGCGAAGGGAGGCGGGACAAAAATCACAGAAGCATTTGCACCAGTCGCATCTCTAGCCGCCCCGACCGTATTGAACACCGGAATACCGTCAACGGTGCTCCCGCCCTTGCCCGGTGTCACCCCGGCCACCACTTTGGTACCGTACGCCACCGCTTGCTGCGTATGGAATGTGCCTTCCCGACCTGTGATGCCCTGCACTAAGAGTCGTGTGTTTTCGTCAGCGAGAATAGACATAGGATTGATTCATTGATCCATTGATTCATTGAAGTGATTCAATGAATCAATTCCGCACGAGCGCAACCACTTTTTCCGCCGCGTCCTTCATGTCGTCCGCCACACCGAAATTCAGGCCAGACTCGCGCAGAAGTTGCTGACCCAGCTCAACGTTTGTCCCCTTCAGTCGGACGACGACTGGAACTTTGGTCCGGAGGGCCCTGACTGCCGCGATTACGCCATTCGCCACAATATCGCAGCGCATAATGCCGCCGAAGATGTTAATGAGCACGGCGCGCACGTTGGCATCGCTCAAGATGATTTCGAAACCGTGGCGAACCTGTTCTTCGTTGGCGCCGCCGCCCACATCCAGGAAATTGGCTGGGCGTCCGCCGGCGTACTGGATGATGTCCATGGTGGCCATGGCCAGGCCCGCCCCGTTCACCATGCATCCGACGTTGCCGTCCAGTCGGACGTAGTTCAAGCCATAATTCGAGGCTTTCATCTCCAGCGGGTCTTCCTCATCCAGGTCGCGCAGCTCGCGGATTTCGTTGTGTCTGTAAAGCGCGTTGTCGTCAAAATTCATCTTGGCGTCGAGCGCCAGCAGGCGGCCGTTGCGAGTGAGCACAAAGGGATTGATCTCTACAAGGGAAGCGTCCGTGGCGATCATTGCCTGATACAGGCTGGAAAAGAACCGCACAGCATCGTTCACCAGCTTCGCTTCCAGGCCGAGCCCGAAGCCCAGCTTGCGTGCCTGGAAAGGCTGCAAGCCCAGCGCAGGATCAATGAACTCCTTCAAGATCCGTTCCGGATGCTCGGTAGCCACTACTTCGATTTCCACCCCACCCTCGATCGAGGCCATGAATACAGGGCGGGCAGTGGTACGGTCAATCACCAAGCCCAGATAAAGTTCCCGCGCCACCTGCAAGCCTTCCTCAACCAGAAGACGCTTCACCACGCGCCCCTCGGGACCCGTTTGAATCGTGACCAGCTTCTTGCCGAGCAACTCTCCCGCGATGCGCTGAGCTTCATCCGGGTTGTGGGCCAACTTCACACCGCCCGCCTTGCCCCGGCCTCCCGCATGGATCTGCGCCTTCACCACGACGGTTCCGCCCAATCGCTCCGCCACCGCGCGCGCTTCCTCGGGGCTAATGGCAATTTCACCGCGCGGAGTGGCTACGCCGAATTTTGCAAGTGTTTGCTTGGCTTGGTATTCGTGAATCTTCATAGTGGCCCGTTGTCAGTCGTCCGTGGTCCGTTGTCGACACTTGGTGTGCAGTTGTTTACACAACCGTCGACGGCGTTAGAGGATTGCAATTAACCGGTAATCTGGCAGTATATGAAATAGGGCGCCTAATTGCAATGCGCACACGATTTCGTATCCTGCTGGAAGTCGTGGCGATTTTCAACCGGACGGCCTGAGTACGGGAGGCAACGGACGACGGACAACGGACGCGTGAGGCCATGGAAATCCGCGAAACCATCGAAAAGCTGGAATCCCGCCAACACCTCAGCCGCGCCGAGGCTGGGGCGGTGATGGAGCGCCTCCTGTCAGGCTCCCTGCCCGACGAGGAGATCGTCAGCTTCCTCGCGGCCTTGCGGGACAAGGGCGAGCAGGCTGAGGAACTGGTCGGGTTCGCGCAGGTGATGCGAGTTCACGCTGCCGAAGGCTTGCGCCGGGCGGGAGTTGATCTGGAGGCGCTGCGGGGAGGCAGCCCCTTGCTCGACACCTGTGGAACCGGCGGCGATGGTCACGCCACGTTCAACGTCTCGACGGCGGTGGCGCTGGTGGCCGCAGCCGGCGGGGTCCGCGTGGCCAAGCACGGCAATCGTTCCATCTCGAGCCGCTGCGGCAGCGCGGATGTGCTGGAAGCCCTCGGCGTCTCGCTCAACCTGCCGTACGCCCGCATCCCCGCCTGCCTGGAAGAAGTGGGTATGGTTTTTCTGTTTGCGCCCAGCCTCCACGCGGCCATGAAGCACGTGATGAATGCACGGCGGGCTCTGAAGACAAAATCCGTTTTTAACCTGCTGGGGCCGCTTACAAATCCGCTTCGCGCCTCGGTCCAGCTCGTCGGAGTCTACGATGCGTCGCGCACGGAGATGATGGCGCGGGCCCTGGGCGCCGTCGGTACCGAGCGCGCTTTCGTGGTGACGGGCTGCGACGGCATGGACGAGATCACTCTCTCCGGCCCGACGCAGCTCTCCTCTTTCAATGCCGAAGAGGTCGAGACGCGCGACGTGACCCCGGAAGAGTTTGGCTTGGCGCGGACGCCCCTCGCGGCACTGCGCGGCGGAGACGCAAAGACCAACGCCCGGCTTACACTATCCGTCCTTCGAGGCGAGGGCGGTCCACGCAGGGATGTGGTGCTCGCTAACGCTGCCGCGGCGTTTGTGGTGGCGACCAAGGCGGCAGACTTTCTCCACGGCGTTGCCATGGCCACCGCAGTTATTGACTCCGGCCGCGCACTCGAGACACTAACGAGACTGGTGGACTTTACGCAGCGGAACAAGAGCCATTGATTCATTGAGCCATCAAATCATTGGTTCATTGCGCTGCCGCATCACCGCTCGCTTCCCCTTCGTATGTCATCCTGAGCGAAGCGAAGGATCTCGGTAGTTCGTCCCTGGCGTTAGAATCCAAAGACAACTGCGGCGATCCTTCGCTTCGCTCAGGATGACAGTATCCGTCGCCCCGACGACTGACAACGGACCCCTGACAAAGGACGGCCCGCGGCAACCCTACATCTTCAGGAAATTGGCGAGCAACTGCCTTCCCGGCTGCGTGAGGATCGATTCGGGATGAAATTGAACCCCTTCGATCTTCATGTGGCGGTGCCGCAGGCCCATGATCAGGCCGTCGGGTGAGGTGGCGGAGATTTCAAGGCAGGGTGGGAGGCCCTCGCGTTCCACGATCAGCGAATGGTAACGAGTGGCCTCGAAAGGATTCGGCAGGCCTTCGAAAATAGTCTTGCCGTCGTGATGCACCTGGCTGATCTTGCCATGCATCAGTTCCGGCGCTCGGATGACCTTGCCACCGAAGGCTTGTCCGATGGCTTGATGCCCGAGGCACACTCCCAGAATAGGAACACAGCCCGCCAGCTTGTCGATCACCTCCAGGCAGATTCCTGCTTCGTTGGGAGTCTTGGGACCGGGTGAGATGACAATCGCACTGGGCAACTCTTTTTGGATTTCATCTAAGGTGGTCTGATCGTTTCGAACCACACGCATTTCCGCGCCCAGTTCACCTAAATATTGGACCAGGTTGTAGGTGAAAGAATCGTAATTGTCGATGATGAGAATCATTCCCCAAGCCCCTTCAAATTCATTATAGTTGGAACTTGCTTTTTGGGTTTTAGATTTTGGATTGGCGGAGGCGAAGATGCCACGAACCAAACGGCGGGAATTCCTGAAGTCGGGTATTGTTTCAGCAGCCGGAATCACCGGAATTGCCAGAAGTGCGGAAGCCCTCTCCAGCCCCTCAGTACCCTTTGCGGCTGAGGCAGCCGGAACGCCCCCGCCATTTCATCTCGGCCTGGTGACGTACAATTTGGCGGCGAACTGGGACATTGAAACCATCATCAAAAACTGCGAGCAAACAGCCTTTGTGGGTGCGGAACTGCGCACCACACACAAGCACGGAGTCGAACCCTCCCTCAGCAAGCCGCAACGCGAGGAGGTGAAGAAGCGCTTTGCCGATTCGAAGGTGCGCCTCGTCAGCCTGGGGACGACCTGCGAATATGAGTCGCCGGAAGCTGCCACGGTCGAGAGGAACATCGAAGAAACGCGCCGCTGGTGCGAACTAGCGCAAGATCTGGGCTGCCTGGGTGTGAAGGTGCGCCCCAACGGATTCCCGCGCGACGTTCCGCACGAGCAGACTCTCGAGCAGATCGGCCATGCGCTGGCCAAATGCGGAGACATTGCGCGCGACCACGGCGTTGAAATCTGGATGGAAGTTCACGGCGAGGGCACACAGATTCCCGCCAACGCTCATCAGATTCTCTCCGCCGCCAACCACCCGTTGGTCGGCGCCTGCTGGAATTCCAATCCCACCGACGTGGAGAACGGCTCGGTTCGGAAGAGTTTTGAGCTGTTGAAACCTTGGATTCGCAGTTGCCATATCAATAACCTGGACAATGCAGCTTATCCCTGGCATGAGCTCTTCACCTTATTCCGATCCGTCAACTTCGAGCGCTACACGTTCGCCGAGGTTGGTGAACCGAGCTGCGAGCCCCTGCGCTTCATGAGCTACTACCACGCCGTGTGGGATTACCATGCGGGACTGGGCAGACCGTGAGAAGGCAGTAGGCAGTTGGCAGTAGGTCAATTCTTTCTGGAGGGCGCGTTAGACCCGAGACATGAAAGCTCACACTTGCCATCTTCTCTTGCTTGCTGTTATCTCGATCTTGCTCGCGGCTGCAGTGAGCATTCTGGCTAATGACGACCAACCCGTAAGCGCAATACCAGCACTTGTTTCCATTAGATACTGCGACGGGGACACGCAGGTGTATTCAGTGTGGCTCAAGCTGCGGGTGAAATTCGTTAATCGAACAAACAAAACCTTAATACTCGACAAGGAGATCGGAAAAGCCTGGTACGGCGAGAAGGTAGCGCGAAGCGTGGAAGATCTTGCAGCCGGCAGGTACGAATACAATCCCAACATCGATTGGGTCTTCAGCAAGAAAGATGATCTACCTGCTGTGCCGAGTGCCGACGCTCCAGGGTCGGATTTTGCATTGCTTGTCCCCGGCGACACCTTCAATAGTGAAGTTAATATCACCGTATTTGCTCAGTACGAGAACCCAAAAAGTTTCGCAGGTTCGATTAGGCCAGGAGTTCATGTCCTCCAACTGGAACTCTCTGCATGGGATCACCCTGGCAAGGCCTCTGTATATGCGAATTCATGGCGAAAACTCGGAGAGCTTGTAACGGGAGTGATTAAGACTGAGCCGTTGGAGATACGGATACCTTCGAATCCTGAGGTTGAGCGCGGCTGCAAGTAAACCGATCTCTCTTCACGTGGCGCTTTCATCAGCCGCCGCAGGCCGGGCGAGGGGTCCCCACGTCGCAGAGGACAAGTCGAGAATTCTCTTGACTTTCGCTTTTCATTCGCCTAGGATGAGAGTTGACAGCAACCACACCAGCCTATGGAGGATTACATGACGATCAGCGAAGCGCTTCTGCCTGAGTTGGACGAGGAGATTACCAAGACACGCAAGACCCTGGAGCGGGTCCCCGAGAAAGCAGACTTCGTTCCGCATCCCAAGTCGATGCCGCTCGGCAAGCTGGCGCCCCACGTGGCCGAGCTTGGCGGATTCGGCCTCATGGTGCTTACTACCCCCAAGGTGGACTTTTCCGCGGGCAGCTATAAGCCATTGCCTTTCGAATCCGCGGCCCAACTCGTCAAGGTATTCGACGACGGCGCGGCCAAGGTCCGGCAGGCGCTCATCGACACACCCGACGAAGCCTGGAAGGAGAACTGGATCCTCGCTTTCGAGGGCAAGGCCATTTTTGAGGGGCCTCGGTTTCTGGCCTACCGGCAGATGTTCCTCAATCACCTTGTCCACCATCGCGCCCAACTCGGCGTCTACCTGCGTTTGAACGGCATTCCGGTACCCGCCATCTACGGACCGTCCGCCGACGAGCCCTGGGGGTGATCAAATTACTCCGTAGGGGCACGCCATGGCGTGCCCCTACATGCGCCATGGCGTGTCTCTGTGCGAGGGTGATGGGTCCGCGATCTACGCCGGCTCGATCTTGTATCGCTCCCCTCTCTGCGTAGCAAACTGTACGATTTCTCCTCTCACCGCAACGGCGATCGGCCGGCTATCGCTCGCGCGCGTCACCTTGGGCTGCGCATTGGGCCAGGGATTGACCAGCTTCGCCGTTGCACCTTTTTCGCTAAGCATCGTCACCTGTGAAACCGTTTTGCCATCGTAGGAGGCGCTAAGCAGGAAGGCCCCGAATGCGCGAAGGTCCCGGAAGCGCGCTCCTCCCAATCCCTGCGTGTTGGGAAAGAGGCGGATCGCCCCTGAGAAGCTCTGGAGCATGCACTCATTGAGCACAGCAGGCAGCGAAAGATTTTCCGTCCAAACGCCCATGCGCATCATGAAATCATAGTCAACGCCATCATTGTACCGGCCGTCGATCTGGCGGACACGGTCGTTGGCAATGCCGTTGGGCAACTGGCAGTAGCGCACCTCGTTCTTGAACCATTGGACATCCAGCATCCCCAACCGCGCGCGGATCAGGGGCTGATAGACAAGATCATTGCCTCCTTCCAAGCGAATGGTGCGCGCCGTGCGCCGGGCGATTTCCAACTGCTCTTCGTTGCGCCCCATCCCGACCTGATCTCCCGGAAAAACAGGGGCAAGTGTCACCGGGATATTGTAAACGTGCTCTGGTGGAGCATTAAGCACATCCAGCCACACTTCGCCATAGGGCCCCTGGGTTTTCGGGTAGGCGGCCAGATTGTTGCGGACCTCCGCCCATCGTTCGCGCTCGCCTTCGTCGACATTGAGGATCTTGGAGGCCTCGAGGACGGCATCGAGCAAGAACTGCGCCATGGCCAAGTCCATAATGCAATCTCGATTGAGGCGGAAGTCCACCGTGCAGCCCCAATTTTCGGGCGAGGCCGAAGGCGCAATATGGTATTTGCCGTCGGCCCCCTTTTTCACGAAGGCGACCACAAAATCGGTGGCGGCGCGGAAAATGGGGTAGACCCGTTGCAGAAACTGCTTGTCGAGTGTGTACAGGTATTGCCACCACAGGCTCTGCACCGTCCAAGGCGTCTCGCAGACTTCGTAACCCCAAGGCGGCGCCGGGTAAGGCACCACCTGGCTCGGCACCGGATACGCGGAGTGCGGGAAGAAGGCGCCCGGCAATCCGAATTTCTCGCGGGCGTAGTTCCGGGCCATGGGCAGCAGGCTTTCGACCACTTCCACATAGGGAAGATTCTGGTCCACATGATTGCTTGAAAACACTCCCCAGAAGACCTGCTGGGTGTTGTAGTTCATGTGATAGTCGCCATGCCAGGCAGTGCCGATCTTGCCGCTCGTCCAGTTGCCGAACAAGCCAGGCGCCACTTTCCCATCCCGCAGGCAGCAGGCCAGCAAGTATTGGTTGTGGTACCAAATCTTCTCCAGTTGCCGGTCCTCAAATTCGACGGCAGAGCGCGACCAGAAACCCCTCCAGCCGTCTTCCGTTTCCCGCTGGAGTTGCTGCACGGGGATTTGCGCCAACCGCACCGCCTCGCTGCGGGCAAAGGCCACGTTATCCGCGTGGTCTCGCGGAGTGAAAAGCGTAAGGTCGAGGCGGAAAGGCTGGTCCATCTGGCTGCGCAAGAAAACACACGGTGGGCCGTCGAAGTCCCAGTACGTTTCCTTGCTTCCCGGCCCCAGTTTTCCCAGCCGATTCTGGGTTTCTGCAAGACCTTCGATCAACCAGGAGCCTTGCATACGTCCATTCAAAGCGAAGCTGCGGTCCTTCGCTGTGCGAGGTGGATTCGGGTTCTCAGGTGTAGGCACCGTCGCCGGAAAATGCTGATAGGCGGAGAACTCGGAGAAGCCCGCGCCCGCGTTGCCGTCAAGTTCAGGCGGCGGAAGTTTAGCCGAGGCATCAAGATTGGGGCAGTAGGAGATTGAGACGAAGGGCGCGGGCTCGTCGCTGGAAACTGAAACGTGCCCGGAGTTCCAGTTTACGAAACAGCGCAACGTCAATTTGCGACGCTTGCCGCGCAGGTCGTCGCATTCGAGTTCGAGCGTATAGAGTCCATTCGACGGGTCAAGCACTTGCCTGACGACGCGCACTTTTCGCGAGTCCCAGTGAATCCACACAATGCCGCAAGGCCACGGGCGCGGCCAGGATTTCGCATACGAGGAAGTCACTTTCTGGGTGTATTCGCGGAAGAAGTCGATGCCATATTCCATATAGAGCATGTCAGGCTTGCCTTGTCGCTTGGCCTCCTCGCTGGCCCGCTCCCAAAGCTTCAGCAGTTCGTTAAACGGTAACACATGCTGGTAGTGATCCTCGCTCACCCGGATGTCCCAGGAGTCTTCCTTGCCCAGGTGGAGGGCCAGCGCGTCCGGGCGCACCGTGACGCAGAGTCCAATGTCACCGTTACCCAGGAGCATGCCCTCGAAGAAATTCGGCGTGGGCAGGTCGCGAATAATCTGATGGCGCTTGGCGATGATAAATCCGTCCAGATCAGCCTCGTCGGTCAGCGGACGAGCTTTGGCCGGCAGCACTCCTGCGGCGGCTGTGGCGGCGCTTGCTTGCAGAAATCTTCTTCGGTTGGTTTTCACGCAGGACCTCCAGATAGTGTTGTTCAAGGCGCATATAGTATCACCGCTCGCGTGACAGTGGCAGCGCTCGTGGCCGTCCCGCTGAGGAACGGTTAACGGAAGCTTGCAGTCATCCTGAGCGAAGCGAAGGATCTCTGCGGTTGCTCTTCACCCCAACTGCTAAAGGACAACTGCAGGGATCCTTCGCTTCGCTCAGGATGACAGCAGTGGGTATTTCAAAGCTGCTACTCATGTCCGAAGGGCCGGTGCGGGCTTCCAGGATGTACCCGTCCGCGCGACCGTTTCTGCGGGGCGGACATTGTGCCCCGTGGGGCTGATGTGGCATAAGAGACAATTGGCCGCTGCTGAAGGGAAAACCCTGCAGAGCTGCCCCACATCGAATTAAAAGGAGAATGCATTCGATGTTGTGACACATTCCGTTCATCCTTGGCCAAGGACTGCGTTGCTTTCCTCCGTAGTCCGTATGCGCACTATGCTCAATCTTCCTGAGAGGCTAAACTCGGAATGAAACCTTCGCTTCTGCTGTTAGCTTTCGTTGGGCTCATCTCGGTAAAGGCTCATGCGGTCGCCCCACCCCCTTGTCTGGGAGGCGTTTCGGTCAGCACTTTTCGTCTTCTGCTCCAACCGGAAGGGAAAGGCCCCGCATTGCCACTAAGCTCCGTAAACCTCATCCGGCCGGGCGAGAGGCTGAAATACGAGCCCATTCACATACCTAGCCCCATCAAGGACAAAGCGCAGATCGCGATTCTGCTTGTGCCGGCCTCCGCACTCTCCAGTGAGGCGGCGAACGCCGGCGCCGGCGCCGCGTCAGCGGGATCAGCGACGGTGGAACAAAAGGGCGGCGCCACACCGCGCGCGGAAAAGAGCAAGGTTAAGCAAAAGGACCTTGTGGTGTTGGAGGCACGGCCGGCGAAGGACCCTGCGCAGTGGGCGATTCCGACACAGGCCGCCGTCGTGGGGGTGGTTTTCGGTCCGCACGGGCTGGACGTAAAAAAAGTGAGCTCGATGGTTGAGAAAAATGAAGACCTGATCCCGCAACTCGCCGATTATGCCCAGCAGACAGCTACCGTGGAAGCGCTGGTTCAAACGCTTTCCCAGGTCGAGCAATCGCCCACTTACGGAACAGACTTGAATGCGGCCTTGCGCGGATTTTCCGCTGCGTATGGCGTATCGGTCTCCAAACTCGACACCGCCGCTCCTACGGATCAGCAGGCGGCGCAATTGCTTGGGGCCGTGATGCCCTCCCTTTCCACCTACGACCCGCTTACCTCGGAGCGAGCAGCGATGCTCGCGCAGTCGGCTGGGCTGGCCTCATCCGTGGCAGCCCTCTTCTTCGGCACGCCGGTCGGCCTGGCCGCCGGGGGCGCGGCGCTCTTTGAAAACCTCCGCATCATGGTTTTTCCGGACACCGATTTTCATGCCGCCTTCACCCAGTCTATCCCCAGCGATGGACTGGCGCTCTGTAGCAAGGACCAGAAGCTGAAGCCCCGCACCCGCCCGGCCTATCTGTGGATGCTGCGCGTTCCGGATGTGGGAGCGCCAGCGGCGTCGCTGCCGGAGACCCGGTGCCTACCGCTGGGTTGGAAATCCACCATTAAGATTGCGTGCGCAAATCCCAGCCAGCTCAAAAACCTCCCGCGAGTCCGGGATTGGGAATTAGTCTCCGCGGGCCACTCGGCGGAGGTTCCCGTGACCGTGAAACTCGGTGAACCGGACGACTCTTTGGAGTTGGATCTTAGCAAAACCAAACTTCCGGAAGGGCAATACCGCCTTGTCGCCAAGTGGGATTGGGATCCGATGGAAGTGCAGGGCGACATCAACTTGCGTCCCTTTGCGGATTTTTCGCACGCCAAGCTCAGCCCCGGTTCCGAAGACCGCCTGGTGGAAGGCACAGGTCTGGTGAGGGTTCAACTAACGGGCGCGGATTTTGAGTTCGTCAACAAGGTAGCACTCGTTCCTTCAGACAATGCGGCAGGCTCCAGTCCGGCCTCTGCTCTACTAAAGGACGACGCCACACTCAAGGCCGAGGGATTGCCCAAAGATCTTTCCTTCACCGTTCCCAAGGGGAGTAGCGCGGGGGAGCAAACGACCTTGGATTTGGACATTGACACCGCCCAGTTGCCTGCGGGCTCCTATTGCCTGAAACTCACCCAGACGAACGGATCGAATCATGACCTCGGGCTCGTGATCCACCCTCCCAACCCCGCCTTATCCAATCTTCCCTTGCGGGCAAACCTGGGGGAGACGCACCAGACATTCACGCTCGAGGGAACCGGCATGGAAAGGATTGAAGGCATTTCGAGCGACAGCGCGACGTGGACCCTGGCTCCTGTTGCGGCGGATGCGCAGAACCTGCGCGAGCGAATGGCCACCCTCAAATTAATGCCGAAGGCGAAAAAAGGCGATATGCTCGACGCCAGCTTGAAGGTTTCGGACCTGCAAAGTCCTCTCAAAATCTTCGACGTCGTACAAGTGGTTGGGCCGCAGCCGAAGATCACCGGAGTGAACGAATCGTCCTCTCAAGCGACGGATGTAGCCTTGCGCCAGGGCGAAATCGCCGCCGGCGGCCCGGTGAGTTTCTCGATCCAGACTGAGAACGCCGGATCGAATCCCGGCTTCGAGCTGAGCTGTGCCAACCAGGGAGAAGCGAAGAAATCCCTTTCTCTCCATCCTGGTGAGCGAGCCGGATCTGCGCAGCTGGATTTTGCCGGAGAAGGCATCCTGTTCCTGTCCGTTGATCCAGGATCGGTTGGCCGCTCCGGGTGCCAGTTGGAGGCCATGGTAAGCGCGGATGAGACCGGCGCCTCGCAACCCTATACTCTGGGACGAGTCATTCGCCTTCCGCACATTCAGAAATTTGTGCTCACCGACCAGAAGAAGAGTGGCGACCTCTTCTTAGGAAGCCTCACCGGCCAGGAGTTGCAAGTCATCGAGAAGACGGGATGGGGTAGCCAGGCAGGATACCCTGTACAGGGAATCCCCGTCCCCGCGGCCGGTGACCCCCAGAACCAGACCTTACAAATTGAACTGCCTTGGCCGCCGCCCTCGCCGCGGGCGCCGCTCTACGTCTGGTTGCGCGGCGAAAGCACGGGGCGAGTCACCGAAGCAAGGTATTAGTGCTCCGTGTTGCCACATTTGGTTCGGCGGTCACGCGCGGCTCTGCCGCTGACCGTAAGAGGCTTTAATAGCGGCAGCGAGAATCGATCGCAGACGCAGACACTAACCAGCCAGCAGAGTTACTTCCGGACTTTGCGCATGGTGAATAAAAGCCTCCGCGTACTTCACGCCAAGCTCCATGCCACGGCAACGGTTCATCTGGTCGTGGACCGCGTAGAATTCTTCCGGCTTTTGGCTGGCATGTACGAAGCACGAGGCGCGTTTGCGCGCCTCTGTTGCCGTGATGTCCACGTACTGGGTGGGCCAGAATTGTGATGTCTGCATTCCTGTCATGACTTCGAAGTAGTAGAGTGCGAATTTCCTTTGCATGCGCAGCCACGCGTCGTAAACCAGCAGCGAAGTGGCCCGGTGATCCTCGTGGGTGTCGATGGGCCAGTGAGTGAACACCACATCCGGCCGCTCGTCCCGCAGGATTTTCAGGTACTCGTCATAGCGCGCGTAGTTCACTTCGACTTTGCCGTTCACCTGACCTGCGAACACGGGGCGCGCTTTGAGAATCTCGCAGGCCTTCTGAGCTTCCGCGGTTCGGATCAGGCCCGCCTCGTCGTAAGTCTTACCTTGAATGCCGCGCTCGCCGCGCGTCAGGTAGAGGATCACGACCTCATGCCCCGCGTCAGAGAGCCGAGCGATGGTGCCGCCGCAGCCGGATTCCGGGTCGTCAGGGTGCGCCCCTGCAATCACCACCCGTATGGGGTTTGGCGTAACACCGGCAGTCCTTGCCAAGGGCGCGCCCGCAGCAAGTGCTCCGGCCGCGCCGGCGGCCTGCCCCAGTAAATTACGCCGTGTTATTGATGTCATGATCGGTTCCTCCGCCATTCGTCGATAAAAATCTGGAGGTTGCTCCAGGTTCTGGGGGCATCCACGGTGATGTTGTCGACGGGAGAGAGGATGAACCCCTCCGGTCCGAGTTCGGCAAGGGCAAGCCGCACGGCCGTGCGAATCTCGCTCTCTTCGCCCATTTCCACCGTGACGGCGCCCGAGACGCCGCCCCACAGGCAAAGACGCCCGGCAGCTTTCTTCTTGATCTGGCCAAGGTCGGTGTGGGTGCCCTGCACCGGATCGACGCCGATGAGAACATCTACTCCCGCTTCCACGTAATCGTCGAGCCGTGGCAATATTCCGCTGGAGCATATATAACCAAACTTGGCGCCGTGTTCATGTGCCAGTGCGGCATCGCAGTTGAGGTGGGGAAGGATGACCTCTCGAAAGAGCTTGGGTGAAAGGAAATCGCAGCCCTCATACCACGCCCGGTAGATATAGAGATCCACTCTCCCCGAAAGCACCACGGCCATGCGCTGCCGGTTCCACTGGTGGATCATTTCCAGAAGTTCGGCGAAAAACCCCGGCTGGTCGTGCTCGAGCATCATCAGGTTCTCAAACCCGCAAAGCCAGTTCGCCATATCGACGCCCACGCCCCAACCGCCTGCCAGCAACACTCCCTGCTCGCGCGCAAAAGCGTGGGCACGTTCGGCTTCGACTTGGAATTGTTGGACATCGTCAGGGTCAGGAGGCGCCAGCAGGTACCGCAACGCATCCAACTCCGATGCTTCACCGCTCAGCAAAGGCTTGATCGCCCGCGGCACCTGGTAGTCATCGACGAGGGGAATGTGGTTTCCGTGCGGCCAGTCGTCCGAAAGGCGCACGCTGGTTTGCAGCTTGCCGGCCGGCGTCGAGTACTCCTTATGCAAAACGGCGTACCGGCCGGGATTCTCTTCCTGCCACTCGCGCGTCTCCACGGAACGATGGAAACGCACCGGCAGCCCGCGCAGGTCCGGATGGTCCAGGCGCTGCGGACGCGGCAGAGTAGGGATAAAAAGAAAGGAGTCCAGACCCATGTCGCGCTCGGCCTTGACTAATTCATAGAGGTTTTCCTGGCAGCGCCGCCGCAACGCCGTAAAGCTCATGAAGCAACATGGAACATAATCCGGCGCCTCATGCCGCAACGCGCACAACATTCGCTCGCATGAAGTGAGTTCAGGCATCCTCGAACCCCTTCCAACCTGTCATTCTGAGCCTTGGAGTGCGGCAGCGAAGCTGCCGCCTTGGATTCGAAACGAAAAGGCGGTAGCTGACGCTGCCGCACTCCAAGGGGCCTTCGGCAAATCTCACTTCTCCACCACTTGCTCGCGCTCCGCATCAAAGTAATACACCTTGCCTGTCCGGTAAGACCGCACGGAGAGGTCGCAGGCCACGGAAACCTTATAACCGATATCCACGTTGCAGTTCGGCAGTTGCCGTGAGCGCACGCAATCGAAGAAGTTGTCAACGTGCTTCAGATCGCCCTCGTTGCCCACGCCATCCACGCGCACCTGGTCGTTGCCGTACTTCTTGTTGAATTCCTCGACGAACGGCGATTCAGGGAAGATATCCGCGTAATCGTACTGACGCGACGGCGGGCCTTCCCACTCGTCGCTCAGATGGATAGTGGCTTTGGTCCCCCGGATCATCATCATCGGACCGTTCTCGTTGACCTGTGAAGACTGCACGGTCATCGAGTACTTACTCGGGTAGTCGGCAACGGTCAGGAAGGTGTCAGGGACCTCGCGCCCGTCGTTATAGATCCACAACCCGCCCATGCCCGCGACGCGGGTCGGGAAGTCGTTGGCCACTCCGACATGAAAAGGCGCGACGATATGATAGTGCAGGTCGGTGGCAATGCCGCCTGAATAGTCCCAGTACTTGCGGAAGCGGAAAAACCGGTCCGCGTCATACGGAATCTGGCGGGAGGGGCCGAGCCACTGTTTCCAATCGATGTGGTTGTCCCCCGTGGCGTCGGGACCGGCGGCAGGATCGATCGTCCAAAAGTCACCGCCGTTCCAGTCGCCTTCAGGGGCATTGCGGCTGTAGGTGCCCTGCACCGCGACCACTTGCCCGATCATGCCGGATTGGACAATCTCGTGGATCTTGTGCCAGCGATTCCAGGAAAGCCCTTGCACGCCCACTTGCAGGACGCGCTTGAGTTCTTTGGTCTTGTGGGCGACCGTTTTGCTTTCCTCGGCCGTGTGCGTCATGGGCTTTTCAACGTACACGTCTTTGCCGCGCTCCATGGCCGCCAGGGTGATGGGTGCATGCCAATGGTCGGGCGTGGCGATGAACACCGCATCGATGTCAGACCGCTGGAGCACTTCCTGGTGGTGAACGTAGGCCGTTGCCCCCGGCGCCTTTGCCGAAGCCATGCTCAGCCGCTTCTGGTAAACATCACAAAGGGCTACGATTTCAATGTCCGATTTGTTGGCACGGTGCTGAAGCACCAGGTTCAAATGATCTGAGCCGCGCGCTCCCAGGCCGATCAGCGCCACATTGATGCGATCGTTCGCGCCCAGCACGCGCTGCCACGCCGGGGCGGCAGCCAAGGCCGCGCCTCCCATCGCAGCTTTCTTCAGGAAACTACGGCGGGTTGGATTATGCGAAGAAGTCATAGGTGAAACCTCCATTTGCTATTGGCACTGTGATCGACACACTGCTGAGTCAGGCCCTATCCCACGAGGTAACAACGGCGGAAGAAGCGAAAACAGTCCACGCAAAGCCGCCAAGGCGCCAGGAAAAGCCAAGTAAGGAGCCGCCTTTTTCTTTGCGCCCTTTGCGTGCTTTGCGCCCTTGCGTGAACCCTCTCTTTCCCCCCACGATTATTTCCCGACCTTTGCTAGCGCGAAGGACGCTAGGCTGTCGAACTCTCTGTTGACAGCAGCACGACCGCAATCAACGCGCACACTATTCCCACGGCCTGCAAGGCACTGATGGATTCATGGAGAATGAAAGGAGCCAGGAAAACTACCACGATGGGATAAAGCGCCGTAAAGGGCGCGACGATCGAGGCTTTGCCGCCGCTCTTCAGCGCCGCCAGGAGCGCCCATGCCCCTAAAGCGTTAAACACGCCGCTCAAAAGCGCCCATTCCAGGCCACGATGGGAATATGTGAAGAGTACCTTTCCGGGGTAAAGCCATGGCTCGAGAATGAAAAAGCCCACGGCCAGCCACACTAGAGCCCACTCCGCAGAGAGATGGTTGGTGGAGAGCTTTTGCAGCAAACCAACGATCCCCCACGAGATCAGGGTGATCAGACCAAACCAGAACCAAGGGGGCAAGTGCATAGGACCGGATTCTTACAAAGAGAAAATGATAATAGCCACCACAGCAAATCCCAAACCCACCATCTGAAGCCAATTGAGCCGTTCGTGCAGAACCAGTACCGCCAGCACTACCGTAATGAGGGGATAAAGAGCCGTGGCGGCGGTGATGACTGACGTGTTCCCGCCGCTCCGATAGGCTGCAAAAAGCGTCAGGCCGCCGATGCCCGCAAGGATTCCATTGCCGAGGCTGTACGCGATGCCCTTCGCGCTCTTTTCGAACTTGACGGGCTTCATGACAAGCACCAGAATCGCCACCGGAATGAAGCCGAACGCAAAGATGAACTGCATCGTGCTGGCGGGAATCTCGTTAGTCCCCAGTTTCGAACAGAGCACCCACGCCCCCCAACAAAGCACGCAAAGCAGCGAGTACCAAAACCACTTGGCTTTAAGCCCCTGCGGTATGACTTTCATGCAACTCCAAAATGAGAAGGGGTACGTCCTTCGGCAAAGTCTCACACTCGCTCCCGAAGACGCCGAAGCAAACACGAGACCGTTTTGCCACCCTGCTTCTTATAGTGAGTGCCTCCAGGCTGTCAAGCTTTTTTCGTAGCTGACACATGGTTGGTGCAAAGCGGACCCGCGCCCCGGCGGGCGGGGCGACGCGCTACGACTCGCAGCTTTGTGGCTTCCATGCCATCGGCCAACTTTTACGCCGAACACCCGTGGTAGCTTGGTAGTGGCTCAATTTGAATTCGTAGCGGCGAGCTTACCTCGCCAAATGGCGGTGTAAAGCCGCCTCTACTTCGAACTGAGACACTGCCGGTAGCTTTTTTCGCTTGACAAGCCTCTCAGGCCGTGATAGCCTATAATCGTTGTCAAACTCGACCGCCGACAAACTGTCAGTGGTTAGGCGGCGAGATGAAGTACGGCAATTCCCCCGGCGGGCCGTCAGAAGGAGGGGAGCCGCCAATTACATGTATTTTAGTACGATCGAAGCCATTATGTTATTGAAAACAAACGAGGTCTTTCGAAAACGAACTCAAAACGAACTCAAAACGAAGCTAAGATTAGACTGCAAAATCGGCGCAAAACGCGCAATTCTGGTCGAATTCGCCTGCGGAAATAAGCCAACCAGAGGGGTCACGGGGGGCTACATCGATTTCAGGCCCAAGAGTGATGAGGACAAGGAAGCCACAGCGAAGGATTCGGCCGTGACGACAACCGACAATATGGCTGGACTGCCACAATACTCGCCGGCGCCACATTGTCCGACACCCGGCGTCCGCACCTCGCGCCTGAAACCTGACACCTGCCAGGCCATTCGGGTGTAGACTTGTAAGCCGCAAACCCGAGAGTCCTCGCCGAAGGTCCTGATATGAAGATCCAATTAACTGTATTGTTATTTGCCCTACTTATCCCCGTCGCATTGTTTGTGATCGGCCTGAAGAATATTGGCATGAGCGCGGAGCAGAAGATCAGGCCGCCGCTTGTCGCGGGAGGCTTCTACCCTGCCGACCCGAACGAATTGGGAAAGATGATCGACGGTTTTCTCGCGCAAGCCTCGCCCCAGAAACTGGACGGCAGCCTGGTGGCGCTGATCTGTCCTCACGCGGGCTACCAATTCTCCGGCGGCGTGGCAGCTTACTCCTATGTCCAGCTTAAAGGACGGAGCTACGACCGAGTGGTAGTGCTCGCCCCGTCGCATTACGAGTCGTTTCCCTTCTCCTCCATCTACGACGGAGACGCTTACCATACGCCGTTGGGCGACGTTCCGGTAGACCACGACTTTGCCGCCCGGCTCGTCAAGCTGAGCTCGTCAATCAAAATCTCGGACCGCGGACACGGCCCGGTGGATGTGCGAGGCCAACAGTACGGCGAGCACGCTCTCGAGGATCAACTGCCCTTCCTTCAGCGCGTGCTGGGACAGTTCAAGATGGTGCCCATCGTGATGGGCGACATCAGTTACGACAACTGCCGCGCCCTGGGGATCGCTCTCGCCAAAGCCGTACAAGGCACCAACACGCTCATCCTGGTCAGCTCCGATCTGTCCCATTACCACACTTACGATGACGCAGAGCGGATGGACCACCAGATCTTGAAGACCATCCAGGACTGGGATTACCTGACTCTCTCTCAAAACCTCGAGCGGAACCTCTGGAACGGTCCTTGCGGCGGCGGGCCCATCATCGCAGCCATGATTGCAGCGGAGCACCTGGGCGCCCATCACGCGCAACTCCTCAAATACGCCAATTCGGGTGACGTTACGGGAGACAAGAGCCGCGTGGTCGGTTACGGAGCCCTGGCGATCACGGCTGACAATGAGAAGGAGAACAAGAAGCACGGCCACAAGAACGCGGAGTTCTCCCTCACCCCCGCCGAAAAAGAGGAGTTGCTGAGAATTGCGCGCCAGTCCGTGGAAGTCGCGGTGCGGGAGAAGAAGATCCTGCCCGTACCCGACAATGAGCCGGAAGCGCTCCGTGATGCGCGTGGCGCTTTCGTGACCTTGAAGGAGCACGGAGATTTGCGCGGCTGTATTGGCTATATGTCCCCGGTTAAACCCCTTGCCGATACGGTCCGGGATGTGGCCGCGTTCGCGGCGCTCGAGGACCGGCGCTTCCGCCCTGTTAACTCCGACGAACTGCCGCTGCTGGAGTACGAGATCTCGGTGCTTTCCCCGCTGCGCAAAGTCGAAGACATCAACCAGATTCATGTAGGCCAACATGGCTTGCTGATCCGCAAGGGAGAGTATGAAGGCGTGCTGCTTCCCCAGGTGCCCACGGAAGAAGGCTGGGATCGGAAGACATTCCTGGAACAGGTGTGCGTCAAAGCGGGCCTGCCCCAGCAGGCCTGGAAAGATGACGACGCCGACCTGTTCATGTTTACGGCCCTGGTATTTGGCGAGCCGCACAATCCTAAAGCGCCCGCGCTTGATGAGCCCTCAGCTCAAAAGCCGCCAGGATTGCAAGCGCCGCCGGCCCCAGGTTCACCACGGCCATGAGAATGGCGGCTCGCAAAAAGCCATAAACCGGGAGCAGGTAGGCGCTCAGCGCCACCGCTCCCAGGCACGCCCCAAGCAGATCGAGTCCATATAGAATCCCCGCGTTTCGCGTCGCATAGGGGGTGGAGTCGGTAGCGCGGATCTCCGCTCCTGAGGTCCGCGGCTCTTCTGAATCGATAAAGTAAAGACGACTCGCTACCGGGAACTGGAATCCGCCCATTAAACCGGCCATCAGAGCCAGCATAGGGAAAACCATGGGGTTGAGGGTGAGAAGTGCCCGCAGACTCTTGACGCTCGCGAGCAGAACAAATAACGCGTAGAGGAGAAGCGGCGCTGCCGCCGCCAGAAGTTGCAGCAGTGGGAGCTTCCAGTATTCACCGCCATCCACAGGCGTAGGGGCGGTTCGCGAACCGCCCCTGCGCACCCTTGTTTCCCTTAGGGCCAACCATGCTCCGCCCGCCATCCCCGCCATGAAGAGAGCTACCAGAATAGCCAGTTGTTGGTAAACGTATCCGTAGAGGGCTTGAAACCCGAGCAGGAGGAGAACTTCGAGGCCAAGCAGCGTGAACCCCATCGCCGCCACACAGAGCCCCAGCGTGGCGCGATAGGGGTGCGGCAGTCTTCCCACATCACGATCACGAGGCGGCGTTCCATCGCCCCTGCCGCGATGCCGCGCCACGCCGAGGCGGTCGCACAGCCCCGCCGCGGCCGTTAGGGTCAGCAGGCCGAGAAACACGGCGACCGCGGCCGCGCCGAATCTTACAGCCGCCAGCGATTCCAGTAAATCGCGCCAGCGCGAGTGAAATCGCGAACTCCATAGGGCCACGTCGAAATAGTATGCAATGGGAGAGAAGTCCCGGTTAATGGGGGTCGCGGCCTTGGGCTCGATCTGTTGCTCGAGATCCTGCATGCGATCCGGCGACATCTGGAAGGGAACGTAATACTCGCGAAAATACTGCGTGTGGATGCGGCGCTCGTGCAGCCGGGTCATCAATCGAGAGGCATCTCGGGTAAGTGTGCCCCCTCGATTTGAAACCAGAAAGTGAACCGTCTCCCCTGGAATGGCAACCACTTGTGGGAATACTGAGCGCAGCGTCTTTTCGAGGCACCTCAGGAGGTCCGCAAGTTCCTGGCTGATGTAATTCTCCGCCCCGGTCACCTGAAAGGACAGAACCCCGCCGGGGTTGAGCTTCTCCGCGGCCTCGCGGAAGAACTCCTGGGTGTAAAAGCGGTTCAGTTGGGCGGTAAAGGGGTCAGGCAAGTTGATGATGATGACGTCGAACTTGGTTTGGCTGGTCTTGAGGAACAACCGGCCATCCATGCGGTGAACGAACACGCGAGGATCGCTGCGCGCAGGCGTCCAGGCTTGCGCAAAGTGGCGCTCGGCGACGCCCAGGATGGCAGGGTCCAATTCGACGTAGTCGACCCGTTCGAGGCTGGAGTATTGCAGAGCTTGCGCCAGGCTGCCGTTGATCCCGCCGCCAATCAGCAGCAGCGAGTGGGGAGCGGCGTGTTCGAGAAGTGCAAAGTGTACGGCCTCCTCGGCCGCTGAGGGGTCCGGCACGGTGAGTATCCTCAACCCGTTCTCGAAAAGGCTGTGGCTTTCGCTTGTCGCCACCAGCGCCAGATTGCCATAGACGGAATTCCGGGATTCCACAAGGCTGAAGCCGCGCCACAGCAGCGCCAGCGATTGGGCCTCGAGCCGGCGCGCGGCGCGCGGGATGAAGAGGGCAGCAACGACAAGCAGCGCCAGCAGGGTACGGCGGTAGACCGGCGTGTGCACGCCGATCCATGACGCGGCCAGCAGGTTGAGCAGGGCCACGCAGGCAGCCATTTCGAAGGAGGTGAAATGGCGGATCAAAATCAGGCTTGCCAGTATTCCTCCCAAGCCCGATCCCGCAGCCTCGAACAGGTAAACCGAGCTCGCCGCGGAGGCCGTTGAGCTGCGCGTTTCCTCGCTGCACAGCCTGCTGCCCGCAGCAAACAGGCTCCCCGAGAGCAGGCAGAAGAGACTGAGTGTTATCAAGGAAGTGAGGAACATCGGCGCCGGGCCCAGGATTTCTCCAGGGACGGATTCCAGCATTGGCCGGCTGGCGCGTACCGCAAAAACGGTCAGCGGGAATACTCCGCCGAGCAGGGTTTCCAGACTGGCTACAACTTTCCGCGAATCGCGCCAGCGCCCTGAAACCCTGCCTGACAAGCTCGAGCCAATGGCCGTCCAAAGCAGCCAGCACGCGAGTATGATGCCGAGAGAAATCTCGTTGCCGTAAAAGACCACGATCAGCTCGCGCATCAGAACAATCTGCGCGACGACAGAAGTAAACCCAATGAGGGATAAGATGCATTGCAGTTGGGGCGAGACTTTACCCTCTCCTCGGTGCCCAACATCGAATGTGGGTTGGTTGCTCACGAGCGTTGCGCCATGGCAATACTACCGCCAAAGCCGCCATCGGCGCAAAGCACAGGGTCAGGAATCAGGAGTCTGCAGGAGGAACTGCGCAGGCCGGCTGCCGCATCAGGCCACTGTACTTCGGGGTCTGCGCCAGCGGGCTGTAATCGTAAGGGGCGGGGTAGCTCGACTGGCGGGGAGGGGATTGACAAATCGCTATACAGACCGTATAAAGGCTCTATGAAGACTCTTACTATAACGGATGCAAAAAAGAATCTGAGCCGCTGGCTCGACGCTGCGGCCCGCGGACAGGACATCGGGATTGTCCGCGGGGCCGAAATCATTGCTCTGCGCAGGGTCGACGTGGAATCCACCGATTATGCGCAACGCGAATACGCGGCGACGCCAGAGCAAATTACGGCGTTCGCGGCGGCCACCGATAAACGCTATCGCCGGCTCAAGCGGTCGGGGAAATTGGTGACCGTCACCGCCGAGCAACTGAGGAACCTGCTTGAGTAAGCTTCTGTCTATTGACCCCGCAGTGTTACGACGCCTACAGAACCTGCCGAAGAACGAACGGGCTGAGTGCCTGTTAGCGCTGTGCGAGTTACCCGAGACCTTTGGCCGCCCGCATCTGCACAGTGGCTTGGGGATTCGTAAATTGGGCGACAAGATTTTCGAGTGCCGTGGCAATGCTTCGTTGCGCTTCATCTTTCAGGACCGGCCGTCCGACTTGTTCGTCTCTTTCCTGGGCAATCATGACGAGGTCAAAGCCGTGCTCCAAAACCGCAGGTATCGCTGAGACAGGCGACTGGCGCGGGCATCCAGAAAGCGCCGTGCGCACCTGCGTGACGGTCATTGGGAGAAACCCGGAAGCGGTGGAAAAAGAGCTCATGAATAAGCCGTGACACGCGAAAGGAATTCGTCGCTTGATGGGCGTGGCTTGATGACTTACTAATTTCTGCGGCGTTTGACTTCACTGGGGCGGTCGGCTAACCTGAATTGTCAGGGTTAATCCATCTAGCGCTCTGTGGTTTGCCGGAATAGAGATTGGGAGCGCAAACGAACTGCGGAGATTCTTCGGCCCGGAGAACGGGGCCTCAGAATGACATTAGTTCGAAGTAGCTTGGAAATGTTGAGAAGAGTCTATCTGGACAACAATGCAACGACGCCGGTGGCGCCGGAAGTCTTTGAGGCGATGAAGCCTTACCTGCTCGAGGATTATGGGAACGCCTCTTCGATCCATTGGTTCGGACAACGGGCCAAGAACGCCGTCGAGAAGGCTCGCCAGCAGGTCGCCAAGCTGCTGAATGCGCGGCCTGGCGAAGTGATTTTTACTAGCGGGGGAACAGAGGCGGACAATGCTGCGATCTTCGGCATCGTTCGGGCAGCCCGTGTGGCAAACCCGCACATTATCACCACGAGCATCGAACACCACGCCGTCCTCAACACGGCACAGGCGCTTGAAAAGCAGGGTGTCGGTGTGACTTACCTCGGTGTGGGTGCAGGCGGCGTGGTCGACCCGGAGGCCGTACGAAGCGCCATTCGGCCTGAGACCGTGCTGATTTCCATCATGCACGCGAACAACGAAATCGGCACGATCCAGCCGCTGGAAGATACTGGGGCCATTGCCCGCGAGCACGATATCTATTTCCACACCGACGCGGTTCAATCAGTGGGCAAGATTCCCATCGATATCGAGAAGCTGGGTGTCGACGTGCTTTCTCTCTCCGCGCACAAGTTGAACGGGCCGAAGGGCGTGGGTGCGATGTACATTCGCAGGGGTACTGCCCTCAGGCCGCTTCTTTACGGAGGCCATCACGAGCGCGACCGCCGTCCCGGCACTGAAAACGTTCCAGGAATCGTCGGTCTGGGAACGGCGGCGGAACTGGCCTGGGCTCACCTTGATGAATATGGGCAGCGTGTGGCGGGCTTGCGCGATCGCCTGGAGCGAGGCGTACTCGAATTGGTCCCGCAAGTCGCCGTAAACGGCGATCCACGACGGCGGCTCCCCAACACCAGCAACCTTTGCTTCGAATGCGTCGAAGGCGAAGGCTTCGTCATCGCCATGGATTTGAAAGGCTTTGCATGCTCCACTGGGGCGGCATGTTCCTCCGGGTCGGTCGAGCCGTCGCACGTTCTCTCCGCTATCGGCTGTACGCCGGAGCAGGCGCGGACGAGCATCCGGTTCAGCCTGGGCCGTTACACTACCGCCGAAGATGTCGACGCCACACTCGCTGCTCTTCCCGCCGTCGTCGAGCGGCTCCGTGCGGTGTCGCCCCGCTACAAACCCGTAGGAGCCAGGGGTTAGGGCAATTCTGGATTTTGGATTTTGGATTCACCTTCCCATTTTCAAGTTTCCAGTTTCCAATTTCCAATTTCGAGTTTCGAACTCCGGTTTTCTTGTCATGACAATCGCTGTCGCGATGAGCGGAGGCGTGGACAGTTCCACTGCTGCCGCCTTGCTGGTCGAAAAAAACTCGGATGCCAAGTTCCCCGCTGTGCGCACCCAGCCTGACTCGGTGGTCGGGCTGACGATGCAGTTGTGGAACCAGCGCCGCTTGCCGAGCTTGCAGGGCCGGGAAGGCGTGCTTAACCCGTTGGGTCACGCCAGCGGCCGCTGCTGCTCGCTGGACGATGTCTACGACGCCCGAGCTGTGGCGGAGTGCCTGGGTATCCCGCACTACGTAATCAACCTTGAACGGGAGTTCGAAGCGACGGTGGTGCGGCCGTTTGTGGAGCGTTATCAGGCCGGCGAAACTCCCATTCCGTGCAGCCTTTGCAACACGGAGATCAAGTTCGAGCGGTTCATCGCCCTCGCGCGCCAGATCGGCGCGGAGCGCATTGCCACCGGCCATTACGCGCGTCTCCGGCACGACGAAACGATAGGCCGCATTCAACTGCTGCGCGGGGTGGACCGGAGCAAGGACCAGGCCTACTTCCTCTTTGGGCTCACCCAAGAGCAGCTCGAACGGGCCCTGTTCCCGCTCGGCGAACTCCGCAAAGAGCAAGTGCGCTCGATCGCCCGCGCCAAGCGATTGCCCATAGCTGAGAAGCCCGAAAGCCAGGAGATCTGCTTCGTTCCTTCGGGTAATTACCGCGACTTCATCGACGCCTATCTTGAGGAACAAGGCAGGAAGCCGGTGGCACGCCCGGGTGAAGTCGTCTCAACTGAGGGGCAGGTGCTTGCCGAGCACCGTGGGGTTCACCATTTCACCGTGGGTCAGAGGAAGGGTTTGGGAGTGGCCGTGGGCTCACCGCTTTATGTCGTGCAACTCGAGCCGGAAAAGAACCGAGTTATCGTCGGGCCTGAGCCGGAACTGTATCGCCGCAAGTTTGTGGTTCGCGACGTCAACTGGATTCGGTTGGTAGATACAGGCGAGGAGATCAGCGCCCACGTCAAGATTCGCCATAAGCATCCCGGCGCCCCAGCCCAAGTGGAAGCGCATGGAGCCAACGAGGCTTCGGTCACGTTCCACCAACCTCAGCGGGCCATCTCTCCCGGGCAAGCGGCAGTTTTCTACGACGGTGACGAAGTGGTCGGTGGCGGGTGGATTGATCGTGTTCTCGAATGAGTTGGGCGACCGTTGCGGGGTATCAGTTCTCCGCCTTCAGGCGCAAGGCTGCGTGAGAATGCCTCTTCGAACGTCGGGAGCGCGCCAAGACCCCCATCGCCGGGGTAGGGATCTGCCTTATTGATATTGCGGATCGTGCAGGGGCGCATGGCTATGCGCCCCTCTGGATTACCGGGTGGCGCCTTAAATGAAAAGCTGCTCGTCCTGCGCTGCCTCGCTGACGCTGGTTGATCGCCGGCGCGAGAACAGGAACTCCAGACCCGCCTGCATGCCTTTGATGACGGCTGAAACTTCCTGAACGGGCGCCAGCACCCCGCGCTGCACGGTTTCCGAGGTGGTTTCGATCTTCTCGACGAGATCGGAAACCATCCGGTCCATGCGAATAACCTGCGCGCGTGACTTGTCCACAAGCTCCGCCACCAGCCCATCCACGTCGCTGGTCCGCTCGCGGAGTATCTTGCTGATGTCGGCCAAGTTCGCGGTGATCGTCCGCAAAGGTTCGCGGGCATTGACCAGGATTTCCGTGACCGATTGCGTCAGCGGGTCAAACCTCTGCTTGAAGTCTTGGCGGACAGCTTCGAGTTGGCCGGGAATTTTCCGCAACGCCAGAAAGATCGCGACTGTCATCCCCGCCTGGATCAGGACTGCCAAGGCGACAAGGATGAGCGCGATGGTCAGCCCTGTGTTTTGCTCCATGGTTCGCTCACCAGTCCTTCTGCGGCCCGACTCTTACTTGGCCTTGGCTTTTTCTTCCTGGTAGGCTTGTTTGCCCGCTTCCAACGCTGCTGAGAGAAGTTCCTTCTGCTTGGTTACAAGGTCTTTGCCTTTCTCCACAGCGTCTTCCGCCTGGCGGCGCAAGTCGTCCGTCTTGGCCTTAACGTAGTCCCGGCCCTCTTCGGCTTTTCCGGCAATATACTCGCGAGCCTCTTTTCCAGATTTGGGAGCAAGTAGCAGGGCGGCGATTGCCCCTATACCCACACCCGCAAGAAAAAACCCCAGATTCGTTGCACCACTACTCTCATCGCTCATAGGCTACCTCCGCTTCATACTGTGGAAAGCACGTTCCGAGCGGCTTCCTTGCCGGAATCAAGTGCCTCAGCAAGCCGCTCCCGCTGTTTGTTCACCAGATCCTTGCCCTTCCCGACTAACTCTTCAGCTTGGTCCTTGAGTTCCTGACTTCTCGAAGTCACGTACGCTTTGCCTTGCTCGGCCTTCTTGGCAATCAGTTTCCGTGTCTGCTCGCCGGTCTTGGGTGCGAGGAGCAGGGCCACCGCTCCGCCGACGCCAACGCCGACAAGAAAACACCCGATTCCTGTTGCCATGTTGCATCGAGCCATAACTCACCTCCGCGTTCCGAGAATCAATGTAGCACCTAGGCTTGCGTCAAGCAAGTAAAAAAGCTAAGTGTTTAGTGTTAGTTATAAATAGACCGTCCAGACGGCTTATTAACAGGTGGATGAGGGTCACTTATTCGCAGATAATTCCCCTCCCATAGAGGAGGGATAGGGAGCGGTCGTTGCCAACAAGCGATCCGTCCCTCTTCCCATCTGTTAGGGAAAATGAGTCGTTCTCGTGCTTTCTGAGTGCCGCTGACGGAATGTACGGTCAACCCGTCTTCGACAGCTTGCTAAAATGCTCCACAATCCGCTGTGCCTGTCTCGAGTTTACCACTTGACCGAGTTCCTCTGCCGACAGACTCTGCAGCGCGCCTAGGCTGCCAAAATGGGAGAGCAGCTTGCTGGCACTCTTTTCTCCGATCCCAGCTATTTCCAGTAATTCGCTCGCCATTTCGCGTTTTCCGCGCCGCGCCCGGTGGAAGGTCACTGCAAACCGGTGCGCCTCGTCGCGGATTTGCTGGACCAAATGGAGGGCCGGAGAGTGATGATCGAGAACCACCGGATCATCTTCACGTCCCAGGAGATAGAGGATTTCCTCGCGCTTGGCGATACTCGCTAAAGGCTGGTTAATGATTCCCAGGCTCTCCAAAGCCTCTGCGGCCGCGTGGAGTTGGCCGATTCCTCCGTCGATAAGAATCAGTTCCGGCAGTTTCTTATTCTCCTCTTGCAGTCTTTTGTAGCGGCGTCCCACCACTTCTCTCATGCTGGCGAAGTCATCGTTGTGGGGGACCGTCTTGACGATGAACTTGCGGTAGTCCGACTTCTTCATGCCATTCCCTTCCCAAACCACCATCGAGGCGACAATATCCGAGCCTTGAATGTGGGAGACATCGAAGGCCTCGATGCGGTTGGGCGGCTGGGGCAGGTCGAGAGCCTCTGCCAGGCTCTCCAACACCTCGCGGGCCTTGGGCTTCAGAATTCTAAAACGCCTTTCGAACGAGTGGCGCGCGTTCCGGGCGACCAACTCAAGCATGGCGCGTTTCCGCCCCCCTTGCGGGGTCAGAATCTTCACCGGATGCCCTCGCCGCTCGGCCAGCGACTCTTCGAGGAGTTCGCGGTCTTCGAAATCCACCGGCACGTGGATCTCGCCGGGAAGATACTGTTGGTCGAGATAGACTTGCTTGAGAAGCGAAGAGAATAACTCGCCGGCATGGAAGCCCTCGAGGTCCTCCCAGAAGAATTCCCGCCGATCCAGCACGCGCCCGCCGCGCAGGTGAAATAGATTCACCGCCACCAGCGGACCCTCCTGGTGGAATCCCAGGATGTCAGCCTCTTGGCCTGACCAGGCCGCCATTTTCTGGCGCTCGCGAAGTTCCTCGACGGTGGTGATCTGGTCGCGGTAACGCGCAGCGTCTTCAAAGTAAAGCCTCTCCGACGCCTCTGCCATGCGTGCGTGTAGACTGCGGACCAGATCGCTCTCGCGACCCTCGAGCAGCATGCGAACGTCCCGCACCGCCTCCGCGTAGCGCTCCGGCGTAGTCAAGCTTTCCACGCAAGGACCGAGGCAGCGATGGATGTGATACTGAAGGCAGGGGCGGGGATGGAAGCGCGTCAGATCCACGCTGCACGAGGGGACAAGGAAGTGACGGTGAATAAAATCCACAATACGGTAAGCCAAGTTGGCCGGAAAATATGGGCCGTAATAAAGTGAGCCGTTCTTCTTAAGCCTCCGTGTAACATAAACGCGGGGGAACCGTTCCTGCAGCGTAAGTTTAATGAAAGGGTAAGATTTATCGTCACGAAGCAGAATGTTATAGCGTGGTTTAAACTGCTTGATGAGGTTGTTCTCCAGCGCTATGGACTCCCGTTCGTTGTCCACCAGGATGGTCTCGAGGTCCTCGGCCATGTCCAGCATTCGGTCCCGCTTTTCATCTCCGGGACGCGACTCTTGGAAGTAGCTCCGCACCCGGTGGCGCAGCGACTTTGCTTTGCCAACATAAATGGGCCGACCCGAGTCATCTTTGAATATATATACCCCCGGCTGGGCGGGCAGGGCTTCGGCTTTTTCGAGGAGCGAAGGATTCACTGAATCTCCAGAGTTTATTATCTGCCAGGACGTAGCTTTCTCAAAGTCACAAGTCGCGCGGAGGCAGATCGCCTTGTCACTCGGCGCCGCTGTATTGACACTCCGCGTGTGGAAGGGGGAGAATTGCCTCATGCGACGGAGACTTTGGGTAAACTTGTTTTCATTCCTCGTGCTTGGCGCGAGTGGGGCAATCATTTACGCACAGCAGCAGCCTACGAAGCCTGGCACCCCAAAAGATGATCCGGTGCGGGTTTTGCCGTCGGATTCAGCGTCGAAAGCGGTGGAGATTGGGGATTTTTACCTGAGGCGGCGAAAATACCAAGCGGCACTGAGCCGATTTCAGGAAGCGTTGAGAGCCGACCCGCATTACGCGCCCGCATTCCGGGAGCTAGGAAGAGCCTACGAGAAAATGGGGCAATGGAAGAAGTCGCTGGACGCGTATCAGAAATATCTGGACGAGCTTCCTTCCGCCAAAGACGCGCGAGAAGCCAAAGACATTCATAAAGCGATCGCCCGCATGCAAAGGGAAATCGTTGCAGAAGGGGATTCGTCGCATGGCGCTCCGTGACCGGTTGAAGCTGAACGGTGGTCAGCGCGCCGTGGCCGCAACTGGACAAAACTCTTAGTTCTTTCGCAGCCGCCCCTTAGCTCCCTTCTGCGTGCTGCTTCAATTCATTCCGCGGATTCCTGGCTCTCCGCCTCCGCGTCGAAATAATCCCGGAGAATGCGGGCCGCGCGTTCGGCATCCTCTTCCCGAACCAGCAGCGGCACATCCAACACCGGCAACAGTTCCGACGAAAACTCACCCGACACGACTGATGGAATGCCTTGGTCCTGCAAAATGTTCTTGGCCATCTCGACGTCCATCAAGGCGGTCGCGCCTGTAAAGACACGCGCGGCCACAAGCTTGGAGTCAGAGGAGCCTGCACTCGGCACCTGAGGAGGCGAGCCTGGCAAGAGCGGTGCACCGCAATCTTCGCAGGTTTTTGTGCCCTCCACGTATTCCGTGTAACAGCTTGGACAATAGGCCATGGGCGGGAAAACCCTCCAAGGTCAGTATAGACCTTATTCCTGGCTGCCGGTATGATTTGAAAAGCTCACCACAGGGAGCACAGAGTTCACGGAGAACGGCGCGGGTATCCTCACCGGTATCTCCATGGCCTCTGAAGATGTGAAACAATTAGCCGTCTGTCATCCTGAGCGAAGCGAAGGATCCCCGCAGTTTTCTATGGCTCAACGGCTTACGAACAACTTCAGAGATCCTTCGCTTCGCTCTGGATGACAAACGTCGATTTTTTCACAGCTCCTCTGTGGTGGGACTTGTCTCGAAGGCCGCAAAGAGGTGGGTATGACAAATTCGCGTACCAGAGACTTGAAGCGCAGTCGGATGGCGAGAGCATTGGCCCTCTGCATTCTGATGGCATCAGCCGGCTTGCTGGGCTTGCGACACCTGGCCGCAGAGGCCGGGTACGATCTCCTGATCATGAACGGCCACATTCTCGATGGCAGCGGGAGTCCATGGTTCGAGGGCTCAGTCGCCGTGAAGGATGGAAAGATCGCCGCCGTGGGCCGCTTGCCAAATGCGGCAGCGCGGCGCGTGATTGACGCCGGCGGACTAATCATTTGTCCTGGTTTTATCGACCTGCACAGTCATTCCGACTACACACTTCTGGTGGACGGTAAAGCGGAGAGCAAAATCCGGCAAGGGGTGACAACCGAAATCCTGGGCGAGTCGGAATCCGCAGGCCCCATCCTTGGCGCCGCCATACCGGAGTTTGACAAAGAGATGTCTCGCTATGGCCTCACGCGAGACTGGACGACCCTAGGTGAGTACCTGGCGCGCGTGGCACGGCAGGGGAGTTCCGTCAACATCGCCTCCTACGTCGGGAGCGGCCAGGTGCGCATGGACGTGATGGGGAACGTGAACAGAGCCCCCGGCCCCGAGGAAATGGAAAGGATGAAGGCTTTGGTTGATCAAGCCATGCGCGAAGGCGCCCTCGGTGTCTCCTCCGGCTTGATCTATCCCCCCAACTCCTTTGCGAGTACGGCGGAACTGATCTCGCTCGCCGAAGTTGCGGCGCGCTTTGGCGGCATTTATACCAGTCATATTCGCGGCGAAGGCGAGCACTGGAGACGAGCTATCGACGAGGCCATCGAAATCGGCGAAAAGGCCCGCCTGCCCGTGCACATCCTGCATTTCAAGATCGACGGCCAATCCAACTGGGGGCAAATGGCCCAGCAGGTCAGCGAGGTTCAGGCGGCGCGCGATCGGGGCGTGGACATCACCGTGGACCAATATCCCTATGTCGCCTCGATGACAGGGCTTGAAATGTGCATTCCACCCAAGTATCTCGAAGGCGCCTCGGAGCAGGTGGTGGCGCGGTTGAAAGATCCCAAGGTTCGAGCGGAGATTCGTCAGGCCATCGTCCAAGGCTTACCGGGCTGGGAATCCGATCAGGTCAAGAGCGTAGGCGGTTGGCATGGTGTGCTCGTGGCGTCGCTCCAGAAACCCGAGAACAAACGGTACGAAGGCCAGCGCATGGATGAAGTGGCAAAGAAAATGGGCAAGGATCCTCTGGATGCTCTGTGCGATCTGCTGGTATCCGAAGGTGGCTCAGCGGAAGCCGTTTACTTCAGCATGAGCGAGCCCGATGTCGAACTCGCCATGAAAGAACCCTGGCTGGGAATCGGCTCGGATGGGAGTGCAGTCAGCCCGGAAATGGCTTTTATTGGGAAGCCGCACCCGCGGTTCTACGGCACCTTTCCTCGCGTGCTAGCCGTCTACGTTCGAGAGAAAAAAGTCCTGACACTCCCCGACGCCATTCGCAAGATGACTTCATTCCCTGCTCAAATCTCCGGTCTTGTGGATCGAGGGCTGCTCCGGCCAGGCCTGGCGGCGGATATAACGGTCTTCGACCCAAAGATGGTTGCCGATAAAGCCACCTTTCAGAATCCCCTGTTATATCCATTCGGGATCCCCTACGTCATTGTGAATGGCATAGTGGTAATCGACCAGGGGCGGCATACGGGTGAAAAACCGGGGTGCGTGCTCTACGGACGCGGGCGGCAGAGCTAAGCGGCATCTGTCTTCGTGACCCGCGCCTTGTCGAACCAAGCAATCCGGGCCGTAGTTCCAGTATGGCGGGAAAGTGCAAGCTGCCGAGATTCTTCGCTTCGCTCAGAATGACAGCGCAGGTGTTAGAGAGAGGCCGTCGAGTTTCACCCACCGGGACGAGGTGATAGAATTTCAGCATGTTGAGCACACGGCGCCAACTCCTCATGACGGTTCTCTTCGCGTGTGGTGGCGCGGGCTGCGCGGGCTGGGGACAGCAAGACGACAACAGTTACTGGAACAAAGTTTATAGCACCGGCCAGGCCATCTTTGTTCACCACCCCACCGAATTACTGGTGAACTCCATCAAGGGCCGGCGGCCCGGCACGGCGCTTGACATCGGCATGGGCCAGGGCCGAAACAGCATCTTCCTGGCGCAACAAGGCTGGGACGTTACGGGCTTTGATCCCTCGGAGGAAGGTGTTCGTCAGGCGCGGGAACGAGCAACCAAGCTGGGCCTGCACCTGCGAACTCTGGTGGTGGATGAGGCGGATTTCGATCTGGGGACGGCGCAGTGGGACCTGATCGTCATGACTTACGTCCGCCGGATCCGGCCTGAAGATGCCGGCCGTTTCGCCCGCGCGTTGCGGCCAAACGGTATTTTCGTCTATGAAAACAATAATGCTGGAAAGCAGAATGAGTTGTTGAAGTACTTCCTCGCCTGGCGCATCCTGCATTTCGAGGATGTGGACACAAGCTCCGACTGGCATCCGGAACGCACCCAGCGCGTTGAACGTCTGGTGGCGGAAAAGCCCCCAGCCGAGTAGAGCGTTACAGCTCTACCGGACTCCAAAGCGACGCGCGTGGATTAGGGTTGCGGCGTGAAAATTACCGCTACTCCCCCGCCCGGCGCCAGGTGGACGTCGAGTTTGTCGCCGGCCTTAACGCGCTTGCTGCTGATCGCCAGACTTGTGCCCACCGTATCCGCGTCGGGACCGTCCGAGAAAATCTGGGCTCCGTACTCTGATCTACCCAGGAAATTCAGGGGCAGCTCCAGGTCTCGAGCCTCCCAGTTGGTCATGCTTCCCAGATACCACGCGTCGCCATGTTGGCGGGCGACGGTGATGTATTCCGCCGGTACGCCGTTCAAGACTTTTGTATCATCCCAGACGGTCGGGACTTTATCCAGGAACTCCATCCCGGGGTTGTGGTCATAGGCCTCTGGATAATCGGCCAGCATAACCAGCGGGCTCTGGTAAACGACATACATGGCCAGTTGGTGAGCGCGCGTACCTTGCGACATGGGCTCGAGGTTGCGCGCCTCGAAATGGCCGGGTGCCGCGTTGTTAAAGGCTCCGGGAGTGAAGTCCATCGGCCCGGCGAGCATGCGCGTAAAGGGGATTGTCACGTCGTGCTCAGGCGTGACGCGCTCGCTCCACTTGTTGTATTCCATGCCCATCACGCCTTCGCGAGTGAGAAGATTGGGATAAGTCCGTCGCAAGCCGGTAGGCTTGTAGGCGCCGTGCAAATCCACCACGAGATGATGCTCTGCGGCCTTGCGCACACAGCGCTCGTAGAAGTTCACCATCTCCTGGTCGTCGTGGTCCATGAAATCGACCTTGATTCCCGCCGCTCCCCATTTCTCGTAGAGCGCCATCGCCTCGTCCATCTGTTTGTCCAAAGCGCTCCAGTACAACCAGAGCAGGACCTTCACGCCCTTCTGTTTGCCGTAGGCAATGATGCCGGGAATATCCACTTCCGGGACGTGATGGAGAATGTCGAGGGCGTGCGTGTAATCGTCGGCCGGATACCAACCCGCATCGACCAGCATGTATTCCAAGTGGTGCTCCGCCGCGAAGTCAATGTAGTGCTTCATCGTCGGCGTATTCATGCCGGGCTTGAAATCCACGTTTTTGGCAAAGCTCCCTGACCACCAATCCCATGCGGACTTGCCGGGCTCAATCCAGGAAGTGTCGATTCGTTGAGGGGCGCTCAAATCGAGAATGACGTAGTTACTCTCAATCAGCGCACCCGGCCGCGAGTTGATCAAGAGAACCCTCCAAGGTGTGCTTTTGGGTGTGGACGCGATCACCGCCTGGTCCATCCTCTCGCGTGTAGGCGAGAGTTTGCTGACCAGAGCATTCTCCACGCCGGCAACGCCGCCCACATACATTCCGGAATAATCCGTCAGGTCAGCCTCCAGCACGCCCACCCAGGGGCCGCCGGGAATATGGACTAACAAAGGTAAGTTGATAATCGAGGAAGGTTTGATCTCATCGAGGCCGATGTGCCGGTATTCACCTTCGTTGGGCGTGTTGAATTTCCCCATATTGAGCGCAAATGCGGAGGAGTCCTTGGCGAAATAGAAGCCGGTGTTCTCCGCTGCCAGCACGAACTTCCCGAGGGCCGCCTGTTCCGGAAGGAAGTAGCGGAAAGCCACACCCTCGTTGAAAGCCCTGAAGACCAGGTCAAATTGGCGACTCGGTGCCTGGCGCTCCCGCAAATGAATCGTGAGTTGGTTGAAATGGTCAGGTACCCGTCGTCGCACATTGAAGGCGTCTTCCCAAGTTTCGCTGTGCGATTGTCGATCCGAGCCTGTAATTTCAAAATCTCGGTCCATGGGCGGCGATCCCACAAAATCCAATCCGAGGGGCGAGTCGTTGAGAACCGGGATCCCCTCGTACGAAACTCGATAATAGGCTCGCACGCCGGGCAGATACGGTTGCGGGTTGGCTTTCAGTTCAAATTCAGCCTTGAGGCTGCCATCCGGAGAGGTCACGGAGAGCGGTTGGGAAGCAAAACTAGAGCTAGGAACAATCATGGGTAGACCTGAGATTAGAGCAGTTGCGATGAGAGCCGCGATTCTTGTTCGCAATGGAAAGACCTCCTGGAGGTTCGTGTAGGGGCCGGCATTTTTCAACACCTGCTAAGGACTTGCAAGCGCGGGTCGTCGAAAGCCACGTGTCTACCGGGGGAAGAGGGGCTTCTACTCTTTCCACGGGTGGAACTGTTTGAGACTTTTTCGAGCCTCTTCGAATTTGGGAAACTCCCGCTCCGCCTTGCGAAATTCGCGCGAATGCACCACGCGCCGGTGACCGTTGCGCTCCACCGGGAACCGCATGTGAAGCATCTCATGAAACACCAAGTATTCGACGAGGTGGACGGGAGCCTGCGGAGAGTCCAGCGCTCGGTTGATGACGATCATTCCATGCCCGGCGTCGTAATGGCCAAGCGTACTCCGTGACTTCTGCAAGCTCCAGCCTAGCCGACTTACGGAGAGTTCACCCTTGAAGAACTGGTGGTTCAGGCGCTGAAATATCTCTTCCAGGTTGTGCCAGCGGCCACGGGGGGGCAGCAGGCGTTTGTTGCCCCGTTGGCGCCGTGCCTGGTCAATACGATGGCGAACTCCGGGGCGGAGAACGTAGGCCAAATAGCACTCGCGCGCCTCGCGAGAAGCGCGCCGGCGATAGACTTTGCAGAGCAGGATTTCAGCCAGCGCTTCCAGCACCAGCGGCGGTGCATCCTGTAAGACGTCGGAAAGGCAAACCTCCAATTGGTCCTTCCGTAAACAGATCGTGCTGCGCAGACCTGCAAAGGGGCGAAATTCAACTCGCAAGCCGGGAATCGCCGCACCCAGGCGTAGCCGCTTGAAGACCCTTTGGAACGGCACGACGGGCTCGACCGGAATGGCCAGCGGCAGCGGCAATTGTTCAGGGGGCATGCAGGCCTTCAGCTATCAGCCCTCAACGCGCAGCAAGCGAGCTTACGCTTATAGCTGGCCGCTGAGTGCTTAGTTTTCGTCTTCATCAGCCGGGTTTTGCTTCTGCTGCTTCTTGCGCAGTCTTTCCTCTTCTTTGGATCGTTTCTTCTCTTCCTTCGTCCGCTCCTTTTCCGCCTTGGCATCCGCTTTCTCGTTCTCTCTGATTTCTCCAAAAGTCTTGATCTGATCGCCGAGAGCTTTTGTAGCGCCGTCCAGAGTATCGGTGAAATTGTCCCTGGCGTCGCGCAGGGACTTGGCGTAATCGGCGGCGTAGGCATCGGGCGCATCCTGAATTCGATGTAAGTCCTCGAGCTGTTTAGGACCCGCTTCCAGAGCCTTCCGTAGTCCTTTGCGCATGTCGCCCCTGCGATCGTATTGATCTTCGATCCAGTTCTTCAAATCGTCTGTAAGCGAAATGTACTCGTCCAGTAAGTGGTCGATATAAGCGCCGTTGTCGTACTGAGGATCCATCGGCTTGCTGCGAAACGACGCGATTCGATCCAGACGGCTTTGGGTCAGGACAAGGTAGACTTCGATGCGCTCGGAAGGGTCCTGGGCATCACGAATCTTCTCTTCTTCTTCATCGGACACGTAGTCCGGCTTTTGCGCCAGGGCCGTGGTTGCCGGAGCGGTTGCCAGCATGAAGAATGCCATAACCAGCATGAGAGGTGTTTTCACAGTCAAGACCGCCTCTCCTGTCATTCGGAATGACAGCAGAGGCAGTTATCTCCTAGCCCGTTCAGGCCGGCATTTGCCAGCCTGAAGGTCGGCGCCACAGTCGAAACAGGATACCTCCGGCGGACGTTTCAATCCGTCTTGCCCGCAGGTTTTGTGGCCTCCAGCGCTCGCGCCGCAGGAAACAGCGCCTGCATAACTTCAGCATGCACGACCTCAAGTTCTTTCCCCGTCTGCTCGATGGGGCCACGGTCAAAGTAGGACACTCGGCGTTTCAGGTCATCGATGAGTCGAGCGTCTTCCCGCAATTCGATGTCCAGCTCCCTGAACCCGCGAACATCACGCGCGGCATTGCGCCCGCAGTTCTTGAGCAGTTGCCACGAATCTTTAACTCTGCCCAGGTAGACTTGGGCGAACTGTACGCCCTGCTGGATGTTCCCATGCTCGTAGGCTTCAATGGCCTGCTGCAGCTTGATCCGCGCCAAACGAGTCATGCACTTGGATTTCTTTACAGGATCGGCTTCTTTTTGAATCCGCGCCAGCAGACGCTCTTCGGTATCCGAAGAGGGGCCTGATGGTGCGCCGGCGAGGGCGACCGGCGTCCCGGCGAGCAGCAATCCGATCACGAGAAGCGTCCGCCAAACCATACCTGTATTATAGCTATTTCTGCAACTGGTGTCGGAGTAGCTTGACGCGCTGCGTGGCCTGCCACTCGTGGTCAGGGCTTTGACCCTTCGATAGCTGGAGAAACCGCTCGTAGTTGTCAAGGGCCTTCTGAACGACGTGCAGATTGTCGTAAGAGGAGGCGAGCGCGAAAAAGAGCAGGGGAGGAGGATCGGGCGCACGCACCAGGGCTTCCAGCAGAGGGATAGCCTCTTGATAACGCTTCTGCAAATAGAGACTGGAGGCCAGCCCTTCCGCCGCTTCACGACTCCTCGGATTGCCCTTCAAGGCCGTTCGAAATTCAGCTTCTGCCTCCGTCAGCTTGTCCTCCTCCAGCAAGGTTTGTCCCAAAGCCCTGTGCAGGTCGGCGTCCGCCGGAGCAGAGAGCAGCGCCTGGCGATAAAACTTCTCCGAGTCCGAATACTTCTTCAGAAGAGCGCAGACATCTCCCAGAGCGGCGACCAGACCGGCAGTGTCCGGCTTGGCACGGTAGACTGTTACGAGGTCCTCGTACGCTTGAGCGTTCTTACCTTGCTCGAGGTACAAGCGCGCCAAATGAAATCGGGTATCAAGATCCTCAGGATGGGCGACAAGGTAATGCTCGAAATGAGTGCCCGCATCGTCCTTGTCCTTCAGTCCCTCCGCGGCCAGGGCCATGCCCAATTGAGCTTGGGAGAGCGCGGGGTCCAGATCAGAAGCCCTTTGAAAAGACCCGAGCGCCTCCGGGTAGCGCTTCTGCTGCAGGTAGAGTTGACCCAAGTCGTACTGCGCCGCGGCCAGCTTGGGGTCGAGTCGCAACACCGTCTGGTACTGTTTTTCGGCGCGCTCCCCTTGGCCAGTCAAGGCCAGCGCCCTGCCATAGTACAACTGGGCGCGGACATGATCCGGTTTAAGAGTCGCGGCTTTTTCCAAGTGTTCCAAAGCAGCCTGGGGATTATTCATCTGCATCAGCAGGATCCCCAGGTTCAGGCGGGCTTCAAAAAGCTTGGGGTCAAGCTCCACGGCCTTGCGGTACGCCGCGACAGCTTCCTCCTGCTGGTGCAGTCCGGTGTAGGCATAGCCTAAGTTGAACCAGGCCGCGGTTAAAGTGGGTTGGGCTGCAACCACTTGTTTCAGAGCGTCCGCCGCAGCGGTAAAGTCGTTCTTCCCGAGGGCGTCTTGGGCAGTGTGCAGAAGCGTGGGTACGTCAGCATCGTGGCTTTGGAGCAGGCCTTCCTTGGCCGTCGCCGGCGCCAGCAGAATACAGCAAAGACAAAAAACGATGCGGGCCTCTTCCCAATACCGCCCTCTCCCGCGGGGCCGAACATCACCGGAATCGTTCCCGGGGGACCAAGTGTCAGAACTAAGTGAACAGACCTCTCCCGGGGCCGCAGGCCGGAGATTTGCGCGCATTACTCCTTCGCCCCCTTGTGGTTTCGCAGGTATTTGGCCAGGAATTTCCCGGTGAAAGACAGCGGATTCTTGACCAGGCTTTCGGGAGGTCCAGCCACCACAACGTAACCGCCCGAATCACCGCCCTCGGGCCCCAAGTCGATGATCCAGTCAGCGGTCTTCAGGACGTCCATGTTGTGCTCGATGATGAGCACGCTGGAACCGGCGTCGTTCAGCCTGCGAAACGCGGACAGCAACTTACTGATATCGTCGAAGTGCAAACCCGTGGTCGGTTCGTCAAAAATGAAGAGCATGTTTTCGACCGCCTGATGGGCCAGGTGTGCTGCCAGGCGCACGCGCTGGGCCTCGCCCCCCGAAAGCGTGGTGGCGGACTGCCCCAAGCGCAAGTAGCCGAGCCCGACCTCGTCCAGTATCCGGATCTTCTGGATTACTTTGGGCAGGCCGGCAAAGAAGCTCAGGGCCTCCTTCACCGTCATATGCAATACTTCATTAATATTTTTTCCCTTATAACGCACATCCAGAACGCTCGGTTTATAACGTCGCCCGCCACATTCCTCGCAAACCAGTTCAACATCAGCCAGGAATTGCATCTCCAGCGTGACGGTGCCATCCCCCTGGCAGGTCTCACATCGGCCCCCGGGAATATTGAAGGAGAAATATCCAGGTGAATAGCCGCGCTTGCGGGCCTCCGGCGTCGCGGCAAACACTTCCCGAATGGCGTCGAAGGCCTTGATATAGGTGACGGGGTTGGAACGCGGCGTCCGGCCCAATGGCGACTGGTCCACGAGCACAACCTCCGCCACTTGCTGATCGCCTTCGATCCGCTCGTACTGGGCGCGCGGGGCGGGCACCCCGCGGCGTGAAAGCAGGGAGTTATAAAGAACGTCATGCACCAGTGTGGACTTCCCGGAACCCGAAACGCCGCTCACACACACCATGAGCCCCAAGGGAATATCCACGTCGATCGATTTCAGGTTGTGTTCGCGCGCGCCACGAATGCGCAGCCAGGCCTTTCCGGGTTTGCGGCGTTCCGCTGGCAAGGGGATCTCGAGGCCGCCGGACAGATAACGGCCGGTGAGCGAGTGGGGGCTGGCCATGAGCCCTGGCAAATCGCCTTCGTACACCAAGCGGCCGCCCTGCTCTCCTGCCCCCGGTCCCAGGTCCAGAATCTTGTCCGACTCGCGCATCATCTCCGGATCGTGCTCGACCACCAGGACCGTATTGCCGAGGTCGCGCAAGGTCTTCAGGATTTCAATGAGCCTGCCTGTATCACGGGGATGCAGCCCGATGGAGGGTTCGTCGAGCACATAGAGCGCACCTACCAGGTTAGAACCGAGCGCGGTGGCCAACTGAATTCGCTGCGACTCGCCGCCTGACAGGGTGGACGCCAAGCGGTCGAGCGTCAAGTATTCCAATCCGACCTTGTAGAGGAATTTCAAACGCGAGCGGATTTCCTCGAGCACCTTGTCAGCTACCGTCTGCTGCTCCGGAGATAGCTGGAGTTCGTTGAAGAAGGGATAGGCTTCCTGAATCGACATGCGGCAGACATCTGTAATGTTCTTTCCGCCCAGAAGAACGTGCAAGGCTTCGCGCCGCAGCCGGCCCCCCTGGCATTCCGGGCAAAGCGTGTATCCGCGATATCGGCTGAGGAACACGCGCACGTGCAGCTTGTACTTCTTCCTTTCCAGATAATCGAAAAACCCGCGGATGCCCGGAAAACTATCGTCGCCCTCGAGCAGCCACAGCCGCTCTTCCGCGGCCAGGCGGAAGTAAGGAACATCCAGAGGAATCCCTTTGGCCCGCGCCGCACGCTTCATGTCGTTATAAAGCACACGGTAACGCGGCTTCGTCCAGGGATCTATGGCGCCTCCGGCCAGCGTCTTGTTCTTGTCCGGAATAACCAAGTTCATATCGAAATCGATCGTGTTGCCGAAACCCTGACAGCGTGGACAAGCGCCGTAAGGATTGTTGAACGAAAAGAGGCTTGGCTCAGGCGCTTGAAACGTGATCTTGCACCGTTTGCACTCAAACCGCCCGCTGAACACCAGGCGCTCCGGCGGTACGGGCACGCCATGGCGTGCCCCTACGGAATTGTCCTCCTGTACGGGCCCGTCACGGAGTGCCCCTACGGAACCGGACTCCGCAGGGAGGAACTCCAGCACCGCCTCGCCGGCTTCGCGGAAGCAAAGCTCGACGGAATCAATCAACCGCTGGCGGACCTCTGCCGCCACTGCCAACCGATCCACCAGAACGTAGACGGGCGCAGAGAAATCGACCTCCAGCAGCGACTCCGGGGTTGAAAACTCGAAAACATGCCCATCCTGGTAAAGCCGGTTGAACCCATGTTGGCGAAGCGCAAACAATCGTGGCTTGAGTGATTCCTGCGGCGGTGTCGGTGGGTGAGCCGGAGGGCGCGCTCCTGTCATCCTGAGCGCAGCGGAGGATCTCCGCAGTTCGGCGGAGCCCCCGGGGCCAGAGAGCGACGGCGGCGATCCATCGCTGCGCTCCGGATGACGGACCGCCGGTTCCGATGCGGCCGAAGACCCGCCCGAATTCACTTGGAAGAGAACGTAAAAGCGCCGGCCGGCTTCCATCGCGCAGACCTGGTCGGCGATATCATCCACATGGTCTCGGCGCACTACTTGGCCGCATTGGCAGCAGGTGGTGGTGCCGACGCGCGCAAACAACAGCCGAAGATAATCGTAGATTTCAGTGGCTGTGGCCACTGTCGAGCGGGGATTACGAGTGGTGTTCTTCTGGCGGATCGCCACGGGAGGAGCGATCCCCACCACTTCGTCAACGTCCGGCTTCTCCATGCGTTCCAGGAACTGGCGAGCGTAGGCGGAGAGAGACTCGATGTAACGACGCTGCCCCTCGGCATAAAGCGTGTCAAAAGCCAGACTGGATTTGCCCGAGCCGGAAAGGCCGGTCACCACCGTCAGCCGGTTGTGGGGTATGGAGCAGTCGATATTCCTCAAATTATGGACCCGCGCTCCACGCACGATAATGGAATCCGCTTCGCCGTTCCTGGAAAGCTGACCTGATTCCGCACTCGCCGTTGGCAGAGGCGCATCACCCTGCATCCCGGCTGTGTCGACGCCTGCAGCGCCTCCACCGCTCGCGGCAGTGGACGGCGCCGTACTCCTGCCCGTTTGGTTGTGGCCTGTAGCCATGCGTGTGGCCCCTGATGGAATGCCTGCCCTGCTCGCCCCGCTTACAGCCGGCGCTCTGAGGTGCAGCCCAAAATTACCATTATAAGTCGGCAGCGGAAGGGAAGCAAAACGTACTTTCTGTCTCTTGACAACCTCAACTCCATAGGCTAGAATGCTAAGAGAAATGTGGGTTGTGCGTCGCGGCCCGCGGCCCGCGGGAACCACCCGAAGCCGCATTCGAACGCGGCCAGGGGTCGCGCCCTGACGCCGGTGACCACCCTGCTCTGATGAACGGGAACCGTTAGGGCGCCGTTTGCTGTTTTTGAACGAACGAACCGGGAATGTCTATGAAAACAAAGGACAGGGTCAGAAAGTCGAGACGTCGAGGAGCTAAGGGGCCGAGGAGTGAAAAGCCAAGAGTCGGCCGCAGCTTGGAAGCTAGCGGCGGGCTTCTCGACTTCTCGACTCTTCAACTTTTCAACTTCAGAGTTCAACGAACGAACCGGGAATGTCTATGAAAACAAAGGACCGGCATGTGGTGCGGCGCCCATTTTGATGGGGTCCGCTCCAATCTCATCGGACATTATGTCGTAATGAGCAAAAGCAGTCTTCTGGAGGTGCAGTGATGGAACCTGAACATGGAATGACTCGCAGGCAGTTTGTGTCAACGACCGCGGCGGCCCTAGCAGGTGCAGTGCTCGTACCAAATCCGGCTTCGAGCGGCATTCCTAGCACTACCATGTCTGAAAGCGCCGGACTGGAGGCGCGCGTGCTGAGCCTGGAAAAGAGCGCCTGGAAGGTCAAGCCTTTTCCGACCTCGCAAGTTCGGCTGAGAAAGGGTCTATTCCAGGACGGCATGGAAGCCAATCGTCGCTATCTGAGGTCACTGCCCCAGGACAGGCTGTTGCACACCTTTCGACTGAATGCCGGGCTGCCCTCTTCAGCCACGCCTTTAGGCGGATGGGAAAAGCCTGATTGCGAACTGCGAGGGCACTTCGCGGGCGGCCATTATCTTTCCGCCTGCGCCCTGATGTATGCCAGCGCCGGCGACGATGAATTAAAGGCTCGGGGCATCGGCATGGTGGAGCAACTGGCGCGCTGCCAGCAGGCGCTTGGAGGCGGTTACCTGAGCGCGTTTCCGAGGGAGTTTTTCGATCGACTGCGAAATGGCAAACCTGTGTGGGCTCCCTTTTATACCTTGCACAAAGTACTGGCAGGCCTTCTCGATATGTACGTTCACTGCGGGAATCAACAGGCCCTCGAAGTAGCCGAAGGCCTAGCCGGCTGGATCGGACGCTGGGTCGAACCGCTCAGCGACGAGCAGATGCAACAAGTGATGAAGACGGAGTTCGGCGGCACCATGGAATCGCTCTACAACCTCTACGCCTTAACTGGCAACTCCCACTACCTCGAGGTGGGTGACCGCTTTTATCACAAGAAAGTATTCGATCCCCTGGCGGCGCGCCGGGATGAATTGAAAGGCCTGCACGCCAATACGAACATCCCGAAGATGATTGCCGCCGCGCGGCGGTATGAACTCTCCGGCGATCCTCGCTTCCGCGAAATCTCTTCCTTCTTCTGGCAGGAAATCACCGGCGCGCGCGCCTATTGCACGGGCGGCACGAGCAACGAAGAACATTGGCGCACCGACCCCGGCGAGTTGGCGGGCGAACTCGGCAAGACTACAGAGGAGTGTTGCTGCGGTTATAACATGCTGAAATTGACCCGGCACATCTTTGGCTGGACCGCTGACCCTCGGGCCATGGACTACTATGAACGCACCCTCTTCAACAGCCGCCTCGGAACGCAGGATGCCGACGGGCTGAAGAGTTACTACCTGCCCCTGGGTGGCAGCGGCTACTGGAAATCGTTCCACTCGCCCTTAGATTCTTTCTGGTGCTGCACGGGCACGGGCGTCGAGGAGTTCGCCAAATTGGGCGACACGATTTACTTTCACGACGAGCATGGGTTGTTTGTCAACTTGTTCATCGCTTCCGAGTTGAACTGGCCTGAAAAAGGCGTCCGCTGGGTTCAGGAGACCAACTTTCCAGAGGACGGAAAGACACGCCTGGTGGTTCACACGGCGAAGCCGGTGGAGATGGACTTAAACGTCCGTATCCCTTACTGGGTAACACGCGGCGGAAAGATCAGTTTGAACGGCGAAGCTCTGCCCGAGTTTGCGAGCCCGAGCAGCTATCTGACCTTGGCCCGAACCTGGAAGGATGGCGACCTTGTGGAAGTCAGCCTACCCATGGGGCTGCACGTCGAAGCGCTGGCCGGCTATCCGACGCTGCAAGCCGTGATGTATGGACCGCTAGTGCTGGCGGGCCGGCTGGGAAGCGAGAACCTGACTCAGTCCGAGATCTACTTGGGCTACGACCCAACCCCCTCCGGCGATGCGGCGCCAGTTCCCAACATCAACTCCAAATCGAAGGAACCACTAGGTTGGGTGGAGCCGGTCGCAAACCAGCCCGGGAGCTTTCGCGTTACGGCAGGTAGCGGGCAGGTCAGCCTGATCCCGTTTTACAAGCTGCTAGGTGAACGGTACGTCGTCTATTGGAAAGTGTAGGAACAGCATGGACTTTCCGTTGCGTTACTGTTCGGGTGGCTGGGAGCGGCTGGAACGGCTGCGCGGACTTTACGAAGACCGGTTGCAGGACCGCATTTTGGCCTGCATGGAAATTCCCACCCAGGCGCTGCGCCAGTTTGCAGAGCGTAATCCCGAGGGGCCCACTCCATGTCCCGACCTGGAAGAGCGCGCCGCTTTTTGGGATAGCCTCTTGGCGGAACGCGCCACCCTCCTCGACGACTCAGTTGCGGCAGCCTACTTGAGCGAACTCGATCAAGGCCTCTACGGCGGAATGGTGGGCGGCGAAGTGCGCTTCATGGCTCATCCCGAAAACGGCTGGATCTCTTCCATGGTCCCGCCGATCTTCAAGGACTGGTCCCAGCTCGAGAAACTCTCTATTGACCACAACAGGGATGTCTATCGCTTCTATCTCCGCGAGTTGCGCTGCTTTCGTGGCGCCGCTGAGTGCAAATTCGGCATCAGCCATTTCATCCTCATCGATAGCCTTAATTTCGTCTTCGAGCTCTTTGGAGGCACGCGAACCTATCTTGAGCTGCTCGACCATCCGGATTATGTTCGGCAGGCGGTGGATTTCGCGTATCAGCTTAATTTGGATGTACAGCAGACTTTCTTTGATGAAATCCCCCTGCTCGAGGGCGGGACGTGCAGCAATATGGTCCAATGGATACCGGGACGGATTATTTCCGAAAGCGTCGATCCCTTCCATATGACGACCGTCGACTATTTCGAGCGCTGGGGGAGAGAACCGGTGGAGCGGATCTTCGCCGCATTTGACGGCGGCGTGTTACACATTCACGGCAACGGTCGGCATCTGCTCGAGGCTGTGTCATCCCTGCACGGCCTTAAGGCCGTTTTTTTGGGCGACGACAAGGACATCCCCACGTCCTTCTCGGTGCTCGCTGAACTCAAGCGACGGACGGGGGACTTGCCGTTGGTCGTGCAGGTTCATTTCCCGGATTTCCTGGGCGCCCTTGAAGGACACCGCCTGCCCGGCGGTGTCCTTTACAAAGTCCTGGATGTCACTGACCGGGATACTGCAAATCGCCTGATGGATCGCGTACGTGCCTATCGAGTTTGATTCCACTGGCTCTACCCTGCCGCTCTCACACAGCATCGGTGGACGGGGCGTCAACTCGTGCGTGAACACGGAGGGTCAGCCTCCTGCAGGCGTGAGCCTTCCGCGGTGGAGGCGAAGTTTGCAGACGGGACTTTGGCAGCGTATCGTCGGTGTGTACCTGCCAAGCCCTAGAACCTCAACACATTATCACTAGATCGTACCGCTCTTGGGTGTTAAACTTATTTGGCTTGAGGCACAGCGGCGGCTACACCCTGACTTCCACATAGTGACGATCTGGTACCGACTTGGCGATCCCGGATGGTGTCATTTTGAACGGTGCTTCGAGGTTGAAGAACGTGAAAATCGAAACTTCCCAGATAGAAGCCGTCAGTGCCGTTGTATACCGTGCTGGGGTTCTTCTCCTTAGAGGCCAAGCCAAGGTCTCCTGGATGCTGAAAAAGGACGGGACGTTTGTCACCGCACTCGATCTTCGGACCCAGAAGCTGATAGAAGCAAAGATGAGACGGATCTTCCCGGAATACGCATTCATAGGGGAGGAAGATCCTCGAAGCTGGGCCAGGGCGTTCAAGCCTCAATGCAGGATTATTGTCGACCCTGTAGACGGCACGGGGCCTTTCGCCCGCGGATTGAACTACTTCGGAATCTCCTTAGCGGTAATCGATGAGAGCCATCTGCCGCTCCTGGCAATAATGCATCTCCCAGGGCTAGCGAAATGGTGTGTTGCGTCATTCGAAGACCAAGTGGCAATTCGACATCGGATTACCCGCCGTGGCAACTCCGTGCGGATCTCGAAGCATGAAATGTCGCCGCCGATGCGGATGGATTGGCGCATTGAAGACAGTTTCACTTACCTAGGCTCTGACGCCCATCAGCAACTAGATCTGTCTGCCTACCCGGGGAAGATTCGAGCCCTCGGCTCCACAGTGGCCCATCTTGTGCTCCTCGCGGACAGGACGCTCGATCCTGCCGCCGTCATTCTCACCCGGTACCGGATATGGGATGTGGCGGCCGGTCTTGCCCTGGCACTCGCCAATGGGCTGGAGGTTCGTAATCTGACTGCCGGAACTGACATGCAGCTTGGGGAGATCTTCGCGGGGGTCACTCAAGTTCCACCAGCGCTGATGGTCGGCCATCCCAAAGTTCTACGTGCCCTTGCTCGCTATGTGCGAGTTCACGGAGGATAACCCATGCGCGCGGCCGATGTCGGGGCAACACACATTTCGTCTCTCCGGCCGCAACTGCTGCGAATTGGTGTCGGAAAGTCCAATCGTCATGAATATGGGAGAGAAGATGGCTATTGCTAGAGCGTTGGAAATAGTGAGCGGTCTGCTGGCTAACAGGTATAAGGAGCCGGGGCGGGCCGCCGCGGAGCGGCTTCAGCGCTGGATGTCCGGCTCTGTGCCCTTCGCTTACCCGGAGGAATTGGCAAAGCATTTCTCGGAGGAGCATCTCCCTTTGCTATTCGACTCCTTCCGGCAAGAATTGCCGTTTGGAACGGGAGGGCGACGGGGGCCCGTTGGCTATGGCCCCAACCGAGTGAACCCCACCATGATCGCCTTGACAGTCCAGGGCCACTGCAAATATCTGCGCAACGCTTTTCCGGAGCGAAAGGACCTTGCAGTGGTGGTGGCGAATGATGTGCGCGTCTTCAACGATCTCCGCAAGGTCTACGGCTTCCTTGCTGAGCGGCATCCCCTCCTGGGGGTTTCCTCGCGATCGCTGGCCAAACTAGCATGCCAGATATATGCTGCAAACGGCTTTATCGTTTACCTCGAGCAGCCGGAAGCTGAACACGCGGTGGTCAGCACGCCCGAACTCTCCTTCCTCATCGGAAAGTTAGGCGCAGTGGGAGGAATCAATCTCTCCGCGTCTCACAATCCTCCCGACGATAATGGAATAAAAGTATATGACGAGTACGGGAGCCAGCCGGTCGCCCCCAAGGACCAGGAGCTTACCGATGCTATGGACGCCGTCCAAGATACGACGATGATGCCCTTTAATCAGGCCTTGCAGGAAGGCAAGATTCGGGCTATACCCCCAGCGTCCGAGAAGGAGTACGTTCTGACCTACACGAGGCTTTACAACGGAACCTACGCTCCGGAGTCCGACGATCCCATTGTATACACGCCACTCTGCGGTTCGGGTGATTCGTCAGCGGGTGCTGTCCTGAGGGAATTGGGGTTTCCGATCTTTGTGCCGAAAGACCAGTATCCGGATGGAACCTTCTCCGTCATCCCGTTTAGAATCCCCAACCCCGAGGTACCTGAGGCCACCGAGCCTGCCAAGAAATTTGCCGAGGCACAAAAATCAGGGATTGTTCTGTGCAGCGACCCCGATGCGGACCGGGTGGGTTTAGAAGCCAGGCTCACCGACGGTTCCTGGTATCACTTTGATGGCAATCAGATCGCGACGATTCTCTGCTATTTCCTGATGCTCGACCCCAAAGGGCCGCAGCGTCGGGGGCTAGTGATTGAAACCTTGGTCACAACTAAAATCCTCAGGCCGATCGTCGAGAAGGCTGGAGATTCATGGCTGATTGACGATCTCCTCGTCGGTTTCAAGTACATCGCGAATGTGCTCAAACAGTTACAGCGGGAGGGGTGTTACCGGGGGATTCGCTGCTCCGTCGAGCAACTTGTGCTTGCGGCGGAAGAAAGTCACGGTGTGATGGTTGTCCCGAGCATTCGGGACAAGGATTCGACCCCCGCGTGCATGTATCTGGCTGCCCTTTATCAGAGGCTACGCAGAGAAGGGCGAACCCTGCTCGATTATTACTTGCAGATTCTACAAGAGCTCGGACCCTACGCCGATATTAGCCGCTCCATCCTGATGGCTGGGGCTGAAGGCGAATCCAAACGCGACCACATTATGAAATCCCTGAGGGACTCCCCTCCAAAGGCGTTGGCGGGGCAAGAGGTGACGCGGATCGTCGATCACCACGACCAGGAGGTGTTCGGCCCGTTCGTCAGCAAGACCGATATACTCCCAAGAAATGTCATACAGTTCTTTACCTCGGACCTGATCATAACCGTGCGCCCCTCGGGAACGGAGCCGAAGTTGAAATTCTACTGTCAGCTGTTGCCTGGCTCGAATCCGCCAATGAGAACGGGCCTGGAACTGCTGCATGAGACGCGAGCCAGAGCAGAGGCCAAAGGCAAGCTGGTATACAACGAGCTGTTGTCGTGCATCGGATTGCGCTTGGAGGACGCGGGTTTGCTCCTACCCGATATAGTTTACCTTGAGCAGAAATTGGAATTCGAACAGCACACTATACCTCGACTCCGGGAAGCAATCGCGAGCAACAGGTTTCAGAGCCTAAGTGAGCTTTTGGATTGGCTCCGCCAGGAGGTGGCGGCGATGATCCCGGGAGCCGACCCCTTGCCGGCTCTCAAAAGCCCCATGGGCTCGCTTTGTCGCGTCTGGGCCAGGCAAGGCGTCGTCAGCCCGCTGCTCGCGCAATTGACGAATTGGGCCGAGCATGATCAGCGTTAGGGCGGCGAGGACCGGCGGAACTTGCAGAGTTCCATATAGCTCGGTGCCTCTGCCCAACCATGCACTAATAGCGAGGGCAGAACGCTTGGGCAATTCTCGATTGAGGGCTTTCTTACCAAACTTGGGGAAGGAGTCCTGAGGGCATATGGATCCAGAAAACGCCAAGTCTCCGCAAGCCGTTCCCGCAGCCGACGTGCTCACTCCCGACGAAGTGCAGAAGATGAATGCCTATTGGCGGGCAGCAAACTACCTCTCGGTCGGGCAGATCTATCTTTTTGAGAATGCTGGAAGAGTGGATGAGGAGCTACAAGCCCGAAGAACTCTTCGACGAAAACGGGAAACTGAAAGCGGAGCTGGCGGAGCTGGCGCCCAAGGGCGCACGCCGCATGGGGGCCAATCCTCATGCTAACGGAGGGACGCTGCTGAAGGACTTGGTGATGCCCGACTTTCGCGATTACGCCGTCGAAGTGCCCAAGCCGGGAGACGCTGTCGCCGAAGCTACGCGCATCATGGGCGGAATGCTGCGCGATGTAATGAAACTGAATGCCGAGTCGAAAAACTTCCGCGTCATGGGGCCGGACGAGACAGTGTCAAACCGTCTGGGCGCCCTGCTGGAAGTAACCGATAAGGTCTTCATGGAAGAGGTATTACCTACGGACGACCATCTTTCTCCGGACGGGCGGGTGATGGAGGTGCTCAGCGAACACCTGTGCCAAGGCTGGCTGGAAGGATATCTGCTCACGGGACGCCACGGCTTGTTTTCTTGCTATGAGGCTTTCATCCACATCATTGACTCGATGTTCAACCAACATGCCAAATGGCTCAAAGTGACGCGGCACATCCCCTGGCGGCGGCCCATTGCTTCCTTGAATTACCTGCTCACGTCGCACGTCTGGCGGCAGGACCACAACGGCTTCAGCCATCAGGACCCGGGATTCATTGATCACGTGGTGAATAAGAAAGCGGATATCGTCCGGGTCTATCTGCCTCCTGATGCGAACACCCTGCTTTCGGTTACCGATCACTGCCTGCGCAGCCGTCACTATGTGAACGTGATCGTGGCCGGCAAGCAGCCGGCGCTCCAGTGGCTTAACATGGATTCGGCGATCGAGCACTGCACGGCGGGGATCGGAATCTGGGAATGGGCCAGCAACGACCAGAGTAGCGAGCCGGAAGTCGTGATGGCATGCGCGGGCGATATACCCACGCTCGAAACCCTGGCTGCTGTCGCTTTGCTGAGGGAAAATATTCCTGACTTGAAGATTCGAGTCGTCAATATTGTAGACTTGATGACCCTTCAGCCCTCCAGCGAACATCCTCATGGCCTCAACGACCGGGATTTTGATTCGCTCTTCACGGCCGAAAAACCCATCGTGTTTGCGTTCCACGGCTACCCCTGGCTGATTCATCGCCTGACCTACCGGCGGACCAACCATGGCAACTTGCACGTGCGGGGCTACAAGGAAGAGGGAACCACCACCACGCCCTTCGACATGACGGTGTTGAACGAACTCGACCGGTTTCACTTGGCCGGCGATGTCGTCGACCGCGTGCCGAGGCTGCAGCGCTGGGGCGCCCACTTCAAGCAGCTTCTACGCAACAAGCTCATCGAGCACAAACAATACATCGGGCGTTACGGCGACGACATGCCGGAGATCCGCGATTGGAAATGGCCGTATTGAGGTAACGCTTCCGGCCGCCTCGTCCGCCCGAGGGTGCCGCGGTTCTGTAACCCCGATCCGGCTGCCGGAGGGTGGTTTTCGCGCACAGAATTTCTTGATTTACAGGAAAGAAAAGTGAGATAATGAAGGTGGTTAATCCCCTTCGATCAAGTCGAGCAGGGTGGGTAAGACGAACTCCGAAGACGAAGGAAGTAGGGTCAGTAGGACAAACTCAAGAGAGGAAACCCTATGCGAACATTGCGTCAAATGCTTACGGTCTTTGTTTTGTCCCTTACGGTTCTACTGCTGGGAGCCACGCCTCTCCTGGCCAAATGTGCACATCTGAAACTGAAGGTAGCCCCTAAGGAAGCGTACGTTTTTGTGGATGGTATTCCGGTCGGGCCGGGAAGCGGGGTCATCTGGGCCGACCCAGGCGAGCATACGCTGGCTGTTTACAACTACGGATACAAGCCCTATAGCGCCAAATTCACGGCAGAGAGCGGGAAAACCACAACCCTGTCGGTGACGCTGGAGCAGATTCCCGGGACAACCCCCGGCCCTTGGGGACGAATCGAGCTGAAGGGCGGGGCAGGCGGCGCAGTGCTCTTGAACGGAACTACGCCGGACTATTTGGTGGGCGACGTGGGTGAGACCAAGGGCGGGAAGCGGCGCCTGCTGGTGCCTCCGGGCGACTATCAACTCACGGTACTGGGCTGCTGCTCAGGGACGCTCTATTCCGGGCCGATCACGGTCGGGGAAGGCCAGGCAACTATTATTCCACTTGCCAATCCGGGAGGGAAAACCAACGGCGACTTCGCGGCGGGGAAAACCCTGGGCGCTCTGCCCCGCTTCCAGGCAGTGGGTGCGGCCGTGACCATCGCGGTGGCCAAGCCGACGGCGCAGATGTCGGCTGCTTCCTCGACGATTGACTGCGGGGCCTCGACGCAACTCAATTGGTCCACGACGGACGCTCCCAAGGTCGAAATCAGCGGGATCGGAGCGGTGGCCGCCTCCGGTCAACAATCGGTGCAACCCAACCAGACGACCGACTACAAGCTGACGGCCACCGGGCCGGGCGGCATTGTGACCAACGATACCTCGGTGAACGTGAATGCGAACATTCAGAGTACACTTAGCGTGGAACCGTCTCAGGTGCGTTACCACAAAGTCGGAGACAAGGTCGACGAGCAAGGCAGCGCCACGCTCACCTGGAACGCGCCTGCGGCTAGCAGCGCCACGCTGGATCCACTCGGATCCGTGTCGCCCAGTGGCACTCGCACAGTTCAGCTCACGCCCACCAAGTCGGACGTGGGGCCCGTTGACGAGACAGTCACCTACACATTGCACTCCTCAAATGCTTGCGGCGGCTCAGACACCAAGACCGCCAGCGTGCACATTGTGGGGTCGATCGAGTCGGGGCGAGAAGCGCAGGCGGAAGTTCTCGCAGCCAAGCTTCCTGGCAACAGCATCTACTTCGCAACCAACCTCCCCACCAAGAGCCGGCCGGAAGGCGGGTTGGTTTCAAGCCAGGAACAAGTCTTGCAGCAACTTGCGGACATCTTTAAACAATATAATTCGCTTCTCCCCGATGCCCACCTGATCCTGGAGGGCCGGGCGGATCGGCGCGGATCGGTAAAATACAACATGGCGCTTTCACAGCGCCGTGCTGACCGCGTCAAGAGCTTCCTGGTATCACAAGGACTCACCGACGGGAACATCGAGACAAAGGCTTTCGGAAAGAGCGAACAAATGGATTCCGCGACCGTGAAGCAGTTACTCGAACAGATTCCCAACCTTACGGATCAAGATCGTAAAAACGTGCGCCGCCGGCTCCCAAGGTTTGTACTGGCGAACAATCGCCGCGTGGACATCGTTCTGAGCACCACGGGGAAGAGGTCGACGCAATACTACCCGTACACTGCGACAGACTTGAAGCAACTTCTCAAGTAGATTTGGAATGGCAAGTTAGGACCCGAAGAGCCTTGAAGGGCGCGCGCAGTGAGTGCTTGAGGCGTGCGCCCTTTCGTGTCGCTGTTTTTTCGGGCTTAAATGTTGGGCAAGGCTGTAGAAGGGATTAGGGTGCCCCTGGTTTTTCATCCAAATGAGTAAGTAACCTTCCACCCAGCTCACTCTGTTCAACTTCAGAAACCGTGCTCGCCGGGGCGCACAAGATGGCCCCGGCGAAACCACACGTCTTCATTTCGTCGAACCAAGCTTCGGTTCACCCAGCAGCACATTCAGGTGGTCGGAGTTATAGGGGAAGTAGCGGTGTGACGTTTGGCCTGTGGCAGTGAGGCGAACGTCTACTCGGCGGTTAATGGTCATGCGGAAAACAGCGAGATTGCGGCGCACACACTTTCGCTCCTCCGGAGTGATGTTGGAGTTCCGGCTCCGCAGGAATCGCCCGTGGTCTTCCCTCCCAGCTTGGACAGCGGGATAATGGTGGCTTGGCCTTCCCCGACCGTAGTCGGCCCGGAATAGAGCGTTCCGGATTTGCCAATTGTGGAATCGGACTAAGGGGACGGGGGCGATGGGGGGCGTTCTGATTTGGTGAACCGGAAAAGAAATCCTGGTCGAAGAATGCGCCGGAGGCCTCCATGAGATGTTGAACGACTTCGTTGGCTTTCGATTGGCGCAGTTGCGATTCCAGGCCGGGCTTGGCTTCCTCGAATGGTATTACACGTTTTTGCTCGACCTTTCGATCTTTATGATGGAAGGCAAGGTTCGTTTGGAGACGGACGCTGTGCATAGCACTTACCGTTACAGCATACCTGGCCTGGGGGGCAGCAATGGGAGCCGCAGCAGACCGCACTTGGAGCGCAACACTGGCCGTGGCAGCAAGCTTGGCCGGACGAGCAACATTGAGTGCCACAGCAGGTGTCCGTCTGTCGACAGCAGTGGTCTGTGCAGCACTGTTGGGTAGGCTTCCAGCAAAGCCCCCTGCCGCAGCAGTTCACAAACCCTGCGACCTTAGGCGGGAGGCAAACTTCCATTTCGCTGCAGCACGTCTCAGACGGGTCGCAGCACATCCTGCCGCATCGGACCCGGCCGCTTTCACACGGCAGTGAAGCCTGCGCGAGAGCACGCGAAGTCCTCCCTAAACCCAAGTAAGCTAAGATGCCCCCACCTAGCATGTTCGCGGCCAGCCGTAGCGCCTTGCGGCGTGGAATAGAACTGGCTATAATTCGAGCCAGGCCATCAGCAAGAGCATCCATTCGTCACCTACCCTAGTGCAAGAATGGTAGTTCGTTCCGCAACGTCGCGTTCGCTGCGGACGATCTTAGACGCGCAAACGATCTTTACAGCGGGTTGATTATAGCTCATCAAGATTTCAAAATCCACTGCCTTCTGAAACCCATACAATGAGGTTCCTCCCGAGGCCTTATTGGGTCTGTGAAAGGCATAATCCAGAATGCATTGCGCCAGTACGGACCAGAGCGGCTACGAGCAACTCTCTCCGGGGGGGGGCGTGTAGGGACTCGGCTCGCCTTGGTCGTTCGCAAGTACGTTCAAGGCGCAACCTACCTGGTTCGCCGTTGCGGCCGCTGCCGAAGCTGCTGACTCAGCCGCCGCCGCCGTGGAAGTTGCCGCTG
>Ga0326728_10002827_pt1 | contig 56466 bp, 59 predicted proteins | sample MB3enrmetagenome_FD_207602 | JGI IMG/M metagenome (GOLD analysis project Ga0326728, IMG submission 207602) | Lab enriched peat soil microbial communities from McLean, Ithaca, NY, United States - MB31MN | ecosystem: Environmental > Terrestrial > Soil > Wetlands > Peat | place: USA: New York... | reverse complement strand
CGGGACCGACCTCCTCGACAATTCCCATCCACTCATGTCCCGTTCGCCAGCCCGGCTCGTAGGGCGTAAGCCCCCTGTAAAACCACAGGTCCGATCCGCAGATGCAGGCGTGGGTCACACGAACAATAGCGTCGGCCGGTTCCTTGATTGCCGGGTCGGGTACTTTCTCAACGCGCACATCCCCAGGTGCGTGATAAATAGTTGCTTTCATCTTTCGACTCCTTCATTTTACTGTGCCATGACAGTTTACAAAAGCTGATGAGAAGCCCGGCGAGCTTCTCCTAAATGGCTCCGGTTACTCAGATTTGAGAGAAGCCATATCGATGGAGAAGCGGTACTTCACATCGGACTTAAGCAGTCTCTCGTAAGCTTCGTTGACCTTCTGGATGGGGATCACTTCGACATCGGCGGTGATGTTATGTGCACCGCAAAAGTCGAGCATTTCCTGAGTCTCGGGTATACCGCCGATGAGCGAGCCGGAGAGGCTGCGGCGTCCAAACAGAAGGCCGAACGGGGCGACGGCCAGAGGCTTCTCCAGCGCGCCAACGAGGGTGATGTTGCCGTCGAGGCGGAGCAGGTTGATATAGGCGTTGATGTCGTGATCGGCGGAGACGGTGTCAAGGATGAAATCGAAGCTGCCGGCGTGCTTTTGCATCTCGTCGGCATTGCGGGAGACGACGACTTCGTCGGCGCCGAGGCGGAGCGCGTCTTCCTTCTTTCCGGGCGAGGTGGTGAAGACGACGACATGGGCTCCGAACGCATGAGCAAACTTCACGCCCATGTGACCCAGTCCGCCGAGACCGACCACTCCAACTTTCTTGCCCTTTGTGACGCCCCAGCGGCGCATGGGCGAGTATGTTGTGATCCCGGCGCAGAGGAGCGGCGCGGCTCCGGCGAGATCGAGGTTGGAGGGGACACGCAGAACGAAGCGTTCATCGACAACAATGCTATCGGAGTTGCCACCATAGGTGACGCCTCCGAGGTGCTTGTCAGGGGAGTTGAAAGTGAGGGTCATGTTCGGGCAGAACTGCTCAAGACCAGCTTTGCATTGGGGGCAGGTACCGTCCGAGTCGACCAGGCAGCCGACGGCGGCGAGGTCGCCGGGCTTGTTCCTGGTGACTGCCGAGCCGACTTTGGTGACACGGCCGACGATCTCGTGGCCGGGGACAATCGGATAGACAGTGGGCATGGCGCTGCTCCACTCGTTACGCACCTGGTGGAGGTCGGAATGGCAGATGCCGCAGAAGAGGATTTCGATCTGAACGTCTTGTTCGGTTGGATCGCGCCGTGCGATCATGGTGGGAGCAAGCGACGATGTCGCACTTGCAGCGGAGTAAGCTTTAGCGTTGTACATGGATTTATCCTCCTATTGGTTTCGTTTCTACCTTGAATCAGGCCTGGTATTGTTCGTCAGTGACCTTTTCCATCCACTCGACAGCTTTACCGTCGAGTTGTTCTTGAATGGCGATGTGCGTCATTGCCGTAGTTGCCGTGGCGCCATGCCAGTGTTTCTCACCCGGCGGTATCCAGACAACATCACCCGGCCGAATCTGCTCGATCGGACCTCCCCAGCGATGCACGAAGCCGCAGCCAGCCGTCACGATCAGTATCTGACCGAGAGGGTGGGTGTGCCATGCTGTCCGAGCGCCGGGCTCGAACGTGACACTTGCGCCAAGCGTTCGTGCCGGATCATTTGCCTGGAACAGCGGGTCAATGCGCACCGTGCCGGTAAAATACTCGGCCGGTCCTTTGCCGGAAGGCTGTGATCCGCTTCTTTTAATATCCATTTTCTGAATTTCCTCCATTTGCCCTTTATATTCGGTCATTCTTGACTGAATTGTCCCTGAGTTGTTGCCCTTCGCCGCTTAGGTTTTGCTCCCGTTTGGTTACAAATAAATGGTAGGCGATGCTGTCCCATGCGTTGTGAATGCCGATGAACAGCAAAAGCAGCGCGGCAGCTCCAATGCCGAATAAAGCCTCGCGCGCGTGAGAGAGAGCCGCGAACGCCGATAGCGCCAGTGTTATATACGACGCCAAAGGCAGCAATACATGAAACAACCAGTCCTCAAGCTCTGGCTTATATGCGGTTTGCACCCGGATGCGGCGAGCTACCGTCACCATATAGACCACTCCACTGAAGCCCATGAGTCCCCAAAGAGCTGCAGGGACGGCAATCATTTGCCATGGAACGTTTAGAAGTGCTGACAAAAGCAAAGCGGCGCCGAAATGAACGATTGTCGGCGTCGCAAATGCGGCACCGGCTGCAAGTGTTGGAGGCCTGTCGGAAATGAGCGTCATAACGACGAACTGCAATCCAATCAGGGCGCCCGCAGCCGAGCCGACGATTACATAGAAGCTGCCCCATGAGGTAAGATCTAACATGTAGTCACCTAATCATCTTCCCAACCGCTCGAACCGGTACGCAAGTTCCGGGCTTTCCTTTCCCTCGTACGCCAGTTGGCCGATAAGCAGTGCGAACGACTCGATGTAACCAGCGATCAGTAAGGGGCAGACGCCCACAGTGTGGAAATCTGTCTTGCGGATCAACTCGGCGGTCACCCGACCTCATTTATACATCGTATTGCGTTCAATGCTCTTGGGTACCCAACATATGGTAATAATTGCGTAACAATACACAGTAATACTTCTTTATCATTGCCAATGTTTAAATTGCCTTGTATATGACCTTTTAGCTGTGGCTCACATCCACCCAAAGACAAAAGCATAGAAAACGTTAAAAGCTCTCGTGTTTTGATATGCAATCCTTTTCTTGTTAAATAATCACCGAAACAATTAGCTGATAAATGCTTGTGAATATGAAACTGATTTTCAGGTGATTCCTGATACATTTTATCAATCATGTCACCAAAAATTGATTTTTGTAATTCCAATCCTTTTTCAAATCGTGTTTCCGGCGAAGTGGTAGATTGCTCTTCTAATGGCAGCTTTATTCCCCTGCTTTCCAATACTTCATTTGTGGCATTGATAAAATCAAATACCTTTGCTATGCCAACATAAGGTACAGATTGATAAACAATCTCTTTAACTTCAATTGGTGTGACGCCAACGTTTAGTGCACCGCCCAGCATTACCTTGTACTCGCTTAAAGTCTGCTGGGCAATGAGCGAAGTTAAGATCACCATAAGCCTTATTTTTGTATCAAGGTTTCCATATGAAAGCACTTCGTCAAAAGCGAAATTGTCGAACACCTCGATAAGTTCGGGATCAGTGACCCTGAGTGTTGATTTGAGATTTGGGAAAAGTTCCTCGTGATTCTTCTGAGCTGTTTCACTGATAGCCATTGGGATGCCTCTTTATTTCAATTTATTGTAATCTTCGTCTGATACTGGCTCCAGCCATGTTGTCGGGCCTTTTTCGGGATTGACCTCAACGGCAAGGTGTACAAACCAGCTATCTCTGGCGGCGCCGTGCCAGTGCTTGACATCGGCAGGAATATTGACAACATCTCCTGCGTGAAGCTCCCGTGCCGGCTTTCCCCATTCCTGATAATAGCCTCTTCCGCCAGTCACAAGGAGAATCTGGCCACCCGCGTGTTTGTGCCAACTGTTGCGGCATCCCGGCTCAAAGGTCACGTTCCCGATGGGACAGGCCGAGCCGAAAGGCGTCAGCATATTGAGCCATACCGTTCTGTTAAAATGATCGCTTTCAAATTTCTCTCCAATGGGAAAAATCACGCTATTGCTAAGATCGTTTGTGCTCATGATCTACCCCGTCATCTCTTTCCCTGGTTGCTATTCATGGTGAAACGGCTTCATGCCTTCCCTTTACCCTATGCATTTTTCCCCATTTCATACGCCTGGGTCATCGCTGAGCTTCCTTTGATGTCACCTATATTCCATGCACCGGTTCCATAGATGACCCCTTTTTCCTTGGCTCCGCTCAGGCAGGAAGTGAACCCCCTGAATCCCTCGAGGGTTCTTTCCAGTAAGTCTTTCCTGCTGACTGCGGCAGTCATGATAAAATACATCTCTTTATCGCTGATCTCGGTATATCTTGCGTACGTTCTGTCGATCAAAGTCTTCATCTGTCCATTCATATTGTAAAAATAGACAGGCGTTGCCATGACTATCACGTCGGCACGGATCATTTTATCGAGGACCTCAGCCATATCATCCTGCTGAACACACCGACCGCCATTGCCTTGACAAGCGCCGCACGCAAAACAATGATTGATCCTTTTATCCCGTAAGAATATCTTCTCCGCCTGATTGCCTGCTTCTTTAGCCCCAAGCATGAACTGGTCGCATAAGAGATCGGAATTTCCGCCTTTTCTTGGGCTTGCAGACAATACCAATAGTTTTTTTGCCATATGCTTCGTCCCCTTCACTTTATCTCTCTTTGAACAGCGCCATATCGATCACAAAGAATGACGGAACCCTCCACCACTTTGGCCCCCGCGATCACGTTGTTTTACCTCCGTTTTCCCGCTTAGAGGCCGGTCCTTTTTTCCAGGGCCTCGGGGTACCGCTCCCCATGGATCGTGATCTGTGAGGCGGCGCTATCGATCTCACGCAGATCCTCGGGCGTCAGTTGGACGTCAACCGCACCGATGTTCTCGTCCAGGCGATGCAGCTTCGTGGTGCCCGGGATCGGCACAATCCACGGTTTCTGGGCCAGCAGCCAGGCAAGCGCGATCTGGGCAGATGCAGCCTTCTTCTTTTCCGCGATGGTGCCGAGTAGATCGACTAATGCCTGATTCGCTTTCCGGGCCTCTGCCGTAAAACGAGGGACTATGTTGCGGAAATCGGACTTATCAAACGCCGTCTTCTCGTCGATTTTTCCCGTTAGGAAGCCTTTACCAAGAGGACTGAAGGGAACGAGGCCGATTCCGAGCTCCTCGATCGTCGGCAGCAATTCCTCTTCAGGGCGTCTCCACCACAGCGAGTATTCGCTCTGGATCGCAGTGACCGGCTGGACTGCGTGTGCGCGTCGGATCGTTTTCACTCCCGGTTCGGAAAGGCCGAAGTGCTTGACCTTGCCTTCCTGAATGAGGTCCTTCACCGCCCCCGCCACGTCTTCGATCGGCACATCCGGGTCAACGCGGTGTTGATAGTAGAGGTCGATAGCCTCGACTCTGAGCCGTTTGAGCGAGCCTTCGAGGCTCTGTTTGATGCGCTCGGGCCGACTGTCCTGGACCTGCTGCCCGCTGGGATCGAGCTTGATCCCGAACTTGGTGGCTATCACGACCCGCCCGCGAAACGGAGCCAAAGCTTCCCCTAAGAGTTCTTCGTTTGTGTAGGGGCCGTAAAGCTCGGCCGTGTCAAATAGTGTAACGCCCCTTTCCACCGCTTTACCTATAAGAGCAATCATCTCCTGCTTGTCTGCCGGCGGACCGTACGCCATGCTCATTCCCATGCAGCCGAGCCCGAGAGCCGAAACTTCAAGATTGCTGTTTCCAAGTTTTCGCTTCTGCATTTCTTGAACTCCTGTCTTTGAGTTAAAGATAGGAACTATCTTGTTTTTTCTCTCTTCGATAAGAGGCCGTTTCAAACGCGTAAGACACTATTCTTCTCGCCTCGCAATTTGCCGAGCCATAAATCGAGAACTTTTGAAACCTTGCCATCCTCGGCTTGCCGCGGCTTGTATAAGTCAAGACCTTCAAGGACAACGCCGTTTTTGGCCTGCTCCTGGAAATGCGGGAAAAATTTCCCTACCCCTCCCTCGTGGGTACAAAAGGCGGAAACTTTCTTACCCGCGAAGTTCGCCTGTGTTAAAAAACGCATCACCGGGGTTGATACCGTGTACCACCATACCGGGCTGCCAACCAAAATCAGGTCACAAGATGACATATCGGGTGGGCTTTTCTTCAGTGCCGGCAATTCGCCTGTCTCCAACTCACTTTTGGCCTCTGCTATAATTCCGGAGTAGTCGGCTGGATAGCTTTTCACTGTCTCAATTTCAAACAAATCTCCCCCGGTTTTCTCCCGCAACATTTCCGCAATACTTTTTGTGTTTCCGGTAAGAGAGTAGTAGATGACCAACACATTCGTGCTGCCGGCACCTCTTACGGCAGAATGGGCACTTCCCGGATTGCGTGCCGTGGCGCTTGACGCGCTCAGGTCATTGTTTGCTCCCGTACTGAACCGTTCTTGGCCATTTTTCTGAGTCATTTCTTGTGCTCCTTGATTCGGATTTTCGATAGCTCAAATATACCGCTGCCTGCCTCCGAACAGAAGATACGATTCTACCCAATTCTTGCCTAATTCTATCACAGGGCTATCCAAGTAGACTGAATTGTGATATCTAGGGGATGATGTGGAGAATCAAATGTCGCCTGGATTCTTAATAAAACAATAGGTTACTCAAAAATGACAGAAAACGATCATGCAGGCCTGGCGAGAACCAACAATCTGCTGAAAGAGAAATTGCTGCGGTGGATGCCTCGAACCGGGGACTACCCGACCGCTGTTGAAGGTTTTACGGTCTTCCGGCGAGATGAGGCAAATCAGCCCGAAAACTGCTTTTACAAGCCGCTTGTCGGGGTGATTGTACAGGGATTCAAACGCTCCATAATAGGCTCTGAGGAGTACCGTTACGGGGAGAATCACTGCCTCGTTACCGGGGTGGATGTGCCGAGCGTAAACTACATCACTGCCGCATCGCCGGAGCAGCCGTTTTTGGCGGCGTCGCTCAACCTGGATAAATACCTGATCACCCAACTGGCAGCGGAGACTCCGCCTTCCTCCAGACCTGGAAACGATTCCTACAGGGGTATGGCCGTCGCGGAAGTTGATCCTGACGTGCTGGATGCATTCCTGCGCCTGGCTGAGCTTCACGAAAAGCCGGAACAGATACCGGTTCTTGCGCCGATGATTATCCGTGAGATTCATTACCGTTTGCTCATCGGACCTCAGGGCGAACGCTTGCGAATGGTCAACACGCATGGCACTCAAACCAACCAGATTGCCAGGACCATCACTTGGTTGAGGGATAATTACAAAGAGCCTCTGCAGGTTGATGAATTAGCCAGGAAGGTGAATATGGCGACTTCCACCTTCCACCGGCACTTCAGGCATGTAACGACCCTCAGCCCTTTGCAGTTTCAGAAGCAGTTGCGCTTGTATGAAGCCCAGCGGTTGATGCTGGCGGAGGATGAAGATGCTGCTATGGCGGCACTGGCGGTCGGGTATGAAAGTCAGACGCAGTTCAACAGGGAATATAAGAGGATGTTTGGAGAGCCCCCACACAGGCATGTGAGCCAACTGAAGTAGCCCATAGCCATGGGTCTCTCATTTCTATTTATGAAAAAATCGGTCGCTAGGCCCATTAACGACCGGTTGGCCCGCCTGAACGGGATCACACTTTATTTTCTGCTGGAGTAAGGAAGATACCTCGGTCCTTTTTTATTTTGAGTTGGTTTTTTTAATTGCCGGGTTTGATAACAGTTCAATTTATCATTTCATATTGCCGGTGTGACGGATGCGCGCGCTAAGTGAAATAGAGCGGAAGATTTACAGCCGGAACATGCTTATTCCCGAAATCGGGGAATCGGGCCAATTGAAGCTGCTCGAAAGCCGGGTACTGGTTATCGGCCTGGGGGGGCTTGGGAGTCCGGCGCTCTTTTACCTTGCTGCAGCCGGGGTCGGCAATATCGGGGCAGCCGACTGCGATGCCGTCGATTATTCGAACCTCCAGCGCCAGATACTCCATGGCAGGAGAGACGTCGGCCGCAACAAGACCGAGTCGGCGGTTGAGACGATTTCACGGTTGAACCCCGATATTCGGCTTGAATTGTACGGGGCGATTTCAGCGGAAAATATAGCCGGGACCATCGCCTCCTATGATTTCATAGTCGAGGCTACAGACAACTTCAAATCGAAGTTTCTGGTAAACGATGCGTGTATGCGGCTTGGAAAGGCCTTTTCCCATGCCGGCATACTCGGAGCGTACGGCCAGACGATGACTGTTGTCCCGGGCAAGGGTCCGTGCTTACGTTGCGTCTTCGAAGACGAGCCGAAAGCCGGGACTTATGAGACGACCTCGGAGGCCGGCGTTTTGGGTGGCGTCGCCGGCGTGATCGGCACGATCCAGTCAATTGAGGCTATAAAATATGTTCTGGACATCGGAGGCCTTCTCACCGGAAGGTTGCTCACTTTTGATGCGCTTGTGATGGCCTTCAGTGAGGTAAAGCTTCCCTGGGATCGGAAGTGTGCCGTCTGCGGGGCTCTTGCAGAGGGCCCGGGAAGGGTAAACCCGAAATGAACGCATTCGAGATAATCTGGCCGGCCGGTGGGGGTGGATGGAGGATTTTGGGCGTCCAGCCCTTTTGGCTATGCCTATCTCTGCACACCTGTTGGGGCCTGAAATGAGTTTAGATCCGGTTGCCGGCAATCTGGCTGCCATACGGGAGCGAATCGGGGCCGCGTGTGCGCGGTCGGGGCGCGACCCCATTGATGTGAACCTGGTCGGGGTGACGAAAACGGTACCACTCGAGCGAATCCGCGAGGGAATAGAAGCCGGACTGAAGGTGCTCGGCGAAAACTATGTCCAGGAGGCGGTGAAAAAGAGAGCGGCCCTGGCTGGTCTTTCGCTCTCCTGGCATTGTATCGGGCACCTGCAGACAAATAAGGCAAAAACGGCCGTTGAATGCTTCGACTGGATAGAAACGCTGGACCGCGAGGCCCTCGCAATGGAGCTGAACCGCAGGGCTGAGATGGCTGGGATAAGAATTCCGGTCCTGATCCAGGTAAATATTGGGGGCGAAGAGAGCAAGAGCGGCGTCCGGCCTGACGATCTCCGTTCCTTCTTCAAACTTGTGTCTGGATTGGATTTGCTGGATGTGCGCGGATTGATGGCCCTTCCGCCTTTTTTCGACCAGCCGGAGCGGGCAAGGCCCTTCTTCAGGCAGATGCGGGAACTCTTGGATATGCTGAGGCAGGAGTCCCTCCGGCCGGAAAGGCTGGCTGAGCTTTCAATGGGCATGAGCGGCGATTTTGAGGTGGCTGTAGAGGAGGGCTCAACGCTGGTGCGAATCGGGACAGCGCTTTTTGGGAGCAGGAATAAATAGACATCACATCAACCGGTACACCTGGTAAGATTGCAGGACAATGTTCTTGGAGGAAGGAATTCAAGATGAGAGCCAACCTGATTAATTCCGATCCATTAGTGATGATGGGCAAGCCCGTCATCACTGGAACACGCATCACGGTCGAATTAATACTTGAGAAATTGGCAGCGGGAGAAACCGTTGAGCAGATCATTGAAGCCCACCCCAGACTTACGGAAGAGGCGGTCCGAGCAGCTCTGGCATTCGCCGCCGAAGCCTTACGGGCAGATGTGATCTATCCTACAAGCGGTACAAGCTCATGAATTTTCTCGCCGATGAAGGGGTTGATTTCCCGGTGGTCCAAAGGCTACGCGGTGATGGGCACGAAGTGCTTTATGTTGCAGAAATGGATCCAGGCATTTCCGATGAGAAGGTATTGGCCGCCGCCAATGATAAAAATGCTCTGCTTTTCCTTGAGCGCCTCCCTATCCTAGAGGATGGCGACTTCAAAGATTAGTGACGTATAGGACAAGGAATCTCCTGGCAAGTCGTCATCAAACCAGCAGTCATAGTAAATGAGACCGGAACAGACGGACATAAACGTTAATACTTGCCTCGCTCCCTACATCGAGCAGGCACTGGCGCAAGACGTAGAACAGTAGCCTAAACCACGTGGGGTTGATCGAGTGGCCGCTGCACCCGCTTAACCTGAATGCTGTCCTCGTGCCGCCGTGCTCGGGCAAGATCATAATCAAGCTGCATCTTAAGCCAAGTTTCCGGACTGCTTCCGAAGGCTTTAGAAAGCCGGATCGCCATTTCCGGGGAAATCCCGCTTTTGCCGTTCACAAGGTTGTTGAGGGCCTGACGCGTCACGCCAAGCGCCTTTGCTCCTTCGGTTACAGTCAATCCCAAAGGCTCAAGGCAATCATAGCGAACAGTCTCGCCCGGGTGCGGGGGGTTGTTCATTGTCACCATGTCTTTTCCCTCCGCCAAGTGTCACTTGCCAGCGTCATTCTTTAGGTGGTTCCTCAGTATGAGTCTCTGGCGCAAAACTTCATAGAGCGCGACCGTAGCGGCTGAGGCGGCGTTCAGCGAATCCAGCGGGCCTGCGGCTGGAATTTGGACCAGCAGGTCGCACTCGCTTTTTATAAGTGGGCGGATTCCCTTTTGTTCGTTCCCAATAACCAGGCAGAGCGAAACGGTAAAATCCGCCTCATATGAATTTCTGCCTGCCCGGGCTTCAAGGCCCGCCACCCAGTAACCTGCCGACTTGATCTGCCTGAGAGCCCTTGCGACATTGGTTACCCTTGCGACAGGAACATACCCGGTAGCTCCCGCTGCAATTTTGATTACGGCGGCGGTCACACGCGCCGAGCGGTCCTTAGGGATTATCACCCCTTTTGCACCCAGAAAACACGCGCTTCTGAGAATGGCCCCAAGGTTTTGAGGGTCCTGTATGCTGTCCAGGACGAGAAGAGGTTCCCGCTCGGCAAGAGGTTTTTCAAGCATGACCTCAAGTTCAGTGTAAGGGAACTCCGATATCCTGAGGGCCACTCCCTGGTGGTGAGTGTGGCCCGCAAGCTCCGCTATGCTATCACGGATGGCGGTGCGGGTGACCGGTATTCCCCGCTTTGCTGCAAGCTCCTCGATCTCCTGGCCCCTCGGATCGCTTCGGGAAAGCACAAGCTCACTCGCGGCAAGTTCCCCCGCAATCAGGGTCTCCCTTACGGGATTTACTCCTGAAATCCAGATTTCGCGTTCGGAGGGAGGGATCTTTTTCATTGAGGAAGGTTAAGCGTGTCAGGGTAGGTAAAAGACATTAAAAAGGACCTCAGCCTGGCTGCCTGGACGATCCGGCTGGATCGGCCCGCCTGCAGGATCGCCTTAAAGTCCTCGATTGCCTCCTGCAAGTCATCGTTGATGATGATGAAGTCATACCAGGGCGATTCTAGAATCTCACGCCCGGCGGCTGCAACCCGGATAGCGACCTGCTCTTCGGTTTCCGTCGCCCGGTTCCTGAGACGCTCCTCGAGCACTTTCATCGAAGGAGGCAAAATAAAAATGGTTTGAGCGGCCGGATAGGCGCATCGGACGAGACGCGCTCCCTGGACATCAATGTCCAGCAGTACGTTTTGTCCGGCTTGAATCCATTTCTCTATGGGGCGCCGGTCTGTTCCGTAGAACTGGCCATGGACTTCGGCCCATTCCAGGAACCGCTCCGAGTTTATCCCACTCAGAAATTCCTCCCTGGACATGAAATGATAGTCCTTTCCAGGGACTTCCTCGGGACGCATCGGGCGGGTGGTGCAGGATACGGAAAACTTCAGCCTGGGCCTATTCGCCAATACACTTCGGATGATAGTGGATTTCCCGACCCCTGAAGGGGCCGATACGATAAAAAGCTGCCCTGTAATCGATGGAGGGAGCATAGGTTCTACGGCTGCTTTAGGAGGTTTGCCTCTTTGGTATTCCCGTCCATCAGAAGCCGCTGGGCGATGGTTTCGGCCTGAACACCGGACAGGATTACATGGTCGCTGTCGGTAACAATTATAGAGCGGGTTCGGCGGCCCATGGTCGCGTCTATTAGTTTATTGCCCAGCCTCGCGTCTTCTTTCAGCCTTTTCATGGGCGCTGATGCGGGCGATACGATCGCTACCACGCGGTTTACTATCACCGTATTGCCAAAACCGATGTTGAGCAGTTTCACTTCCATGTTTTCTCCTGACGACGGTTGGAGCAGTTATACAGCAAGAAACACAAATCGGCAAATCCCCAGGGCTTCCGTCGAGGGCACTGGCCGCGATAAATTACCAAAATCACACTTAGTTCATCGGTTTAGCAGAAGTGTTCATCTGTAAGCACCTAGTGTGCCACCGGCAGTTACAGAATAGGATTCTTCGACCTAAAAATTTCCCGGCATAATTTTTCGACATAAAAGAAGGTCTTTTTCTTCCCGGATCAGGTCCCGGGCAGGCTTTGACGAGAAAATCGACGAATTGCGCAGAAGCGTGAAGAAAACCCCCGCCTCGCGGAGCATCGAGATTGGTACCGCCAGGCCGAAAAACCTGAAAAACCCTTTTCGGACGAAACTGGTCTGGTTCGCCTCCGGTTTGATATGTGCCTAGCCCCAGGTTGGTCCTGTCAAACAGAGATTGAATTCTTATAAAATACGACGGAAAATGCAAGAAAATTCCTGCCAACTGCTCAGGTTTTCTAAATTTGGGGATAATCATGACTCCTTGGTAAAAAAAAGAGAAAATTTGATTGGCTCGGAATAGGTAGTTCCACACCGAAAGTTGCTTCTGCGGTCAGCCTCGTGTTGATGAACATAAGTTGTGACTTATCTTAGTTCATAGGAATGGGCAGTGCATTCTCAAAGGCTAAAGCACTTACCTTCTGAATGGTTATTTTCGATTCGGTCCTAATCCGGGAAAACAAAATGCTGGAGCAACTAAATGACTCTTCACCTGTAATAGTGGCGGGTTGCCGGACACCTTTCCTGCGCTCGGGAACCGATTTCAAAGACCTTTTTACTTATGACCTCGCGCGGATGGCCCTGAAGGGGGTTATCGACAAAGCGAATCTTGCGCCCCGGGAAATCGAGCATGTTATTTTCGGGTGCGTGCTGAGCGAACCGCGAACGAGCAACGTCGCCCGTGAGGCCCTGATCGGGGCGAACCTGCCGCTTCAAATTCCGGCCCATACCATTGCGATGGCTTGCATATCGGGGTCCCAGGCAATTTCGCAGGCCGCCGGGCTAATTGCCTGCGGTCAGGCTGATACGGCCATAGCCGGGGGAACGGAGAGCCTGAGCAACATACCTATTCTCGTCAGGCGCCCGATGAGCCGCAAACTGATGGAGATGCGGCGCCTCAAAAATCCTGTAGACTGGATCAGATGGGCTTCCGGTCTGCGGCCCGGCTATTTTCTGCCTGAAGTCCCGGAGGTTGCGGAGTTTTCCAACGGGTTGACCATGGGCCAGAGCAGCGACAGGCTCTCAGCCCGCTGGGGCGTCAGCCGGGAGGAGCAGGACCGGTACGCATCGAGGTCTCATCACCTCGCCTCGGAGGCGATCCTCAACGATCTTTTTTCGGACGAGATTCTGCCGTCGCAGATTCCGCCACGGTTCAACGTTATCGGGAAAGACAATGGAATCAGGGGCGATACCACTTTGGAAAAGCTGGCAAAGCTTCCCCCGGCCTTTTATTTTCCTTTCGGTACTGCCACCGCGGGCAATTCTTCTTTTCTCAGCGATGGCGGGGCGGCGGTGCTGCTTATGTCCTACAGGAAGGCAAAAAGCCTCGGGTACAAACCTGTTGCTCGGATTGCCGGATTTTCTTTTCACGGGTGCGACCCCGATGACGAGCTTCTCCTTGGGCCGGCTTACGCGGTCCCGAAGCTCCTCCAACAAACGGGCATGCCTCTTTCGTCCATAGATGTTTTCGAATTCCATGAAGCTTTTGCCGGGCAGGTACTCGCGAACCTGAACGCACTTAACAGCGACGCCTTTGCCCGCGAAAAGCTCGGCCTTTCAGCCAAAGTTGGCGAAATAAGCATGGATAGGTTGAATACACGGGGAGGATCTCTTTCCATAGGCCATCCATTTGGCGCAACGGGCATTCGTCTTCTTATAAGCTGTTGTGACAGGCTGAAGCGCGAAGACGGAGGTTTGGGCATTGTCGCAAGCTGCGCGGCCGGCGGCCTCGGGCATGCAATGCTCATAGAGCGCTTGAGCTAAAGCGGGAGATCTCTCAAACGGTGTCGAAAGAGGGCAGGGAGCATATATGGATTTTGTGAAACTCGAAAGGCATGAAGACGGGGTCCTTTTCGCTTTCATCGATAATCCGCACGACCGGGTAAACACGCTGTCCGAACCGGTCATCTCAGAGATCGAGGCCGTGCTCGACCAGGTGGGGACAGACCACTTTGCAAAGGCCCTCGTCTTCATCAGCAGCAAGAAAGACAGTTTCATTGCGGGGGCCGATATCCGGGATTTCGACAAGATGAGCGAACCCGGTCACGCAAGGGAAATCCTCACCCGCGTGCACGCTCTTTTCAACCGCATCTCAAACCTTCATTTTCCTTCAATCGCGGCAATTAACGGGGCTTGCCTGGGCGGCGGGTTCGAGCTTGCGCTGGCCTGTCATTTCCGGATTGCAACCGACTCAAGCAAAACAATCCTGGGGCTGCCCGAAGTAAAACTCGGAATTCTGCCGGCGGCAGGCGGAACGCAGCGCCTGACCCGCACGGCCGGAATTATAAGAGCGCTCCCGCTCATGCTCACCGGAAAAAACCTGAGCGCAAAAGAGGCAAAATTTCTCCGCCTGGTCGATATCCTGGTTTATCCGGAAGACATGCCGGAAACGGTAAAAAGGTGCGTTCCGTTTCTGCGGAAGAAATTCCCGAGGAAGGTTTCCTACCCGGCCGTGTTTTCACTGGACTGGCTGCTAAAGACCGTCCCCACGGTCCGAAAACTCTATTTCGACGCGGCCCGCAGGCGGGTCGCAAGACAAAGCGATGACCACTATCCGGCTCCTTTCAGCATAATCGACTGTGTGGAAGCCGGGATTGCGGGCACAATGTCCGATGGCTTCAAGGCCGAAATAGAAGCTCTCGGTCCACTGGTTCTATCTCCTCAGTCCCAGTCGCTTCGACGTCTCTTTTTCGCCGGGACGGCACTCAAAAGGAAACACTACGGGGCAGAGCCGAGACAGGTGAGCCGGCTCGCAGTGATTGGAGGCGGGTTCATGGGGACTGGCATCGCGGCGGTTTCAGCCCAGAGCGGGTACAGGGTGGCAATAAAGGACGTATCCCGGGAAAAACTTTCCATAAGCCTCAAGGATACCTGGAAATCGCTGGACCGGTGGACCAGATCGAGGAAGCTCAACCCGGTCAAGCGGGACATGCTTTACAGCCTGGTCGTTCCCACCCTGGATTACGCTAATCTGGCCGGGGCGGGGCTGGTTATCGAGGCGGTTTTTGAAGACCTTGCGATTAAACATCAAGTCCTTCGCGAAGTCGAATCAGTCACTTCACCGGAATCCATATTTGCTTCCAATACATCTGCGATCCCCATAAGCCTTATTGCAGAGGCATCCATTCGCCCGGAAAACGTGATCGGAATGCACTATTTTTCTCCCGTGCAGAAGATGCCTCTGCTCGAAGTGATCATTACAGAGCACTGCGCGGACTGGGTCCTGGCCACAGCCGTTTCGGTAGGACGCAAGCAGGGCAAGACGGTGATCGTCGTTAAAGATGGGCCGGGCTTCTACACGACCCGGATACTGATTCCTTTTATGTTCGAGGCGATAAAACTGATCGAGGAAGGGGCTGCTGTCGAGCAAGTGGACGCCGCAATAAGGGGGTTCGGCTTCCCGGTGGGGCCGCTCAAGCTCCTGGACGAGGTGGGAATAGACGTCGCGGCGCACATTGCGCTCGAACTCGAGGAGTTTTTGGCCCACCGCGGTCTCCACGCCCCCCCGGCCCTTGAATCGATGGTGAAATCCGGGTACGCGGGCAAAAAGAAAGGCGCCGGATTCTATGACTACCAGCCGAGATTGATCGACAGGATGGGCATTGCGGGCTTTGAACCTTCCGTGCCTGTTAATTCGAATATCTATGGCTTTTTTGAGAGAGGCGGACGAAAGATTGTAGACTCTTCGCAAATATGGAAAAGACTCGTCTATCTGATGATTAATGAAGCCGCCATGTGCCTCCAGCAGGGGACTATATCCAGTCCGGAGGACGGCGACGTCGGAGCGGTCTTCGGGCTCGGTTTCCCGCCGTTTCTGGGTGGGCCGTTCCGCTACCTGGACACCGCGGGAATAGGGCAGGTCGTCTCGGAAATGGAAAATCTTTCCGCAACTCAGGGCCCCCGGTTTGAGCCTGCGCCAATCCTGGTTCATATGGCCGAGCATGAAGAAAAATTCTACAGGAACGATTGAGACATAAAAACATGATCGGCGTGCAGCCCCCGGCAGTAGCGGAGCTTCTGCGCCGCAGGATCTGGATTCTTAATCTCCCAAGGTGCTGACTATGATTTCCTGTTCCACTTTCTTGCCCTTGCTGAGTGCGGAATATCGCTTGAACATCCAGAGTTCCGGGATGATTTCGGAGACTATTTCCCCGTCATCGAAGATTCGAACCACTGAGCTCTCGGAGACAACCACCGCTACCGAGTTGGTCAGTTTCGTGACGGATGCCGCTGCCATGTGTCTGGCGCCGAGGCCGAGCGGCAGGTCAATTCCCTCTAAGGAAGAGTCCAGGTAGCGGCAGGCGGAAATGACCGTTCCATCATCTGCAACCACGAAAGCCCCGTCCAATTGAGCAAGTTCTTTGACCGTCTCACGCATATCGGTATCGAAGATTCTCTTTACATGATTCGGGTGCCCCAGAAGAGGGTCGAGAATCAGATTGCGGGAATGCTTTATGACATTTTCAACGTCCGAGACCACGAACATTGTTCCGATTCTTCTGCCTTCCCTTCCCTCACGGGCAATTTCGACGGCAAGAATGATGACTTCCTTGAGAGTATCGGGATTTATCCCTCTTTTCTCGGAGCATATCTCGCAGAACATATCCTCCGGCATTTTCATAAAATACCTGTCCATAAACTGTCCTCCTTCAGAGGCAACAGACCGAAAGCAACGAGGCAAGCCGGGAATATTATATTCAGCAAGGGGAAAGTAATTGATATACTTATTCCTACAGGGCGGCGGAAAACCGGTTTCTGAAACTCCCGCGGTCCTGAAGGTTTGGAAAACCCCTCTTTTTTCGTTACCTGGCCTATGTTTAGTTAAGTTAATCATTGAAACCCGGAATAGAACATGAAGTCGAGACCCATATTGGTTATCGGAGCGACTGGGTACATTGGGGGGCGGCTCGTTCCGCTGTTGCTCGAGTCAGGGTACAGGGTCAGGGTCTTGGGAAGGTCCCTTGCCAAATTATGCTCGCGTCCATGGGCCTCACACCCGCTTATCGAACCCATGCAGGGAGATGCGCTCAATCCGGAAGACCTCAAACGTGCGGTAGAGGGCTGCCGTGCGGCATACTACCTGGTGAATTTCACCGGTCCCGCGCTGCGGGGGGATGGGTATGAAAAGGCCGAGGCGTGTGCAGCCCTCAATATGGCGGCAGCCTCCGCGGGATCTTCCCTGGAAAAGATTATTTCCCTCGGATGGCTCTCAAACAGCGCCGGAGGCAAGCCCGGCAGATTTTGGCGGTCCCGGCTGAGGGCGGTGGAAATACTTGGTTCGGGTCCGATCCCGCTAACTCACCTGCGGGTTGCAGCAGTCCTGGGATCGGGCAGCGCCTTCTTCGAAACAGTGCGTTACCTGGCCGAACGCCAGCCCGTAATCCTTGCCGCACCGTGGATGCGGGCGCCTATCCAGCCGATTGCCGTCAGAAACGCGCTCGGGTACCTGACGGGATGCCTGGAAAAAGAGGAAACCACAGGCCGGACTTTCGACATAGGGGGTCCGGAAGTGCTGAGTTTCGAGCGGCTGGTGGAAATTTATGCGGAGACAGCGGGACTCAGAAGCCGCCTGGTGTTTTCCGCCCCGTTCATATCGCCCGGTCAGAGCGCCCTCTGGTTGCACCTGGTCACCCCCATTCCCGTGAGCGTGGCAGGGCCGATTGCTGAGAGCCTCTCGGATGGCGCTGTCTGCGGGGAGAACAGCATTGAGTCTATTATTGCACAGGAACTGCTCGACAGCCGGGAAGCCATCCGCAGGGCCATCGATAAGACGCAGCATCATCGGGTCGAAGCCTGCTGGACAGATGCAGGAGCACTGGTGCCGCCGGAATGGACATATTGCGGCGACGAACAGTACGCAGGCGGAACCGTTTTTGAATGCGGCTACAGAATAAAGCTCAGGGCCTCTGCTGAAGAAATCTGGGAGCAAATCGTACGTATCGGGGGGATAACCGGCTGGTACTACGGCGAGCCGCTCTGGCAAATGCGGGGCCGGCTCGATAAACTTTTCGGCGGGACCAGCCTGAACCGGGGCCGCAGACACCCGGTCGACCTGCAAATTGGCGACGCCCTGGATTTCTGGCGTGTTCTGGACCTTTCTCCGCCTTTTCGCCTCCTTTTGCTCGCGGAGATGAAGATGCCGGGGGAAGCCGTCCTGGAATTCAAGATCACTCCACTCAGGGAGGGGGAAATCGAGCTTCAGCAACTGTCGCGTTTTTTGCCCCGGGGCTTTTTGGGGCTGCTTTACTGGTACTCCCTCTATCCCGCCCACCAATGGCTCTTCCGCGGCATGCTGCGCGCCATCGCCCATTCCGTCGGAAAGCCGGTGTTAAAGGGTCCTGAGCGATTCACGCCTAAAATTCAGCCCTCATGCAAAATTTGATTGCCCCCCTCCTACTGCATCGCGAAGGAAGACAAAGAAGGTAGGCGTTCTGTGTCATGCAGGGGGCAACCCCAACATTCGCTGCGCTTGCGCCGTTTTCGCGGCACCATTGCCAGCGACGCGAGAACAGCGGGAAAGCGGGTGAAACCCCGGGCACTTTGTTGTATTGTCCGGTTATCGCGAAGAGTGGACATTTCGAAACAAATTGTCCACTCTGTAAGAAAAGCAGAAAGGATGCTGGACAATATACTATTAGTTAAAGTGCTTCATAATCGGAGAATATGAGCTTTATGAAAAAGCTTATTGCTTGTTGCTTACTACTCTTCCTCATTGTTGGAGGAGGTTGTCTGTCTTATTCAATATCCAAAAAACATGCTGAAGCTGTAAGAGATGATTACCAGCGAGATTATCATTTGTCGATATCGCCATTAAAGGGTCGATTAATTCTCTTCATTAACAAAGAATTCCGCCCTTGCTGGGTTTTCAGTGGAAAATATCAAGATGCAATTTACTGGCGCAACATTTGATGTGTATGTTTCGCTATTCGGAAAGATATTTAAGACCCCACCAATACCCCCACGAAATCAGAATGATTGAGCCATATCGGGTGGGCACAGCGTTTCCGCGCCCACCCTACGTGACTACGCATTTATCCCGCAGAAGATCGCCATAATCTGCAGGTGGCCTTTATGTTTGACATTTTCTACCCTTGTGGCACAAATAGGGCCGCAACTTGCAATGAACAAAATCTCGACCACGAGTTTCTACGTTACGGAAAATAGATGAAGTTACTCAGTTTTCTCTCCATTTTGATGTGCTGGTTTTGCCTCCTCCCGGCGCAAAACAGCTTCGCCGCCTCAAACCACCCGGACCTCTCCTGGACAGAACGGGTTATTTCCGAAGAGGAACTGCTTGCCCTTGAAAGATCGGATCACTCGCTCGATTTGAATACCTGCCGCGAAATACTATCCAGGCTGAATACCAAGGAATCTTTCTACATCCGCGAAGATATCCGGGAGGGCAGAAAACTTAAGGTCCCCAGGGACTTCAATGCGTACAGGGACTGGACCCCGATGCCTGTTCGGCTGCCTGAAAATCTGCGCACGCCAAAGCTTATCCTGGTGGTTAAGGACCTTGGTTTTATCGGATGGTATGAATCCGGGGTCCTCGTCGGCGACAGCCAGGCCTGTACGGGCATATCAGGTCAGGATACCTTGACCGGCTCCTACCGGGTCGAAGAAAAAGACGCCGGACACACTTCAAGCTCATATCCCAATGACTATGGAACACGCGCCTGGATGCCTTTTTCTCTGCGCATCTATGAAACCGTCTGGATTCACGCGGGAAATGTCTTTGGAGCGCACTGCTCGCATGGCTGCGTAACTCTCCCGATCGAAAAGGCGGAAGCACTTTTCGAGTGGGCAGAAGCCGGGATTCCCGTCCTCGTAGTGGAGAAGCTGTGAGCAGTACATGAGCGGGTTTACCCCGGCCCCGTTTGAGAGCAGGTTCTTCCGCCCTCCTTTCTCCTTGCTCAGATGTTTGCCCTCAAGCACGACTCTTGCATCCGGTTTTTTACCGTGCAAATATCCGGAGGCGTGCGCTTATGACAGTCAAGGTCAATCATTTTGGAAAAATGGGCAGGGTAGAAGCAAACCAAACGCCCGCTCAATCTACTAAATCCACTAAATCCACCTCTGGTAAAGAAGCCGAAAAACCCAGTGTTTTCAAAATTCTTCTGAACGAGTTAAGAGCTAAAGAAAACAACCAGCATGCAGACAGTCCGGGAAACAAACCCGCGTCTTCGGAGGTGGTCAATCATGATCACCACAGGGTCTCGAAAAACCCAAGGTCCCTCCAGGGTATGAACGCTCATAACGTCAACAATCTGGCGGCGTCAGCTCTAATAGCCATGGCGGCCCTTTCATCCGGGCCCAACCGTCTCGGCGGCATGTGCCTGCCGGGGAGCAGAGGGGCCGGTCAGCCAGCCGGGCTTTCAAACACCGCCGGCGTTGGGGCCTCGACGCAGGAGGTCATAACAAGACTTTGTCAGGGGCAGGAAATTGGCGCCCTGTCATCTCATTTCGAATCGGGTGAACAAGGTCCGGGGGTGGTCGGCTATGACTCTAACGGGGGGACATCCTACGGGACCTACCAGATTTCCTCCAGGGCAGGTACGATGAAACATTTTATGGATTACCTGTCCGAGCAGGCTCCCGACCTGGCAGGTAAACTGAAAGCCGCCGGAGCGGCAAACACCGGCAGCGCCTCAGGGAAAATGCCCGAAGTATGGAAAAGTATAACAGCCGCAGACCCTGTCCGTTTTTCGAAACTTCAGTACGATTTCATCGAGAAAAGCCATTATGTCCCAGCTCTCCAGGAAATTTCGCAACGAACCGGTCTGGACGTCTCTAAAGCCCCAAGGGCTCTCCAGGAGGTGCTCTGGAGCACAGCCGTTCAACATGGCCCAAACGGCGCGGCGAAGATCTTCACCAAGGCGATCGGGCGAGCACAGGCCAAAAACGGTGGAGTTAAACTGGACCAATTGATCGGCTCCGTTTACGATTTGAGAGCGGGCCAGTTCGGGTCGTCCGGAGGAGCGGTCCAGTCGGCTGTCCGGAACCGTTTCAGGGAAGAGGGGAAACTCGCCCTTGCGATGCTTGCCAACCCGTTCCTCAACGCGGAAGGCGTGAAAGTCTAATCCGGCAAAAGAGGAAAAATTTGCGCGCACTCGAAGAAAAAAATTCCGCTTTAAATCAGGAATAATCTGCCGAGAGAAAATACCCCGCCCTAAGTATCTGATTTAAAAGCATTTTCTGTAGCCCCTTATCTGGTATCAAGTTTGCTCATAAATCAGTCCGGAAGCTCATGAAGAATCCATGGGAAGAAACTGTTGAGTTTGGCTCGAACTGTTCCATCAAATTTCCTTGCCACGCGAGGTGGATGAAATAATGCATTCCGGACAGGTAAACGCATCGCAACTTTTGGCATCCTTTCTTGGAAGCGAAAATGAAAAAATCGGGCAAAGCATAGCTCAGAATGATTTTGCCGGTGAACTCAAAAAGTTCATTCCAGCGCCGGCAAAGGGCGCCACGATACCCGGGGATGCCTCGCAATTACCGGAGGCAAAGCCCCAGAACGTAAGTTCGCCCGGTTCGGGGCAACAGGCCTTATCCGCCAAAACGCAAGCAGCTCCGCAAACAAAACCCTCGGGACCTACCGTGACCAGGCAGAGAAAGAGTGCGACGGATACCAGGACGAAGATAGACTCCATGAAAGCCAAGGCCAAACAGGAGGCAAGCCTCTTCATTGCAAACCCCATAGCCGATACGATACTGGGCGATCTTCAATGCCCGGCGGAAATCAGAAAAGCATGTAACGGCAACCAGAGTCAGGACGGCTCGATTTCAATCAAAGATTTGAAATCTCTCCTGGATACTCAGCCCGCCAATGGTTCCACAGACCGCGCCCAGGTCCCGGCGGAACACGCCCGTGCTCTGGTGGAATCCGTAATGGCAAAGGAGGGCGGCACCAGTCAGCAAAGCTTTGCATCCGAAGGGACCCTCCAGTCATCTATCCCAATCAAGACCGAAGGATCGTACACCCCCGGTGAGTTCAAGGGGCTTCTCGATAAGGTTTTGCAAGTGGCGGCAACGCAACAGAAACAGCTAATCGGCTCGGGGGCACTATCAGGTTCGGCGGAACCGGCTAAAACTTCCGAAGGTCTGAAAACGAGCCAGACAGAGAATCTTACTGCGACAGTTCTTCCCTCATTTATTTCAGAAGATGTTGGGACAGGAAATTTCGAGAAGGTTTCGGTCAAAAATACTTTCGTCTCTCAATCCAAAAGTCCGTCGCCTGAAACTCAAAGCGTAAATGCGGGAGATGTCCGCAAAAACTCAACTGATTCTGTTACAGACGACTTGAAGTACGACGAGCGGCTTATCGCAGCCAAATTTCCCACGCAAAATCGGGACCTCGATGGGGCTGCGCTCGGCATGGAAGCCGGAACAAAAGGCGGTAGCGGCCAGGCTGGACCAACAACAGGTCCAGCCACCGCTTCGCCGGCTGTCCTGCAGGAAGCAGCGCAAATGCCGCTCAAGGGCTTGGACCCGATTCTGGAAAATTTGAACGCCGTGATCATATCTGCGGGCCAGCCGCAGCCGGAAACAAAATCCGCTGCCATCCCGGCGCCCGGCGCTCCTCATGACGGCTCGGTCGCTCAGGCCCAGAACCTGGCTTCCCCTGTAAAGGGGGCTGAAAAACAGGCCGACAGATCCCGAGGGGCACTAAATTCGTCGAGGCTTCCGCAGGATGTAACCAAACAGTCTGAGGCGGCGCAGATAAAGACTGTTGAGGCCGAATATCCTTCGAATGAAAGGTCTTTTGACAGCGGTCCGAACCTCGCGGGTACCTCTCAAAAAATTCAGGCCAAGCCGCAGGCCCCAGCAACCGGCCAGGAGAAGATGACCGTAGAGTTTCAACAAACCGCGCCAGGCGTGGGGACAGACGGAAAGACGACGCCGAAAGAAACCTTGGTCCAGACCGGGCAAGAAGCGATTCCGGCTGCCGAATCCTTGTCATCTAAATCGAGGGATTCTATTAAGGGCTTTGAGCAGCGGGTGGATTTGTCCTCCTCCGTGAAATCGGCCGATGCCGTTCCCAAAAATGAGGCTCAGGCGGTTGCCGCCGAAACTGATTCGAAGGAAATCCCGGTAGAGCTTCGACAAACCTCTCAGGGCGTGGAGGCCGACGGAAAGACGACGCCGAATGAAACCCTGGTCCAGACCGGGGAAGAAGCAATTCCGGCTGCCGAATCCCTGTCCTCCAAATCCAGAGATTCCATTGATGGCTTTGAGAAACGGGTGGACTTGTCTTCCTCCGTGAAACCGGCGGATGCCTTTCCACCAAATGGGACTCAGACGGTTGGCGCCAAAACCGATTCGAAGGAAACTCCGGTAGAACTTCGACAAACCTCTCAGGGCATAGAGATCGCTGGAAAGGCGGTCTCAGCGGTTGCGGGCGAGAAGCCAGCAGATACCGGCGGAAAAATGGCCAGTCAGCAGCAAGTACCTGACGTGCCGTGGGGATTCGGTTCTCCGACGGAAGATGTCCTCTCACGGACTAATGCATCCGTTTTCGTGGATGGGTCGAACTCAGGTGCGTCTTTGCATGAGAGCGCACCGGCAACAAGCGGAATGGACGCGCAAAAAGCCGCTGAAACCCAAACTGCCATTTCCGGACAGAATACAGCTATTCTTTCGAAACAGATCGAGAAGCAGTCCGGGAGCAGCGATTCCGCCCCGGAGAGCGCGGTTCTTCAGAGTTCAACCCAGGGCTTTCAGGGAGTGAGTCAGGTAAATGCGGCTCGGATGGATAACCCGGCCGGGAACGGCTTTACCTACTATGATCCCTACCGGTCGGCCGAGCTTGCCCAAAACATGCGCGAACAGGTCACAGGGGCCGGCGCCCGGCAACTTGTCCTGGAAATGGAACCCGATGAACTCGGAAAGATCAGCATCAAGGTTGGGGCCAAAAAAGATGAAATCTCCGTTGTGGCGCAGACGCAAAGCGTGGACGCAAGAGAGGCCCTTATGAAGCATTCACCGGAGCTTCGCCAGGACCTGAAGGACCAGGGGCTGGTGCTCGACAAATTCACGGTTGACGTGAATGGCGAAAAATCCGGCGGAGGAAATTACCCGGAAGCCAACAAAGCTGCAGATAAAATCAAGCCGCCCTCCAAAACTGCCAAGGCCGGCAGCAGTCAGATTTCCGGCGGAAACGTATACATCAGGAAAACTGACAGCCGGTCGCAAATAAGCATTTTTGCATGAGAATTAATTGGTGAACCACGGATGGAACCGGAAGTTCTGTAGCGTCTCCTAAGTCCCCCCATATTTCGAACAACTCATTCGCCACCCCGGTGGGAAGCCGGAATCCAGTATTTTACATTCTCAAACCGATGATATGACACCGGGTTCCGGCGCCAGCCAAACCTTCCCCGGACCTGATCCGGATACCCCTGTCCGGGGCTCGCCGGAATGACGTAAAAGGTAACCTGCCGGCGTTCAAATACGGTCGAATTTGCGAGACGCTACATTAGAAATCGTTCTCCGGTTTCTGCATTCCGGGTAATTGCGTCACTTGTGTGCCTTTGTTCCACGAGGTATATTCCACGATCCGCGAAGTGTCCATCCACTCCGCTGCGCTTTTTGTCCTTCAAAATGAAGAAGGCGGCCGAAGCCGCCTTCCTGGTCCTGATTTACCTGGAGACTATCCCGTTACTACCTTATCAGATTCACCACGGTCTGAAGCAGTGTGTTGCCGGTTTCGATTGATTTGGAGTTTGCCTGATAGTCGGCCTGGTAATTGATAAGGTTGACCATCTGCGCCGTCAGGTCCACGTTTGAACCTTCCAGCGCTCCGGATATTATCGTGCCTGCCTGGCCGGTACCTGCGGTTGCTGGTGTTGTAGGGGCACCGGCGCTGGAGCCGGGAGTGTAATCATTGTTTCCCTCCCGGACGAGACCGTTGGGGTTCGAGAAGGTCGTTACCCCGATTTGGCCGAGGGGCGTTATAACGCCGGCTGCATCGGTCCCGGTAAGATTTCCAAACTTGTCGACTGCGAAACTGGTGTATGTGGCTGGGTTCTTAATTACAATAGCCGTCTTTAAATCGGTTTCGAGTACATCGTTACCATTCATATCGGTGAGATTGCCAGTCTGATTGATCTCGAACGATCCATCCCGGGTGTAAGAGATTGCGCCGCTGGTGGGGTCCTGGACGGCGAAGAACCCATTACCCTGGATCATCAAATCCGACCAGTTCCCGGTCTGTACTTCAGAACCGGTCGTGAAATCCGACGTAACGCCGAGCACTGTCGAACCGACGCCCTGCGCCGTAGTGTTGTTGTCTGCAGTTGGGAGGAGACCACTCACAAGATCGCCGAAGTCTACGGTATTAGATTTCCATCCCGTGGTATTCGCATTGGCGATGTTGTCGCTAACGACCGAGAGGGCCGTATTGAAGGTATTCAGACCTGCAAGTGCTGTGTACATCATGTTTGCTGCCATTTGCTTCTCCTTTTCCGGCTGTTGAATAGATGAATCGGATTCTGGTTTTAAATGCCTTTACTGGATTGGGTGTCATGCTGAGCGGAGCAAAAGTCCCGCTCAGCGGATTTCACTTCGTTCAATTCGTGCTGCTCTTACCGGTCGTGCTGTTCTGACTGGTTACCGCATAGACGTTGGCTACCGGGACCTGGATTCCGTTAGGTCCCGACAGAGTGTAGGTCGGGGGGTTATTGTTAAGGTTGCATGAATAAACCTGCCCGCTGACGCCGGTCTGTACTGTCGTGGAGGTCCCGTCGGAAGCTTTTGCCGTCACCGTGCAGGTGTAGGCGCCGTCGGCCACAGTGTTTCCACTCGAGTCCGTGCCGGTCCATGGCACGCTGTAACTGCCCGCGCTCTGAGAGCCGGGGTTCAAGGTGTCGATCGTCGTGCCTTCGGAGTTCTGTATGGTAATGGTTACATTGGCAGGCGCCGAGAGCGTGTAGCTGAGTGCGGAGGGGGTGCCTGAACTGACGTTGATCGTGTTCATTTGGGCACTAACCTGCTGGCCGACAAGCGATGCAACCTCCCCATTATTCATGGACGCTGTATATTGCTGAAGACTGCCCAAAAGGGTCGTAGCCTGGCTCATCTCCTGAACAGTCGTAAACTGCGCGAGCTGGGCGGCCAGTTCGTAAGACTGCATCGGGTTGGTCGGGTCCTGATTCTGCAACTGGGCGAGGAACAGGGTCATGAAAGAGTTCGCGTTCAAGGTGTTCGCGGAGCTATTGCTGGACGCAGTACCCGGAGCTGTGCTGAGCCCGGAACCGATACCAAAAGGCGACGGAGTGCTGGTGGTCGACGTTGTTGACATATGATCTCCTCGAAGGATTTGTTCACAGCCATTCGAACTAGGCACGCAATGGATGAGCAATAGTGATACCAGCAGGCTATTTTTTTAAAAGTTCAGGCATTTCAATGCGTTATTGTCTATGTGCTTTCAGTCTGGAATGATAACTCGGGAAATTTTTTCTCCCCGGCCATGCACATTTTTCCGGATGAACACGAATACGAGCCTTCACCACGAAGAACACTAAGAACACGAAGGTAAAAACATGAAACTACCTGGCGGAGCGGCCCGGATAACTCATCATCCGGCATCCTCTCCGTTCGTGCTCTCCACCCCGCTGCACTCCCTCTTTTCAGGACATCCTGAAACAACGAAAAAACCCGTAGGGTGGACTAGCGGAGCGCAGCCCACCGGAACTATTCGTAAGAGGGATATCTCGACGTTTTGCGAGGCGTAAACTGCTCACGGTTCTGCGTGGGTGCGTAAAATCATACGCAAAGTGTGGTAAACGGATGAATCAACGATGTCAAAAGCTTGACCCGAATTATTCCCTCCAACACAAAGCAGATCCAGATCCCCCTCGAATTGACATGATTCCTTGATCAAGCCCTGAGAGTGAGAAAATGCGCTTACCTGCTGATCTATGGCTTTGGGCAAAGCCTGCGCGCCAAAAATCCGGCCTTCCGGGGCTTTGTCAAGTGCTCCCAAATTAGCTCTGTTGCTCCTGTTCTCGGTTCTGGCATGCTCATTGCTCATTTGGTCCGGCTGTAAGCTCAATAAAGTTCAGACTGGATCATGTCTAATACTTAATAAGGATCTTAAAAAGTGCCTCCTGAAGAAGAACCGAAGGAAGTCCAGGCAAAACCCAAATCGAAGAAGCTCTTGATCATTCTGCCCCTTTTAGTCGTGCTGCTGGGCGGAGGAGCAGCGGGAGCCTACTTAAAGTTTTTCAAAGCGCCCACTGAGGGTGCGGAGGAAAAGAAGCAGGAAGAGAGTTTCGTTTACTATGAAATGGACACCTTCATGGCCAACCTGGCCGACCCGGGCGGGAAACGTTTTCTGAAAGCCACGGTCAAGTTAAGGGTAAGCTCGCCCCAGACGCTGGAAGAATGCAAGCTGCGCGGCTTCGAAATGAGGGATCTCATCCTGATGCTGCTTACCGGCAAGGAAGCTGAGGAGCTTATCAGAACGGAAGACAAGCAGGCTTTGAAGAAACAGATGCTTGAGGCATTTAATCGCATCCTGCGAAAAGGGCAGGCCCTGGATGTCTATTTCACAGATTTTCTGATTCAGTGAAGGCGGTCTGTTCACATCATGGAAAAGATACTATCCCAGGATGAAGTCGATGCCCTGCTGAAGGGACTATCCGACGGCGATATCGAAACCACGCAGGAGAGCGCTCCGACACCGGAGAGCATTCGTTCGTTCGATCTGACAAACCAGGACAGGATCGTACGCGGGCGGATGCCTACCCTCGATATCATTAACGACAGATTCGCTAAAATCCATCGCATTTGGCTTTCAGGAGCACTGCGGCGGATGCTGGACATCAATGTGTGCCAGGCCGAGATGATCAAGTTCGGCGAATTCATCCGGACACTGCCGGTCCCGACCAGCCTCCATATCTTGAAGATGGACCCCCTCAGGGGCCATGTCCTGTTCATGATCGAAAGTCGTTTGATCTTTAACCTGGTCGACTGTTTCTTTGGAGGCACCGGCAAAGGCAGCTACAAGATAGAGGGCCGTGATTTTACGTCAATCGAATACCGCGTGATAAACAAGGTGGTAAAACAGGCCCTTCAGGACCTTGATCAGGCCTGGCAGCCGATTAGTGCCGTTTCGTTCGGGTTCGTCAGATCGGAGGTAAATCCCCAGTTTGCAACCATCATTCCTCCGACCGACGTTGTCATAGTGGTGCGATTCGAACTTGAAATGGATCGCATGATGGGACGAATGGCCCTGGTGCTCCCATACTCCACGATCGAACCTATCAGATCGAAGCTCTATGCGAGCTTCCAGAGCGACCAGCTCGAAGTTGACGCCGAATGGATAGTGCGCCTGAGAAGACTCCTTCACGATGTGCCGGTCGAGCTTTGTGTCGAACTGGGCAACACCTACCTGAAAGGCTCGGAACTGATGAACATGGAAGTCGGCGACATCATAATGCTGGATAGCGACGCCAACCTGCCGCTTTTGGCGAAAGTGGAAGGAGTGCCGAAATTAAGAGTGACTCCGGGAATCTGCCGTGGATATCTGGCGTGCCAGGTACAGAATGACGGTGAGTAGCGGGCCGGGCTCTTTCTTCTAAATGGGAAGGTGAAACAAATGGAAAATGAAGAAGCTCAATTTCCGAAGCTGGAAAAGGGCCATGGACAAAAGAGCATAAAGGACCTGGATTTCCTGCTGGACATCCCACTTGAAATCTCGGTTGAACTCGGCCGTACCAAGATTCTTGTGAATGACTTGCTCCAGCTCGGCCAGGGTTCTGTTATCGAACTGTCCAAGCTGGCCGGAGAGCCCCTTGAGATTCTGATAAACCAGAAACTTATAGCACGGGGTGAAGCAGTCGTGGTGAACGAAAAATTCGGGGTGAGGATAACTGACATAATCAGTACGGTGGATCGCGTAAAACAGTTGGCATAACCGGTTCCCGCCCTGAAAGGATCCCGGAACCCTATGAACACTGCTTTAGAGACCTGAGTGCGCGGGCACTTTTCGCGCCAATAGCTGAAAGCTCGTCAAATGGAATCAGCATCGCAATTATTGAGGACGGCGGGAGCACTGGCGCTGGTTCTGGGAATTCTCTTCGCCTGTATCTACATTCTCAGGCGATGGGGAGGTCTGGTTAAAAGACCCGCCTCGCAATCCATGATCGAAATCTTGTCTAAACAGTCATTCGGACCGCGCCATCACCTGATTCTGGTCAAAGTAACGGGGGACAGAAACGTTCTGGTCGGCGTTTCCCCCCAGAACATGAGCCTTTTGTCCGTAACCGCGCCTGCCATGTCAGGTAAAAACGCCTCCGACGTGATCGAGAATATATGAACAGCGTCTATGAAAACAAAAATCAGCAGCACCGTATCCTGCCGCTCCTTCTCGCGTTCTCTTGCCTTATCGCCCTTGTCTTCATCTGTCATCCGATTCCCTCTTCTGCGGCAGGCTTCAACCTTCCCGGCGTAAATTTCAACATGGATGACGCCAAAGGGCCGGAGCAGATATCCGGCGTACTCCAGATCATCTTTCTTTTTACCGTCCTTTCTCTTGCGCCGGCCGCCCTCATTTTGATGACAAGCTTTACCCGTTTTGCGATCGTATTGTCTTTTATGAGAACTGCGCTCGGAACGCAGCAATCGCCTCCTAACCAGGTCATAGTCGGCCTGGCCCTTTTCCTTACTTTTTTCATAATGCAGCCGGTGTGGCAGAGAATCCACCAGGAAGCGATAGTGCCCTACGAGCAGCACAGCATTTCGGGCGAAGAACTTGTGAACCGCGGCATAGCTCCCCTCAAGGAATTCATGCTCAAGCATACTCATCAGTCAGACCTTGCCCTGTTCGTTTCGATGTCGCAAAAAGAAAAACCGCAGAACGCCGAAGCTCTTTCCATTGCGATCGTAATTCCGGCTTTCGTGATAAGCGAGCTGAAAACGGCCTTCCAGATCGGATTTATGCTCTACATTCCTTTTATAATACTGGATATGGTCGTAGCCAGCATACTTCTTTCGATGGGCATGATGATGCTTCCCCCGGTGATGATTTCACTGCCGTTCAAACTCATGCTTTTCATCCTGGTGGACGGCTGGAACCTGCTGATTGGATCGCTCATAAAGAGCTTTCAGTAAAGAAGGACTCAGGAATTCATGGAGCAAGGAATTAAAGGGTCAGGAGAACTTAGAATTTTGATTCTAATTCTCAATTCTCAATTCAGGATTCAAAACCCATGACCGAAGAATTTGTCATCTCATTCGGCAGGCAGGCCATCGAGACAATGCTGATGGTGAGCCTGCCCGTGCTAGGCCTCAGTATGGTTGTCGGATTGGTAATCAGTGTATTCCAATCTGTAACTCAGATCCAGGAAATGACGATCACTTTCGTTCCGAAAGTCACGATAACCTTTTTGGCTCTGCTGGTCTTCGGTTCCTGGATGCTTTCCAAGCTCGCCGGATTTTTGCGAGAAGTTATCCTGAGCATACCGAACCTTACGGGATGACCCCTGGTGTTGTCTTTCAACCTCAATATCAATGAGCTTGCCATCCTTTTGACAATTGCGCTGCGACTGAGCATCATTCTTTTCATGCTGCCCATATTCAACTCACCCGGAGTGCCTTCCACCGTAAAGGCATTGACCATAATCGCCCTGTCCGTGATGCTTTTTCCTGTTATCAGTAAAAGTATCCAGCCCATCCGGCTTGAAATGGCTTCATTCGTCTCAGTCATCCTGGGCGAGCTCATATACGGGATACTGTTTTCCCTTTCCATGCTCATTATACTCGGCGCTTTCGAGATGGCGGGCGAGTTGATCGGTTTCGAAATGGGATTTGGCTTCGCACAAACAGCCGATCCACAAACCGGCGCAAGGTTTACGGTCCTGGCAGTATGGACGCAACTGATCGCGACGCTGGTTTTTCTTTCCATTAATGGACATCATATGATCCTGAAAATTCTGGTCGAGAGTTTCAAAACAATTCCGGTCGGTTCGTTCGCACTCGATTCGGCCCTGTTTTCGAAGTTTCTCCTGCTTTCCGGCATGTTGTTTATTCTGGCCGTGAAGCTTGCCGCGCCGATCCTGGCCGTGCTTATCCTCACTCAGATCGGTCTCGGACTGATGTCAAAGTTTGCCCCTCAAATAAATATCCTCGCTACGAGCTTTCCCCTAACGATCACCCTGGGGATGTTCTTCGTCGGTCTTACCATGGTTTTCTGGGCTGAGAAAGGAACTGAGTCATTTTCCCATCTTTTCCAGTTCCTTGCGAATTTTTCGAGATGACGCGGAGAACGAATCCAGGGATCCCTCAATTCCTGAATCCTTTGATTCCCCGGCTTCGCAGCCTCGTTTGTTTTCCAGCCGCACGGACATCTTCGGGTGAAATGGAACGGTTTACGCATTAGCAGTGTGTGCAATTGAATCCGGGGCACAACGCCTGAACCAGCCGCAGGGCCCCAGCCAATGTGCGCGGGGGCGGGAGGAGGATCTGCCCATGAGTCGGCGTCAGTGGCGGCACCGGCTGCGCCTGTTCAATGGGTTTGAAGTCTACTTTTCTGAAGAGGATTTACCTGGAAAAAGGGACCTGTTTTCATGATTGGCGAATGTTTTGAGCGCCATGATAATTGGGGAAATTTTCAATTCGGTCAGTTGCTTAGGAGCTGCAAAATCCCCCCTGTCCCACATTTAGAAAAGGGGAGTCAAGAAAGGGAGCCCGGCTGCGGCCCCGCCGCGCGGACAAAAAATTGACCCGTTAGACAATTTTTGACATCAACGCCGGATTGACCGGCGAAGAACTTTTCCTCTTACGGGTCCTTTCTCAACACCGTGATAATTGAAAGAGCAGCGAATTGCCGTCGACAAGCCAGGAAAGAACCGAACTGCCAACCGGAAAACGGGTGAATGAGGCCCGACAGAAGGGGCAGATCGCCAAAAGCCGCGACCTGACATCCGTGAGCGTCCTTATCACCGGCGGTGTGGCAATCTATCTCTCGCGGAATCTCATGTTCGACAATTTTCGGCTGATCTTCGAATCCGCCTGGTCTAAAGAGTCCTTTTCGGTCCCGGGGCATTTCGCCGTCTCCGGTTTTTTCATGAAGATGCTCTCTTGCATTTTCATCATGATCGCGCCCGTTCTCCTTTCAATCGTCGCCACCGCGGTGATTCTCAACCTTATTCAGACGAAGGGATTCATCATCTCCTTCAAGGCGCTGCGGATGAGCTTCGGTAATCTTAATCCGTTCAGCGGCTTGCGGAGAATGTGCTCAACCAGGTCTCTGACAGAACTGGTCAAGTCCATTTTCAAATTGGCGATAGTCTCATATGCCGTGTACTCGGTGCTCTGGCCCGAGCGCGTTGCCATAACCGGGCTGGCCGGGCGGGAGGTATCCGATTTTTTGAGCCTTACGGGAATGCTCGCTCTCAAGCTCCTGTTTCGGGTGGCTGGATTCATGTTTGCCCTTGGCCTCATCGATTTTCTCTACCAGAAATGGCAGACCAGAAAAGACCTCATGATGACCCGGCAGGAAATCAAGGAAGAGCACAAGCAAAGCGATGGGAACCCGCAAATAAAGTCAAAAATCCGCTTTCTCCAGAGGTCGCTTGCCAGGCAGCGGATGCTGTCGCGGATTCCGAAGGCAAGTGTGATTATCACGAACCCGACCCATTTTGCGGTGGCACTGCATTATGAGTCTGGAATGCAAGCGCCCATTGTGGTGGCCAAGGGTGTGGATTTTTTGGCCCGCAAAATCATTGAGACAGGCAGGAAGTACGGCGTTTCAATAGTTCGCAATCCTCCGTTGGCACGTGCTTTGTATAAACAGGTTAAACTCGAGGAGACGATCCCGATCGAACTCTACAGAGCTGTGGCGAAAATACTGGCTTACATCCTTCAACAGAAACAATCTATGCGGCGGTCCCAAAATGGCTAGGGCGGAAGCTGGAAAAACTCTTCTGACAGATCGGCTGAAATCGATTTCAGACGCAGACGCACTGATGGGCGTCGGGATGGTTGCCATCCTTTCTGTCATGCTTTTGCCGCTGCCGAGCAGTTTTCTTGACGTGCTTCTGATAATAAACATTTCGGCAGGGATCCTTATCCTTCTTACTGCCGTCTATAGTTACAAACCTCTCGATTTCGTGATTTTTCCGTCGCTTCTTCTCGTAACGACCCTTTTCCGCATCGCTTTAACAGTAGCAAGCACACGGCTCGTGCTCCTTCACGGCCAAGAGGGGACAAAAGCCGCCGGACTAGTCATTCACGCCTTCGGTACTTTCGTCGTTGGCGGCAATTATGTGGTCGGCTTTGTCATATTCATATTGCTGGTGATCGTAAATTTCATGGTGATCACGAAAGGTACGGAGCGCATCTCTGAGGTGGCGGCCCGGTTCACTTTGGACGCCATGCCCGGCAAGCAGATGAGCATCGACGCCGACCTCAACACGGGTCTTATCGACGACCGGGAAGCGCGCAGGCGGCGCGAGTTGATCCGCCATGAAGCCGATTTCTACGGCACAATGGATGGAGCCAGCAAGTTTGTCCGGGGGGACGCAATAGCGGGCATCCTCATTACGCTCATAAACATATTCGGCGGCCTCGCCATAGGTGTTCTGCAAAACGGAATGCCGATATCGGAAGCCTTCCAGGTCTACACCCTTCTGACGGTTGGCGATGGCCTGGTCGCGCAAATCCCCGCACTGGTCATATCTGCGTCGGCCGGTATCCTGGTGAGCCGCGCCGCCTCGGAAATGGGCATGGGGCAAGCATTCGGTAAGCAGTTCAGCATGCATCCGAGGCCGCTCTCCATAACCGGCGCGATGCTCTATTTTCTGAGCGTAGTCCCCAGTTTCCCGGCGGTTCCTTTGCTTTCTATCGGTACGGGCTTGTTTTTGCTTGCCGGATATGTCGCCCGGAAACAGAAGGCGGAGCAGACCAAACAGGAGACAGAGGACCTCGATGGCACAAAGCCCCGGGAATCCTCAGACCTTCCGCCTCTGCTCGATATTCTGGAACTGGAACTCGGCTATGGGCTCATTCCGCTGGTCGATGAATCCCAGAATGGAGACCTCCTGCCGCGTATCAAGGCAATAAGGCAGCAACTTGCCCTGGAATACGGGATTCTTATCCCGGCTCTGCATGTAAGGGACAACCTCCAGTTGAAACCAGCCGAATACAGGCTGCTTCTCAAAGGCAACCCCGTCGGGAAGGGTGAAATCATGGTCGGGCATTACCTGGCCCTGAGCGGCGGAGCAACCGCCGTGGAAATAAAGGGTGTTCCGACCAGGGACCCGGCATTTGACCTGCCGGCCGTGTGGATTCCGGAAAACAGGCGGGAGGAAGCCTCCAGGGCCGGCTACACAGTGATAGATCCCTCGACCGTTGTGGCCACTCATTTAACAGAGTTATTCAAAAAATACGCCGATCAGATGCTGACACGCCAGACCGTTCAGCAGTTGCTCGACAACCTTGCGCTCCAGCAACCGAAGCTGGTTGACGAACTTGTGCCGAACATGCTCTCGCCGGGAGTCATTCAGAAGGTGCTCCAGAATCTCATCCGGGAGGGGGTCACCATTCGCGACCTGCAAACGATCTGTGAAACTCTGGCCGACTACGGGCCGCTCACCAAAGACCCCGATCTTCTAACCGAGTATGTGCGGCAGTCGCTCGCCCGCACTATCACACGGCCCTATGAGACGGACGATCAGAAATTCCCGGTCCTGTCGCTCCAGCAGGCCCTTGAGGAAAAACTCACACGTGGAATCCAGAAGTCTGAGCACGGCAGCTTTCTGAGCCTTGACCCGGGATTTCTCCAGCAGTTTCTCCAGGCCACCAGCGATGAGGTCAAGCGCTCGGTCAGCATGGGGTATCACCCGGTATTGCTTTGCTCGCCCGTAATAAGGCGTCATCTCAGAAAGCTTCTGGAGCGGTTCTTGCCCGATGTGACAGTGATAAGTCACAACGAGTTGACCAGTTCCCTTGAAATCCGATCGGTCGGGATAATCAGGATGGACTATGCAGGTTAAGACCTTCACAGCCCCCACAATGGAAAAGGCGCTGGCCTTGGTCAAAAAGGAACTTGGTTCTGAAGCCATTATCCTGAACAGCAAGAAATCAGCTTCCGGCTCGGGGGATTTCATTTTCGAAGTGAGCGCTGCCAGAGACCAGCAGCCCGCCCCGGCCCCGGCTGTTTCAACCGATGGGGAGGTATCGGCTGAGTTTCGAAATGACATTCAGGAGATAAAAAGCTTTCTTTCGCTCCTTATTTCTTCGAAGGACCAGTTGGTACAGATCCAGGCAAACCAGGCGCTCGCCGAGCTTTATTATTCGCTTCTGGCCCGTGGTTTCGACGAAAAGCTGGTTTTTATTCTTCTGAACAAGGCGGTATCGGACCTAAACGGTGACTCGGTCGACAAGCGCAAGATATTCGAAGCTTTCTGCAAGCGGTTTGCTGCAAAAATCACTTGCGCCAGGCCACTGCGAGGCATCTCGAGTTCTAACGGTCCGGCCGTTTTTACTTTCCTTGGGCCTACTGGGGTCGGAAAAACAACGACCCTCGCCAAATTGGCGGCCCACCTCAAGATTAAGCGCCAGATCGAGCTGGGGATAATTTCCCTGGATACATACCGTATCGGCGCGGTGGCACAGCTTCGAACCTACGCCGACATCCTTGAAGTCCCGTTCAGCGTGGCGCAGAACAAGGCCGAACTGACGGCCGCGCTCAAGGGTTTCAGACATTGTGACGCCATCCTGGTTGATACCACCGGCCGAAACTATCTGAACCGCGAGCACGTGGTGAGCCTTCAGTCTATATTCGACAAGACTCAGAGATTCAGCCATTTCCTCGTCCTCAGCGCTACGGGCAAGGACGAAGACATCAAGCAAACAATTCTTCATTTCCGACAAATGGATATCAACAGTCTCATTTTTACGAAACTCGACGAGACGGTTCATCACGGATGCATGCTCAACCAGTTGCTGAGGTTTAATTACCCGATTTCCTACATGGGTACGGGACAGCGGGTACCGGAAGATATCGAGCCTGCCATCCAGAAACGGTTGCTTTCTTTCTTGCTCCCGCCCGGGAGTCAGACTGAATAAGAGGGGGAAAAGATGGATCAGGCGGTAGGACTTAGAAGAAAGGAAAACGGCAAAATGGGCCCAGCCGTTTCCACAGCCATGCCAGCGCTACAAAAGCCTGTCAGGGTAATGTCGGTCAGCAGCGGAAAGGGTGGAGTCGGGAAAAGCAACGTGGTGATCAATCTGTCGGTGGCCTTTGATCGCCTCGGGCTGCGAACCCTCATAATGGACGCCGACCTCGGGCTGGCTAATATAGACGTCCTTCTCGGCCTTACCCCAAAGTACAACATGAGTCACGTGTTGAGCGGGCAGAAACGGCTCGACGAGGTGCTTGTCGATGGCCCCGGCAGGGTGAAGATCATGCCGGCCAGCTCGGGTGTTCAGGAACTCACCAGGCTCACGGATGAACAGAAGCTGCTCTTTCTCGAACTGCTCGACGAGCTTGAAACCGATATCGATGTCCTGCTCATAGACACGGGAGCCGGCATCTCGGATACCGTCCTCTATTTCAACCTGGCGGCTCATGAAAGAATTATCGTGGTAACGCCGGAACCGACTTCACTCACCGATGCATACGCTCTGATAAAGGTGCTCTATTCCAAACACGGAGAACGTAATTTTCGTATCCTTGTCAACTCGGCCGCAAATGAATCAAATGGAAAGTCGATTTTCGCAAAACTCAGCAAGGTCGCTGATCACTTTCTGGATGGGCTTTCACTCGACTACCTCGGGACTATTCCCCACGACATTTCGGTGACCAAATCGGTGATGAAGCAAAGACCTGTGCTTGAGGTTTTTCCCGAAACACCAGCGTCGAAGGCCTTCATGCGGATAGCCGAGACTATCCGCAACAACCGGCCCAACGCTAATCACGGCTCGATTCAGTTCTTCTGGAAACGGCTTTTAAACGTCTAGTAGGAACGGATATCCTTATGGAACAGATGTATTCGGTTCGAAAGAATCTTTACTGCGCTAAGGGAGTCGAATCAAGTGCAGCCCAGAGCGACAGGGACGCGGCTGTACTGGAGCACAGTGACCTGGTCAAGTATATCGCTTTGAGGCTAATTTCGCGGCTGCCCGACCACATTGCCGTCGATGACCTCATGAGCGCCGGGATTCTGGGGCTGATAGACGCCATAGAAAAATACGACTCCAGCCAGGGCATTCCATTCGAGTATTATGCGAAAATCCGCATAAAAGGGGCCATGCTCGACGAGATACGCTCCATGGACTGGGTGCCCAGGTCTTTGCGGCAGAAAAGCAGCACTATGGAGAAAGCCTGCGTGAACCTGGAACAGAGGTTGGGGCGCGACCCGACGGAAGAGGAGATCGCGTCCGAACTCAATGTTGACATGGATGAATTTCATAAGCTTTTGGATGAAATAAAGGGCATCTCTTTTTTGCCTGAAAACATTCATGACGTCATCTGTGAAAACAGGGAATCACACATGCTGGCCTCGGGATCAGACGATCTCTTCGACGCCGCCTACAGGAAAGAAATCCGGAATCACCTGGCCGAAGCCATTACGGGTCTTTCCGAAAAAGAGCAACTCGTCCTGTCGCTCTATTATTATGAAGAGGCTACGATGAAGGAAATAGGCGCGGCACTTGGGTATACCGAGTCGAGGATTTCCCAGATTCATACAAAAGCGGTGTTGAAGCTGAAGACCAGGCTGGCCAGGAAACTCAAGGCAGAGGATCTGCCCGGATTCGTACTTCAGAATGAGCTTCGGCCGATTCAGCACAAAAATACACAAGTCCAGCAAGCATCCGTGATGAAGTAAGCGGCGGACCCGCAGGGGAGGCTCGGCACTTGGAGCTGAAAAGACAAGAGTTTGCCAAGGAAGCGGGGGCGAAGGCTGAACAAAAAGAGCAGGCCGCTTCCCTCGCCAAAGAGGATGTGTCCGGGCTTAACGTTCGTGAAGAGCCGAAAGAACCTCCGCTTGGAGACGGTGAAGCAACCCCTGAAAATGAAAGCACGGTTTTCGGCTGGAAACGCGCGCGGTTCAAGAAAGTTATCATGTTCGGCTCTCCCGCATTGTGCCTGCTTTTGGCGGTCGCCGGTTTTCTCTTTATCAAATTCAAAACGCATACCCCAAGGCTTGAACCCGTAACCAGCATCATGCGTCCCATTCCCTTGCCCGACTACCGTGAGATGGTCGATTTTTTGCTCGTCTATGAAATCGACGGCCAAAAGATGATCACCGCGATCAGAATGGAAGTCGGGTACCAGAGTCCAACGCGGTATCAAAACTTCAAAGAACAGAAAGTTGCCTTTCGCGATGTGATCTATAGTTTCCTGTTGAAGCAGAACCTGTCCGGAAACTCGGTAAAATCATGGCATTCGGTTCTTGAGAAAGACCTTCTTGATTGCCTGAGGGCGAAGCTGCCGCAGAGCTGTGCAGACACAATCGTGTTAACCCAGGTCGAAAATCTCTGAAAGGCCCTCTATGGAATCCATCTTAAAGCTCTTTGAAACTCAGGCCTCCTTCAACAGTATGTTCCAGATTGGTATCGACGTGATCATGATCGGCATGCTTGCGGTGATCCTGGTTGTGAAAAAGCCCCGGATCTCGAAAAAAGATGAAGCTGTAATGAAGTCATTCGAAAAAATAGTGGAGGAAACGGCAGCAATATCTCAGAGCTTCGAAATCAATCTTGAAAAAAGGCAGGAACTGCTCCAGCAAGTAACGGCCAAGCTTAACCAGCACATCCAGGAAGCACAGAGCCTGTGTGCCAGGCTGGAGCAGCTTTCCAGGATGAATACCGATAAACTCGCTGTTCAGAACTCTTCAAGTCCCAGTCCGCGACCCCAGATGTCCGAGCAGCAGAAAGTACTCTTACTTGCCAGAAAAGGCCTGGATGCCTCTGAAATAGCGAAGAGCCTCAAGAGGCCGGTAGGAGAGGTCGAACTGATACTGAACCTGCAGAGAATAGCTTCTTAAACGAAGAATAATTATAGAATTGACGCAATTGTGGAATTAAATCCCCAATCCGGAGTCCGCCCGGACACTGGCTACTTTGCTACCCGCGAGTCCTAAGTGCAAATTTATTGAGATACCAGGGATGGAAGTCGATGACGGGCGGCCGGATAACAGGTTATCCGGGCCACCCGTCGAAATCTGCATGATTAACGGCCCACAAAGCCCGGAGGCTTTAGTTCCGTATTCAGGCTGTCTACAAATGCTTGTACTTCTTCGCGTTCTTCGACGTCAAAAAAAATCGCTCGGGGGTTGCACCGGGTTTTCGGACTAACCTAGTATGAGCGTCGGCCGCCACCACCACCGCCACCGCCGCTACCGCCACGCGATCCACCGCCGCCACCGCCACCGCCGCGCCGGTCCCTGCCGCCACCGAAACCGCCACCGCCACCGCCGCCAGGACGGCCTCCACCTGGACGGCTACCACCTCCAAACGATCTGCCTCCACGGCTCTCGCGCGGCTTGGCTTCATTTACCGTTAGAGCCGAGCCTTCCAACTCCTTGCCGTTCATTGCCGCTATCGCGGCTTGCGCCTGATCCTGGTTCGGCATCTCGACAAAGCCGAAGCCCCTGGACCTCCCGGTAATATTGTCCTTGATGATCTTTGCTGTATCGACATCACCAAAGCTCTCGAATGCTTCACGCAATTCTTCCTCGGTAGTCTTCCCAGACAGATTCCCCACGTAGATGTTCATGTTGTCTCACTCTCCTTGGAAAGGATGATGCCAGGCCGAATCGAAAAACCCTGTCCCCTTAAAGTTCCAACTCAAGCCCATGCAAATAAGATAGTTACTCTTCATAAAATCGGAACGGGACGGCATCTACCCGCATCCACCAAACCCAACGGCGGGGATTCGCTTCCAATGAGGACGACCCTGCCGAGACGCCATTAAACTCTGTTAAGCTCTACCTGTCAAAAGATAAGCATCCAAGCAGGACTTTACCGGAAAAATTTTCCGGTGCGTTAGGGAATCAAGCGTTTGCAAAATGGCTTCTTGCTTGAATCTGAAGCAAGTACTTCGCTGGCATCTTCGTTGCAAGACAAAAGACCCAAAGGAGTGGTTCTATGAAGCTGGAATCCTATTTTTCAACACTCGGGTCCCTGGAAGAACAGAAGCGACTAGACATCATAGCAAACAACATCGCGAATTCCAACAGCCCCGGATATAAAAAGGACAGCATCCAGTTCAGCGATGTTCTGGGCGAGGTTTCCTACACCAGCATGGCACAGGGGCCAATCCGCGAAACCGGCCAAAATCTCGATTTAGCTCTTTCCGGAGACGGCTTTCTCAGTGTTCAGGCAGACCAGGGGACTCTCTATACGCGTGCTGGAAATCTGACGCTGAACAGCGCGAAGCAACTGGTTACCCAGGACGGTTGGCCGGTTTTGTCGAAAAACCTGCCGATCACCGTAGAGAACCCCTCGACTATACGCATCACTGAAGATGGTCAACTTTTTGACGGAGACAACCCGCTAGGTAACCTGGATATTGTGCAATTTGCGCCGGGCGTCCGTTTGCAGAAGGCTCAAAACGGCTATTTCGAACCCCAGACAGCAGGGGCCCAACCGGTACCAGCCACAAACTGCACCGTGCGCCAGGGGTCGCTCGAAGGTCCGAATTTCAATCCAGTGGAAGAAATGTCCCGAATGGTTCAAACAATGAGGAACTTCGAAACCTATCAAAAGACATTTCAGAGTACCGCGAACCTGGACTCCCAGCTCATTGCAAAGACGTCCGGGTAAAAGATACTTGATCGAGGCCGACACGGCCGGGAGGAGTAGAGTATGAGAAGCCTTTGGACTGCGGCCACTGGAATGGCTGCCCAGCAGACCAACATGGACGTGATCGCCAACAACCTGGCTAACGCGAACACGACTGGATTCAAGGCCAGCCGCGGAAATTTCGAAGACCTGATGTACGAGACAATCGTTCCGGCGGGAGCGCAGAACAGCTCAGGTACAACCGTCCCCACTGGTATCCAGATCGGTATGGGAACCAAGACGTCATCGGTCGAAAAGCTTTTCTCGCAGGGGAATTTTACCGAAACCGACAACCCACTGGACATGGCAATAGAAGGTAAAGGATTCTTCCAGGTGCTTCGCGGCACGCAGCAGGTTTATACCCGCGCCGGCAGCTTCAAGACTGACCAGAACGGAAACGTAGTCGACGCTTCGGGATATCCGCTGCAGCCTCAAATCACCATACCGAAAACGGCCGTTGCGACCCATGTCGATCCTTCCGGTGTCTTCACGGCCACAGACGCTACCGGAAAAGTGGTGCAGACGATCAACATTCAACTCTACAACTTTCCAAACCCGTCCGGACTCCAGTCCGTGGGGCAAAACTATTTCATCCCTACCGCTGCTTCGGGTGATGTGGTCAACGCCGTGCCCGGCGGGCCCGAGGGTATGGGAACGGTTCTCCAGGGTTTTCTGGAAGGCTCCAACACTAACGTGGTTAATGAAATGGTGAATATGATCCTGAGCCAGCGCACTTATGAAGCAAATTCCAAGGTCATCAAATCCGCTGACGACATGCTGCAAATGGCGAATAACGTCGTAAAGTGATGCTGAGAGAGGGAGCTGAATGCGTTCGGTCATGATTGCGCCGCTTGCCGCGCTCATTTTCCTGGTCATGCTTTTGCCGGAAGTGGTGCCCGTTGCCGGTATCAATTCGGCTTGGGGCGCCCCGGAGCAGATTCGCGAGATCCGGGTCCTAAGTGATGTCACGGTGAATCATAAGGATGTCTCTCTTGTCGAAATCTGTGATCCGGAAACTCTTCCCGGTGAGTGGAAATCGATTATGGGCGGACTCAACATAGGGGATGCTCCACCCGCCGGGTTGGAAAAGTTCATCGATCCCGGTCAGCTTCGGACTTACCTGGTCAGGCTGCTCGATTCCTACAGGATCAATTCGTCTGAAGTCAAGTTGGATATTCCCGATAGAGTCGTGGTCAGGCGGGAATCGACCCAGATCACACAGGAGCAGATCGAAGACATTTTCAAAAAGTTCATTTTTGAAAACTCGCCCTGGAAGCAGGAGGACGTAACCATTCAAAGAGTCCATTTCTCGGGTCTTCCCGTCATCCCGACCGGCAAAATGACCTATGAGGTTACGGCATCTTCAGCGAAGGAGCGATTCATAGGCAATGTAACTGCGACCGTCGATTTCTATGTGAACGCAGAGAAGGTGCGCACACTGGGCATCGTCGGCAGAGTCGAGGTTTTCGGAAACGTATATCTCGCCTCTCGTCCTCTGAAACAAAACGAAATGATATCCGAGGCCGACCTGGAAGTGCGCAAGATGAACCTTACCGACGTTGCCGACCGTTTCGCCACCCGCATCGACCAGGTTGAAAACCGGCGCGTACTGCGCAACCTCGGGGTACATCAGCCATTGGAACTCAGGGACTTGGACAAGCCGCTGGTACTCAAGCGCGGCGATTCGGTGAATATAGTCTACGATGAGCCCGGACTCTCGGTAACCGCCAAAGGACAGGCCGATGCCGATGGAGGGGTCGGGGACACACTGGCGATAACGAATGTCTCATCGAAAAAGACGGTTCATTGCAAAGTTGTGGACGCTCAGACCGTAAGGGTTACCCGTTAGCGGAGAAGCCCCCGGCCTTGGATTTGGTGATGGAGCTAAGATGCGAAACAATAGAAATCCCGTAGCCATTGGAAACGCAGCAGCAATTCGGTTCGTTTCAGCCGCCCTGCTGGTCCTGATCCTTTCGGGCTGCGCCGCGATGCAACCGAACAAAGCCCCGGCCTCGCCGTTGACTCCTCCGAAGCCGGTGTCGAGCCCAGTTATCCCGTTACCGGAAGCCGGACCGCAGCCCGCATCCCTTGCGCCGACCGGTTCTCTTTGGGCCCCTTCCAGCGGCTCGCTTTTTGCCGACCTCAAGGCTTCAAAGGTGGGTGACATAGTCACGATAACAGTCAGTGAGACCTCGGCGGCCTCCAAGGCGTCGGCGACGACAAACTCGAAGGCCCAGAACTTCACGGGCAGCTTCACCTTTGGAGGGGTAGGCGTAGGTTCCAATGCCAGCAACCCCAAGGGAGCGTTCTCTTTTGGCCCCTATAACGGGGCATTCAACAAAACTTTTGCAGGATCAGGCGCGACCAGCCAGACCGATTCGATGTCCGCCTACATGACCGCAACAGTGGTCGATGTTTTGCCCAGTGGGAACTTTCTCATTCGAGGCTCGCGCTGGACAAAGGTAAATGACGAACTCCAGCAGATCGTTCTTGAAGGGGTAATCCGCCCGGCCGATATCAACAGCAATAATACAGTTCTTTCACAGAACGTGGCGGAAGCCAAGATTTTCCTGCTCGGAAAAGGTCCGGTCACTCAGTATCAGAAACCTGGATGGCTGGGTCAGGTGTGGGACTTTATTTCACCTTTCTAGACACGGTAGAGGCGCATGAAAAAGAAGGGCCGTTTCTCCATAGTTTGTATCGGCATGATTTTGGCCTTCCTGCTTTCGGCCGGGACTGCCAACGCGGCCAGAATAAAGGACATGGCTTATTTCCTGGGCGCCCGCTCGAATGCGCTTGTAGGGTATGGACTTGTCGTTGGCCTTAAAAACACCGGCGACACCACCACCAACACTCTGTTCACAATGACCACCCTGGCGAACATGCTCCAGAACATGGGCATTACAGTCGATCCGACCCAGTCGAAGGTCAAAAACGTGGCTGCAGTCATGGTGACGGCCAAGCTGCCTGCATTTTCACGGACCGGGGGAAGGATAGATATCGAAGCCTCCTCGATAGGAGACGCCACAAGCATCGAGGGAGGCACGCTTCTCATGACCCCCTTAAAAGGTCCTGACGGAAAAGTCTACGCCGTCGCCCAGGGACCGGTTTCGACCGGCGGCTTTTCTGCTTCCGGGGCAAGCGGAAGCAGCGTGCAGAAAAACTTTCCGACCGTTGGATTTGTGAGCGGCGGCGCGCTGGTCGAAAAAGAGGTCCCGGTTCAGTATGCCCAAATGCCTGCGCTTGACCTCGTCTTGAAGCAAGCCGACTTTACGACCGCATCCAAAACTGCGGAGGCAATATGCAGTGGCGTCCCTGGGATCAGCGCCCACGCGGTGGACGCCGGAACGGTCAAAATCGAAGTGCCGCCTTCACAGCGCAGTGAAATGGTCGCCCTGATAACACAGATAGAAAACCTTGAAGTGCGGCCGGATGTGATTGCAAAGGTCGTGGTTAACGAGAGAACCGGGACCATAGTCATCGGTGAACATGTTCGCATAGCCCCGGTTGCCGTGGCTCATGGCAGCCTCACGGTCCAGATAACGGAAAAACCCACTGTTTCGCAGCCGCTTCCCTTCAGCAAGGGCACCACTACGGTCGTGCCTCAGACCAGTATCCAGGTCCAGGAAAGCAAAGGTCACCTCGCAGTTGTCGGCGGAGGGGTGACGATAGGGCAGGTCATAGCTGGGCTCAACGCTATTGGGGCAACGCCCCGCGATCTGATTAACATCCTTCAGTCCATAAAAGCTGCCGGAGCGATGGATGCGGAACTGGACATAATTTAGGAATTTAACGGATTGAGGTACTTAGAGCCGGTCACGGACTCGATCAGGGGAATTGATTCTTCAATTCGTTTTCAAACTCGGACTCCAGAACTAAAAAAGGAATAGAAATGAGTGTGCATCCCCCTACTCCAGCACAGATAGCTTGGGTCATCGAAAAGCTCCTTAGACACGGGCGACACGGGGGCAGTCTCCGTGCTCTTGTCTGCAAAGGGTTTGGGCTTGAAACAAACAGGTGGGCCTATCCCATGCTGCACGATGCTGGGGGGGCTGAACTCTGCGACATTTTGAACGCAGCACGAAAAAATGGCTGGGTGCAGAGTGGGGAAGAGAAAATATGAAAAAGGGGTTGTTGAACTGGAGATAAATTAGGAATTCAAGGGATTGAAAAATTTAGAGTCTGCCCCGGTCCCGGCTTTCCGCCGGGATGACGTCATGCCGGCAAAAGCCGGGGCGGGAAATTAATTCCTCAATTCCTCGATTCGTTTTCAAACGAAAGGGTTTTTGTGGAAGCAAATATTCAACCGGTTCCCCAGGTGAATTCTTCCAAAGAAGTGGAAGTCCAGAAAAAACGGCTTCGAGAAAACTGCCGGGAATTCGAATCGGTAATGATTTCCTACATGATGAAAACCATGCGCGATGGCACTATGCGAGCGGAAGAGCCCGGAAACGCAAGGGAAATTTACGAAGACATGCTGGCCGGGCAGGTGTCCAAAGAAATCGGCCGCAATTCGGCGCTGGGGATTGGGGACATGCTCTACTCCAAGCTTGAGCATCTTATTAAAGCTCCGTCCAATCCGAATGTCGTTCCATCCGAAGCGCAAACCGGCCTTTCTGCACCGTCCGATAAGCCGGAGTCCGGCTGAGCAGTGACGCAGCAGCAGATTGAGTGTGATGTCTCGCTCTTTGTGGTGAAGGGTGACAGAAATTTTATCTAAACAATATGGAGAGTCCTGCCGATTTATGATTACAGGGCTTTCGCGGGTCTGCCCGTATCTAAACTGGGAGCAATGACATGGAATCCAGTCCTGCTGTGTTTGAAAGCCTTTCTCATCCCGGCGTATTGCCGAATCAGGACAGTCCTTTTCATTCGGAATGCCTCACGACTGCCCTCGAACTGCTCGAGATTCTCCGGGAGGAAGCTGAAATCCTCGGGCGGTTTGCAGGAGCAGAACTTCTGGCGCTCATTCCCAAAAAAGAATATCTGGTCAACGAACTGGAGTGGAAACTCGAATCCGCCAGGCAGGCGGGGGAGGGCTCCTTCAAGGCTTCGGATTCTTTTAAGGCCCTGCTCGGCGAGATCGTTAAATTGAACACCGCCAACGGAGTTTTCATCGAAAAAACTCTTTCCTACTGGCAGGACTTTCTTGCGATCTTCTCGCCTCCGAGCTACGGTCCGGCCGGTAAGAAGACAAGGCGGCCGGCGCGTCCTCCGAAGGGACTTACGTTCAGACGGGAGGTCTAAGAGATGGCCGGACTAACTGTTTCGCTCTATACTGCAGGGCAGACCCTGCAGAATACGCAGCTAGAGATACAGACCGCTTCGAATAACATTTCCAATGCCAGCACAACGGGGTATGCGACCGAGACCGCAGTACAGGTGGACAATCCGACGATTCATACCATGTCCGGCTGGCTGGGTATGGGAGCATCCATTAGCCAGATTACACAGGCGCGAAACCAGTTTCTCGAACAGCAGCTCATGAACGCCAATAGCGGTGATTCGCAGTACACAAGCCTATCCACTCAACTCACAGCTATCCAGTCTGCCTGTTCGGATTCCGGCAACGACGGAATTTCCCAGGCCCTGGGGAGTTTTTTTACTTCGTGGAACACGCTGGCCCAAGACCCTACAGGGCTCAGCCAGCAGTCGGTGGTCTATTCGTCGGCGAAAAATTTGGCCGACGCTATCCAATCCACCTACAATCAACTCAACCAGATTTCCAACCAAATGCCCGGCCAAATCCAGGATACGGTCAATCAGGCGAATTCACTGATCAACCAAATAGCCCAGCTCAATGTAGCAATTGCCCAGAATCAAACACCAACCAGCCAGCCAAACGACCTGATAGACTCAAGATACGAGGCGATGGATTCGCTCTCAAAACTTATCCCGGTGAGTTTTTCCCAAGACCCGGCAACCGGTATGGTCACAGTCACGACCACCAACGCGAGCGGCCCGCTGACAGTTGTTGCCGGTGCAACGGGCACTCCCCTTACGACACCTTCGACGATCACGGGCGGGCAGCTCGGGGGACTTCTGACGGCTCAAACGGACCTTACCGGCTACATAGGCCAACTGAATACCTTCGCCTCCACGCTCATAAATCAGGTCAACACGATTTCCACGGACAATGGCGGAACGGCCGTTTTCAACGGCGCCGATGCCTCCTCCATCGCGGCGTCCAATACCTTCATGAGCGCCCAGACTTCGGCCCAGTTGAGCTCCACCGCACAGGCGATGGCGGCCCTTCAAAACACCCAGGTAACCTTCACCGATGGGACTGTTGCCACACCGGAGGAATACTTGAGCAACATACAACAGACCGTGGGAAACGACGTACAGCAAGCCGGCAATAATCAGAGCTTCTATACCACGCTCCAATCCCAGTTGCAGACGCAGCAACAGTCCTTTTCCGGCGTCTCGGTTGATCAGGAAATGATTAACGTCATCCAGGACCAGCAGGTCTACGAGGCTGCGGCAAAAGTAGTCTCAACGGTCGATACCCTGATGGGCACGGCAATTAACATGGTCAACCAATAAGAGAAAAAACTATGCGAATTACACTCAATATGCAAACAAGTGGGGCCTTGCTCAGCATCAACGATCAACAAGAAAAGATCACTCAGCTCTCGCAGCAGATCGCTTCGGGTGTAACGCTTTCTGCTCCATCCGACGATCCCTACGTCTGGGCGCAGACAATGAACATCAATCAGGGTCTGGATCAATATAACTCCCTTCTCAGCAACATCAATTTTGCCACCGGCTGGGGCCAGGCTACCGAGTCATCCCTGAGCCAGCTTTCAGACCTGGTAACTCAGGCCAAGCAGATTGCGATCTCAGCCACCAGCGCAATGGAAACAAACCAGACCGGCGCGCTGGCCGGTGAGGTTAGCGGCGTTTTGCAGCAGGCGGTAAACCTGGCCAACTCCCAATACGGTAATCAGTACATCTTCGGCGGCACAAACACGGGTTCAGCGCCTTTCTCTATCGACGAGTCAACCGGTGCGGTCACCTACAACGGAAATCCAGATTACATACAAGTGAAGACCAGCACAAGCGATGGCGCCGACAATTCAACAACCGTAAACCTGACCGGCGACGATGTCTTCACATATACCAGCGGAGGAAACCCCGCCAACTTGCTGCAGACGATCTGGGGCCTTGGGCAGGCGATACAAAATGGTGATACGAATTCGATTAGCAGCGATCTTACCTCACTGAACGACGCATTTGATCACATAAACACTGAGTCGGCAATTAACGGGTCAACGCTATCCGCACTCACCAATCAGCAATCGGCGATCAACGTTATTCAGACAAACGAAAAGAGCACCCTCTCCGGCCTCGAGGATACGGACATTGCCACTGCAACCACCAAACTGACGCAGGCACAAACGGCTTACCAGGCTGCCCTTCAGGTTACTGGAATGCTCGACAACTTGAACCTGGCTTCACTGCTAACTTCGACTTCAGCATAAATCTGCGGGAGGAGCCCGCGCGCACTTGTTTTCGGCGCGAATCAGGCTTTGAGTTAAGATCGGTTAAAGGGCAGGGTCAATTCGGTTGGCTCTGCTTTTTTGCTTCAGGGTTTACGCCGCCGTGGAAGGCAGCGCTACCGTTGGTTCCGGGGCACTCAAGCTGCCCTTGGGGAGCGGGCGGGTTACCTACCCGGTGCCGCGCTGCTCACGGTGCACAGCCGCCAGAATGGATTTCGCAGAAGGCCGGTCCCCGGGACCCTGCCCGACATGATGGAGCCGCACTATTCCTTCGGGGTCTACGAGAACATCTCCCCCTCGTTGGCTGATGTCCCCTTCAGACTTCTTGGGCAGGCGGCCGCGGGCGAACTCTTTGAGGTAAGCCCACCAGGTGCCGGGCCCCCATATATCCCAGAAGCCGGCTTCAAGCATGGCATAGGCTCTGTAAAGCTCACGTGTCATATCGATCAAAAGCGGCCAGCGGAGGCCCGTATCCTCGATATAGGCCCTGGCAAGAAATCCAGCTTCAAAAGTGACGACTATAACCTTTACATTCAGCCTGTCGAGCTCATCTTCGTACTGCCGCAACTGCAACAGGTGCCCTTGACAGGGTAGTCATCCCAAGTGCCGATGAAAGACCATCAGAAGCCACGAGTCTCGATAATCATCAAGGCTGTAAGTCTTTTCCACGGCATCCGAGAGGTGAAAAGGGACAGCAGACTGCCCAACCAGACTACGCATAAAGACCTCCATCTCTTAACGCAGGCAACGCCTCCATGCAGCAAACATTGCATGTTTCATGACGCGATCAGTGTTCCTCTCCTACTGCTTTCATTGCGAGATGAAATGAACTTTGCTTAATGCCTCAATAAACTATATGACTGCCCGAATTATTTATCTGAACAATACACGGGGACAGGAGGAATGGGTAGTCAATTTAAACATTTATCTGCAAAAGATTTAAGCGCCGGGCTTGGCCTGCTTCAGTTTTTAGGGACCGGCAAAATTCCGGGTAGGCGGAAAGGCACAGATAAGGATTCCCGCCATCTTAAAGGGGTCTATCGCGTGCGCGTAGTAATGCCGGAATAGAATCGTGGCAGATGCGGCAAAAGAACGGTCTATAGCGCGCGCGTAACGCTCTCAAAACTCGAGGACCGGCTACACCACGTAACTTGCTTACGGGGAGCAACAGGCGACAGGGAGAAACGTGTCGCAAGCTTCCGTAATGTTTGTGACGCCGACGGTTGGGCCGAGGGTAAAGGTATTAATGGTGGTTCCAAGGGGCGCGCCGGGGCCGGCTGCTGCCGAGGTCCACCCACTGCAGGTGGCGGCCAATGTTGCCGGGGACGCCGCTGCCGTACCTTGCTCGAGACAAATGGTCGTAGCCGGAGCCGGCGTGGTCATGAAGACACAGTTGCCAAACGCCGGCTGGACCCACAAGGTCGTGCCTACCGCTCTCCTTGTGACTCCAGCCGTTCTATAAAATTCGTCCACATTGCACATATGCGCCGGGGTCCCGTAAGTGTTCTTACACAACTGGTTCATGCTTATCACACCCCCGGCATCTCCAGTTGTAGTCGCTCTCGAAGGCCCGACGTAGTGGGGCCCCCACGACTGTTCTACAGGTTGGGCATCTGCGTTCATACCGCAACAAGAAATCAAACAAATGACTGCCGCAAAGAATGCCAGCTTCCTCATGTTCGCTCTCCTTCGCAATGGTTAAGGTTTAGCGTGACGATGCATGAAACCTCAACGGACACTCTACTCTCACTGCAATACAGGCGTACCTCAGCGCTCTAAGTACATTCCATAGGATTCATAAACTCGCCCAAAGCGAATCTTTACAGGAAGCTGCCTAAAAGTTCTTTGCCTCTTCCTCCCTTCCTGCCGTGCGGTGTTTTTGGGCGCATACCGTCCTCTTCGCCTGTTTTGCACATCGTCCGGAAAGGCGGTTTCAACTTGCCGGAGGATATCCGCTCTCCCTTGGCCAGGAATTGGACGCTAAGAGTATATTAATTACAACAAATCATATGAACAGCTATAGAGTGATCACCCTATTTAGTCCGATATTTGACCCGATTCGTTTATGGGGTGTATGGAGTCCGTTTTTCATTGATGGGCAATAGCCAGGTCTCGTGTGGTATTCGGATTGCCGGTGGATTCGGCGGACGTGTCCAACTATGGGTTGAGGCGAGAAAGTCGATTCCGGCTCTAATAAGCTAATATGGATAAGCCTTTTGCCATCGTTTTGACTTTTACTTCTCAAGACCTTTCTGTTTTTTCTCCGAGAGATCTTTGTAACTGATCAGTTGAATACCTTTCTCGTTGATCACGGATCTCACCTCGGCACTCGACAATGCTTTTGTCTCTGCATTTCTGTGTTTGCCAACGCCTCCCCCTTCGAAGACTTCCCCGGGTTCCGTGTGAATAAGTGCGCCCTGCTCGGGAGAATCGATTCCGGGATGAGCAACCCATAACCATAAGCCGGGTCCCAATTCCCTGAGCGATTTTACAGCAATAGCCGTTTTTTCCTCTACTGGAGCCCTGTAAATATTACCGGCGACACGTTTCTCGCCGAAGCTGCCCGATATGGGGAGATTGTAATCCAACGAAATCTTTTTGATAACTTCTGACAGTCCCGGGTAATCCTGAGGGCCCATGTAGTGAGTGTCGATATACTGGATATTCAGGCCCTTCTTTAATGCCAACTTGATCTGAGCTCTCAGTTCCGCCTCGATCTCCTCTATTTTGGGATTGTGCTTCCATAGCTCATCCGGGTAGGCATACAGAAATCCGTCTTCATCAACCAAAGAGGAAACCTTATCCCATGGGAGTACGGGTCTCCACCGATAGCCACGCCATTCCCCCACAAGAGCAAGATGCACTCCGGTGCACCATGTGGGATTTCTCCGGCATAGATCCGCCGCTCCTTCAAACCATGGCGCGCATACCAGTATCGATGCACACGTCAGAATGCCTTCATTAAAGGCTTTTTCAAAAGCCGCCAGTGATCCTTGCGTCATCCCGAGATCATCTCCACGGACTATGAGTCTTATATCCGCCCCATACGAACCGCTTGACGAGGCGACAATCAGAAGAAGCAGGAGAAGAGAAGCCCAGGGCATTGCCGCTGACAGTCTGATCATTTCAGTCCCTCCTTCGGTCACAACCGGAAGAATGCGCCAAGCTGTGCAACCCGCATTATTCAACGGGCTGTCAAAGACCCCATTGCCTGCATGTCAGCCCAAGCACGGAGCGGAATCGGTCCTCGATAGCCATGAGGTACTTCACGGCGCCCGCTTCGTCTTCCTCAGGAGCCCAATGTGCGAAATCCTTAGCTGTATTGGGATTATAAGGGCCGGGTTTGACCTCGAACAGGACCGTATTTTCTTCAAGTGCAAAAAACGTGTGCCACAGGCCTGCGCGCGAGTCCACTGCGAACGCCCCCCGCCCGGCATCCAGGAGGATGAACTGACGATCTACCGGATTTCCTTGTTCGTCGAAAGGTACGTATCCCAAAGAACCACGCAGAATGACAATCGTTTCAGCTTTAGGCGGTTCCAAGTGCCGGTGCGGGCGGATGTAACTCCCGGGTTGAACAGCGTTCAGCATGCGCTGCAGGTTATCTTCATTGTCCAAATGAAAAGTATGAATTTCGCGCTTGCGCTTGCTTTTCGCGGCATCTTCCGACTTCCTGTCGAGGAGCGCCGTATCGACAAGAAGAACCATCTCGTGGAGAGAGCGTGTCGTAACAGGCGATACCCTCTCTATTTCTGTGTCTTGCATGGATCACCCCTACTGTTCAGTTGCCGTATCCAAGGCAGAAGATTAGCTGTACAGAAGCTATGCATAGTCCAACATATTGGTCAAGCTTACTCTCAACAGCCTGTTGAAAAAGGCGCCTTGCCGGCCGACGAAATCCTCAAGTTTTTGGGGCGTTAGACCCAAGGGTCCATTATCTTTCCCGGAATTTCGGAGATTTCGAGGTGTTTATTTTTTTGCGTGCGAGCAAGTTACCCGCATGGCATTGCTGGGTGCATAGAGTCTCGTACGGCAGGCTGCGCATTTAAGAAAAGATGGTCTTGTTCTTATTCATTGCGTTTTTCAACTTCACGGCGGCCACTTGAAACAATAATAAATTGGGTGAACTTTTTGAAAAGAATTAGCGGCTGGGGCATAAGACTGTGTCCGCAAAGGTCCGTGGGAAGGCTTTGAGCTAGGTCCAGAAAACACTCAATAGATAGGAGTAGAGAAGATAGGAGAGGAAGTGATGAGACTGATGAATCGGGGGGCTGTGGAATCGGTGGACGTCCAAGTATGGGCTGGGGCGAGAAAGTCTATTGTGGCGCGAAGTAGACCTTACAATAACGGCTTTAGCGGAGGGGATGCTCCGCGAGTGGCGCACGAAGTGGGCAGGGTATCTGCCGCGCTAAGAGTTTACCAAGCTCTTTCTTGAGATTTGCTTTGTGCTCCGGTTCTAGTTTCCGCTTCCAATGATTATCGCAGGCGATGTGATACACATCTAGTTCTCCGGCTTCCAGAGCCATTTCGACTTCCCGTTTTGTGTACGATGGCGATGCAATTTGGGAACAGCCAGGGCAATCGAAATGAAGCGTCATTCTCTTTTCATCGTCCATTGGGTCTTTCTTTTCTGTGGCGTTCTAATTCTACATGTGCCCACCTTAGGCACCTAACACGAAAAACCCGGCCCAATAGTATGGTTCCCTAAAGGTCACTAGGGGGCGGTCCGGCTCGGGTTTGCTGGTCGCCAACATGGTGTCTCGTTGAGCCAGGCGGAGCGCTACCGCCCAGTCTGGCACGGTTTTTCGATGCTCGTGCAATCTGGCCATGAGAAAACTCGTCGCTTCCGCGTCCACCCGCCAAAGCGAAGAAATCACGCAGCACCCCAGCCTGGCCACAAGCTCGTGCCCAAGGCTAACCAAACGATCACCGTTCTCGACTTTCGGGTTTCCGGTTGCGCACGCACTCAGCACGATCACCGAGGGCTTGATCTCTGCGCCAGGGTGGGCAGCGAGGTGCGGCGAAGCGGCGATCTCCGCGAAGGAGAACAGGCCATCCGCTAAGAGGAGCCCGTTGGTGAGTATTTGAGGGCGATCGCGAACATCGTGACAGCTGATGTGTATCCGGTCCGCCTTGACGAGGGCATCGAAGAGTTCCTGCTTTTTTGCGGCCGGGCCGAGTAGAGGTGTGACACCATACGTGGTGGCGACGGCTCGGGCTTCTTCCTCAAACTCGGATGGTTCCTGCGGCGGCTCGGCCTGCCCGAGCTTCTTCGAAAACCACGTCGATTGCAGCGGTGCCTGCTGGCGTTCAACCCCGAGTACGGCCACGTATGGCGAACCAGGTTCTCGTTTCTCGGGCGACAGCCTTCGAAGCGACTCCCACGCAGATGCGCTCGGCATGAAGGTCACCGCAGTAGTATCAGCAAGCGGAGCACCCCCGGCCGACTCGAGCGCGTGGAACGGTAGGGAGTGGAGCACCCAGTGAGGGCACACTATGAGGCGCCGGACTGAGGCCAACTCGCGTGCGAACGGCGCGAGGAGGATTTCATGCATAGCACTTAGGAATTCATGGGGGAAGGGAAACATAAACCCGTCGATCCCACCGAGCGCCTCCTTCCATTCCACATCCTCCTTCCGATCGTAAAGATCCTCGATCGTAACGAGATTTGGCTTGGGGGAGGCAAGGGCGATGTAGCCGCTGTATACGCGGTGGCGAAGCTCTTTCGCGGAGATGCGGAGCGGAACGACGCGCAGATGGTCCCGGGTTAGGAGTGCGGCGAACGTTTCGTGGGTGGTGACGAATATCTCCAAAAGCGCTTCGCCCTCTCCGAGCGCCACCTGGCAGGTTTTGGCATCGGCTGTCGTCACAATACTCAGTCTGAATCCGCGCCGACGCGTCACCTCGTCGCCGTAAGCCGAGACGACACGCTGTTCCGCGGCTGGGCGCTGATCCACAACTTCACCCGAGAAATACGCGTCCCATGCGGCGTCGAGCTGCTGGAATGCCGCAGCAAACTCCGGTGCCGGACCGCCCATTTCCGGTAACAACCTGCCTGCGAACGCCACCAAAGAGCGCATCGAGAGTTGCTCCAGGAACCGCCGAGCCTTCGACCTCTGGATGAAGTCGAACACTTTTTCGTCCGTATGCGCCTCATATGCGATAGGTATTGCCACGTCTGCTGCACTGACCATGGTCTCCGGCGTGCTCAGCCGTTCCGTGGGTGACAAGCCCCACCATAGCAGCTCTGCGCCGGCAATTGCTTCCTCAGCGAAGCGGAGGGCTGAGTCGATGCGGAGAGCGGATTGCATGGCTTGCGCGGCTTCGATCGCCACCGTTGCACGCTCCTTGCTCATTTCTAGTTTCCGAAACGTGTCGATGGACGTCCCGAACTTCTGCTCTGCTTCGGGCAGATTTCCCTGAAGGACCGCCAGCCTTCCGAGCAGAAAGTCACGCGAAGCCTCTACCGGTGTAGTATCGAGTCCCTCGGCCCTCGCTTTGGCAATAATGGCCTCAAACTCTGGGAGCCGCGCAGCCAATACATCCTTATTGAACCATTCTTCCTTCTTGGACCAGTCCTTACCACCCATCGCCCACCCTCTTCAATGGACTAAGTCGAGGTAAAGCGAATCCGCAACACGCGGATCCGACCGTGCCAACTCGGGCGTGAGTTCGGCCATATGGGAGAGGCTGCTCGCCGCCTTCTCCAGACGCACCACGGGCCCGGCAAACACCCTTCTGTGGATCCGCGCGAGTTGGAACAGCGGCGTCACATTCACGGCGCGGTCGACGCGGACCAAGTCTCCGCTTTGATGGAGGACAGTGAGCTTGACGTTTGCGTCCGCGAGCTTGAGTCCGCTAATGGGGATGTCGCCGCTCGCGGACATCTCCAACTTGGCACCGGAACTCCGTGACACTAAAATCATGGCATTCGAGGTGTGGACGAGACGGACAATGACCGCCCACTGCAGTTTCCAAGCGCCTCGCATGTACGCATCGAGCACGTCGGCCTGCAGCTTCGCGATGTCGGCTATTGACGATTCGAATACGTCGGAGGCCTGAATCAAAAAGGCGCCCACAGATCCGAACTCTATCGCAATGCCGGCCTCGGCGTTGGGCACGTTCGGAAGGCTCGGGTTAGTCTGACCGGTTGCCTTGAAAGTGATTGACACCCCTTGGTCAGAAACGATATCGAGGTTGCTCGGGCTGTTATCAGGAAGCTCTTGAAAAGCGATGTTCATGTCCTTCAGATTGCGTACGGATTGGAAAAAGTTGTCATTGAGCTCGCCAACGTCTCCCAAGTGGAACTTCGCGTTGGGAAGCCATGCCGCATGATAGAGGGCGAGCTTCTTCTTAATGCCATTCACGTACAGTTCTGCTGGGTTCATGCTGCCTCCTTCTCTCGGGTCTGTTCTAATTAGGGGTGTGAGCCCTAACCGCTGAAAATTCCGTGAGGCTTTACCGTCATCTGTAACGCATTGAAAAATATGTGTTTGTTTAATAGACAGCCACAGTGGTCGGATCAAATATGGCCCGAGACATGACCAGTTTGTATGCTTTTCCGTCAAAACATCGGTTAAGAATTAACGCGGCTCACTTCCACGGAATTTTCGGCGGTTAGTGTTTACGCCCCCCGTCGATTCCTCGGAGAAGTTCCGATGTATATGTCATTCGGTCAGAAAAAAATGAGCGCCAAATAATAAATAATGAATAATCATTGCTTCGTTTGGTGTCGAGGCAGAGGAGTCGCATCTAAATCTTTCGGGAAAGCTTTCCAACTGATCTCCAAAGTGGCGGTTGTTGTGCTTTTGGGGGTGGCGGGGGACATTGGTGCTTTTTCGAATAGTAAGGGTTGGGAAACTCGCCGGTTTCGAGCTTTTGAAATTTTGAATCGTAGAGCAAGACGTACTGATATTCAGAGGATTTGGTGACCTTAGTAGTGATGGCAATACAGCAATTGCTACGGGTAAAATTGAGGCGAGCATGATGCCAGTGTTTTTCGGCGCATCCGGGGGAGATGCGTTCATCCATATCAATACAAGCGCGCCGAACACTGCGATGCCATATAAAACGACCAGGACCCGCACAATCCAATGCCCTGTCACTAAGTTCATCTCTTACTCTCTAGCAGGAAATCATTTCTAAAAAACTTGCGCGGACTTCAGAGAGAGTTCGAGTCTGTGATT
>Ga0326728_10002822_pt1 | contig 56542 bp, 39 predicted proteins | sample MB3enrmetagenome_FD_207602 | JGI IMG/M metagenome (GOLD analysis project Ga0326728, IMG submission 207602) | Lab enriched peat soil microbial communities from McLean, Ithaca, NY, United States - MB31MN | ecosystem: Environmental > Terrestrial > Soil > Wetlands > Peat | place: USA: New York... | reverse complement strand
GGCTGACGGATGAACCAACGCCCATGCCGTGGTTCGGAAACAAAAAGCTGGCGATCCGCTTCGCCTAAAAGCCTGGAGTGGCCCCTGCGCGTTAGCCATTTCCAGTACCGTGGAAATCGAGGCTAGCGGAAGTGCGTTCCGGTCGAGTCACGAAGGGAGTGGCCAGGTTGCGCAAGGCTGTGGAGCGCGACGCCGGCGCACCTCAGGTGCATGATCGGCTTGTCACAGCGCTGGTCTGGCTCAACCAGCTCGGGGAAGCAGCGGAAGCGGCGGAGAAGAAAATCGCGAGCGTCGCGCCAGATCCCCAGGCGTATCTTCGTGCTGCCGTCCTCAGGGCGCAGCAGGAAAAGTGGGAGGAGTCCTTGCAAATACTTCGGCGAGGATTAGCACAGTTTCCCCACCACCAGGGCCTAGAGCGCGTTTTCGCAGAGGTTTTGCTTCACACCTCGGGCCAAACCGTTCGCTGCGAGTGAAATTACCCTCATTACAATCGAAGAATCGTGGCCGCGGAAGCGGCGATCCCGGCGTCTCCACCAGCCTCGTCTGGGTCAATGATTAGAATGGTAAAAATTATCTCATTGGAAATATAAAGATTTACTAATGCATGCCGATTCTCTCTCTTGGAAGCTAAGTTACCCCGTGGGTCGGACCGAAGTCCCCGGTATTTGATCCTCTGCTTCGACACTCGGCCCGAATACGGGCAATCCACTAAAACAGGAGACACCCAATATGGGAGCTACACTGAGCCTTTTGAATAACATACCGTCCCTACTGGCCGAGAATGAACTGGATGTCACACAGGGGAACTTGAACAAAACCCTGGAGGAGCTGTCCTCAGGCTCCAGAATCAACAGCGGCGCCGACGATCCGGCTGGCTTGGCCATTGCCAATGGCCTGGAGGCCAACGTCGCCGCCTTGCAGCAATCCGCTGCCAATGCCAACGATGGCGTGGGAGCACTGCAGGTGGCGGATGGCGCCTTGTCCCAGGTTACGACCATGCTGAATCGCGCCGTCACGCTTGCCACCGAGTCTGCAAACGGAACGGTGTCGAACGATCAGCGCACCGCAATCGACGCGGAATTCCAACAGATTCTGGATGAAATCAACTCCATAGGCACGGCAACAACCTTTAACGGAGCAACCGTGTTCACTGCGAATTCGACGTCAATTTTCTTGAGTGACGGCGCCTCGAACTCCACGATCGGGGTCACTATCGGCGCGCTATCTACGACCCAGATCGGGACCACCACCCTTACCCTTGGCGGTGATGACCTCAAGACGGCTGCCGATGCAACCACGGCGCTCGCCGACATCAATTCCGCCATTGCTGCCGTCGCAGCGGCCCGAGGCAACTTGGGAGCTACCATGAACCGGTTGACGGATGCGGTCAACGTCATGCAGAACGAAGTGACGAACTATACCTCCGCGGAATCCGCCATCACCTCTGCGGACATCGGTGCCACGGTCTCCAATCTCTCGCAGTACCAGATCTTGCAACAAACAGGCATGGCAGCGCTCGCCCAGGCGAACAGCTCGCAACAGGCCGTATTGAAATTGCTCCAGTAACCAAAGCTAGACTGCCAACCACGAGTTGGGGCTGGGGCCTGCGACGCCCCCGCCTCAATTCGAGGGCGCTAGGCGTCACTTTTCAACTTGCGTGGCTAGGTGTCGCCAACATTCCCCCAGTGCCGGTGACCACTTCGACAGGAAGTTGCTTTGGAAGCGCTGTCACAACACGCCCGATCTTAACTTGTAATTCAGGGGCAAAAACCATATGGGAACGAGTGGAATCGATTGGTCGACACTGGCCTCGAATTTGACCTCAGGTACGACGGCAGGGTTTGACGTACCGACCATCGTCGACGAAGTCCTCGCATCACAGAGCCAGGAAGAGACCCAGTGGCAGAATCAGGAGACGACCTTCAACAACCAGGCTACTGCGCTCCAGCAGCTCAGCACGCAATTGCAAACCCTGTTGACGGACGCCAATGATCTTACCGACCCCCTCGGCAGCCTCGCTGCCATGACGACCTCGGTCTCCAACCCCAATGTTCTCTCGGCCACAGCCGGGAGTGGGGCTGCCAGTGGAAGCCACAGCATCTCCGTGAATGCCCTGGCTACCACGTCTTCCTACTATTCGGATGAGCTGGCAACGAGCTCGACGACTTTTGGGACCGGATCGTTCAGTCTTGAGGTAGGGTCCGGCCCTGCCACAACGATTACAGTCGACTCTACTGATGACACGCTCGCCGGGTTAGCCGCTGCTATCAATAGTCAGAACCTGGGCGTGACAGCCAATGTGGTCACGGACGCAAACGGTGCCCGCCTGACGCTGGTGAGCAACACATCGGGTGCGGCGGGAAACATCACCATCTCGAGTAACACGACCGGGCTGAATTTCAATCTAGGATCCAACGGCGTAGACGCCAGTCTCACCGTGGATGGCATTCCCATTGATAGCTCCTCAAATACTGTAACGAGCGCCATACCTGGGGTCACCCTGAATTTGCTAGGCCTCACCTCTTCACCGGTGACTCTCCAGGTAAGCCCAGACACTTCACAAGCCGCTACGGCGATCAACAACTTCGTTTCGGACTACAACACGGTAATCTCCTCCATCAACTCACAATTCTCGTATGACACCACCACGGGAACCGCCGGCGCGCTTTTGGGCGACCCGTCGGTGGAGCTCGTTCAAAGCACGTTATTGAGCGACGTGGCGGCAAGCGTTACAGGGAACGGGGCTATCTCGGGCTTGGCTTCCCTGGGGATCACCATGAATAATGATGGCACCCTGACGGTGGACAGCTCGCAATTGAGCAACGCCCTGGCAAGCAATTTCCAGGCTGTGCAGAACTTTTTTCAAACCGCCACTACAGGTTTCGCCCAGCAGTTCTCATCGGACTTGACCAACCTCACCAATCCCACAAACGGCGCCATCGCCGTTGACCTCAACGGGATCAACTCATCCGTCAGCTCCCTGCAGTCGCAGATCTCCGATTTCCAAGCAAACCTTGCCACTGAGCAGCAAACGTTGACAACCTATTACAGCAACATCAATGCAACCTTGCAGTCTCTTCCGAGCCTGCTCGCCACGGTCAATGCGCAGCTTTCGGGTCTGAAATCGCCATGAACGACCCTGCACAGACTTACACTCAAATTTCCCTTGGGGGTTCCAGTCCTGTCGGCTTGGTAGTCGCCCTCTATGACGACGCCTTGAAGTCGTTACATCGGGCAAGAAGGGCCATCGAGGCAAACGACATCGAGCGCCGGACCCACCACCTAAACCATGTCCTCAGCATTATCGCGCATCTCCAGGGGACACTTGACCTCCAGCGAGGCGGCGAAGTGGCCACAACACTGTCGCACTTTTACACCTATGCACGAGCGAAAATTCTGGAAGTGAGCTTGACAAACTCACCGGAGAAACTGATGGACTTGGCATCCCACTTTTCTTCCTTGCGGGGAGCATGGCACGCTTCCGAAACGCAGTTCCCGGATGACCTGAAATCCACGACGGGCCAGGTTTAAACTCTGTTTCCCATTTCTTTTTCCGCCAGATTCCCACATCATGACCCTATAATTCCGTACTCTCGCTTCACCAGACCTCACCATTTTGGGCCTCACCAAGTCTACGCCATTATATTTGCCGGGGAAACAAGACCAGGTTAAGCGCACTGACAGGGCAATGATCGTCCGTCCCAAGCCGGTGATTGAGATGTTCACATCCTAGTACTCCTGTACTCCTTCAATTTGCGCACCTTGCGCATCTGGCGAGCCTGCAATGTTCATATCCCAGTACTCAAGTACTCTTACAATCTGTTTTCATCTAGGGCTATAACTGTCGAGAAAACGAGAGGACGAGAAGATCTACGAACTGGTTCTTTTCCGTATGCCTGGTGAATCACCTTCGTTAACAGTGCGATGTTCTATGAGGAGAGGAACCTATGCATGAGGATTCTTGGAATGATCAACACGACCAGCAGCGAACCCCTGTTGATTGCGAGCCCGAGTGCGGGGTTGCAGAAGCACATCCGGGAAAATGGTGTCGGGCACGAGTGGAACCTTGAATTTGCGGCAGGAGGGGCTGAGGCGCTCTCTTTATTGGAACAGAGGCGATACCAGGTTCTTATTCTAGATCGCGGGGTTCGAGATCTCGAGGTTCATGAAACCATAAGTGTGGCCACGTCCCTATGTCCGGCCATTCAGGTTGTTATATTTGATTCAGACACTGGACTGTTTGATTTCAAGAAGACGACGCCGCGTGACCGCCTGTCAGAACGACAGACCCGCCTGCTCGAGATCCTGAGTACGTATAAACAGCTAACACATGCTCTTCAAGAGCCCGCCGTGGAAGCTTCCCCACACAACCAAGGGGGAGAATTGCTGCCGGGAATGGTGGGCCGAAGTTCTGCAATGAGGCGTACGGCTGAGCTTGTAAAACTGGTTGCCCCACGGGCGAACACCATTCTACTGACCGGAGAATCAGGTACAGGCAAGGAACTCGTGGCCAGAGCGATCCACAATCTGGGGCCGCGATCCAGCCGTCCTTTTGTAGTTGTGAATTGCGCTGCCATTCCGGAAGCTCTTTTCGAGGCCGAGCTGTTTGGATACAATCGGGGTGCGTTTACCGGAGCTGTGGAGTCGCGGCTGGGGAGAATTCACGCCGCGCACGAGGGCACGCTCTTCTTGGACGAAGTCGGAGAATTGCCACTCACGATGCAGGCCAAGTTACTGCGCTTTCTTCAGGCAGGGGAGGTCCAGCGTCTGGGCAGCCACGACATCTTCCGAGTGGATGTCCGCGTGATTGCAGCTACGAACTCGAATCTAATCGGATTGGTCAATAGGCACCAATTCAGGGAGGACCTCTTCTACCGGTTGACAGTCTTTCCCATTGAAATCGATCCGTTACGGCGCCGGCCTGAGGACATTGGCCCGCTTTGCGAGTTCTTTCTTGCCTGCCTATCGAAGGAGTCGGGCGAAGCGAAGAAAACTCTGTCTAAGGAAGCATTGACAATCCTGGAGGGAAACGGTTGGCGCGGGAATGTCCGTGAACTCCAGCATGCCATCGAACGGGCATTCATATTGGCTCACAGTTCACGAGTCATACTGCCCGAGCATCTCAAGCTGTTACCGTCACCGCAGATTCCGGAAACACATATCATCCGGGATCGTTCGGCGGGCGTACCGGATTCGCTCGCCCCTGCAATTAACTGAAGTCCCTCAGGCATGTTATTTTCTCGTATGCAGGCCTCACGAGAGAGGGCCCCGAGGAAGGCAGGATTTTCCGACCTGCGGGCCGTAATCTAGGCAAACATTTCCCACCGGCGACGAGACGAATTCCTTCGCCTGGAAGAAGCAAACCGCCAACTTTCTCATTTGCATTGACTTGCAAGCAACGCCGCAAACGGCGCGGATGGAGGGCCGCTTGCAGGTGCACGAAGAGGAAGGTGGGAAAGAGCCGCCACATGAGCACTCTATTCCACACCCAAAGGTTAAAGCAGTGTCGAGAGGTGTGTAATGTCCGTGTCGGGAATCTTGGCGAGCAGTACCCTGAGCCAAACATGGCAGAACTGGCAAGCTCAAGGTCAGAAAGTTCAAAGCGAGTTTCAACAATTGGGGCGAGATCTACAGGCGGGAAATCTCAGTCAAGCCCAATCGGATTTCAGCGTGTTGAGTCAGAATGTTTCGAGCCGTCTGCAAAGCAACAACTCTCTGTCCCAGGCATTAAGCTTTTCGAGGTCGGCGCACCACCATCACCACTATGCCGATGTTGGCTCGCAAGGCAGCCCCTCAAGCACAGACAGCACATTGTTGCAACAATTCAGTAGCTTAGGATCGGCGCTTCAAGCGGGGAATCTCGCGGCCGCACAGGCTGCCTATGCGACGCTCGGGCAAGACCTCGCGCAACTTGGCTGGAGCGTGGGGACAGCCTCGCCGTCAACTTCTAGTACGGTGAGCATTCTCGCTTAGCTCCTGATGCTAAACACTTAGCCTGGAGACTTCCGTCCTCGCTGCAGAGTCGTGCGGAACGCAACTAAGGTTCTTCGCTTTTTGCTTTCGACAAGGGCGAACTGTGGACCCCGCGACAGGTCTGGGCCGCCCCTGAAGGTGCTTAGCTGATCGAACTCCCCACCGTCTCTGATGGACACAAAGAATTTTCCCCCAAAGTCCACACTCATAGAAATCCCTTGACAACCCCCCAAAGCCAAGCGTATCCGTATCAACAGACTGTCGGCGGTCCCTCTTGCTGGAGATCTGCGGGAGAGAACCGGCAGGATTGAAGGATTCAGAACACACTCGCAAGGAGACAGGGCGACTCAGCGGTCGACTAGCTGAACCTCTGTGATGACAAAGTCGGGTTCGGTTGCCTGGTGAAGAGAGATGAGGCGTTTATCCGGCTTTTGGCTAGCGATAACGTGGATGGTGACGGGCCTGCCACAATCCCATGCGGCCCACCCGGCGGCGATTCCGGCGCAAGCCATAGTGAAAGGTGTCGAGGTCGCCGACTCATCCGCCGGTAAGGAAATCCTGCTGCGAATAGATGGCCATTACACGTTCAGAACCATCCAGACTCCAGAGGGCAAGGTCTACATTGATGTGCAAGGTGCCAAAATTGGCACCAAACATCTGGCAGGTTGTCACTTGATCGAGTACAGGGACGCAAACGGCCATCCGGTCGTGCGAGTCGAAATTCTAGCCCTGAGTCAAGAGCCGCTCATGGTCAAGCAGGAAGCCTCAGGTCTGCGCCTCCAGTTCGCGCCGGCCGGGCAACCGCCATCTTCTAACCCCACCTCGGTGGCACAGAGTGCGGTGACCTCGGGCGGGGCGACAAAGGAGGCATTGTTAGTCTCCGATGTGTCGGTCGCACAAGGATCTGGAGGGAGCGTCACGATTGAAATCGTCACGACCGGGCCCGCACAGTTTCATGTCCTCCGATTCGACCACCCCGACCGTCTCGTCATGGACTTGCAAGGGGCCAGAAACGGACTGCACCGGAACTCGATTCCTGTTTCCTCCCCCTTAGTGAGGGACGTAAGGGTGGGGCAGTTCCGAGATAAGGGTTCTGAAGTCGTACGCGTGGTGGCCGACCTGTCGGGCCATTCGGTATTTGAGGCCCAGGCGTTCACGGGAGGGGTGCGCATTCAGGTAAAGCCGCGTCTGGAGGCAGCCTCGGGAGCAATTAGAGCGGCGCCAGGGCCAAAACTCGAAACCCCTAAAGGGCGGGATAATGCCCGTCCTCTTCAGCAGTCGGCCCCAGCTGGAGGAGGGCCAGAATCAGCTCGCGGCGAGGTCCCCAACGAGCCAGCAGCAAATCGCCTGTCCCGGAACTCGAACCCCGTTGCCTCCCCCGAGTTGAAGAAAACGGACAATCCCCAGAAAGAGAGTCCTCAACCCGTGCCTGTCTTGGACGACATTCTGCGTCTTCTGTTTGGCCCTGACACGCCAGCCCCCGGCGCTACAGCATCACCTGCCAAGCAGACAGCACTCCCTCCCGGCACGCGATCCGCGCGGCCTGCGTTAGTTTCAGACGTTTCGGTAAAACCAGGATCCGCCGGGGAAATCACCATCGATGTAGCACTGACGACCTCCTTGCCATTCAAAGCTTTGCGCATTGACCGCCCAGACCGTTTCGTAGTGGACATGGAAGGGGCAAGGTTTCGATTCCCCCCAAAGTCGATTCTGGTTGGCTCCCAAGCGGTCAAAGACGTGAGGGTGAGCCAGTTTCAAAAGGATAACCCTGGAGTGGTGCGAGTCGTGGTCGACCTATCGGACAATCCAGTGTGTGATGCTCATGCTTACGCAAGTGGGGTGCGTATTGAGGTGAAACCGCGTGGACTAGGCGCCGACGCCAGCGGAAAGACCCGATAGCCCTCGGGAGCCGCGGTGCAAACGAGCCTGCTTAACAAGTATCCGTACTACCTACGTAGCACCATCGGACACCGCCAGTCTGTCCGGCCGCGAGCGTCGCCGCCGAGCCCGGACGGAGAAAACTCCCAACTGGCGGAGCACAGCGGCTTGGTCCCCGCCGGAATTCAAAAATGTCCTAAAGTGGGGACTTGATGGTGGTGGTCAAGCTGTAACCGACACGCCTGTATATGTGGTCCCTGACGACGCGGTCGAGCTTGATCCATTCTGCAAAAGCTGCTGCAAAGAACTCCAGTCTGACTGCGCGGCTGACAGGTTGCCAGATTGCAGATCTTGACCCAATTGGTCGAACAGTGTGGAAAATTGACTCTCTTCACTTTCCTCAGCCCTATGATGGTGATGATGGTGCCTATGTGGGCCCTGGCTTTGGAAGTCTTGTTGAAGGTTCGCATAGTCCTGCTGGGCGGCCGAGAGGTTTCCGGCCTGTAGATCCTGCGCGAGTTGACTGAAGGCCTGGGCAATCGGGTTACTGCTTTGGGCTGCCGACGCGGAAGAACTGGTCTGTGGCATATCTTTTTCTAGGGTCGCAAAATCTGACTGCGCCGCAGTAAGATTACCAGCGGTCAAATCCTTACCGAGTTGCTGGAACTCCTGCTGAAACTGCTGCAACTGACTGAACATGCTCCCGGAAATGCTGGAAGTAGACATTGCTATTCTCCTCCGAACGAAATACCTCCCACATCTTACATCGGCACTTTGCACCTGAAGCTTTAGCCCTCGCCAGCGGACGCGGCAATATGAACGGTGGAAGCGCGGCGAGCACGCTCCCAGCTGACACAGATTTGTCGCCACGCTTTTCCGTTCTGACACGGAGGCGGAAGGGCAGGGCTTTCGAGTCTGTTTGAAAACACAGCCCTCCCCCTCGGTGGAGTCCGATTTCTGGGCCCCGATGGGGTCCATCGGACCCCAGAAATCGGTGAGGGGGTCCCGGCACGGTGGTCGCAGGGGAGGCGCTAAACGCGTTACACTGGAGAGGTGGGCGACACCCTGATGAGAAGTCGGCAATGGGGTTTTCACCCATTGACCTTCGGTTCGCGGCTTCTCGACAAAAGGGGATGAGCGGCAGGATAAGGAGGGCAAGCTATGAGTACGGTGATGGTTGAAAAGCAGGAATTCCCGATGATGATCGGTGGCGAGGAGGTGCGAACGGAGACGCGGCGCACGATCCATCTCCCCTATGATGGGACGCCGGTGGGCGAGATTTACGAGGCGGATGCGGCGACAGTGGAGCGTGCTCTTTCCGCAGCCCAGGCGGGAGCTCCGGCGATGGCGGCGCTCACCCAGTACGAGCGAGCCGAACTGCTTGAACGCATGCGCCGATTGCTGGAGCGCGACGCCGAGGAGTTCGCGCTGCTCGTTGGCTACGAAACTGGAAAGCCGATTCGCGAAGCGCGGGTCGAGGTCGACCGCGGCCAACAAACCCTGCTCGCTTCCGCAGACGCCGCCCGACGCCTGCGGGGAGAAGTGATTCCGATGGAAGCGGCTCCCACGGGAAAAGGGCGCTGGGCGATGACCGTGCGTGAGCCGTTGGGCGTTGTCGGCGCCATCACTCCGTTCAACTTCCCTTTGAACCTGGCCCTGCACAAGATCGGCCCCGCCCTGGCGGCGGGCAACAGCGTGGTCCACAAGCCGGCGGCGAACACTCCGCTCAGCGCGCTGCGTCTGGGACGATTGATTCAGGAGGCAGGCGCGCCCGCGGGCGCCTATAACGTGATCGCCGGACCCGGAGGGAGATTGGGGCCGCAACTTATCAACGACGCGCGGGTGGCGATGATTACATTTACGGGCAGCGTGCCGGTGGGAGAACAAATCCGCGCCCAAACCGGCCTGCGCCGCGTGACGCTCGAGTTGGGCTCGAATTCCTCGCTTATCCTCGAGCCTGATTGCGATTTGGACACGATGATTCCGCGCTGCGTGACGGGGAGCTTTTCGCATTCCGGGCAAGTCTGCATTTCCTTGCAGAATATCTACGTCCACGAAGCTATTGAGAAAACCTTCACAGAGCGTTTCGTCGCGGCCACGCAAAAACTCAAGATCGGGCACCCTCTCGAGGAGAGCACGGATGTTTCCTCCCTGATTACCCTGGCCGATGCCAAGCGAGTGGAAGAGTGGATCGAGCGCGCCCGTCGCCGTGGCGCGCGGGTGCTCACGGGCGGGAAGCGGCAGAACGTCACGATCGAGCCGACCATTCTCGGCAATGCTTCCCCCGATCTGGAGGTTTGCTGTCGTGAGGTCTTTGGGCCGGTAGTGGTCTTGCATACCTACCGCGCTCTCGAAGAGGCTATTGCCGCCGTGAATGCCAGCGAGTACGGTTTGCAGGCCGGCATCTGCACGCGCGATCTTGGCAGAGCGTTTCAGGCGGCCCGTCAATTGCGCGTGGGCGGCGTCATCGTGAATGATGTTCCCACCTATCGCGCCGACCATATGCCTTATGGCGGAATTAAGAAGAGTGGAATCGGACGGGAGGGGCCGCATTTCGCCGTGGAAGAGATGACCGAGTTGAAATTGATTTGTTGGCGAGGATGATGTAGCTAGCGGGCGGCCACAAGGGCCGCCCCTACATCGTGATTTTCGCACGCCGTTAGAGGGCGATGTTCTCGCACAGCTGGTAGCGCAGCCTCTCTGGTGTTGAGAGTCTGCGGCTTCTCCGATAGTACCAGGCGAGGCAAGCGGGACATGAAGCCGCATTGTACGCCCGATTCGGCATGCAACAGAGGGAAGAGCCGCAGAGTCGCAAAAGCAGCGAGTCTGCCCCCCGGTCGCCCATTGCTTCGCCGTGTCATTTGAGTTTGATTTTGAGTATAATGCCGGTAGTCTTGAGCCATGCAGGAAGCCAGGAGGTCCGCGTTCTGGCCAGCGGAATATAGCGATGGGGCGTCCACGCGTTCTGTTAGGAGACGATCACGTGCTGTTCAGCGAAGGATTGCGGCACATCCTGGAGCCGCATTTTGAAGTCGTGGGGATTATTGACAACGGCCGGGACCTGATTGCCGCCGCCGAGCGGATGCAGCCCGATGTCGTAGTCGCCGACATCTCGATGCCGTCATTAAACGGCATCGAAGCTGCGCGGCGCATCCGGAAAATGCCTCGTGCCCCGAGAATTGTGTTCCTGACCATGCACGAGGATGCAACCTTTGCAACCGCCGCCTTCCAAGCTGGCGCTTCCGGTTACGTTCTGAAGAGGTCAACGCCCGCGGAAATCATATCGGCCGTTCAGGAGGCGATTCGGGGACGAACCTATATTTCCCCGCTGGTCGCCGGCGGCGTTCTGAATGCTTTGATGGAAAAGCACGAACATCCGGAAAAGCTGAAGCCAGAGCTGACCTCGCGGCAGAGCGAGATCCTTCAACTCTTGGCGGAAGGGAAATCCCCAAAGGACATTGCGGCCATTCTCAATATCTCCCCGCGCACCGTGGAATTCCACAAATACCGTATCATGGAGGCCACCGGTGTGCGGACCATCGCCGAGTTGACCCAATATGCCATCGCGCACGGAATCGTCCAGCCTTCTTAGCTTCCTTTCGCCTACGCGAAGCCTCTCGTAATTTCCTCGTGAAAAACCAGTAGATTTCCGAGTTGGCAGGCCAGGGCGTGTCGAATAACCTAGGCTTCGACGCTTAGGATCTCATCGTTGTTGAGACCTTCGAGCGCTGGAAACCCTTGGCAGGGTGGGGAAGGTGCGCCTGGCATCCCCGCCAGGCGCACCTCGCAGGTAACGACAGTTAGCTCCGAGCCCGCGTCGCAGAGTCGGCGTCAACCGAAGTGCCGCCGCGATGCGGAGCCAACACCACGTGGCAAAAGCCGAGGAGGCGCAAATGCTAGAAGAGGGCGCGGTGTCGAATTTCAGCGGGTCGATACAGGTTGGGCTCGTTGACACAAAAGTCACACGCGATCCCCATCACTACTCTGTTCCACGTGCCGCGAGCGAGGTCAGCCCGAACGTGTCGCCGGGGATCGCTGTGTCCGTGGAGGAGAAGGTCTCGGACTTGATCCGAAGTTATCCGCATCTGGAGGCCTTCCTGAGGTCTCATTCGAAGGACGCGAACGCCCGCATTCGTGATCTGGCGATTTCCGGTCAAGAGCGCGACCAACTCCTCTATCAAATCATTGCCGCACGACGCCAGCAACTGCCCACATTTGGCACGACAGGACGCAGATCGCAATCGGCGGGTAGCTGGCAGTCTCGCGCGCGCTCCTACCGGTCGCGCCGGAAGAGACCGGCGCGACGATTGCCAACCGGCGTTTCAAGGCTATCGCGCCATGGTTTCATGCGCCGGGGAATGCGATAAGCAGCTCACCTTCTGAATAACGGCTGTCATTCCCGTGAAAGCGCGCTTTCAATTTTTTCCCCTCTTCAAAGCCCCTTCCGCAAGCACCCACAGTCACTTTAGTCAGATGTGTTTCGTAACCGAATGGTGCATTAACGCTGGACACCTATGGAGTCTTTGTGAAAACCTTGCGTCAGGACGTAAACGATCCACGTCGGGCCCCCTCACGTGACCCGCATCGGCTGGTGATTGCGCCGCTGCGGGTCACCCTCTCCCCCAAGGGAGAGAGGGCTATGCTTTCACACGGCCTCCTATGGGAAGGCGGACTCATGGGTGCCAGGGTAGGCGGGCTGCCAGGAAGGGCTCAAAAACCCAGCCGTGTCACTATTGCTTCCTCCCTTCGTGAGGGTTCGGCTTGCGCTCCTGGCCTTCAGGACGGGGCTCTCCAGCATTGCGGTTGGGCGTCGCCGGGCGCGAGGCTTGGGGATGTGCCGGCTGTGACTGTTTGCTGAAGGTTCTGCCTTGAGATCTTTCAACGTTGCGGTTGGAGTGAGGGTTCGTCGTCCTGGACGGGTGGCTGCCAACTCCTGCCGGGTTAGGATGTTCCACCCTAGATAGATTGTTGTGCCGGGTGGTCTGCGGGGTCCGATTGGGGCTCTGAGGTGCGAACTTCTGCCCGCCGCCCGCTCCTCCAGCGCTGTTTCGTTGAAACTCGCCTGGCCGCGCCGTGGTCGCGACATTTGGCCTTCCGTGGTTTACAGAAGCAAACTGAGCTCGGTTTTGGCGCGCGAGGTCTTGGTGTTGTTGTTGCACGCGGGTGGCTTCAATGTGCCGGTCGTGCTCCGCTGCCATTTCAACGGCGGTAGGCCGGGCGCTGAGGCCCCCAGGGCCGCCATTGTAGCTGACCCGAGTCAACGCTCTATTATTAATCACCGTTTGGTTATACACGTTCCTGACGTTAACTCCATTGATGTTGTTCACGGTACGGTTGTAAAAGAAGGTTCCGCCCCTCCAATAGCCCCCGGCATACCCTACGCCTGTGTATCCGAATCCGTAATTGATTCCACCGTAAAAACCGACATGCGGGCCCCAATATCCCGGGCGCCAGACAAAGAACCCGCCGCTCCAACCCCAGTAACCGGGAGTCCACAAGAGTCCCGGCGCAGGCACGATCACCCAGGTGCCTGGAACCCAGTAGTAGCCGTTCACGGGATCATAGGCCCAATAGCCCGGAGTCCAGATGTAACCTGGGCCCGGACAGACTGGCTGGGCGTAGACAGGCAAGGGAGGCGGACCAATCCGAATCGAAATCGCAAGCTGTGCGGCGGAAGAAGGGGTGGGGGCCACCGCAACCGCTGCCACAAGCATTAGCAGCAAACATGCCATCGAGCACCCCGCCGCGCGCCAAACGCGTGTCCTGGTCAAACGGCGAGCGGTGCGATCGCGCTGGGCGGGTTCGCATGGCGATGTAGAAAGTCTCTGGTACGGCGCAGTCGAGAAGTTTGAGTGTCCTAGTCTGAGCTTTGAATTCATGTTGCGCTCCTTCGTGGTTCGGGTTTTTCGCCTTAATTAGCATGGCGAGGCAATTGTCGGGCCAATCTGCCGGATCCTTCCGCTATTCACTGATTTTGCAGCAAGTTACGCCGTCTCGAGATACACTTCCGCGAGGCGGACCGCCTTCCCTGATACGTAGATATTACGCGTAGCCGTTTGGTAAAGCTGCACGGTCTCGTGCGCCACTTCGTGCGTCATCCGGCCCCCCAGCGTAAGCCGGCCGGGGGTGCTCGATACGCTTAGAATCCATGAAGGGGATTCATAAAGTAGCCCGTCAGCCGACGGGCTACTGCATGATGCCCTTTCAGGGCATCGCGTTTGGTCGAGCAACGGCCATAAGTATAAAAAGCAAAATGGCCGGCAGTGTACACTGCCGGCCGTTGGTGATGGAGTCAGGGATGCAATCTACCTGTGTCCGCCGCCGTGGAAGCCACCCCCGCCGTGGAAACCACCGCCGCCGTGAAAGCCACCCCGTGCAGCGCCTCCTGGCGCGAAGCCACCGCGGAATCCGCCACGAGCCGGTCCGCGAGCCACGGGACCGCCTCTATATCCTGGGCGGCCGTAAAAGCCCGAGTGGCCATAGTAGCCGGGACGGCCATACCACCCTCGACCACCCCAATAGCCTGGGCGGCCATACCAACCGTGGAACCAGGGTCCCGCGCCGATAAAGACCCCGTTCAGGAACCACTCCGGTCCATAGTAGCCGTAAGGCGCGCATGCGTAAGGGTAATAGTCGTAGTAGCCGTACGGGCAAACAGGAGGCGGTCCCACGTAAACCGGGCCGACTCCGATTCCGAAACCGAACACAACGGGTTGCGCCTGGGCAGCAGGCGCGGCCAACAAGCAAACCCCAAGGAAACTGAGCACCATTAGGTTTTTCATGTCTCATACCTCCTCGGCTCCCAAGAGCCCTTTCAAACTCCAACCACTCAGAAGGCAACAGGCATGCCAAACCAGGCTTCCCTCGCCAGCCTGCTAATCACTTTTGATTCAATGCGATAGCTGGATTCTGGAGCAATGACGTACAATGGGGTCCATGGTGGTTTTCGGCTAGGCGGTGTTTTTCGGCCACCGGAGGGTTAGTCGGGGTTTCCCGCCAGAGCTGGAAGAACTCCCATTGGGGGAGTCCGATTTCTGGTCCGATTCGAATCGGGCCATCGGACCCCGGAAATAGGGGAGGCCTCATTTGGGCGTTGTCTATCCAACATGTCCCCCTTGCTGATATAGTACAGCGCCGCAGGAGGTAATATCCCATGAAGAGGTTCAACGCGGTCCGCTGGTTTTCCCGATCACTGCCGTGGCACATGGTATCTCTTGCTGCCTTGTGCGTTCTCGCTGGGGGCGGCATCACGATGGCCCCGCTGCGGGCCCAGGACTTTCCTGCCGTCGGGCAGGCGTCACGTACGACACGGACGCTAGCGGGACTCAAGGCCCCCGTTGGCGTCTATCGCGACACTCTTGGCATCCCGCACATCTATGCCAAGTCTGCCGAAGATGCCTACTTCGCGCTCGGATATGTGCATGCCACCGATCGCCTGTTCGAGATGGAAATGTTCCGGCGCCGCGCTTCCGGCACGCTGGCGGAAGTCTTCGGAAAGGCGTCATTGGACGACGACATCTTCGTGCGGCAGATCGGCATCCGGCGCAGCGCTGAAGCCGCGTGGAAAAGTCATCGTCTCGACGGCCGCATCCGCAGCGAACTCGAGGCGTACTGCGCCGGCGTTAACGCCCGCCTGGGCGAACTGCAAGATTCAAGCGGCTCCAAGCTGCCCACGATTTTCCAGCAACTCGGCTTCACCCCCGCGCCCTGGACTCCTGTGGACGCGTTGGCCTTCCCGAAGTACATGGGCTGGGACCAGTCCGGCACCGATACCGACGTGTGGATGGGCATGCTGGTGGAGAAGTTGGGTCTGGAGACTGTGAACGAACTCTTTCCCCTCGACCGCCCGTACGAACTTCCCACCATTCCGGGATGGGGAGCGGTGAACAAGCCCCTGGGAAGCGAGGGCGAGCAAGCGTCCTTGTCGACAATGAATGTCTCTGCGGCGACCGCCTCACCCGGCCCGCCCCGGCTGATGAAAGCGCCGGCGGCCGTCCGCCCTCTCCCCCAAGGGGGAGAGGGGCGGAGGATTAACTGGGGAGTGGGATCGGGAAGCAGGGGGGGATTGGGCGGAACGGCTGCGCTACTTCACGCCGACGTGCCTCCGAAATTCCCCCCCGATTTCGATCAGGCGGCGCTCGATTTGCACCAGCACTTCGTAAGCGGCCGCTATGGCAGCGAATTCGCGCTGGGCAGCAACAACTGGGTGATCGACGGAACCAAGTCCGCCACCGGCAAGCCGATCCTGGCGAGCGACCCACACCTGGGCTTCTCGCTTCCCTCCATCTGGTACACCGCGCATCTGGTGGCGCCGGGACTCAACATCACCGGAGTCACATTCGCAGGCTTCCCCTACACCGTGATTGGCCACAACGATCGCATTGCGTGGGGCCTGACTGATATGCAGGCCGATGCCGTCGATTACTTCATCGAAAAGACGGATCCGCAGCATCCGCACCAGTATTTCTACAAAGGCGCGTGGCGCGCCCTGGCGCGCGTTCGCGAAGAGGTGCCAGTGCGCGGCGAAAAGCCGGTACCCCTGGAAATCGAAGCGACGATCCACGGGCCGCTAGTTAATACGCACGGCGCCAAGCTCGCGCTCGCCTGGACGGGCCTTGGGCCCACGTTTGAGGTGGTGGCTTTCAGGCGCCTCAACACCGCGCGCAGCTTCGCCGATTACCAGGCGGCGCTCAAGGACCTCACCGTGCCCGCGCTCAACGTGATCTATGCCGACGTGGACGGCAACATTGCCATCGCTCCGCACGGCGCCCTGCCCATCCGCAAGCGCGGCCTGGGACGCTGGCCCGTGGACGGCTCGAGTGGCGACTACGATTGGGCTGGAACCATTCCCGACGATCAGCTTCCCTTTGCGCTCAACCCTACCCAGCACTTTCTGGCCTCCGCCAACGGGCGGCCGGCTCCCGTAGGATACCCCTACTACCTGGGCTGGATGTGGGATCCCGGGTATCGCACGCGCCGCATCCACGAATTGCTGGGCACACACGACCACATCACGGTGGAGGATATGGAGGCCTTCCAAATGGACGCGCACGATTCGGCCGCTGAGGCGTTTGTGCCGGTCCTGCTCGCCGCCTATGACCGCCAGCCCTTCGGGGACGAGCAGGTGCGCCGCGCCATCGACGAGCTGCGGCGCTGGAACTTCGAAGCCACGCCGCAGAGCGTCGCCGAACGCATCTGGGCGGTGTGGTTCGAACGCTACCGACATGAGGTGTGGCAGCATCATTTCGACGCCGCCGGGGTGCAAAGGTGGGAAGGCGGCTGGGGTTTCGCCGGTTCAAACGAGCGCCAGCCTGAACTCGAGGTGCTGGAGTTTCTCACTCGCGCCAACCCGGAGTCAAAATGGTTCGATGAAAAGCCCCGGACTTCAAATTCCGGGGTGCGCGCTGCCCAAACACGCGACGACATCATAGCGCGCAGCTTCGTGGAGGCTGTGGCCCAGCTTGTGAAGGAGCGGGGAGCCGACACGAGCCAATGGCAATGGGGCGCTACCAACGTCCTGCGCCTGCACTCGATGACGCAGAATCCCGCGCTCGATCGCGGCGGCATCGCTGTGCGCGGCGACGAGTTCACGCTCGGACCGGGCGACAACGGCGGCGAGGTCACGGGCGGCGCCTCCTGGCGTATGGTGGTGGATTTCAGCGATCTCGAGCACAGCTTCGGCATGTACCCCGGCGGGCAAAGCGAAGATCCCACCAGCCCTCACTACGACGACCAGATGAAACCCTGGGCCGAGGGCCGGTACCTGCCGCTGTATTTTAATTCTTCACCGGAGGCATTCCAGGCCGGACAGGTCGAATCCGTGCTCGTGCTGGAGCCGAAATAGGGTGGCGCGGTCAATGTGGTCGGCGAGGCACAGGCGAACTTTGTTCGTGTATCCGGCCGTCACGATGATCGGCTCCTTCATGCACTTCCCAAGGCCTTGTGGGGGTTGATCAAGCCAGGGTGCTTGACCACCCAAGTGCAATGATCGCCACCAGCAGGATTGCCAGTCCAACGATCATCCACACACGTTCCTTGCGACGCGAGAGTTTCCACTCACCGGCCAGCATGCCGCAGAGATTGGCGGTGAGCAGCCCCATGGTGAGGCTGAGGGGCCAGCCAATCGCGGGGCCTAGTCTACCCAACCTCGGCGCGGCTGCGCCGTAAACAAAAATGCTGCCTCCCCAGAGCAGACCCATCAGGATTGCCAGGGCGTGGAGGGGGGATACGTTCTGGTTAAAGTATTTCGTCCAGCTTCGATTTTTCCTAAACAAGTATCCGCAAAAGGCCAGGTTGGCTACTGCACCGCTAGTGAGCATCAGCAACCAGACCAGATTGGAGCCAGCAAAGGAACTATTTCCCAAGCGCGTGGCGACTGCGATGAGCTCCTGCGCAGAACTATAGCCAATATTGAAGACGGCGGAGAGCAAACCTGCCCCCGTGCAGAGCAACAGCCCGACCCAAAACGGCCGCGCTTGTCCAACCATATCGCCGCGCGCCTTCTTCGCGTCTTGGCTCTCTTCGCTGCGCTCCCGCAGAAAGCCCGCGTAGCCACAAGCGCATATTCCGAGGATGGCCACCACGGTACCCAGAACAATTGCCCTGCCTTGCGGCTGAAGCAGCCGTTCCGGAGCCAGGATCAAAATGGGCAGAAACGATCCCAAGGAAGAGCTGATCGCCAGAACGAGGGTATTTGCCATCGAAATTCCAATCGCGCTGACGCCCTGCCCAAACATGATGGCACCAAAGCCCCAGGCGAAGCCGGCGACAGCCGCGAAAACAATGGCCCGTGTGGGGGCCAATCGGAGAAGGTCTTCGAACCCGGAAACGGTGGCAAGAGCCATCCCCATCGGCATGAGGACACAAGAGACCAAGATAAACAAGGCCCACACGTTCTCCCATGCCCACCTGCCAAGGAAGCGCATGGGCAGCGTAAAGACGCCGTTCATCAATCCGGATAAAACCGCGAGAAAAATCCCCCCTGCTAAGGAAGACTCGCCTGTGACCACGATTCTCACCTCTCGTGAGGGTTTGAAAGCGCGTGTGCCCAGTTATTTCAGACCAAGATGCCGACCCGGAGCTTTAACCGGGATGTCTCACCATGTTTTGAAGCTGCGGGAAGGGCTTTAGCCCCGCCGAAGTCGTGCCTCCTCCCCTGTGTTAGCCCCGAGCCGCGCTCAGCTTGCGGCCGCAAGCTGAGCGCGGCTGGGGACTCAGGAACATTCGAGAAGCTCTGTACCGGCGGGGCTGAAGCCCCGCCCTTCCGTATTCGTGGTGAGAAGTCCCGATTGAATCAAGGACCGCTTGCTTGAAGGCCTCAGGGTGAGTCGCAGGCGGCAGAGCAGCTATTGGCCGCCGCAACGGATGCGACTGCTGCGGCACCTAGCACCCCTGCCCAGTATCCCAGTGCAGAGGCTTGCACTCGCAGCTTGCGCTGAGGCCACATTAAAACCCGTTTTGCCAACTCGTCCGTGAGAGCTTTCAGAAGAAGAGGGTTGTCCTGCGCCAGCCCCCCACTCAGAATCAGCATTTCAGGGTCAACCAAACTCACGATGGAAGCGCACCCGGCTGCCAGGTAGCCAGCGAGGGTGCGGATGGCGCCCTGAGCCACACAGTCACCCGAGTTGGCCGCGGAAATGACTTGGTCAGCCGAGGCGAATTTTCCGGCCCCGGCGTAGCGCAGAAGCGCGGAGGAATTGGCATACGCTTCCAGGCACCCCGAAAGCCCACAAGTGCATGGCAATCCTCCAGCCTCAATAGCGATATGCCCAAGGGCGTTCGCGAAGAAATGGCTGCCGCGATTAAGCTGGCCGCCGATGTAACAGCCGCCTCCCACGCCTGTTCCAAGCGTGATACATACAAAATCCGAGGCGGCCTTCGCGGCGCCAAAGTGCTTCTCCGCCACCGCCACTGCATTCGCGTCATTCTCCGTGGCGACGGGGAGGTCAAATGCCTCGTGCAGATAGGATGCCGGATTAGCTCCCGTCCAGCCGGGGAGGTTTTCAGTTGCGTACACGACCAAGCCCTTCTCCGGATCAACCCAGCCTGCGGTAGCAAGCCCGATGGCGTCAGGACGGATCGCCCGGCGCCGCGCTTCTTGCAAGCAGGTCGAGACGACCTGCTTCAAGTGGCTCAGCAATGCATCCCGCCCTTCCTTCCAAGGAGTGGGGGTCGCGGAATGGAACAGGAGGTCGCCTCGATTGTTTACAAGTCCGAACTTGGTGTTGGTTCCCCCAAGGTCGATGCCGATGAAAGCGCGGTCGGGGTCGAGCCCCCGTTGCCGCGTCTGCAGGATTGAAACGAACCTGTGAGTGATCATTGCAGGGCGCGTGATGGCCGTCCCCACGATGACCGCGTAAGCCCCGGCGTCCAGTGCCTCGCACGCTTGCTGAGGTGTCTCGACGCGCCCTTCGGCCATCACTGGCACGTTGACCGACTGCACGAGCTGGGCAATGAAGGCAGGGTCGAAGGCCCGCGCCTGCGCGCTGTCCGGCGTATACCCGCGCAAGGTAGAGAGGACTGCATCGGCCCCCGCTTCCGCGGCTTGGATCGCCTCCTCCACGGTGGCAATGTCAGCCAGGACGGGCAGCCCCAGCTGCTTTTTGATTCGCCGCAGCCTCTCCAGCGCGCCGTAATGTTGCCCGCGGCTGGTACAATCCAGGGCGACCAAGTTGGCCCCAGCCTCTACAAGCTGTTGTGCCGCCTCGAAGGAGGGAGTAATAAGGATCCTCCCGTCGTCCTGCATGACTTTGTAGATCCCGATAATCGGAACGGACACGACTTGGCGAATCGCCCTGATTTCCTCGGGGCTGTCAGCGCGAATGCCCGCCGCACCGCCCTCCACCGCCGCTCGCGCGAAACGCGCCATGCAGGAGGGGTCGTGAAAAGCGCTGTTATCCCAGCTCTGACACGACACCACAAGTCTTCCCCGGAGCGCAGGATATAGCTTTTCAAGAGAACTCATGAAGCCACCTGTTTCATTTTGAGCCAGTTCACGTAATCGGTGTACAGTGTTGTGGACGCTGCCGAACCGGCAAAAGCTGCGGAATCGGGCTTGTTCATCATTCCTTGGTATTGGTAGACCAAAATGGTATCGACCCAGGGAGATAGAGCCTCCATCTGGCGTCGCACGCGATCGAACGAAGCGGGAAGCAGGGCGCTCTTGTACACTTCTCCCTCAAACTCAAAGATTTCTACATCCGCCCAAATCGCCGCTTTTTGCGCGCGGTCGTGGGCCTTCCTCAGCCCCTCGTAAAAGGCTGAGGTTTCGTCAACTCTCGATTTCCGGACTCCGACCTCGTCCTGATAGGCCACAACATCCACATCCAGGGAATCCAACTGCTTCACGTATTTGTCATCCGGCACTGCCACTCGCGTGCCGTACGGTGCAATGAGGATCTTGGCTTGCGGCGTGAGCCGCCGGGCCAGACGCGAGCAGGTGTTGACGTATCGGATGAATTCCTCGGAGTAGTACTGATCAATATACGCTTCGTTGGGCCAGTACCACCCGTAGAAACTCGGGTGATGGCTATAAAGTCTCGTGAGTTCCTCGATCGCTTGGAGCCGCTTCTTCGCAGCCACGGGATCCGAAAGGATGCTCGGGCTTTCCCAGTCCCCGTAGAAGCCGCCTCCCATAAAGAACTTGATCTTGTATTTGTCCGCCGCCGCGAGGACTGCTTCAATGGGATCGGGGCAACCCAGTTGCCACTTCGGGAATATCTTGGTGTCGTAAAAGGCCCGATAGTATAGCGCCGTAGCCATCAGCACCAGGTATTCCATCCCCACCTCGGCAATCTCTTTGATCTTGGCGTCCCACTGCCCGCAGCTAAAACGCGCACAAGCTGGGTTCCAGTCTACGCCCTCGACCGTGGCGTGATGCTGTAATTCAAACCAGCTTCCCGAAATCGGTTTTGTAGCGGTAGATGGGGATGGAAGATTCACTCCCCGCGGAAAAGCTCCGAGTGCGATTCCCGCGCTCCCCAGGGCATAGAGAAAATCACGCCGGTTCAGTTCCTGCATTCAAATTCCTCTCTTGGCGCCCGACGGGAAGGGCGCCGGGGCTTGTCCCGGAGCCGGTTCCCGTGGCGCCGCTTGCCAAGAAGAGAGGCGGGTCGCAGCCGCGGCCCGCCCGATCGTCACGGGATTGAGGGGCCTTAGAACTGGACCTTCAATCCAAATTGGATGAGCCGGGGGTCGCGCGCCTGTATGACGCTGCCGAAAGCGGGCCCGGCTGAAAGATACGTATTGATTGACGAGATTCCTCCTCCGGGACTGAAGGAAGGGTGGTTGAACGCCTTGAGAAATTCCGCCCGGAACTGGAAATTGACATTCTCCCTAACCTGGGTGTTTTTCCCGAGCGAAATATCCCAGTTGTTCGTACCCGGCCCATGCAGGACCCCATAGGCGGAGTTGCCGTACGTCAAGTAGGGCGGGTCAGTGAAAGCCGCGGTGTGCCAGGCACTGTGTTGCCAACTTCTGCGCTTTCGGTCGCCACGGGCGTGGCGTTCGCCTCCACGGTGACTTCCTGGTTGACCTGTCCAACCTTGAGCGTTAAGTCCGCACGAGCCGTTTCGTGAAGTGGCGACAGGGCCGCAGCCTACAGATCGACAGCTTTTTCGCGCGGTCCTTCGGGCGGTATTAGGGCTTTGAAAGATCGCTTCCTGGCGCAAGAGCGGTCGAATCGCGGACCAGGAGTTGGGGCTCGATTAGAAGCTCGTTCCCAGGACCTACGGATTCGCCCATCTCCGGAACCAGCGTCCGGAAGGCCAGGCGGCCGATTCGGTCACGGGGGACGTCAAGCGTGGTCAGGGCGGGGGCCACGAAATCTGACAGATTGATGTTGTCGTGTCCCGTCACGGAAACATCCCCAGGGATCCTCAAACCCTGTTCTCGAAGAGCCTTCATCACTCCGATCGCCATAAAATCGTTGGTGCAAACGATCGCCGTAGGGTTCGACCCGGAAGCCAGAAGGTTGCGAGTGGCCTGCCTGCCTCCCTCCGCGCCGTCGCGTCCTGTCGCCGTCGCGAACTCGACCTCACCCGCATAGAGCTTCATCGTCTCCAAAAACGCTTTCTGCCGCTCATGCAGAGGCTGCAGACCTGCGTGGTGGCCTATGAAGGCCATCCTGCGATGCCCGAGCGAGTAAAGATAAGTGACGACCTTTCGCATGCCGCTTTGGTAGTTCACTTTGATCCTGGAGATGCAGCCCCCCGCCTCGCCCACGTCAAAGAGTACCACCGGAAGGTTCAGCTCTCTCAAATCCTCGAGCAGGCCTGGCTCCATTTCGGAGACGACCACCGCCAGTCCCGCTACACGCCGTTCGATCATCAGGTGGACTTGCGCCACCAGCCGCCGAGGAATGTAGTTCGTATTTGCTACCGCGACCTCGTACCCGTGACGGTTCGATTCGTCCTCAAGTGCGCGAAAGATGTCCACGAAAAACGGATTCTCTAGGTTCGAAACCACCATTCCCAGGGTGCGGCTTTTGCGGCCAGCCAACGCCCGCGCATTGCTGTTGGGGTAATACCTGCACTTTTCGATCGCCCGCAACACCCGGAGCCGAGTGGAAGGTTTGATCGGGCCGGTGTCGTTCAGGACGCGGGATACCGTGGCCGTCGAAACCCTTGCCTGTTTAGCAACTTCTTGAAGTGTCATCGTCGGTCTCGTGAAGAGAGACTGACGCCGAGTATGGTATCCGGCTCTGAAACCGCGATTCCACTGCGGAAGCCCACAGTCCACGCGACACCCTGCGAATCTCGGAGCCGGAACACCCCAGCCAGCGCACACACGCCACCACGCGCGGTGCGCCGCACCTCCGTTTGCTGGCGGGCAAAGAGTTGCCTCTATTCGCGAGCAAGCTTGGTAGCGGGAACCAGGGTGCAAGCGCTTTCAAGCGGAATGCGGCGGATTTTCCCTGTGAATAGTACCTGCGGAACACACTAGGAGTCGTCTCTCATATAAATTAGTCGCGGACCAATATATTACCACGCCCCCGTGCTTTAGGCAAGGACTATTTATTCGACTCTTCATCGCTCGATGTCGCGCGCCGGATATTGCATGGAAGCCGTGCGAAAGAGGGGGTCAAGCGAGGAGGGCAGCCGCGACTTTGTTGCCTCGCGTGCTTGCATTAGTCCAGGCGGGGCAAACACACTAGGGGAGGCATAGCAGTCAATTCTTCTCGCCGGGCGCTCGGCTTGAGATTGTAAGCGCTTCCAAGCATAATGTCTCCATGTTAGCGCTTCCCCGCCCGCGGTCCGTGTTGTAGAATAGCATGGTCCTGTCGCGGGCGGCCGACAAAAGGTCTGGTCGAGGTGAGGATGGAGCGTAAATTGACGCGCGTCGCAGGCACCACCCGGTTTGTGATCCCGGCTTTTCTGGGTGCGGCCCTGCTCCTGGCTGCGCCAGGAGGTTGCCGCGGGAGCGACAACTCGATTGAAGGGCAGGTGCGCGTGACTACCGGCGGGGCTCTTCCCTCCGGGATCACCGTCAAGCTGGAGGTGGCGGAGAATGTAGTGGTCGCTCAACAGATGGTGGGCACAACGGGCAGATTTGCATTCTACAATTTGACCAGCAAGTTTTATCAGGTCATCGTCACGGCTGAGGGGTATCAGCCGGCAAGCGCACAAGTGGACATGCAGTATTATGCCAGCCGATTTCCCACCATCTACTTGACCCCACTGGGCCCAAAGAAAACTCCTCCAACTCCTTCGGCGAGCACGACGGATCTAGCTGCGCCGAAGAAAGCACGCAAAGAATACGAGCAGGGGCACGCTGCGCTGGAAGCGAAAGACCTGGCAGGCGCGCGCCAGCACTTTGAAAAGGCCATTGAGGCGGACACGTGCTACGCGCGGGCGCTCACCGAGCTGGGAGTGGCTCTTACCCTGCAAGGGGAGCTTTCTTCCGCGGAAAACCTATTCCAAAAGTCCATTCACTGCGACGGGGAGTTTCTGGAACCCTATATTCAACTGGGGATCCTTCTGGACCTGGAAAAAAAGTATTCGGAAAGCGAAGCCGTTCTGCAACATGGATTGCGGGTGGCGCCGAGCGACTGGCAACCTTACTACCGGCTGGGCGCCGTGCACCAACACTCGGGAAAGTACAAAGAGGCGGAGGAAGAATACTTGAAGGCCATATCCTTGAGTGATGCCGTGCCCGCGGAAGTTCACCTCCGGCTTGCGGATGCCTTGTTACAGCAAAAGGACTACGATCGAGCCTATGCTGAAATGCAGACCTATCTCCGGATCGCTCCTGACGGGCCTCTGGCTGCCCAGACCAAAGCAATGCTTCAGCAGGTGGAATCGATGCGCAACTCCAACCACTGAGCGCAGCGCAAGAGGAAACTGGAAATCGGAAACTCGCCGCACAACGCTCGCGGAGCCTCACGATCACGGCGACTAGCTGTTTCCCGATTTCTATTTTCCCGTTTTTATTCTCCAATCTTGAGCTTCCTGGCGGGTGATGGGGGGTACAAAATGTTACAAAGACTGGTTAGCTTAACTGTTTTCTTAATACTGGCGGCGGGGATTCTCCCGGCCCAGGAGACGGGGCGCCATCTGCTGAATCAAGACGATGTCTCCCGTCTGATCAAGCAGTACAAGGAACACCCGGATCTTCTGGAAAAAACTCTACACGAGCAGGGTGTAGATTTCGACCTCAATCCCGAGATTGAAAGGAAGATGAGGAAGGCGGGGGCCACCGATGCCATTCTTCAGACCATCTGGGCGGCCGGCCCTACGGTTCGGAATTTCAAAGGAGCGGTCGTAACGAGTGCGACCGGTGCTCCCCTGACATCCACTTACAAGGAGGCCATGGGGTACAAGACCTTGGAGCAGGCCTCCGACCCGGACACCAAGATTCGCATGGCGATGGAATTCGCTCAGACCTTCCCAACCAGCGAGCTGTTGTCTTACGTCTTCACGCAGGCGGCGGCCGCTTTCCAACAGAAAGGCGACTACCCCAACGCTGTGAAAACGGCCAAAAGAAGCCTCGAGCTGGATGCCAATAACACTTACAGCCTGCTCATTGTAGCCACGGCGCTTTCCGAACCCAGCATGGTCCGCAACTCCTCGGACAACGGCGAATGGGAACTCATAGAAGCGGGGACCGACGCGCAGCGGGCGCTCGATCTGTTGCCAAAGTTGCCGACCAGCTCCGGTGAGACGCCCGAGCAGTTCGCGGCGCGCAAGGCCGGCATCGAAGCCAGCGCGCACGCCGCCCTCGGCTCGGTCGATATGCAGCAAGACAAAAACGACGAGGCCGTGGGAGAATTCAAGAAAGCCATCTCGCTTTCCCAGCCTCCCAAGGCTTCACTTTACTTCCGCCTGGGGGAAATCTACTCCAACATGGGGAAAAAGCAGGAAGCAATCGAAGCCTTTTCGAAGGCGGCGGAATTAGGCAAAGGAACGGTGATCGAGACCTACGCCGTGCGAAACTTAAAGGAACTCCAGCACAATTAACGATCATCCCCGCCTAGCTCCGGGCAAACGAGATACCGATGTTGGCCAAAATACGCTCGCTCCGCTAAATGATGACCGGCGGCTCCGCTGCCTCCTCTGCGGAGAGGCTTCGCCTTTCCGAACCGCGCACGCGGTGATCGCACCATGAAGACATGCGTTTCCTATATGATTCAGAAGGCCTATAACGCCGGCGATAGTGAGGAAGCGCGTTTTTGACAGTACGCGGGGGTAGCAGTAGAATTTTGGCATGAACGAAAGTCCTCAGCGCAGCGAGACCGCGAAGGCCGGTAGAAGGCGCCCACGCGGTTGGCCTCGAGCCGCTTTCCTCGCTTCAATCCTTTTCCTGCTTGCCGGTGGGGTTTCATTTCTATGCTTCGCTGAGACGGGAATGAAATCGCTTGCAGACCCCTATAGCCGAGGGGTCGCCCTCCTGACCCAGCAGAAGTGGAAGGAAGCGGCGGCGGAATTCCAGCAGGCCATCCGTAGTAACCCCACGAACAGTGAGGCGTATAGCGGACTGGGAATAGCGCTAACCAGATTGGGAAATCCGAAGGATGCCGAGGCAGCCTTTGGCGAGGCCATTCGCCTCGACGCTAAGAACGTGCAGGCCCATTACTATCTCGGCCTTATGGCGGCCGAATCGCAGCGTATGGAGGATGCGACGAAGGAGTTAAAGGCCGCGGTCGAGCTGAAACCCGATTTCGAGCAAGCACGCATGGCGCTGGCGCTGGCCCTGCAGGAAAGCGGCCAAGTCAAGGAGGCTATCGGAGAATACCAAACGGTTCTGAAAGGGAATCCCAAATCGGCCGAGGCCCATAATGATCTTGGGAACGCCTATGTTCAGAATAATGAAATCGCCGCTGGAATTGAAGAATATCGAAAAGCCGTTGACTTGCAGCCGGATTTTTTCCGTGCCTACAACAATCTCGGCTCGACTCTGGCCAGTGTAGGGCAGTTTGACGCGGGCTACACGGCGATTCGAAGGGCCTTGGCCCTGCGTCCCGCAAGCTTCGAGGCCCATCTCAATATGGGTGTGATTTTGCGCGCCAAGGGTGACCCCAAGGGCGCGATAGCACACTTCGAGCGTGCCCTGGCGCTTCATCCCCCGGCCGCGGTCGCTTATCGGGCGGAGTACGAGAGTGCCCAGACCTACCGCCAGATGGGCGACCTGGAGAAAGCGGTGCAATGCCTGGAAGCGAGCCTGCGCTTGGCGCCGCAAATGAGCGAAGGCTATTACGCGTTGGGTTCAGTCTTGAATCAGCTTGCCACGAAATCACCCCACACTTCCCCTGCGGCTGCCCATCCCGAGGCCGAGAAGCTTTGCGACGAGGCGAAGCGGAAACTTGTCGAGGGGGACTTGGAAGGCGCCGCGCAATCGCTCGACGCAGCCCTGCGGGCCGACCCTAGCTACGCCAATGCCCACAACCTGCTCGGATTCATCCTCGGCCAGCAGGGCAAGCTGCCGGACGCCATTGCGGAATTGAACCAAGCAGTGAGGCTGGACCCTCAATCTTCGGCAGCACACTACAATCTCGGCGTTGCTTTATGGTATGGGGACCAGAGAGCCGAAGCCGTTAGCCATTTGAAAGAGGCCGTCAAACTGGATCCAGCTTCGGGCGCGGCGTACGCATTTTTGGGCATGAGCCTGAAGGACCTCGGCGAAGATGAGCCTGCCTTGGACAGCTTGGCCTGCGCGCTGGCTCTCAATGCGAATGACTTCTCGGCTTATATGGATCAGGCCGTAATTCTATTGAAATTGGGTAAGCTCGGCCCGGCGCTTCATCAATTCGAGATGTCCCTGCGATTAGATGCGCAGACTCAAGGGGGGCAAACCGAATTGGCGGAAGCGGTCTCTCAGCTCAAGCGGGCGGCTCAGGGAAAAAACGACCTCCCGGAGGTGCACTTCGTGCTTGGCCGCCTCCTGGGCTTGCAGGGCGCCAACAAAGAGACGGTGATGCAAGAGTTCCGCACCGCGATTCGTGAAGCGCCCGATTTCTATGAAGCCCATCACGCGCTGGGATTAGTGTACGTTCAAGCCGACCAGGGCGAGCAAGCCATCGAGGAATTCCGCAAGGCCATCCAGGAGAAACCCGATTACACCGAAGCGCATGCCGATTTGGGCGCGGTTCTGACCGAGAGCGACCTGGAGGGAGCGGTCAAGGAACTTCAAACCGCGGTGAAACTCGACCCCACGCTGGTGAGCGCGCACTACAATCTGGGCATAGCCTACGGGCGGCAAGGCAACGTCGAGCAGGAAATCGCGGAGCTGCGCCAAGTGGTGACGATGGCCCCCCAGTCTGTGGATGCGCAATACACGTTGGGCAAGATGTTGGTCGATCAGAAGAATCTCGAGGAAGCGCTCGTGCACCTGCGTGAAGCCGTGAGGCTGGATCCACAAAGGGGCGATGCCCACTATCAGATGGGCTTGGCCCTGGGGCGGCTGGGCCAAACCGAGGAAGCCAACAAGGAGTTTCGGCTTGCCCAGAAGTTCAACGCGACGAAGACTAGGACGCAGTTTGCCGATTCCCAGTTCAGCCTGGCGGAAGAAGAATTGGCCACGGGGGAGACCGATGCCGCTATTGAACATTTCCAGACGGTCACCCGCTTAGAACCCAACTCGGCCAGCGCTCATAAGGAGCTTGGAGAAGCTTTGCTCAAGAAGGGAGACTCCCAAGGGGCGGTTCGAGAATGGCGGGAAGCCGTGAGCTTGAGCCCCGGCGATTCTGAGGCTCGATTCACCTTGGCGAAAACCTTACTCGATGAGGCTGACCTCGATGGGTCAATCCAGCAGCTTGAGGAGGCGATCCGCTTGCGCCCGTTATGGGCCGAGGCCTACAACTACTTGGGGGTAGCGCTCGCCCGAAAGGGCGAGGTGGAGAGGGCCGTCACGACCTTTCAACAAGCTCTCAAGCTCAATCCCCAATATCACGAAGCGCAAGAGAACCTGACTGCCGCTCTCAAGCAGCTTGCCGCCTCAAAAGCAGGGGTGCCACATTGAACTGGCGGAGCGTTTCTGATAGGCCGAGAAGGTGCGAAAAACTCCTCTGCTGGGAGGGAAGATGGCCGGGCCGGATTGTGTGTCTGCTGCTCGCCCTTGCGCTTGCTCCTCTTGCTCTCAGCTCACAGGAGAATACACCCAAAGAGCAAAAAGGCACGAGCAGCCCCGCCGCACGGGCCCTTGAAAGTTCGGCACAGGTTGCCGATGAGGATACCCTTAAGCCCTTGGAGGGCCTCATTGAGCAGGGGCAGTATCAACAAGCCGTGCTGGGCCTGCAGCGCTACCTTAAAGATCACGACAGCTCGGCCCAAGCGCACTATGACCTTGGTTATGTCTATTTCCGTACCCACCAAATCGGAGGTGCTGTCCGCGAGCTGTCCAGGTCGCTTCAGCTAAACGACAAGAACGCCCAGGCCCATAAGATCCTCGGCTTGGTCTGCACCTTCGTGGGCCGTTACGACCTGGCCGAAGTGGAATTGCAAGCTGCGGCGCAACTGGAGCCGAAATCGCCTGAGATTCACTACTTTCTCGGTCGAGTCTATTACACGAGGCAGGTTTTCTCTATGGCCCAAAGGGAATTCCAGACCGCGATCCGGCTCGACCCCGAGTACATGAAAGCGTACAACAATCTCGGTCTGGTTATGGAAACACTGGGGAAGAATGACGAGGCGATTCAGGACTACACAACGGCCGCGCAAATGAATGAGGCACAACACTTGAACTCGCCGTTGCCCTATGAATATCTCAGCGCCCATTACAACCGAATGCGGCAGCCCGAGCTCGCGATCGAATTTGCTCAGAAGGCGCTATCCATCGATTCGCAGTGCGACCTCGCCTACTACGACCTCGCCAAGGCGTTTCAAACCCAGAACGATTGGCAGAAAGCCGTGGACGCCGTTCAAAAAGCCATTGCAATCAATTCCAGCACGGCCGAGTATTTCTACCTTCTCAGCAAGGCCCTGCGCAAGCTGGGGAAAACCCCGGAAAGCGAGGCGGCTCTCAAGAAATTCGAAGATATTCATAACGATGAGAACGCCATGGCGAAACTCTGGCGAGACGCCAACCACGAACACGAGCTGGACCTTCCCCCAGCCCCGCCAACGCACGATGATGAACACTGAATTCGAAGGCAGCCTTTCGAAATCACGGCGCGAATTTCTCCGCTCTCTTGGACGCCTCGGCGCTTTAGCGCCGGCCTCCCTTCTCGCCCTCAAATCCCAAAGCGCGGTGGCTGGCCAAAGGCCAAAGGTGCGGCGCTCGCCCGCGGAGCGTGCGGCAGCCAGGTTGGGGTTTTCGCTCACGGATGTCGCCACGCAGGCGGGACTCTCACAAGCGATAAACATCACCGGTGGAAAGACCAAGAAGCGCTACCTCCTGGAGGAGATGGGGTGCGGTGCGGCGTTCTTTGACTACGACAACGATGGTTGGATGGATATTTTCATGGTGAATGGAACTACGTTTGACTGGCCTTCTTCCGGCCCACAACCCTCCAACTTCCTCTTCCACAATAATCGAGACGGAACTTTCACCGATGTCACCCGCCAGGCAGGTTTGGTCCGGACGGGCTGGGGACAGGGTTGTTGCGTGGGCGATTACGACAACGACGGCTTCGACGATTTATTCGTCACCTATTGGGGCCAGAACGTCCTTTACCATAACAACGGGGATGGTACTTTCACCGATGTGACCGAAAAAGCAGGTCTCATCCAGCACGGTCCTCATGTCAGGTGGAACGTCGCCTGCTGCTTTCTGGACTACGACCTTGACGGACACCTCGACCTGTTTGTGGCGAACTATGTGAACTTCGACCCGAACATCGCTCCCGAGCCCGGCGCCAATGCGCTCTGCAAATATTACGGCCTCCCCGTGGCATGCGGGCCACAAGGCATGGGCGGGGGAACAAACATCCTCTACCATAACCGGGGAGACGGCACATTCGAGGACGTTTCGGAAGCATCCGGCGTCGCCATTCCGCGCGGGCTTCCGGATCCTTATGTTGTCCTCGCCAACTGGATTCCGGCAGGCTCCTATGGGATGGGGGCCGCGGCGGCGGATTTCGATAACGATGGCTGGCCTGACATTTACGTGGCCTGCGACGAAGCGCCGAGCCTCTTGTACCACAACAACCACGACGGCACGTTCACCCAGATCGCCACGCCCGCCGGCTGCGCGCTCAACGGGAACGGCGCTACCCAAGGCGGGATGGGAGTCGCGGTTGGAGACTACGATTGCGACGGCTGGCTCGATATCCTGAAGCCCAATTTCGCGGGTGAGAATGTCAGCCTTTACCATAACAATCACGACGGCACTTTTTACGACGCGGTTTATCAAGCCGGCCTTGCAGCAGCAACGTCAAATGTCGGTTGGGGACCGGGATTCCAGGACTTCGACAACGACGGCTGGCGCGACATCTTCATTTCTACCGGACACGTCTACCCGGAAATCTCGGGGCGCGGTCTGATGGCAGATTACGCCTCACCGCGGGTTGTTTACCGGAATACAGGCAACGGAAAATTCGAGAACGCGGGGCCACGGGCCGGGCCGGGCGCCCTGCAGCCTCATACCAGCCGCGGTTGTGCTTTTGGCGATTACGACAACGACGGCGACGTGGACGTCATCGTGATCAATATGAATGAGCCACCGTCGCTGCTGCGCAACGACTGCACGTCGGGGCACAGTTGGATCAAAGTCAAGTGTCTCGGCGTCAAATCCAATCGCAGCGCGATCGGAGCGCGCGTGAAAGTCGTAACCGGAAATCACACCCAAATTGACGAGGTGATGAGCGGCGCCAGCTATCTCTCCCAAAATGACTTTCGCCTCCATTTCGGGCTTGGCCGCGCAAAAGGGGTGGACTCGATTGAAGTTCGTTGGCCCTCCGGCCTGGTGGAGCAGTTCCAGAACGTCGAGGCCAATCAACTCGTCCACATTCAAGAAGGCCGGGGAATTGTTCGAAGAGAAAAGTTCTCTGCAGGATAGTGTGGCAAAAAACCGATGGCCGGTCCCCAAGGGGGCCGGCCATCGGTCGAGGTGGCCAGAAGGCCGCGTTCAGAAAAAGATTTCCAAACCCATCTGGATGCGCCTCGGGACGTTGCACTGGGTGAACGTCGTCCCGAAACCGGACGTTCCAACCGTGGAGTTCGGCGGGCAGAAATCAACCCGATTGAGCAGGTTACCCGCCGTGGCTTGGAATCTCACATAGCGGCTCTCGCCGAAGTACGTATCTTTGTAGATCGAGAAATCCTCGTTGTAAAAGTGGAACCCTCGGATATCCGAGCTCGTCCGCGGCATATCGCCGAAGAGAAACGGGCTAGGTAGGCCATTTTGCGAGGGAATAGAAAAGGCATTCGCATTGTAATAGACTTGGCTGTAGGGGTTGGTGAAGCTTCCCCCTGACAGAGGGCTTTGACCGGAAACGCGGTTGGGGAACTGGACGCCGCCGGCAAACAAATAGCTTGACATCTCGCCGCCTAGGTTCGTGTACATTGTCTGCGGGCGCCCCGATTCGTAGCTGAGGATACCGGAAATGTTCCAATTGCCGATGAACTTGTTCACCGCGGATGAAACATTCCCGCCAAAAGCCTGGCCATGGCCAAAGGGCAGAGTGTAGACTTCGCTGATGGCCAGGGTATTCGGGACGTCGTCATCACTTGGCCCCCAGAGGTCGTGCATATCGCTTGGGTTCTGGGGGGCGGTGCCAATGCCCGAGCCGCTGCCGCAGCACTGCGCCTCGCCTGATTCCGCGCTGTTGTTCATGAGCCGGGAATAGGTATAGGACGCGGTGGTCAGATTGCTCTTCCAACGCTTGTTCAACTGCACCTGCAAGGCGTTGTAATGGCTGGCTCCGGTGTGCCCCTCGCGCCACCCGATTTCCTGGTATTGCGGCCATGGCCGCAACGCCTGGGCAAGGTCTCCTGTGAAGGTCGGGTAAGGAGGAGTTGTGATCCCGGCGGTCGTCAAGGCGGAGTTGGGGACGCCGTTGGTGAAGGCTCCATTGGTCAGGAGAGAGCCATCCTGAAGCACGGTGCCGGCGTTTTCATTGGCCTCAGGCCCCAGATTGATGGCGTTGATGGGCAACCGCGTTGCGTGGTTCCCCACGTAAGCCACGGTGAGGTCCATGTTGCCATGCCACTGGTGCTGAAACGAGACGGTGTAGTTCAGATACCTGGGCATCTCGTAGGAGTCAGGAAGCACGCCCACCGGCGAGGCCCCATTCTCGACCGCTGGACTGGTATTCGGCGGAAAGGTGATGAGCGAGCTCGGGAACCCATTGGCGAAGTTGAAAGTCGGATACTCATCGCCGTTGACATTGGCCGCCGTTGGGCTTGTCGAAAAGCCATTCACCGGGTAAGGGTTCCCAGCCCAGGAGCCGGAAATGGTAGCTCCGAAATACTCAGCAAATCCGCCGCGGATTACGCTGTTGTTCCCTAACTGGTAGGCGAATCCAACGCGAGGCGCCACGCCGGTAGAGCCATTGCCGTAAGCTTGGCTGCCAAAAACCATCGCGCCCGGCACTGTCGCGCCGCCAATGGTCTGGGTAGCAGTGCGCGAGAAAGTAGAAAAGCGGCCGAATTCCTCGGAGAGGCCTGAATTCCAATCGAGGCGCAGGCCCAACTCGAGTGTCAGATGGGGCGTGACTTTATATTGGTCGTTCACCCAAGGAGAGGCATACCAGAACTTCGGCATGTAGAAGGTGGGATTGGTGAACGACGACCAGTCGACTTGGCCGAGCAGGAAGGCCGCAAACGAGTCCCCGGTCGTGGAGCTCAAGAGGGTCCCCGTGCTGTTGTACCCAGAAACCAAGCCGTTGCCGTAATTAAACTGGCCGCCGGTGTTGACGGCCCAGCCGGTTTGCGGGTAGGTGTGGTACTCCGTTTGAACTCCGAACTTCAGCGTGTGCTTGCCGACAATCCAGGTGAGGTCGTCATAGAACTGGTACCGGTTGTTGATGTCGCCTCCGTCAGCGTACCAAGGAGTTCCATAGGAAGTGTAGCCGACCGGACCGCCAATAAAGTTGAGCGAAGGGAAGCCAGCCTTGTTATGCGCCGGGTCGTCCGGCAGGCCAAGCCCCAACTTCTGGTTCCAGCCCACCCCGGAGGACAACTGGTGGCCTTCCATCAGCCAGCGGTCATAGGATAGAGTGGCGTGGTTAAACAGATTCGGCTTGATTACCGTGCTGATCTGGAGGTGCGCAAAGTGGTTGGCGACCAACTGGTAGAAGCCTTGCCCGAGATAGGTGTCGTTCGCCTCGGGATCCGTTTCGCCGTTATTCACAGTGTTGCAGCCCTCCGGCCCGCCGCAATGGGCGGTGCGAGGCCGATGATTCTGGAAGTAGGTGAAGGAGGCGGACCACTTATCGTTGAACGTGTGGTCAATCCTGAACAACCACGTCCAGACATTGATCTTGTCGTTATCGTCAGAGGTACCGCCGAACTCGTTAGGCGTGAACAGCGTGTTGCGATCGAGCTTGGGAATGATGGAGGCAACATACTGTGAGCCGGTATTCATCGTCATCAGCGGATCGGTCGCAGGAATCATGTTCGCCGTCGCCGTGGGCAACCCGGTTGTTGGATCGAATCCATAACCATCACGGACGGGGACTCCACTGACCGTTCGCGTGCTCGCCGGTTCGTAGATTTCGCCATAGTAAATCGGGCGGCCCAGCGGATCGGTGTCGATCTTACACGGAGCGGTGGTGCAGCCGCTCGGCAGGGTCGGGGGATTCAACAACGCGCTGAAGTCGCCGCCTCTCTCAGCCACGGTCGGAAGGGTGTTCTGGAACCCCGTGTTGACCGTGCTGTGATAATCGAACCGGTCAAAGTTGGTAAACCAGAACGTCTTGCCCCAGAGATGGATTTTGGGAACGGGGCCGCCCGCGGTAAAGCCCGCGTTGTTCTGAGTCAGGGGAAGAGTGTTGATACCTGACGAATTGAGGAAGAAGTTGTTGGCGTCCAGCTTGTTGCTGGTCAGGATATCGTACAGGCTGCCGTGAAACTGGCTAGTGCCGGACTTGGTGGTGTAAAGGACTATGCCGCCACTGGTGTGCCCGTACTGAGAGGAAAAGTTGTTCACCGTGGTGGTCATTTCCTGCACCGCGGCATAAGGAATCGAGCTTTCATGCGTCTGCTGGTGACCTTCGGCGTAGCCGTATTCAGCGCCGTCAAACCAGCTTTCCCAGGAGACGGTTTGGCCGCCGTTGATGCGCGATTCAAACGCGTCGCCGCGGAAGATGGCATCGCCGTTGGGCGCCGTGGGGACGTAGCCCGGCGACAAGACGAGCTTGGTTTCGGCCAAGCGCACGTCGGCGCCCATCACGTCCGGAAGGTCCTGATAATACTGCTTGCCAACCTGGTAAGAGACCTCGGTGCTCTGAGTGTTGATGAGTTGGGCGCCAGCTGTCACCTCGACGGTCTGGTTTACCGCGCCCAGTTGGAGCGTGACGTTCTCTGTGTAGGTCCTTCCGCCGATGATCAGCGACATGTCGGGGTGGCTGTAAGCCTTGAACCCTTCCTTTGTCACCTCCAAAGTGTAATTGCCCAGAATCATCGCCGGGGTTGTGAAATTACCGGCGCCGTCGGTGGCCACAACGGTCTTTACGCCGGTGTCCTGGTTCAGTAGCGTGATGGTCGCATTGGGAACAGCGGCCCCGGACGGATCGGTCACGAAACCCGTCACGGCGACGCGGTCAGCTCCTACCTGCGCATATACAGCCCGTCCGGTGAGGAACGGTAAAAGAGACAGCGCCAGCAACACAGTCAGAAAGCGGAATTGCTTCTTCACTGCTCACCTCCTTGGTTTGTTCCGAACAAAAGGCTAGACCCACTACCTGACGCGACTCGCAATGCTCCGAAAGCCAAGCCACGGACTTTCATCGCTGAAAAAGCAACTGCTGCCAATGAAGCAAGACTGAAGTTGGCCCCAGCCCGTGGCGGCTGGGGTGCGCTCAGCACCCGACGCTAGTGTAAGCGCTCTCATGTGTCTGCCTATAAAATCACCTTTCGTAGGGTCTGTCAAGAGGGTTTTTTAGATTTTTTTTTCGCCCTATTAGTATGAACACATTAGGCCTTTATTCTGAATCTGTTGCCGTGGTCCTAGGAGTGGTGTAGACTGCTGGGTCCGATGTGGTAAACCGCATAACCGGCTGTAAGCGGGCAGCTTCCTGCGCCCCGAGAGCCCGCAGCCAAGTCGATTCCCCGGAGGTGGCATTCCCCATGAAGAGACGAGATTTCCTTTCGATGACCTTGGCGGCCTCCGCGGTGGGCTTGGCGCCCAGGAGCTCTCGTGCCGCGCAAGGACTGGTGGAGGTACTCATTGACGAGCCCATCGGCGAGATTGCGCCCGAGATTCACGGCCACTTCGTCGAGCACCTCGGTGGGGTGGTCTACGACGGAATCTGGGTGGGCGAGAACTCGAGAATTCCCAACCTAGGCGGAATCCGCAAGGAGATCGTCGACCACATGCAGCAGCTTAAGGCTCCGGTGGTGCGCTGGCCCGGCGGTTGCTTCGCCGACAGCTATAATTGGCGCGATGGCGTTGGGCCGCGCGACAAGCGCCCCGCCCGCACCAATTTCTGGTGCAACGTCCCGCCGCTTTGGAGTGCCCCTAGCGGTCCTCAAAAGTACGAACCCAACACCTTCGGTACCGCAGAGTTTATGCGGTTCTGCCGGTTGTGCGGGTCGGAGCCCTACCTCGCAGCAAACGTACGCGGCCTAACACCGACGGACTATGACCAGTGGGTGGAGTACTGCAACTCGCCCGCCGGTTCAACCACCCTCGCTGACCTCCGAGCCGCTGACGGGAGCAAGGAACCCTACAACGTGACTTACTGGGGCATCGGTAATGAGTCGTGGGGTTGTGGCGGCGAGTTCCGGCCTGAGCAATATGTGGTGGAGTTCCGGCGCTTCATCTCCTGGGTTCCCAGTTACGGTTTGAAGTTGCGCTTCGTCGCCTCCGGGCCCGGCATGGCGATCGAAGACCCGCAAGTGGCTTGGACGCGCGGCTTGTTTCAGGAGTTGGTGGCGAAAAACAAAAGCTTGCTGAGCCGGATCTTTGGCTTGTCTTTGCACTACTATTGCTGGACAGCCGGCAAAGGTCAATCCCTCGACTTCACCGTCGACGATTGGTACCAGCTTTTGTGGCAATCGGACTTGATGGACTCGCTGCTCACCAAGCAGTGGCTGGCGATGGGCGAATTCGACGCCGAGCACAAAGTCAAGGTGGTGGTGGACGAGTGGGGGGCTTGGCATCGCGGCCCGGCCATCGACCCCCGATATCTCTTCAGCTACGTGCCCAGCATTCGGGATGCCCTAGTCACCGGTATCACCCTCGATATCTTCAATCGCCACGCGGACAAGCTGGCAATGTGCAATGTCGCCCAACTGGTGAATTGTATTCACGCTCCCTTCCTCGCACTCGAGGACCATTTTGCTGCCACTACCATCTTTCACGCCTTCGACATGTACAAGTCGCATAAGGGCGGCCAATCGCTCCGCTTCGTGAGCGACGCGCCGGCGGTTTCGTTTGGAGCGAACAAGTCGTTTTGGGGACTGGCCGGATCGGCATCGCTGCGTGGCAAGGTGCTCGTGATCACGGTGGTGAATCCGCACGTCAGCGAGCCCCGCACAGCGGAGGTTAGCCTGCGCGGCGCTTCGGCCCGCTCCTGCAATGTGACGGTACTTGCGTCACCGGATATTCACGCACACAATGATTTTGGGAATCCGCACGCGGTGGAGCCTGAACGGAAACCCGCCAGCATCATGGGTTCCAGCTTTGTCTGGACCTTCAAACCCGCCTCACTGACCAAGCTGGAGATCGATTTGGTTTGAAAAAAGGAGTAAGTTTCGTGAACAAGTCTGTGGGCGCCGCTGGTGTCTGCATCCTAGCACTCGTCTTTATTGTTACCCCTACTGTAGCGCAGCAGGAGGCTGTGATACGAATCGATGCCTCGGGACCGCGTGAGCGCTTGGCGCCAGTGTGGGCCTTTTTCGGGTACGACGAGCCCAACTACACGTATGCGCCCAACGGGGAAAAACTGCTGGCAGAGCTTTCCGAATTGAGCACGACTGCGGTGCAGATTCGCATGCACAACCTGCTGACTTCGGGTGATGGCACGGCAGCCCTCAAATGGGGGTCCACCAACGTTTACAGTAAAGACGCGACCGGCCGCAGTATCTATGACTGGACAATTCTCGACAGGATCTTGGACACCTTGCGGCGAGTAAAGGCAAAACCCTTGGTGGAAATTGGCTTCATGCCGCAAGCGCTTTCAGTCCGACCTCAACCTTACAGGCATCACTGGCCGCAGGGCACGCTCTGGACGGGCTGGGCGTATCCACCTAGCGATTATCATCAATGGGCAGACCTCGTCTACCGCTGCGTGCGCCACGCCGTGGCCCGCTATGGGAAGGAGCAGGTCCAATCCTGGAAGTGGGAAGTGTGGAATGAGCCCGACATCGGCTACTGGCAGGGTTCACCAGATGAGTATTATAAGCTCTATGACTATGCCGCCCAAGCCGTGAAACGCGCACTCCCCCAGGCCCGCGTGGGGGGACCGGATTCCACGGGTCCAGTCGATCCCCACGCGGCGGATTTTCTCCGCCAATTCCTCACCCACTGCGCCAGGGGAAGCAATTACGCCACGGGAGGAAATGGCGCTCCCCTCGATTTCGTTTCCTTCCACGCCAAAGGCGACCCAGGGCTCGTGCAAGGCCACGTGGTCATGGGAATCAGCCGGCACCTGCAATCCATTGACGAGGGGTTCCGCATCGTTCGCTCTTTCCCCGAGTTCGAGAATGTGCCCGTCATCCTGGGCGAGTCCGACCCGGAAGGCTGTGCGGCCTGCTCCGCCCGACGGTTTCCTCAGAACGCCTATCGCAACGGTCCGCTCTACGCTTGCTACACGGCCGAAATGCTCGCTCGAACCCTGGAACTTGCCGCGAAACACTAAGTCTGCCTGGCAGGGGTGGTCACATGGGCCTTTGAATTCGAGAACCAGCCCTACTTTGAAGGCTTTCGAACGCTGGCCACCAATGGCATCGACAAACCAGTCCTGAATGTCTTCCGGATGTTCGGTCTATTGGGCAGCGAGCGCATAGCGCTGAAGAGTGACCCATCATTGGAGATAGATTCCATATTGCGATCCGGGGTCTCAGACCAGGCGGATATAAATGGCATCGCCACTCTCCAGAAGCGCGGAGTCTCCGTGATCGTCTGGAACTATAACGATCAGGACATAGCTGTTCCCGATGCCATGGTGGAGATGATTGTCACGGGCTTGCCGCAAGCCGCCATCCGGCCTATCGTCCGCCACTACCGGATCGACCAGACACACAGCAATGCCTACACAACGTGGAAGGAAATGGGATCCCCGCAGCAGCCCACCCCGGAGCAATACCGCCGGCTGCTATTGCAAGGGCGTCTGCAAGAACTCACCTCTCCGGAAAGGAAAAGCGTGAATCAGGGGGAGCTGCGAATTCGCTTCTCTCTGCCCCGTCACGCCGTCTCGCTATTACAAGTGAGCTGGTAGGGCCTGCGGCCCCGCGCGTGCGATCTCAGAAAGGCAGGTCTGGTTCGGCGCGCCCGGGGTAAAAGAGGCCTGGAGATCTCATGAGCCACCCGGATGGTCGGTGCTAAGAACTCGCGCAGAAGAGGGCAGAAAAGGCCAATAGAGGTTGGCCAAAATTCGTTTGGCGGCGTATGATAAACCCTAGACTCTAGATAGGATAGCCATCCCGTAATTTGAAACCTGCTGGCTGCGCCAGATAAGGAGGTCTCTCAGGACAATCACCATGCGTACGACCATCAGCGATGTAGCTCAGCGTGCTGGAACATCAACGGCCACCGTCTCTTATGTTCTGAATTCCGTAGGTCGCATGGGGAAGGAGACGCGGCGGCGGGTGCTGGCGGCGGTCAAGGAGCTAAAGTACTATCCCAACTTCCATGCCCGAAGTTTGGCGCGACACCGCAGTCGCACCATGGGTATCATCGTATCGGATATCGAGAACCCTTTCTTCCCCACCGTCATCCGAGCCTTCGAGAGGGAAGCGCAAAAGCACGGGTACGACGTGGTAGTTAGCGATACGGAGTACCGCCCTGCCCTCACCCGCCGCGCGGCAGAACGTATGATGGAGATGAAGGTTCTTGGTGTGGCCATCATGACCTCGGAGATGAGCGGGGCGCTTATCGATGCGATCCTTAGCCAGAACATCCTGGTTACCTTTTTTGACTATGGCATGGTTGGAGAACGAACGAGCAATCTCAATCTAGACTATTTGTCCGGCACCCGCGAGGCGATCAATCATCTCTACAACTACGGACACCGGCGGATTGCTTTTGTGGGCGGCCGTTCCTCCCTGCAGAACGTCAAAGCCCGGCAGGTGGCTTACGTTGCCTGCATGCTCGAGAAGGGACTCGAGCCAGGCCCCATCGTGATCGGAAACCAACGCGTCGATGGAGGCGTCGCCGCCGGGGAAGCCCTTTTGCAGATCGCGCCGCGGCCCACCGCCGTAGTGGCGATGAACGACCTCACGGCCATTGGAGTCATGAGGGCCTTTCGACGGCATGGCTTCCTTACCCCTGAGGACGTCTCCGTGATCGGGTTCGATCACACGTACTTTTCGCAATTCTATCAACCTGCGCTAACTACCGTAGACATGCGACCCGCGTATCTGGGCCGCCTTGCCGCAAAATCGCTGCTCGACTTGGCCTCGGCTACCACACCCAAAGGCCGGGATTACGCGGTTCCCCTTCATTTGGTAGTCAGTGAATCCACCGGGCCGGTCCCCCCTGCGCCAAGATAGTGATTTTCTTCAACCACCTTGGAGCGGAGGTGGCGCCGCCGAGAGAGTTTGCGGAATTGAGATTGAAATAACGGGGTTATTTCCGCTTCAGGTTCTCCTCCGCCAGGGAGAGCGCTTTTTGCGCTGCGTCGTCGTTCGGTCTCCAGGCAAGATACTCCTGATACTCGGCGATTGCCTTGGGCCAATCACGATCTGCATGGGCCATTTCTGCCAAAGCGCGAAGCGCATCGCAGAGGCTCGGGGCCAGTTCCAAGGCGCGGCTGAATTCAGCCTTGGCCAATCCCGTCATACCTTGTTTTCTGCTTGATCGCACTCGAGGAAACCTATGTCCATGTCGACTAAGACTGCCGTTGATGAGAGGCCCAATCATGCTGGTGGCGCTCGAGGCCGGGCCCCGGATTTCGCAGCGGGCAATCGCGTCGATGGACTCACTCAAGCCGGTAACGTATGCGCCAGGTGCATTCGAACTGCCGCCTCCGAGTGCAAATGTCCGGTTCGTGCCTTTCTATGACGTGGGGGATGAGACCTATACGACCTACTTCACCTACGACACGACGTACCTTGATCTCGGCGAGGCGCTCTCTAAGATAGGACGTGTTGAAGCATCGGCGGAAGTTCTCGAGCGGGGCGTGGCCACTTGGCCATTCTCAGCCGACCTCCGGCAGGCGCTGGTGCTGCGCTACATGACCCTGGAGCGAATCCCGCAGATGCTCGAGGCGCTGAGACAATATCGGGCGTTATTTCCGGAAGACCCAATTGCCCGCCAGGCGTTGGCACAGGCGGAAGATCGCAAACCTTGACCACCACTGGAAGGAGGAATTCATGAATAACCTTAATCACCCTACGCGAAGGCAATTCGTTTCTGCGGCAGCAGCCGTGACGGGAGCGGCACTACTGCGCGATCGCGTTTTTGCAGGTCCCGCGCAGGTCAGTCCCGTCATCACGCCCGGAATGAGACACAAGCCAGCCAGCAAGCGGCGAATCCCGGCGAAGGTCGAGCCTTTCCCCTTGTCCCAGGTTCGCCTGCGCCAGGGCCCGTTTCTGGATGCCTTGGAAGCCGACCGTCGCTATCTGCACCTGCTCCCCTCTGACCGGCTTCTCCATACCTTTCGCCTGAACGCAGGTCTCCCCTCGTCAGCAGAGCCATTGGGAGGGTGGGAAAAACCCGATTGCGAATTACGCGGCCATTTCACGGGAGGCCACTACCTGTCCGCTTGCGCATTAATGTCTGCGGGCGCCGGGGATAGTGATCTGAAGGACAAGGGTAATGCACTGGTGAGCGAATTGGCCAAGTGTCAGAAGGCCCGTCAGAATGGCTATCTTAGTGCCTTCCCTGAGGAATTCTTCGACCGCTTGCGCGAGGGCCGGGCGGTTTGGGCCCCCTTCTACACCTACCACAAGATCATGGCAGGCCTTCTGGATATGTATGCGCACTGCGCAAGCGACGAAGCCCTCGCCGTCGCGGAAGGCATGGCGGGGTGGGTGTGGCATTGGCAGGAAAGCATCAGTGACGAGCATATGCAACGGATTCTGCAAACCGAATTCGGCGGCATGAATGAAGTGCTCGGGAATCTCTCGGCGGCAACCGGCAAGCAGCAATACCTGTATCTGGCAGGGCGCTTCGAGAAAAACATGTTCCTGGACCCGCTGGCCGAACATCGTGACGAGCTCAAAGGCATTCATGCCAACACGCACATCCCCCAGGTCGTCGGGGCTGCCCGCCGCTACGAGCTTACCGGTGAACCTCGCTATCGCGACATCGCCTCGTTTTTCTTCGACGCCGTCACGACCGAGCGGGCTTATTGTACGGGAGGCACCAGCAATGACGAGTTCTGGCGCACGCCGCCTGGAGAGCTTTCGACGGAACTGGGCAAGCATACCGAGGAATGCTGTTGCGGCTATAACATGTTGAAACTGGCGCGCCACATCTTCGCCTGGACGGCCGACCCGCGCGTGATGGACTATTACGAGCGCACCCTGTTCAACAGCCGGTTGGGAACGCAGAACCTCGAAGACGGCGGCATGAGTTATTTCCTGCCTCTTGGGGCGGGATACTGGAAATATTTCAACACAACGTATGACTCCTTCTGGTGCTGCACCGGGACCGGGGTGGAGGAGTTTGCCAAGACCGCCAACTCGATTTACTTCCACGACGATCACGGCATCTTCGTGAATCTCTTCATCGCCTCGGAGGTGAATTGGCCTGAAAAAGGCGTGCGTCTCGAACAGCAAACCAACTTCCCCGAGCAAGACGGCACAACCCTGGTGGTTCACGCGAAGAAGCCCACCGAGCTGGCCCTCAACATCCGAATTCCCTACTGGGCGACCCAGGGAGGCACGTTCAAGCTCAATGGGGCGACTCTTCCTGCCTTCTCCAGTCCTAGTAGCTACTTCACACTGGACCGAGCCTGGAAGGAAGGCGACCGAGTGGAAGTCCGCCTGCCCATGAGCCTCCGCATCGAGACGATTCCGGATGATCACACCTTGCAAGCTGGGATGTTCGGACCGCTGGTTCTGGCTGGTCGGCTGGGAACCGAGGGTCTCACCAAGTCGATGTTCTATTCGGAATACGACACCGCCCCTAGCGGTGACCCAATTCCTGTTCCCGCCGTTGCCACCAGCGCGAATGATCCCGCGGGCTGGCTCGAGCCGGTCCCCGGCGAACCCCTCACCTTCCAAACCGTGGGGCAGGCCCGAAAAATCAGCTTGATCCCGCTCTACAAGTTGTTTGGAGAAAGGTACGCGGTGTACTGGAAAACAACTTCGGCTTCAGCCTGACGCCAGACTGCCACCCGCTTGCGGGGAGGGAGAACCTACAACTGCACGATCCGTGTCTTGCCTTCGAAGGTCAGATGCCGTTTCACGCCACTTCCGGTTCAGGCCTGGCTAGGGATTCCCCCTGAGTTGGTACGTCCTTACGGTCCCCAGCGATAATAACTCCCCCGTTAGCGTAGCATCCCATAATTCGTTGGGCAGTGTAGCGCCGACCTTTAGGTCGGCAGGGCCAGCCCGAGGGCCGGCGCTACGTCGAATGCAGCGTCCAGGGGTCTCCACGAAACTACACCAGCTAAGGCGTTGTATCCATCCAGACGGCCATCTTCCCCAGCCCGCGATTGCCCCAGACGCAGTAAGGAACGGCGGTGACTGGAAACGGTCTGGGCTTCGCCGGACGGACCGGCCGGTAGAGCACATTGTTCCAACCCTCTAGGGGGCGCAAGAGCCCCTCTCCCTTGATGACCGTTATGCCCCCCAAGAGTTCAGGCATGAACTGGTCTTCAAGCTGTGCTCCCAGCGGCAGGACGATTTGGTCCACGGGCGCCTCCTGATCGGCCTGCTCCAAGCAATAGATGAGTGGGCCACGCCGCAGCGCGGACTTGCCACGGTCGTATAGAACCTGGGGATTGGCTTCGAGGCGCTTAATGTCCATGGGCAGAGTCAGGTCAACCGTATCCCCATTCGACCAGGACCGGCGGATTTCAGCGTAGCCATTCACGACGCGGGGAGAGAGTTTCTCTCCATTGACCTGGAAATCCGCCCTGCTAGCCCATCCCGGAACGCGCACGCGGAGGACGAAATCCTGGGGTGCTTCCACGCCCACGGTCAACTTGATCTTCCCATCCCACGGGTAGTTGCCCGACTGCCGCAGAGTGACCTTTTTGCCCGCAAGCTTCGCGTTCACCTGACCCGCGATGAAGAGATTCACCCAAAGACCATCCGGCGACTCACTGTAGATGTATCGGCCAAGGGCGGGCAGAAACCGGGCGATGGTGGTCGGACAACAGGGTACGCCGAACCAGGGATCGCGCTTGAAGTCGCCCCGGCTGGCCAGCGGGGTCACGTAGCAAAAGGTGTCTCCCGTCAAGGAAACGCCCGCCGCCAGCGCGTTATACAGCGATAGTTCCATAATATCCGCGTAGCGCGCGTCGCCCGTAAGCTTGAGCATGCGATAATTCCAGAAGACCATGCCCGCCGAAGCGCAAGTTTCCTGGTAAGCGTTTTCGTTGGGGAGGTCATAGTCAGCGGTAAAGCCTTCGTTGTGCTCCGAAGGTCCGATCCCCCCGGTCACGTACATGCGGTGATTAGTCACGCTGTCGTGCAGACTTTCAAGAGCCTCCCACAGGCCCGGATCGCCAGTTTCATAAACCAAGTCTGCCATGCCGGAGTAGAGGTACATGGCGCGTACGGCATGACCGACGGCCACGCGCTGCTCACGGACTGGCAACTGATCTTGCGAGTAGCTGGTGTCAAACTTCGCCGGATTCACGAGGAAGAAACGCCGGTAGAAATCCTTAATGCTCATTGGGTGGCCCAGCAACTCCACCTTCCTCTCCGGCAATTGCTCGTATTGACGTTCAAAGATCGAGGGCTTTTGACCGCGAGAATCGACGAAGTATTGGGCAAGCCGGAGGTAGCGTTTCTCGCCGGTCAGCCGGTAGAGTCTAACCAAGGCCAGCTCCACCTCTTCGTGCCCGGGGATGCCAGCCTGCTTGCCAGGCCCGAAAGTGGAATCGAGGTGATCGGCGAGTCGCAAGGCGATCTCGAGCAAGGAACGCTTGCCCGTAGCTTGGTTGTGAGCCACGGCCGCCTCCAAAAGCGAACCCGCGCAGAACATTTCGTGATTGAACGCCAGGCTCTTCCACTTCAGGTCCGGGAGTTTCAGTTGAACGTAAGTGTCGAGATAGCCGTCTTTCTGCTGAGCTGCCGCGATCTTCGCAATCAACTCGTCCACTCTGGACTCGAGTCGGGCGTCAGGGTGGAGGGCGAGGATATACGAAGCGCCTTCGATCCACTTGTAGACGTCCGAATCGGCCCACCAGGGTCCGCCGAAATTGCCCTGCGCCTTGCCGGCGGCGATATCGAAATTTCGGATGCACCCGGTCAGTTCCAACTCCTTGTAAACGTGATCGAGGGTTCGGGTGCGATTGACCTCCAGGCGCGGTGACCAGAAAGCATCCTGAACCTGAACAGCGGTCAGAGGCAGTTCCCGAAGCCTCGATCCCGCGGGAAGCAAATCGGCTTTCCCGCTTGCTGGGTCTTGAACGCCTCTGCTTCTGCCTGTGAAGGGCGCAGCCAATAGCGCCAGCAGGGCCGTAACAATGAGGACCGACTTCGCGTTCGAGCTAAGCATCATTTTGAACACCATCCTTCTCCCCAAACTGTTTGTAGCGCGGGCATCGCGCCCGCTGTGGCGGGAGTGCCCCGCTCACGCAGGGAGCGGGCTGTAACCGTAAACATCATTCGCCGGATTCTAGTCCAGTCGAAACCCTTTCTCAAGCACCCGCAAAAAGCGCCGGAAAAAGCTAGCCGCCTGAGAAAGACGGGCGAGGGCCTGGGCACAGCTCTTGGCTCGCTTCCCGGAGTGGGCCGCGGGCCTGCAAGCGTTTACAGATAGGTTTCCCATCCCGTTGCGCCATCCTCTCTGCTGTCCCCACGCTTGACTTCTTTTGCTCGCCCATATAAGCTTGGCCACGTTTTGCAGTTTCTACTCCGAATGCGTCACAGCTTCGGAGCAGAAGAGGGCTGCGCCACGATGTCTCGTTTAAGCGCTTACAGGATTCGTTGTTGCCTGCCTCATCCGCAACGAATGCCGCCACACTTCATTGTCATAAGAGGAGGCTAGAATGGACTTTTTCTCCAGACGCCGATTTCTCGGCCGCACCCTGACGGCAGGTGCTTCGCTCGTAGCAGGCTCTTGCTGGCTGGGGCCCGCCGCTAAGGCGGCGCAGGATACCTCCGGCCCGGCGCGCGTCTCCATCGATCCCGGCCGTTGTATTTCTACCTTGGACCGCAATATCTTCGGGTCTTTTATCGAACACCTGGGCCGCGCCGTTTATGAGGGGATCTACGACCCTGGTTCAAAGTTCGCGGATGCAAATGGATTTCGAACTGATGTTCTGAAGGAGATTATGGGACTGGGTGTTCCGATCATTCGCTATCCCGGGGGGAATTTCGTTTCCGGGTATCACTGGCTGGACGGTGTTGGGCCCAAGAAGGACCGTCCACGGGTGCTCGACCGCGCCTGGAACACAACGGAGACCAACCAGTTCGGCATCAACGAGTATGTGACGTGGTGCCGCGCCGTGGGGACGGAACCCCTTATCGGCACCAACTTCGGCACCGGCACACCTGAGACGACGGTCGCCCTGCTCGAGTATTGCAACGTAGAAAAGGGGACCAAGTGGAGTGAGTTGCGCCGCGCCCATGGATACGAAAAGCCTCACGCCATCAAGTACTGGTGCCTCGGCAATGAGATGGACGGGCCATGGCAAATCGGGCATATTCCCGCCATTCAATATGGCCTTAAAGCGCGGGATGCCGCGAGCCAGATGCGCATAATCGATCCTTCGGTAAAACTCATCGCCTGTGGTTCCAGCGGTCCCTTTATGCCGACCTACTTGGAGTGGGATCAGCAGACACTGGAGCAATGCTACGACGAAGTCGATGGCATATCCCTTCATCGCTACTTCGGCAACGACGAGGAGACGGGAGGGGATACCACCAGGTATCTGGCCATGAATCTCGACATGGACCGCCAGATCCAGGAGATCGTGGACGTTTGCGACTTGGTGCGGGGCCGCATGCGATCCAGTAAGACGCTGTGGCTGTCCTTCGATGAATGGAACGTATGGTACCGGGCCCGCAGCGGAAAGGCCGTGGATGGTGAAAGGCAGGTAGCTCCGCATCTATTGGAGGAGATTTACAACCTCGAAGACGCTTTGGTCGTAGGTGGCTTGCTGAATACTCTGATTCGCCGTTCCGACCGTGTACGCGTGGCTTGCTTGGCGCAGTTGGTGAATGTGATCGCGCCAATCATGACCAACCAAGACGGCCTGTTCCGGCAGACGATCTATTATCCCTTCGCTTGGGCTCTCCAGTATGCCCGCGGCAATGCGCTCGAGCTGGCGGTGGCCTCGCCGGCTTACGAGGTTAAGGCCTCGGAACGGCCGCGCTTCCGGGGCGCGACCAGCCTCTCCGTGCCCTTCCTCGACGTCGCCGGTAGCATCGATCTTGAACACAAGACGGCCAGCTTGTTCATCTTAAACCGGGACTTGGAGAAGGCACGCGACTTGAATTTGGTTTGGTACGAGGCCACGCCCACCCGCGTGAACTCCTGTCAGGTCTTGACGGGCCCCGACCTCAAGGCCGTGAACGGCTTTGATGCCCCGAACCGCGTCGTTCCGAAGCCGCTCGATGCTCCGCAGGTCGGTTCCAAGATGACTTTGCAGGTGCCGGCCGTTTCCTATACTGTGGTGAATCTCGCGCTGGGGTAAGTAAAACGCCTCCCCCTGCCAGTAGCGAGACCAGTCCGGATTTCTCACGAACGCGGGCGGGGACGTCCCTCCTCGTTTTTCCTTGCCTCCTGCGCAGTCCCGCAGGCGCGGGACTCGCGGGAGGCAAGGGAGGGGAACAATCAGTGGGCCTTGTGACGGCGGGGCTAAAGCCCCGCCCTTCCCCTTCCTGGTGAGAAATCCAGACTAGAAAGGCTGCTCCGTCCGCAACGACTTTGCGATGACCGGTGAAGGCCGGGAGCAGCTGCAGGTAGCCGGACCTTGTCACCTTTTAAGGTAGCCGGGTCTCGTTACCTTGCTTTGAATTTGGAATCTTGAATTTTGAATTGTGGCCCCGCCGCACTGTGAAGTAATCTGTAGATAATCTCCTTCTCCTATGAGTTTGTGTGATAATCCCAGTTTGCATGTCATTCCGCGGAGTCCCGATCTGATCGGGACGACGAGGAATCTTGCACGGCCTTGAAAACACTCAAAGCGAGATTCCTCGCTCCGCCCTGGACCATTCGGTCCGGGGCTCCGCTCGGAATGACAGCATAGGCGCGGTTATCACACAGACTCCCATGGCAGGATTCTTCGGTCATCCCCGCGGGCTCGCAACTCTGTTCCTCACCGAATTCTGGGAGCGATTCAGTTATTACGGAATGCGCGCCCTGCTGATCCTTTTTATGACGGCTTCCCTGGAAAGTGGGGGGCTGGGATGGGGCGTTGTCAAAGCCGGCGCGATCTATGGAATTTATGCGGGGATGTCTTATCTGATTACGCTCCCTGGGGGATGGCTTGCCGACCGCCTGATCGGCCAACGTCATGCGGTGCTTTACGGTGGCTTGGTTATTGCCGCCGGCAATTACGCTCTGGCCATCCCTCGGATACAAACCTTCTATCTTGGCCTGGGATTGATTGTGCTCGGTACGGGGCTGCTGAAACCAAACGTCAGCACTATGGTTGGACAACTGTACGGCTCAGACCATTCCCGGCGGGATGCTGGCTTCTCGATTTTTTATATGGGCATCAATCTTGGCGCACTTGTGGCGCCACTTGCGTGCAGCTATCTGGGCGAGAAGATCAACTGGCATTTCGGCTTTGCCCTGGCAGGAGTGGGCATGACGGCCGGCGTCATTCAATACCGCGCGGGCTGGAAGCACCTTGCCCATGTCGGGGCCCCTCCCCGCGACACCAATTCGGCCAAACGTCGGCTCCAGCTTCCTCTGGGGATCGCTCTGCTCCTGGTCCTTCTTGCAGTGGGATTGGGATTAACCGGGGTTTTCAAAATTACCGCCACAGGCCTTTCCAAGTTTCTCGGCTTAATGCTGCTCATCATTGTCGCTGTGACGTTCTCGTGGCTGTTCAGAATGAAAGGTTGGACCCCCATCGAGCGCAAGCGCCTGATGGCCGTCCTGATCTTCTTTTTCGCTTCTGCCTTGTTCTGGTCTCTATTCGAACAAGCGGGCTCCACGCTGAACCTCTTCGCGGAATTGAACACCAATCGCAGCCTTCTTGGAGGCTTTCCCGCAGGGTGGTTTCAATCCGAGGAGCCATTGTTTGTCGTTCTTCTGGCGCCGGTCTTTGCCTGGCTTTGGGTCAACCTGGGGCGATGGGAGCCATCAACCGGATCGAAGTTTGCCGCAGGCCTGCTCTTCGCAGGGTTTTCATTCCTGATTCTGGTTCCTGTTGCCGGACGGACTAACAACAGTCCCGTCTGGCTCACTTGGAGCTACCTCCTCGTAACCGTTGGAGAACTTTGCTTGAGCCCCGTAGGTCTAAGTGTGACGACGAAGCTTGCGCCGCCCAGAGTGGCAGGCCTGATGATGGGCTTCTGGTTCCTTTCCGATGCGGTGGGAAATTACATTGGTGGCACTCTGGCTTCCTTTTATCACGCTTTCCCCTTGCCGCGGTTGTTTGGAACGGTGGCGTTGACCGCAATCGGCGCCGCCCTTGCCATGTTCCTGTTGGCTCCTTTTATGAAAAAACTGATGGGTGGAGTGAACTGAGTTCCATGCGGAGGGCCACAATCGACTGCCCCAGTCCGCGATAAGCGACTTATGGTCAGGTGAATTGTGATAGGTAAACGCTATGCCGTCGCGCAGGACCTATATTTGTCGGCGGCCACTCTCCGACAAGGCGTCTTCTTCAGCGTCTGGCTTAAAAAACCGGTGATGGATCCGCTTGAGCCCCGTTTCGAGATGAGTCTCATCAAAAACCATCATCAAGCTATTCGGCGAAGAACCCTGGGAAATGAGATCTAGCGGCAATCCGGAAATAGCTCCCAAGGCCAAAGCCGCTATGCCCGGCTGCTGGATCAGTCCCTGCCCCACCAAGCAAATGGATGCTTTCCCACGCTCAATTTCCACCGTACCCATACGATGCAATTCCGAAAGAAACCGCTCAAACGGAAGGTTGGCGTCTAGTACCAGTCTGCAGTGCAACGATGAGATGGCTGTCAAATCGGGCGTAACGCGGTGCCGGTCTAAAACCTCAAGCACTCCTTTCATGAATTCCGAAATCGGCATCTGCCGGCTCGAGACGATGTGAAGCAATGCCAAACCTCGCTTGAAGGCAATGGAACGCACGCCTTGAAAAGCTGTCACTGCGCTCTCTTGAATGACCGTCCCTGCGTCTTGCGGGTGCCAGGAGTTGAGGATTTGGAGAGGGATGCGCTTCTGAGCCACTGGCCAAACCGCGCGCGGATGCAACAATTTGGCGCCAAAGTACGTCAGCTCGGCCATTTCATCGCAGGTAGCCGTTGGAATCCTCTGCGCATCGGGAATAACGGCGGGATCGGCGCTCATCAAGCCAGGCACATCCTTCCAAATCTGGATGGCCGTCACATTCAAAGCCGCCCCCACAAAGGCAGCTGTGAAATCAGACCTTTCAAAGCCCAGGGTAGTCGTCGCCCCCGCCAGGGTCGCCCCGATATATCCTTGCATCACCGGCGTGCGGCCTCGCTCCAGCTCGGGAAGCAAAGCAGCGAGAATTCGCGCTTGCGCGGTTTCCTCAATCGGCTCCGCGGCTGTGAAGTGATCGTCGGTAATCATAAGAGCGCGGGAATCCAACAGCTGCACCTTCACCCCGCGGGACTCCAGCCCAGCGGCAAGTATGGCCGACGAAAGCAGCTCGCCGTAGGCAGCCATGGCATCCTGGCTGCGCGCCGAAAACTCCTTCAAAATAGAAAGTGCTTTTGCCAAGTCATGCATTTCGCTGAAATATCTCGCCATGAGGGAAAATGCCGGAGAGTTTCTGTGATCTTGCACTAGCTGGAAGAGTTCGGCATGATGATACGCCTCAATGGCTGCCAACTGGCCAAGAGCCTCGCCTGTTTTCCCTTCCGAGGCCAACGCCCCCGCGGCGAGCAGGCACCGCGTGGTCTTGCCCATGGCGGAAACAACGATCACCGGGTTCAAGGGCAAGCGTTCCTGGATGATTTTGATCACCCGCTCAATGGCTACCGCATCTTTAACTGAACTGCCTCCAAATTTCATGACAATCATCGGTTCACCGGAAAGAAAGAATTTCTAGCATCCGAGACTGCACAACTATACTTAACCTCCAGGCTTGTCGCCAGGATCATTTTGAAAAAGCTGTCTGGTAAGAAACTCAGCCGAGCCCTAAATATGGAAGTACATCGTGGCCGAGTACGAGAAGCGGGTGGCCCGACCTCTCTTCAGCCCTTCCTCTGACCGCTTATTCCATTCGTAGCGTCCTTTCAGATGCAGTTCGTAGGCCCTGGCGTCAACCGGGTGGGCGCTGGCGAGGCGCGCTTGCTCTTGAGGCGTCACCTTGATCCTAATCTCGCTGGCAATCGCCTGCGCCACCTCGCTTTGCAGAGCCAGCACGTCGCGCAGCTCACCTCCGTAGCTCTGGGCCCAGAGGTGCCGGTCGGAGGCTGCTTGGATTAGCCGCGCCGTGACGCGCACGCGGTCTTCGGCCCGCATGACCGACCCCTCAATCACGGCATCCACGTCGAGCTCCTTAGCAATCTGCGGCAAGGGCTTGTCCGTCTTCTTGTACCGCATCACCGAGGTGCGCGAAATCACTCGCAGGGCCTCGATCTGCCCCAAGTCGGCAATGAGCTCCTCGGTCATACCATCCACGAAGTACTCCTGGCCGGGGTCACCCGTGAGGTTCTCCAGTGGCAGGACGGCGATCGATTCGATGCGTGGGGCAGCGGTTCCCGGCAGCAGGCGGTCGCGCAGGTTCGCCACGTTGAGGCCAATAAGCGCCGCCAGAACCAGCGCAGCCGCAACCCCGGTCACCACCGCCGTTGCCCACCAGCGTCGTAGGGGCCGGAGGGTCACCCCGGCGACCGCTCCCAGGGCTGCTTTGCGACCGGATTCCGTCTCCCGCTTCAGGCGCTTCAGGTCTGTTCGGAGCTCGGAGGCGCTTTGGTAGCGCATCTCACGGTCGTTCTCCAGCGCCTTGTTGATGATGCGTTCCAGCTCGGCGGGGCCGGCGGCCATTCCCGGAGGTGTCGACTTCGCAGGCGGAATCGCGCACCCAGCGGAACAGCCTGGCAACACGCTGTGGGCAGCTACGTAATCGGCGCCCCTCATCACACACTCCTTTCAACGCACCGAGTGAGATTTCACGGGGAAGAATCCACTTTTCTCGCAACGCTTGGCGAAGCGCAGAAAGCCACTGCTAAGGCCTGGCGGCTGCGTGCAAGCCAATGATTGCGGCCATTACGATGATGTGATTTTGTACCGGCGGGGATTCCTATATAGACGTTGACAAGCCTTAGTCCCATTGCTAAAGTCAGTGATGCAGGCGATCCCACAAAAAAGAGGTTAGGTATGAGTGCAAAGCGACGATTTCTCTATGCCTTCGCTTCTCTGGCGCTTTTTTTGACCGCGGGCTCTTCAGATCTGTGTCCCCAGTCTGTCAATTCAGTTTTCCCGTCACCTTCGGGGCTCGTGGCGCCGGTCAAACCGGTCACCGACGACTATTACGGGACTAAAGTCGTGGACCCCTACCGCTACATGGAAAACCTCGAAAACCCGGAAGTGCAGGCGTGGCTAAAGGCCCAGAATGATCACACTCGGGCCGTGCTGGCGGCGATCCCAGGCCGTGACCAACTCCTGGCCCGCATCCGAGAGCTCGACCAGTCAGTCCCGCAGGTCCAAGCGCAGCGGCTGCCTAGCGACCTGTACCTCTGCCTGAAGCTTCTCACTGGAGAGGATGTCGCCAAGCTGTACGTGCGAAGCGCCCTCAACGGCGAGGACAGGCTCCTGATGGATCCCGAACGGATCACGCTCGCGCCGGCAGACCAGGGCAAAGGTAGAAACGTGATCGTTGGCTGGTCGGTGTCGAACGACGGCAAACATATTGCCGTAGGTATCGTACCGGGCGGAGATGAGTTGCACGGAGAGTTGCACGTAATCGACGCGACATCGGGGCGGGAGACCGGCGACGTGCTTCCCCAGGTGGGCGCCGAGGCGTGGGAGCCGCACTGGTTACCGGATAATCGGTCGTTCGTCTACGGTCGGCTTCAAAAGCTGCCGCCCAGCGCGCCTGCTGCACAAGTGAGGCAGAAGTTTCGCTCTTACCTCCATGTCTTGGGGACTGATCCCGAAACGGACTCGCCGGTGTTCGGTTACGGTGTGGTGCCATCCATTGACGTCGACCCTAGTCTAATCGCGTCCCTCCGCACGCAGCCGGACTCGGGGTACGCATTAGGCGTCCTCAACGGGAGCGTCACACCCAACAGCGCCTATTACATTGCGCCGGTCGCCTCAATCGGCAAATCGGACCCGGCGTGGCGAAAGATAGCAGACTTTGCCGACGGGGTCACGAGCGTCGCCGTCCACGACAATGATCTCTACCTGCTGACGTACAAGGATGCTCCTCGTTACAAGATCGTCCGAACCGACGCTCGGAAGCCCAATGTGGGATCAGCGGAGACCGTCGTTCCGCCCGGCGAAGCGGTGATTCAAGAGATGTCACCTGCCCAGGATGCGCTCTATGTGCGACTGCTGGACGGCGGCGTCGGCCGCCTCCTGCGTGTCCCGTACGGTCCTAATCCCCAGGTGGAAGAAGTCGCATTGCCCGTTAAGGGCACGGTTTTTCTGGATACCGATCCCCGCGTGCCGGGTGCGTTGCTCTACCTGACGTCCTGGACCCAAGCGTACAAGATTTACGCCTATGATCCGGAGACGAAGCAGGCGATGGATACGAAACTTCAGCCCGTCGGCCCTTACGATAATCCTACCAATATCGAGTCTGTCGAGGTCCAAGTCCGGAGTTATGACGGCACGCGAGTGCCCCTTTCCATCGCATACCCGAAAGGTCTAAAGCTCGACGGAACGAATCCCACCCTGCTCGAGGGTTACGGCGGTTACGGCTGGCCATACCCTCCGTTCTTCGAGTCGACGCAACTCGCGTGGCACGAAAAAGGCGGGGTCCACGCGGTGTGCCACGTTCGTGGCGGCGGGGAGTATGGCGAGGAATGGCACTTGGCGGGCAAGGGCCCTACAAAGCCCAATACTTGGCGCGACTTCAACGCCTGCGCCCAATATCTCATCGATATGAAGTATACCTCGACAGGGCGCTTGGCCGGCGAAGGCGTGAGCGCTGGCGGCATTCTGATTGGCCGGGCGATCACCTCGCAGCCGAACCTGTTTGCCGCGGCCATTGATAAAGTCGGATTGTCGGACACGCTCCGGTTCGAACTGACACAGAATGGTGAGACAAACATCCCTGAGTTGGGCAGTGTGAAGGATGAGGCGGGTTTCAAGGCGCTTCATGCCATGAGCGCATATCACCACGTGGAGGATGGAACGGCTTACCCAGCCGTGCTGCTCGAGACCGGCATGAACGATCCCCGAGTTGATCCGTGGCAGATGGCCAAGATGACCGCACGGCTTCAGGTAGCCACGGCGAGCGGCAAGCCGATACTGCTGCGGGTGGATTACGCGGGCGGGCACGGCGCAATGGAGGCTACCAGAGCGCAGGCTGACGAGCAGCTTGCTGACGAGTGGAGCTTCCTGTTGTGGCAGTTCGGCGTGCGGGAATTCCAGCCGAAGCCATAAGCCCCGCCCTTCCGGGTCACGACCCAAAACGGCAGAGCCCAGAAAAAGGGCGCAGCGGAACCTCTTGACTTGCTCCGTGTGACGAGATCTCATTTGCCGCGCCCCGTCAAAAGTCACGTCATTACCACGAAAGCGGGGGCGGGAATCCACTTCATGGACTGAAGAGGACCCCCGCTTGCGCGGTGGGGGGGGGTGACGAGTGCCATGACTTTCATCACTATGGGTGGGCAGCCAGGCCCATGGACACTCAAGGCGGCTTGAACAGGATTTAGAGGTACTTCAGGGCGAACTGGATCTGCCGTTGCGAAGCAAGGCCACGGGCTGCACCATTGTGATGCTTACATCCGCGGTTAGCCAGCATATCGTCAAGTGAATTGGGATAGGTAAATCCTAGGCCGTTACCCGCGATTAGTCCCGCCAGTGCTCCGCCAAGACAAACTTCCTCGAAGCGGACTTGAACGAAGCCGCCCGTGCGGCGGACGCTGCGCGTGCGTGTTGCCCACAGGACTGCTCTAATCAAGCTATTGTCGGGTCATAAGGAGGCTCCCTATGACCCGTTTACGCAAAATGATGCTCGAAGAACTCGAGCGTCGAAATTACTCTCCGAGGACCATCGAGTGTTATATCCCTGCGGTGAAAGATTTTGCCCGTTACTTCCATCGCCCTCCGGACCGGTTGGGTCCCCAGCACATCCGCGAGTACCAAGCCTATTTGTTCCGGCAGCGAAAGCTGGCTCCGAGCAGCGTTACCCAACGGCTGGCCGCGCTGCGCTTCTTCTTCATTAGAACCCTGAAGCGGCCCTGGAGCGTGGCGGAAACACCCTATCCCAGGAAAGTGCAGCGCCTGCCCACGGTACTGAGCCAGGAAGAGGTCGCCCAGCTCATTAACGCCGCGCCCACTCCCTTCTACCGCATTTTGTTAATGACCCTCTACGCAACCGGAGCGCGCCGTGACGAATTGGCACGCTTGAAGGTGAGCGACATCGATAGTCAAAGGATGGTCGTCCACATCCAGGGCGGGAAGGGTCGTAAGGATCGGGACGTTATGCTCAGTCCCGTCCTGCTGGAAGCCTTGCGCGAGTACTGGCGCGGACTGAAGCCCAAGACGTGGCTCTTCCCCGGTAATCGTTCGC
>Ga0326728_10002821_pt1 | contig 56553 bp, 48 predicted proteins | sample MB3enrmetagenome_FD_207602 | JGI IMG/M metagenome (GOLD analysis project Ga0326728, IMG submission 207602) | Lab enriched peat soil microbial communities from McLean, Ithaca, NY, United States - MB31MN | ecosystem: Environmental > Terrestrial > Soil > Wetlands > Peat | place: USA: New York... | reverse complement strand
TCGACTTCCATCATTGTCAGCTTTTCTCATCATGAGGTCGACCTCACCCTCAGCGGAGACTTGCGGGCGGGCTAATTGAAATCTCATGGCAACGGGTGAAGGTTGAATACGGGTTTCCTGGGGGCTGGGATTTGTCACCTCCGGGTAAATGGCGCGCGTGCTGACTATCATCAAGCTGCAAAGCATCATCCTAAGCAACACGGATTGGATTAGCAATCCCTATCGCTCGATGGAAGAGCAGTCGCGTGCCGACTTTAGTGTAACTAAAAGGTGACACCACAAATTCCCGCGCTTGATTAAATCCCTTGACTCAGGGCAACCTCGAATTAGCGTCTTTGTTTTCAACAGAAAGAATCAATTGACTTAGTGCTTGGACTTTGGCAATATGAATGCCACTATATTCTGAAAATCAAAAGGGCGGGAGTGTGCCACAAATTGCCCACGGAGGAGATTTAGTATGAGTATTCTGTTGAAGCGCCTTTGGCACGAAGAGGAAGGCCAGGATCTGGTGGAATACGCGCTGGTAATGGTCCTTGTCGCTTTGGCCGCCATTACCGGAATGAAGGGTTTGGCATCGGCCATCGCTACGATATTCAACAATGCCGCTACAAATTTAGCCGCCTCGACAACCTAAGCCTTCGCCGAAAAATGGCTCGGCATGGTTAAGATGTGATCGAGGAGATGGATGAGTGCCCATGAAGCGTCTCTTGAAACGCCTTTGGAAGGAAGAGGAAGGTCAGGATTTGGTGGAATACGCGCTTATTATGGTCCTGATCGCTCTAGCTGCTATTGCCTCAATGCAAGGGCTGGCAAGTGGCCTCGCCGCTATATTTAATAATGCGGCGACAAATTTGGCCGCCTCAACTACCTGAGTCTTCGCCGCAAGAATGGCTTGGCACGGGAAGATGTGATCGAGGAGATAAATGACTATGAAGAATCTCTTGTACCGGCTTTGGCAGGAAGAGGAAGGGCAGGACTTGGTGGAATACGCACTGCTCTTAGTCCTGGTCGCTCTTGCTGCCATTACCTCAATGAAAGGGCTGGCAAGCGCCATCGGCACTATATTTAATAATGCCGCGACAAATTTGGCCGCCTCAACTACCTGAGCCTTCGCCGAAGGAATGGCCTGCCGTCGGAAGATTTGATGGGAGTTGCCATGGGAAGAAGTTTCAGCGCGATTTCGGGCGTGCTCAGGGCTCGCGATTGATCTTGATCTGACCGCTGGGGCGGCAGTGTCTTGAATCGGCCCTCGCGACCGAAAGCATCTGCGTTTAAGGCCACAAGCTTATCCCCGGATGTCTCTGCCGCGGAGGGGCGAAGCACCTTTGCATCGGAGAGAGCAGGGTATTGCATTCGACGTAATGTTGCGATTGTACATCCCAGCTCTATGACACCTACGCCCGAGGATGATGACGGATGGGAAGGGACAGGCAAGTGCCGGCGTAATGGGGCAAGAAGAGGATCTGGCGAGCGGCGGTAAGCCTTATCCAGGTGATCATGGCGCAACGCTTCCCATGCAGCGCAGTCAAGCGGGAGAGTGGTGACGTCGGAATGGATAGCGGCTTGTGGAAGGAAGTTGCGATTTCGGCAAGCGCGCTAGGCATAGCCGGATGGGCGGGGTGGCTGGATTGGCGGATCCGGAAGATTCCCAACTGGCTGACGGTGCCCGCTCTCTTGGGGGGATTAACCCTGAGCACATTGCTGTGGAGATGGCCGGGGGCGAAATTTTCGCTGGAAGGCGCCGGCATCAGCTTGGGTGTCCTACTGCCCTTTGTGTTGATGCGGGGGCTGGGCGCGGGAGACTGGAAACTCATCGGAGCGCTCGGCGCGTTTCTGGGACCGCAGCGGGTAACTATTGTGCTCTTGGGCACGGTCCTAATTGCTGGTACAATGTCCGCCGTGGAGGTTATCCGGCAACGGAAGGTGCGAGAGACGCTCCGCAATATCTGGGTGGTTTTTGTTGCATATTCCACTTTTCACGTGAATACTGCTCGTGCCATCACGCTGGATAATCCGGGATTGCTGAAGATCCCGTTCGGCGTGGCAGTAGCGATTTCGACAGGCTTGTTTTTCGTGATAATTTCTGCTCTACGATTTTTCCATTAAATTGGGATGAACTCATGAATCGCGATCGGATATTAATCGGGTTAGGCGGGGCGCTGATCGTGGCGCTTCTGGCGAGCACTTACGTTTACCGGCAGCTCCAGCGGGGCCAATCGGGAGGTGCAGGGAAGGCGGCGGAGCAGGTGCAAGTGGTGGTGGCGGCGGCCCCGCTGAAACTGGGCCAGAGTCTGACTGCCGATGATTTGGCATTGCAGGACTGGCCGGCAGGGAAGCAGCCCCAGGGATCGCTTTCGCGCAAGGAAGATTGTGTGGGCCGCGCCTTGATCGTACCGTTGGTGCAGGGTGAGGTCGTTTTGGATCAGGAGCTGGCGAAACGCGAAGCGGGAGCGGGTCTGCCCGTAACCATTCCCCAAGGCATGAGAGCCGTGTCCGTGGGCGTTGATGACGTCGTCGCGGTGGCGGGCTTTGTGACCCCGGGCACACTTGTGGATGTCCTGGTGACCGGCATGGGGCCAGGTGGGCCGGTTACCCGCACCATCCTTGAACACGTTCGGGTATTGGCCGTCGGGCAGCAGTTGCAAACGGAGAGCGGAAAACCTCAGACGGCCCCCGTGGTCACGATGTTGGTCAATCCTGAGGATGGAGAAAAGTTGACCCTCGCTGCGGCGGAGGGCAAGATTCATTTGGCTTTACGCAATACGGTTGACGTGAGTGAAGCGAATCCCGCCCCCGTCTATGGCTCCACCGTCTTTCAGGGAGCGGCACCGGCAGTGACTGCGCCTCAGAGGGTGGTAGTGGCCAAGCCGTCTCCGGTGGCACCACCACCGTTTACGGTGCAAGTGATCCGCGGCGACAAGGTTGAAACTCAGTCTTTTCCTCGATGATCGAGTAAACTAGGCGGCTCCATGAAGGTTCTAAACACGCGATACAATTTGCTGACGCTGACGGCTGCGGCGCTGGTGGCCACGCTTCTGGCCCTCCTAAACCTGGGCACGCCGGGGAGTGAGGCGCTTGCGGCGCAAGCCAGCGCTGCGGCAGCACCGCAGGCCCCCGCTGCTTCTTCCGCCGAGGCGCTACACCTATTGGTGGGGCGGTCGCTGGTGATTACCTCGCAAGCGCGCATCTTTCGGGTCTCTGTGGCGGACCCGACGATCGTGGACGCGATGGTGGTGAGTCCAACACAAATCCTGATTAGCGGTAAGTCACCCGGCGTGGCTTCCATGGTGATCTGGGATGAGACGGGACAAAGCGAGACCTTTGATGCGTACGTCGATATGGACTTGACGGATATGGTGGCGAAAATCCATCAGGTCTTACCCAACGAACCGATTCAAGTAGAAGCGCGGGGGGGCGTGATAACCCTTTCCGGCAAGGTTTCCACGCAGGGCGTGGCGGACCATGCGCTCGCCATGGCGCAGGCCATGTCGCCCCGCGCGAATAGTGTGGTCAGCCTCTTGCAGGCGCCTCCCCCCAAGAGCGGAGAGGTATTGCTGGAAGTGAAATTTGCGGACGTAGACCGGTCCACCTTAAGTCAGTTTGGTGCCAACCTGCTTAGCACCTCGCCGGCCAAGACGGTTTTCCAAACGAGCACCGGGGAGTATTCGCCTCCCACAATTCAGTCAGGTACGACGGTCAGCGGCACCTCCACCACGACCACGAGCGCCGCGATCAGTGCGGCGGGAGTTCCGATGACCCTCAGCTCGTTGCTGAACATCTTTATCTTCCGCTCGGACATTAACCTGGGCGTGATTATCCAGGCCCTGGAAGAGAAGAACTTGCTGCAAATTCTCGCCGAGCCCAACGTGCTGGCCGAGACGGGCAAAGAGGCGAGCTTCGTGGCGGGTGGCGAATTTCCTTTTCCGGTGGTGCAGGGAGCCACCGGAGGTGTGCCTGTGGTCACTATCCAGTTTCGGGAATATGGGGTGAAGCTGGTATTTACGCCGCTCATAACCCCGGAGGGCATGATTCACTTAAAGGTGGCCCCGGAGGTAAGCTCGCTGGACTATACGAACGCCCTTACCATCGAGGGGTTCACCATCCCCTCCCTCTCGACGCGGAGTGTGCAGTCCGAAATGATTCTAAGAGACGGACAGAGTTTTGTAATCGCGGGCTTAGTGAATGACCAGGTGACCGAACAATTTTCAAAAATCCCCGGTTTAGGGGATCTGCCAATCCTCGGGCAGTTCTTCAGGAGTCGCTCGGTATCGAAGAGCCAGGATGAACTGCTGGTGATGGTGACCCCGCACATTGTGCGCTTAGATACACAGCAGAAACAACCTACCATGCCGCAGTTCCCGGACACCTTCCTGAAGTCCTTGCCCCCTTCGAAGGAAACTCCTCCGAAGCCCAAATAAGGGGCAAGTAATTCCCCTGGCGCGAAAGAGTCAGGGAGGCACGAAAGGATCCATAGGATGTTGACAGTGGGTGTGGTTAGTCTGGATTCGAAGGACAGCGCGGCCTTGCTGGCCATGTTGCAGCAGACGGGGTTGGTGCAGCCTATTGCTCAGTGGGACCTGATGGCGGGCGAGGGCCCAAGCTCCCGCGCCGCCGTGCCCGATGTGGTTTTAGTGGAAATCGGACGCGATGCGAGTACCCCTTTGGAATTTGCAGCCCGTTTGAACCGGCTTAACCCTGCCGCCTGTATCATTGCCTGCTCGGCCTATCAGGAACCCAGCCCGGATCTGCTGATGCAGGCGATGCGTAGCGGGGTGCGGGAATTCCTGTCCAAGCCGATTGACCCTATGATCGTGCGGGAGATGCTGGAGCGGCTGATCAAGCACCGGGGCATGCCACGCGCCGAGATGGAGAAGCTCTTGGTTGTCGCCGGGGCTAAAGGCGGCGTAGGGACTACGACCGTCGCCGTGAATCTTTCGGTGCAGTTGGCGCGGGGGTTGGGGAAGCGTGTGGTGATGTTTGATCTGGCGCGCCCACTGGGCCACGCCGCGTTGTTGCTGGATTTGGAGACGCGATTTTCGTTCCGCGCGGCAGTGGAAAGCATTGACCGACTTGACAGCCATCTCTTCAGCGGATTGCTGGCCAATCACAAGAGCGGCGTGCAATTGCTTGCTGGGGCTTCCAACGCCGATGAATGGGACGGGATATCCCCAGCGTCCCTTGCCCGGGTCATCAATGTGGCCCAGAGCAGTTATGATTTCGTGGTGGCGGATATCGGCCCCAATTTTTCTACGGAGTGGGCGCCGGTCCTGCGTCTGGCTCGCCAAATCATCCTGGTGACGGAGACCAATGTGCCCAGCTTATGGAGTCTGGAGCGGCAAGTTACTTTGCTGCGCGCCCTGGGCATTGACTCGGCCCGCCTTCAGGTGGTGTTCAACCGCTGGCACCGGGCGGATGACGAGCCTCTGCAAGCTTTTGAGAAACGGGTGAAGCTGCCGATCTTCGAGCGTCTGCCGAACGACTTCAAGCAGGTGAGCCGGGCGGTGAACATGGGCACGGAACTTTCGGCGAGTCAAAACAATCCACTGGTGCAAAAGTTTCGCAGCATGGCCGAGCAAATTGCCGGGGTGCCCCGGGAAGTTCCAGAGAAGCGTGGATCCTTCCTCGGGCTATTTTCAAGCAAAGGATAAGAGGGATAGATGGCGGATATCCGAACGAGTCAAGCCGATCTGGGCAAAGTGAAGGCGGCGATTCACCGTCGGCTGATCCAGAAAATGGATTTTGATCGCGCGGCGCAATTGGATCGAGATGCCGTGCGCGCCGAAGTGGCCCAGATCGTCGAGACTTTGACCACTGCGGAAAGTACGCCGATGACCCTTCCGGAGAGGGAACGCCTCGCCGTGGAGATTCTCGACGAGGTGTTTGGGTTGGGCCCTCTCGAACCCCTGCTGAAGGATTCCACCATCTCGGATATCCTGGTGAACAGCTACAAAGATGTTTATATAGAGCGCCGGGGGCTGCTGGAACGGACCAACGTACAGTTTCGTGACGAAACCCATTTGCTCGCCATCATCGACCGCATCGTCTCTGCCGTGGGACGCCGCATCGATGAATCGTCGCCCATGGTGGACGCGCGCCTGGCCGACGGCTCGCGTGTAAACGCCATTATTCCTCCTTTGGCCATTGACGGCGCTTGCCTCTCGATTCGGCGGTTCGGGCGGGAGCCCTTGAATGTGGATGCGCTGCTGCGCAACCAGACCCTGACTTCCGGGATGCTGGCCTTGATGCGGGGCTGTGTATTTGCGCGCATGAACGTCCTCATATCCGGTGGCACGGGCGCCGGCAAGACCACTTTGCTGAATGTCCTGTCGTCTTTCATTTCCAATCGCGAACGCATTATCTCCATTGAGGATGCCGCGGAATTACAACTGCACCAGGATCACGTCGTGCGGCTCGAAACGCGCCCACCCAACGTGGAGGGGAAGGGCGCCGTTCACCAGAGACAACTTGTGATCAACAGCCTGCGGATGCGCCCGGACCGGATTATCGTGGGCGAGGTCCGCGGCGAAGAAGCGCTCGACATGCTCCAGGCCATGAATACGGGCCATGACGGCTCCTTGACGACGATCCACGCCAATTCGGCGCGCGACGCCCTGGGACGCTTGGAAACGATGGTCGCCATGTCGAATCTCCATTTGCCGGAAATCGCCACCCGGCGGCAAATTGCCTCCGCCATCGATGTGGTGGTGCAGATCAGCCGCTTGAGCGATGGCGCCCGGAAAGTCATGAGCATCTCTGAAATCACCGGAATTGAAGGGGACATCATTAGCATGCAGGAGATTTTCACGTTTCGAAAGATGGGCCTGGCGGAAAACGGCACGGTCCTGGGGGAATTTGTTGCAACGGGAATTCGCCCTCGGCTCACCGAGCGGCTGGCAGCATCGGGCGTCAACCTGCCCCCGTCCATGTTCGAGTCCACCCGGCTCCACTAAAAAGGGATAACCTCATGCAATTGTTACTTGCCACCCTCGTGTTTTTGGTCATCCTCCTGATTTTCGCGGGGATCTTTGTGTACGCGGGGGGACCCAAAGAAGGGGAAATCATTCGCGGCCGTCTCGAAGCCATGGAAAAGGGCACGGCGTTCGGCGCGAGGACACTGGGCCTGGGCCTGGTCCGCGACGAAATGTTGAGCACGATCCCGGTGCTGAACAAAGTCCTGGTGCGGTGGTCGTGGCCGGCGCGCTTGCGCCGGTTCATCGCCCAGGCCGGAATGCAGGTGAAGCCGGGAAAGGTCATGCTGCTTAGTGCCGTGATGGGGCTAGTGACCTTGCAATTGATTCAGATGATATACGGCAACTTCTGGCTGGCGGTCATGGCGGGTGTTGCCGCTGCTTCCCTTCCTCTGACCTTTCTCGCCATAAAACGGGCGCGGCGCTTGGCAGCTTTCGAGAGGCAATTTCCCGAGGTCATTGAACTCCTTTCGCGCTCGGTGCGCGCCGGACACTCTTTTGTTGTCGGATTGGAAATCGTTTCCACCGACTTGCCGGCCCCGGTTTCGACCGAGTTCCGGATCACGTTTGACGAACAGCGATTCGGTTTGCCTTTGCGGGACGCGCTCATGAACCTTTGCGATCGGGTCCCGTTGGTGGACGTTCGCCTTTTTGTAATCGCCCTGCTGGTTCAGAAAGAAACGGGAGGGAATCTCGCTTGGATTCTTGACAACCTCGCCCACGTGATGCGGGAGAGGTTCAGAATCGCCGGGGAAGTACGGGTCCGCACGGCCCAGGGCCGCCTTACCGCGGGCATCATGGTGGCAATGCCGGTGGTCATGTTGTTGATGATGCATACGCTCAACCCTAGTTATGCGAACTTGTTGTTCGAGGATCACTTGGGCCAATTCATGCTCACCCTGGCCACCGTCTTACAAATCGTGGGTGCGATAATCATTTGGAAGATTGTTAAGATCAAGGTCTGAAAACTCTCGAGGAGAAGCAGGCATTCTATGCCGGTATTAGTCAGCGTCGCAGTTTTTGTGGCGATCATCTTGATCGTACTGGCGCTGATCTATGCCTTTTCCGGTGGATCGGTGCTCGTTTCCGAACGCCTCGGACGTCTCTGGCGCCCTTCCGCACACGAGCGGGCGGGTCTTAAAGAAACGCGGCGGGAAGTGATGGACACTATCCTTTCCGGGATCGCCAAGATCCTTCCCTCCTCGTCCGACCAAGCTACGGAAACAAACCAGCGGCTCATCTATGCCGGTTTCCGGCGGCCGGAAGCGGCAGGGTTTTTTAGCGCCGTGCGGATTGCCTTGATCGTGATCCTGGTGTGTCTCGTTTATTTCACGGGCGTTTACAAGAGTAATCCCTTGCTCTTCTTCGTCATGGCAGCCGTGGCGGGATTCGTATTGCCGGACATTTGGTTGACCCAGCAAGTGAAAGCCCGCCACCAACTCCTGCGCTTGGCTATGCCAGATGCCCTCGATCTAGTTGTTATCAGCATGGAGGCGGGTCTGGGCATCGATCAAGCGCTCTTATACGTCAGCCAGGAACTGAGGATCGCACACCCGGAATTGTGCGCAGAATTCGACCTCGTCAATGCCGAAATGCATATGGGCAAGACCCGGCTGGAAGCTCTCCGCTCTCTCGCCGAGCGGACCGGGGTGGACGATATTCAGGCGCTGGTTGCTACCCTGGTTCAAACCGACCGTTTCGGCACCAGCGTCGCGCACTCGCTGCGCATCCACTCCGACGATTTGCGCACCAAACGCCGGCAGCGCGCGGAGGAATTGGCCGCAAAGACCGCCATTAAGATGATCTTCCCCCTGGTCCTCTTTATTTTTCCCGCTCTTTTTGTTGTCATCTTAGGTCCTGCGCTGATCACCATGATACGTATGCTGGGGCAAATGCGTTGATGACGCGGTCAGAGAGCGCGCGAGGCGGCAAGTTGTCCCCGATCAGGGAGAAGGGCGGCGACCTTTAGAGGAGGCTCAACATGAGTACAACGGGAGTTCAAATTGTTGCGGGTATCGGGGCAGTCGTCGTGCTTGCCATTATCATATGGCGCCGCACGAGTAAGGCACCCAGGAAGTAGCACGAATTGCCGGGTGCGCAAACTCTCGACCCGGGAGGCATGATCTGTGCACGCGCCGGCCCCTGACGGGGGCAATTACGTTTGTGTTTACAACAAGACGCGCGAGAGGTTTGTAGCCACGCACGCCACGGTGGCCGACGGCTTCTTCAGCCGGCTTGTGGGCCTGTTGGGCACTAGCCGGCGCTGGGCCCGCCCGGGGAAGGGCCTTTGGATTGTGCCGTCGCACGGAGTCCACACCATCGGAATGATGTATGCCCTGGATCTGATCTTCCTTGACCGCGATCACGTGGTGGTTGATGTGGAGGAGCATGTCCGCCCTTTTCGTATCTCCAAAGTGAGTTTTAAGGCGGACAGCGTTCTGGAACTTCCTGTCCACACGGTGTTTCGTACAGAAACTCGGGTCGGCGACCAACTGGAAATTTCGCCGGTGCGTGCCCACGAACCGGCGGTTTCGATCTGAGCGTGCGCTTCTGCGCTCGCGCATCCAACAACAAGCTTGCCGGCAGAACAAACCAAAGAGACTATCTCTCAGGTGCCTGGTCCACGGGACAACCCAATCATTCTGGCCGTCAGCAGGGCGAGTATCGGGCGCATCTTCTCGGGTTAGGGTGCAGCAGGCGACGGAACTCAACCGGACTGCACGTCAGCACTCGGGCTGAGGAAGTAGCTATCGCACGCTTCTCGGATCGCCTCCAAAGTGAGCTGGGGTTGTGTCTGTTCGTATTTTGCCTTCCAACAGATGTGGTGGATGATGTCCCGCGGATAGCAACCCCGGAGGGGCTGGCGCAGCTCTTTCAGGACTTTTATGAGCCCGTCCACAATGGAGGCGTCATAGACCAGGCCGGACTGCGTGCAAACCCGCCGCGAGATCTCGTGGAACTCTTCCTCCGTTGCGAACTTCACCTCGATCTTGGTCTGGATTCTTCGCATGAAGGCTTCATCGGCCAAGCTGGCAGGATTCAAGTTCGTAGAAAAGGCAACAATGACATCAAAAGGGACTTCGAATTTGTTCCCACCCGCCAGGGTCATGAAGTCGATCCTGCGTTCCAGGGGCACGATCCAGCGATTGAGCAACTCGGCGGGGCTTATCCGTTGCCGGCCGAAATCATCGATAATAAGGATGCCGTTGTTCGCCTTCATCTGGAGCGGGGCCGTATAGAAGCCCAGGCCAGATTGAAGCTGAAGGTCCAGCAGTTGCATGGTCAGTTCGCCGCCGACCATCACGCGCGGGCGACGGCAAAGGACCCAGCGCCGGTCGCAATCGGCGGGCATAACCTCTTCCCGCGAACTATGGACCATCGAGTTGAAGACACCAATGATCTGGCCTTGGACCTCCACGGCGTGAGGAATCCACACCGAGTCCTTATAGATGCGCGGTAGAGTCTCCGCGATCAGCGTCTTTCCCGTTCCGGGGGGACCGTACAGGATGATCGATTGCCCGGAGACAAGCGCAGCGCCCAATTTATCTAAGATGCGGCCGCCAATGACGAGATTCTCGTAGGCCTTTTGAAGATCGGGCCGGTTGATTCCGACATTCAACACACTTTGGGCGCGGATCACTTCGACGTAAGCCGAAAGGGACACGGGGGCGGGACCTGCATACATGTTCCGCGACATGATGTTATGCGCCTCGGCTTGCCCTTTTGACGTCGGGACAACCCTGTGGACACCGCCGGCCATGCCGACGACTTCAACGAGCTGTCCCTTGCGGAGGCGTTCGAAGATCTCATGAACGACATCAGGTTCGAGCTGCATCCGCCTGCCCAACTCCGCGAGCGAAAGTTCGCCAGCGAGATAGAGTATCTTCAGGGCCAGGTCTTCGAGCAGGTTTTTCGGGACGCCCGTCTCCTCGACGGTTTCCGGCGGGTGTCCGACAAAACGCATTGTTTCTGAGATCGGTTCGGGATAGGTCGTTGTTCCCATCGTTGTCCTCCGTGGCCCAAAGATTCCAAATTGCCGATCGGTGATTCTAGGTCGACGTTTGGTGCGAGCCCATGGGCGCGCAGGCAGGCCAAACGGCGACCTTGCCTTACACCTCCCAAAACCTCTTTACTGACCCAGAATTCCCATTATCGACTTTCTACCTGAATGGTACCATACACGCGAGCGCCTCCGAATGGAATGTGCGGTGGGACAAAAACTAAACTGCGTTGGATTTGGATATTGAAAACCTCCTGCCCCACTGTGGTTAAACCGAATTTGCCCGAGATTTCCAGCCAAAACCCACGCGATCCATCAAGTCATTTATTTTCATCGTGTTATCCGCCTGTGTATTTTTTTCACCGTTTATTTTCAATAACTTATGCGGAACATACCTCAACCTTACCTATCGGTACGCTCCCCTGGCGGAGCGACAATTTGTCACTGCTCGGGATTCGGGCCTCGGGGCCCAGGATCAGGAGCACAGGTTTCGAGGCTCGGCGTTCGGGACTCGTGGATCATGGACTAGTATAGGAGCCTCTTAACTTGGGGCTAAGTGGAGGTATCAGGTGCCAGGCGTCTGTGTCAGATGGTTAAGCAAATCTGCCTACTGCCAACTCCCAACCGATGTTCGGGCACAGGATTCGAGGCTCGGGGTTTGGGACTTGGGATCAGGGACACGGGATTCGGGGCTCTGGGCTCGGGATCAGGAGCACAGGTTTCGAGGCGCGGGGTTCGGGACTCGGGGTCAGGGACTAGGAGTAGAGCCTCTGGACTGGGGGCTAAGTAGAAGGTGTCAGGTGCCAGGCGTCGGTATCAGATGGTTAAGAAAAACTGCCGACTGCCTACTGCCTCCTGTCTACCGTCTACCGTCCGTAAGAACTCTGCTGAAGCGGCGCGTGGGAAGGGCCGCGCTCAGGAAGCGGTACCCGTCGCATCGTGAATTGGTGCGCGAAGTTCTCGGGAACTTGTCCCGCCCGAAGACCCTTCGTATGCCGGATTCGCGGCACCAACTGGCGGTTATGAGAGCGGTGGAGAGACGGTAAACGAGCACTGCTATGCAAATCACCTTGGAATTGCCTGACGACGTTGCCCAGAGTCTAGAAACACAGGTAAAGCAAGCCCCAATATGATGGAATCATGAGGTGACAGATCGCGGACGTCCACCAACTTAGCCGCCTCACCACGTCAAGTGAGCAATCCCCACGAAAAGTGCTTGACAAGTCTCGGGTGCTGGCGTACTAGTATCGAATCGTTTCGATATTTAGTGGTGTAATGCGTGAAATGTTCCCTTGAGGAGGTTTTCCCATTGCCAGGACCGGGTGCATATCTTGTGGGTGCGGAGGAAAGGAAACACGTTGCCGAGGTGATGGAGGCGGGATACCTCTCGCGCTATGGAAGCGAGGATGACCCCCGCTTCTGCCGCAAAGTCGTCACGCTGGAAAAACAGTTCGCGGCAAGATCGGGGACCCGTTACGCACTGGCGGTCAATGGCGGCACCGGCGCGATCATGGCATCGCTTGTTGCCCTAGGCGTCGGTTCCGGGGTTGAAGTGCTCGTTCCGGGATACACATTCGTGGCCTCGATTTCCGCCGTGCTAGCTGTGGGAGGGATCCCCATCCTTACGGAAATAGATGAGTCCCTGACCATGGATCCGAAGGACCTGGAGGGGAAGATCACCGACAAAACTCGGGTGATCATGCCGGTCCACATGCTGGGAAACCCCTCCGCAATGGACCAGATCATGGCCATTGCCCGAAAGCATAAACTGCTGGTCTTGGAAGACTGCTGCCAAGCTCTCGGGGCCCGGTATCACGGGAAACCGATCGGAGCGATCGGTGACATCGGCGCCTTCTCTCTGAACATCAACAAGACCATCACCTGTGGGGACGGGGGCATGGTGATCACGAATGACGAAAAGCTCCACGAACGGGCCTTCGGTTACCACGACCAGGGGCACAAGCCGCTAAGGATGGGGCTGGAGATGGGGAAACGATCGATCCTCGGCATCAACCTGCGCATGAACGAGCTGACGGGCGCCTTCGCGCTAGGCCAACTGGAGAAGCTGGATCGGATCCTGGTGATGTTGAAGGACAAGAAGGCGAAGTTCAAGCAGGCTCTAGTTGAGGCGCAAATTCCGGGAATGACTTTCCGCACGATCAATGACCCCGGCGAATGCGCCACGCTGCTCGGTGTGATCTTCGAAGATGCGAAGGAAGCGCGGCGGGTCGCGAAGGAACTGGGTACGAAAACGGTCTCGGAGAGCGGATGGCACGTGTACAACAACATGGAGCAGATACTCGCGGTGGTCGACGAGGGGGGAAAGAAACGCTACCGGAGTCACATGCTCCCACGCACCGACGACATCTTGCGTCGGTCGATCGTGCTGAGCGTGGGGGTGGTGGATGCGGGTCTGGGAGCGGGCTTTGGGATCAACGTCCTCTCTAGCGACGATGAGATTGCGCAAGCGGCAGAAAAGTTCATCGGCGTCGCTCTGGGGCGCCGTAAGGCTATCGGGTACTAAAGGACACAGGGGCTAGCCCATGCTGGCTTCGGTATCGGGCAGAGATATGGCCGAAGTCTGAATTCCAGCAACAACCACTTCGAAGAAGAAAGGAAAGGGCACATGATAGAGCAGGGTCGATTCGCTTTGAACAGATCAGTGTATCCGCACCTGGACGTTGCGGGATTTTTTGAACTCGCTTATCGCCTCGGGATACGGAAGGTCGAACTACGTAACGACATCCCCGGAGGCATTCTTAACGGGCGTTCCCCTCAAGAGCTTATGGCGCTTGCCAAGAAAAACAACATCAAGATCATTGCGATTAATTCGTTGGAGAATTTTAACGTTGCTTCCAAGCTTCCCGATTTGCTCCGCGAGCTGGCCGAACTGCTGAAAGTGGCAACCTCAATCGAATGCAATGCGCTCCTCCTCTGCCCCAGTCATTCCGACTCCGACCGCCGGAGCCGGGAGCAAATCCTTGAGGAAACTGTGGGCGCGCTGCGGGCTTTCCGCCCTTACTTCGAGGAAACCCAGGCATTCGGATACGTTGAGCCGATAGGAGTGAAGAACTGCTCGTTGAGGTCGCTCGTGGACGCGATGAGCGTGGTCCGGGAATCCGGCGGGGAGTGCTATAAGATCGTCTATGACACCTTTCACCATGTTACGGGACCGGATACCGCTTCCACCATTGAGAAGGAATATGACGTGTCCTGTACCGCACTGGTTCACGCATCCGGAGTGACCCGGCGCATTTCGCCGGATCAAATGACCGACGGCCTCCGGGGCCTGCCTGGCCCCGAGGACGAGATTGGCAATATCCGCCAGATAGCGCTTCTCGAAAAGCTCGGATACCGGGGGAACATCTCTTTCGAGACTTTTTCCAAAGAGCTCCACGAACTGGATATCCGAGGGATCGAAGAGACAATTCGCCAGAGCGTTAAGTTCATACAGACCATGGTCGATCGCCCACCTAGCCTTTCCCGGGAATCCGCCCATGGGACAAGTTAGTGTGGGCGAACAGGGACGGGGATTTCGCAGCTGAATAAGGACGGAACCTCGCAGTCACTCTCGTTAAACCCGGAAGGTACGAAATCCGCGAATATTCCCTCCCCGACCCCCGAACTTGGCTGTGTCCTTGCGAAAATGGGCCTTTCGGGCCTCTTGGGGATGGACAAAGATGCCTATCAAAGGTACACGATCCAGTATGCCGGCGGTGGTTCGTGCTCGACTTAACGCACGGACGCGGCTCAGATATCGCCGTGGAGCGCGCCGGCGCCCCGCAACTGATGCCTAAGGCACTGAATATGCTCCGCCTGGGCGGTCTTAAGGTTGAGGCCGGGAATTTTGCCGGCATGGGAGATATATCAATCAACCCGCATCGTCATCTGTGCTCGAAGAGCGTGTGAATCCTGGGGATCGGCGGGGAAGAGCCTGCCTGCTATGGCCCGAGCATGCGCCAGATGGCACGGCACATGCGCTTCTATCCGTCGCGTGAGTTCATATCACACCGCTTCAAAGATGTGGAGGACGAACAGGCAGTCCACAAAGTCATCGCGCCGGACTCCATCAAGGTCGTCTTCGACCCCTGGGCGTGATGAGGACAACGGGCGCGCCGCGCGCACACGGCATGGGCGGCTCCTGTTCGGCGGCGCCGCGATGGCCCGTCCAGCAGCCCAGAATCTGGTCCGCATTGCCGACGCTGGTGAAACCACCGAGAGTCCCTCCCGTGCCCATACTATCTGATTAGACTATCAGTCGGAACTAAGTCAGACTGGCCCATGAAACAATGCAGTGCGGAGCCAAGACGCGTTGGAACTGGGTTGGAGACTGGGAGCCTTAATGGCAGAACCTACCACAATCGCTGAACCGAACGGCGAAACACCGCGCCTGAGCCGAGTCCTGGGTCTTTGGGACGTGGTCTTCTTTGGCATGGTCTTAATCTCTCCCATGGCTGCTGTGCCGCTGCTCGGAGTGGCGCAAAAGCTCTCGCACGGTTTTGCGACCACGTGCATCCTGCTATCTATGGGGGCGATGGCGATCACGGCGGTGAGCTATGGCCGCATGGCCGCGGTCTATCCCTCCTCGGGGTCGGCTTACACCTACATCAGCCGAGGGCTGAACCCACACCTGGGCTTTCTGGTCGGCTGGGCGATGCTTCTCGACTACTTGGACCAGCCTATCCTCAACAGCATCTATGGCGCTCTTACCATTCAGCGGTTGCTTCCCGGCGTACCGTACATTGTCTTGGCGGCCCTTTTCGTGGCGGTCATGACTTACCTCAATTTGCGCAGCATTCGCGCCACGGCGCGCGCGAATGAAATCCTGCTCGCCATCATGACCGCGGTGATCGGGGTGTTCATCATCCTGGCCATTCGATATCTTCTCAAGACCGAAGGGATTGGCGGCTTTTTCTCGACGCAGCCCTTTTACGACCGGCGTACGTTTCAATGGCAGGCGATCGCGACGGGAACGTCCCTCGCTGCTCTGACGTACATCGGCTTCGACGGAGTGACGCTCCTGGCGGAGGAGGTCAAGAACCCCAAGCGAAACATTCTCTTGGCGGGGGTGATGGTTTGCCTTTTCACGGGCGTTTTCAGCGGCTTTCAGATTTACCTTGCCCAACGCGTCTGGCCCGATTACCGCACCTATCCGCACGTGGAAACCGCCTTTATGGATGTCGCCCGCGTCGTTGGCCACACGGGGCTGTTTAACGCCTTGGCCGCGAATCTGGTGATCATGAGCCTGGCGTGCGGTCTCACCGGGCAACTGGGCGCCGCGCGGCTACTGTTCGGCATGGGGCGTGATAACGTTTTGCCGCGCAAGCTCTTCGGCTACTTGGGGCGCACCAAAGTCCCTACGGCCAACGTCCTGATCATCGGCGTACTGGCCTTCCTGTTTACCCAAATCTTCAGTTACGAGCTCGCCGCCGAGATGCTGAACTTCGGTGCGTTCCTGGCCTTCATGGGGGTGAACTTCTCCTGTTTTGCCCAGTTCTACCTGTACGCGCAGGCGGGATACAAGCGGCACGTGATGAAGGACGCAGTGATACCCCTAGTAGGATTCGTGTTCTGCCTATGGATCTGGTGCAACCTGTCTGGACCCTCATTGATCAGAGGAGCGATTTGGCTAGGGGCCGGGTTGGTCTACGCGGCCATCAAGACCCGCGGGTTCCGCGGGCGCCCGCTCACCATGGACTTCCGCGAGTCATAGAGAAAGCCCGATCGCTGCGGCGCGAACTGCAGCGAGGCCGTCGCGGATTGCCGTGCAGGCCTCCGGCAGGGGAAAGACTTCAAATGCGAGGTAGCCCTGATAGCCGATCTCGGCAAGGGCACTGAGAACGCCGGCCCCGTCCAGCCGGCCGTGTCCAAGGGCCTGGCGATTGGTGTCCGCGAGATGCACGTGACCGAGAAATGGCCTTGCCGCCTTCAGGCTCGCCTCCAGATCCACCTCTTCGATGTTCATGTGAGATTTGGCCTTGCACCCTTTCCACAGTACGGGCGCGAACCTCCGTGTCGGGATCAGCGAAACTGAGCCCGTCGGCCCCCGCCAGCTTTTTCGATTCTGGTAGACCCTCCAATTCAGATTTTGGGACGTTACGTGTGGCGCGCCCCTTCGGAATCACTCTGATTCGGGTTTCCTCCCCGCATCATGTCGAGCGCATCCAAAGCCCGGCGGTTGGCTTCCAGCCGGACGCGAAGAACGATCTGTTCCGCCAAGCGCGCCGCCCGAATCTGCTGTTAGAAAACCTAGTGAGAAAAGCGGGCTCCATTACGGCCTGATTGCTGGTACAAGAGGCCTGCCTTGGGCTCCTGAGGGCTGTGATAGACCCAAAGCTGCAGCCAGCGTGGCCGCAAGGTCGATTGGCTGACATGGGGTGAAGTAGACACCCGGTATGAAGGCCTTACCCCAAAGGAGCAGAGGAACTTGGGAATCATAGTTCCAAGGGGTACTATGATCAGCCTCGCGGGACCCGGAAACAGGCACAGCATAGGGCTCCAATACGATGAAAATATCCCCTCCGCGCTTCGCATTGAAGCTGTTGGATACTGCGCGAGCAACCGACGTTTTCGGTAATTTTCCGGTCAGAAGTTGCGTACGGGTGAAGGCTTCCCAGACTCCGGGTACCGAGGCGGCGGCTTCAGCTGCCACCTCTTCGGCCTGTGCGAGTTGCAGGCCGTGCCTCTCCAAAGCTTCGTGGTTGAGATAGACATAAAAGTCATCCGACCCTTCAACCCAACTTCCAGGTCCGAAGGCCGAAGCCAGAGCCTTGTCCACGGCAGTACGGATAGAAGCCTTATGGGCGTAGCCGAGCCCCAATTTATGGTTCTGAATGAATTCCGGGTTGGGCGCAACACCGTGGTCCGCCGTGAGGGCGATCCATACGTTGTCGAGCCCCACGAGCTTGTCCAAGTCCCCGAGGAATGCGGCAAGGTCACGGTCAGTTCGCAGCACGTTGTCGGCGATTTCTGGACTGTAAGGCCCAAAGGCGTGGCCAATATAGTCATTCACGCTTAGAGATACGGCCAGCAGGTCAGTATCACTTCCCTGCCCTAAGTGCTCGTTCCGGATGGCTTCCTCTGCAAAAGACATCTCCATTTCTGTCATAAACGGTGTTGTATCAAGCCACCCCAGGAATTTTGGGTCAGGACACGGTTCGCCAGGTGCCTCCCGGTATTCACTAAGCACATGGCCACCGGCGCCAGGTGTTTCCACCAAAGCGGTCCATTTCCGGCCACAATAGGCCTTCGCCGGCGACTTCTCGTTGAACTGCGCGACCCAGGAGGGCAAGTCCGCCATGTAATAGGTGCTGCTGACAAAACGGCCCATTCCCGGCTCATACCAATATGCAGCCGAGGGCGAGTGGCCGCCCATCAGGACTGCTGCACGGTCCTTAAGGGAGACGGACAGAACCTTCGAGTGAAAGTCTGTGGCGGCTCGCAATTCATCTCCCAGGGTGCTGCCGAACATGTAGTGCGGGGAATAACCCGGTGTCCCGCTAGCCCCACCCGCTCCGGCAACCAGTCTTGTTGACGGGTCCTCGACGCAATAGACCGACCGGCGGGTGGATGGATCGTACCAATTATTCGAGATGATTCCGTGCGCGTTCGGGTATGCCCCGGTCAACAGGGTGGCGTGGCCTGGTCCCGTAAACGTTGTGGCGTAGTCGTAACGGCAATCTACGAAGTTAGCTCCCCCATTCAGCAAGAGGTTGAATCCACCCTGAACGAATTGCTTCTGGAAACGAACAAGGTAGTCATACCGGAATTGGTCGATGACGAGAATGAGGACCAGTTTTGGGCGGCGGGGAAAAGATATTGTCTCTCCCAAAAACGTGACGGAGGACAGGAAGAGCAACACTAGAATCGCCGTCACTACACTCTTTGGAGTCTTTTTGAGCACAGAAGACCTCTTCAACTGGGATTTCCGCTCTCCTCTTTCCGCTGACTGGTAACACATGCCCGACCGCCTCTGAATGCAAGTTCCAGTCGAGGTTTCGCTGATAGGTGCTTGCACGGGGCACAGAAGGGGTCAGTTTCAGCTTTTCGGAAAGTCCCAAAGCCCGACTGTTGGTTTTCCGACCGATTCGTCCGACACTTTTCCCTCCCCTACCTCCCTCAATCGTCGCCACAGGCCCTGCCCCGAGCCTCGCTCGCACGCTGCTGCCCTCCTAACGGACTTTCCTCGTCATTCCTCGCGGCCAGAAAACACGATTCGCCTGGCCTTCACACTTATCCGACAGTGTGGTGAGATAACCGGGTTAGCGCTGCATGGAGTGCGGTGGCTAGGATCCGATGTCTTGATAATTCGTCAGCAATCGGGAAGCCCGTACGATAATACCTCGTCGCGAACTCCATTCTTGGTTCCGCGTGCTTGTGGGACGCAGGACGCGGTCCAGCAGGTCAGAACAGATGGGTATTTGCGGCTCTGCGTTCCTGTTCACTCACACTAGGTTGTCCCAGGGGAGGATGCCCGGGAAACGCTTGCTGGGCGATCGGCCATGTTCTGTATGAACTTAACGCTCTGACGAATTGTCTCTTCGATGCCTCGGATATCCAGCTCGTGGACCTCTTTGGAAAAAGGCTCGAAAGAGATATTTCCGCGGTATCCAAGCTTATCGAGAAGGGCTATCTGTTTGATATTGCCGATCCTGTCCTCGGGGCCGAGCATAACCCGAACGTCGTCGGTGTATTGATCCGGCGAAACCTGGCTGGTTACGCCGGAAACGTGAACCAGTCCGGTATAGGACACGTCATATCCCTTCTCAATGGTTGCAGCGGTATCCGGTCCAATAAAGTGGTGAAAGGTGTCATAAACGATCTTATAGTTCTTCCCGCGTGATTCTCGGATCGCGTTCATAGCGTCCGCGAGTGACCTCAGCGAGCAATTCATAAATCCTAACGGCTCAAGGTATCCGAACAGTCCGCTTTCCTCGAAGTAAGGGCGGAAAGTCTTCAGGGCTCCAACGGTTTCCTCAAGGATCTGCTCGCGACTCCTGCGGTCGGATTTTGAATTACTGGGGCATAGGATGACTGCCTCGCATTCTACTGAAACTGCCACTTTCAGCAGCTCCGTCAGCTCGCCGAGCAATTCGGGAAGCTGCGAAGCATTATTAAAATTTTGCAACGCATTGATCGTAATGATCTTGACGCTGTTTTTCTTTGCAAGAGTCCTAACCTGTTCAGGAGACTGCCCATCAAGAATGCCTCCGGGGATGTCATTACGTAGTTCGACTTTCCGTATCCCGAGGCGAGAAGCGAGTTCGAAAAATCCCGCGATGTCCAGGCGCGGATACACTATTCTGTTCAAAGAGAATCGACCCTGCTCTATCATGTCCAATCTCCTCTCTTATTCACGGAAGGTTTTCCCCTAACAATCCCCTCCGTGTAAATCAGGAATGCTTTCCAAGCGTCTTACCGGTGATGTTCAAATTGGAGAGCTATGCCGATTCGAAAGGTCCGCGATGCATTGTTGTTGCCGCCTGCGCGACGGCCTGTCTAACCGGCAAAGCTGTCGTTTAGGCCCAGGGTTCAATCACCACTTTGATGGAGTCGGGAGCCGCTGATTTGAGAACCGCCTCCTCTGCCTGTTCGAGCTGGAGCCCTGTCCGCATTATCCGTTTTCCTCCTCAGTACGCTTCCGGATGGAGAATGATCTTGATCGCTTTACCCTGGCGGAGGAGCCCGATCCCCTCGTGTACCCGGGACAGCGGGAGTTGGTGAGACACGATCTTCTCCAGGGGAAGCATACCACTCCTCATGATGCGCGGCAGCTTGTGGAAGCTGAACTTGCCGATGAAACTGCCGTAGATGGTAATCTCCTTGCGAAGGAGTTCAGCCACCGGTATCGCCGGCCTGACCAGCTCATCGTGACCGAACTGGAGTATCCTGCCGGAGCTGTGGGCCAATTCGATGGCCTGGGGAAGCAGTGGACCCACGGCTTCCACAACAATGTCCGCCCCGCCCGGCATCTCCTCCTGCACGATTGCGGTGAGGTTTTCCTGCCGGGGATCCACCACCCGCGTGGCGCCGCACTCCGAGGCCACCTTCCTGCGGTATTCCGAGATCTCCGAAACCAGAATCTTCGAGGCTCCGCTGGCCTTGATCAGACAAGTGAACAGCAGGCCGATCGGTCCGCCGCCTAGAACCACCGCTGTCTCCCCAGGCTGCATCTTCACCTTGTCGGTTGCGCTTACGACGCACGCCAGGGGCTCGGCAAGCGCTGCGATGTGGGGTGGGACCCCCCGATCGACCTTGTACAGGGCGTGCGATGGCGCCACCGCGTAACTCGTCATGGCGCCGTCGGAAAAGATCCCGATCGTAGCGCAATGGCCGGGCGCTGAGGCGGAGTTGTACAAAGGAATGCAGCGGTCCGGGTGGCCGCTGCAGCATTCTTCACACCGCCCGCAGCCGGGATGGGGGTCCACGAGGACCCGGTCGCCAGGCCGCACTTCGGTTACCGCGCTCCCTACCTCCGCCACCTCCCCCGTGAACTCATGACCCAGCGTCGCACCCAGGGCGGCCGGATGGGCGGGAGGCACCTGCAGGATGTGCAAGTCTGTACCGCAGATCCCAACGCCCATCACCTTGAGCAAAACGTCGGTGTCCTTCGTCAATTTCGGCTTGGCCCGCTCCTTCAAAACAAGCTTCCCATTTCCTTCGAATACTGCTGCCAGCATGTGGTACCCCTCTTTTCAGATTGAGAATCTCTGCACTGTTTTCCTAAAACGGCCCCTGGCGCGACGCCACGTCAGCTTCTGGGCGCATCGGGCCCTATGGGATCTCTCTGCTACAAGCGGCGGAGGTCAACGGCATCGAACGCAAGCTGTGCCCACGAGGTTCGGCACCGCCAAACTACAGATACTTCAAGGCAACCCGCCGAAATTCTGCGGCGCGAGCGTCCACTGCGTCGAACCCATCGCGCACGGTCACGCCAAAGCCCGAGCCGAGCCCCACGTCCGAGACCCCGATGCTGATATTGATCGCTCGCGCCAGCAGCGCGTCCGTCTGCGGCAACATCCCCTTCCAGTATTTCGGCTCCGGTCCTTTGTAGAGCGGACAACTGAACGGGCAGCCCTCCGCTGTCACGGTCCGCTTCTCCAGAATCTGCTCCATGTTGGAATACACGTGCCAGCCGGAATCCGCTACCACCTTGCTCCTCAACTCATTGGCCACGTTTCGGGCAATCTCCGCGGTTGGTAGGAAGACCGTCAGCAAGGTAGCACATTCGCCTTGGGGGTCGGGAATTTCCCGAAATTCCAACCTCGGTATGTCCGCCAGGGCCGCCTTGAAGCGCTGCTTATTGGCGCGCAAATGGGCTAATATCATCTCTAACTTCCGGAACTGGGCCAGCAGCATCGCCGCCTGGATCTCTGACATCCGGAAGTCCACGCCTACGAACGGTCGGCGGCCGATTTCCTGCCCCTTGCGCAGGGGCATGTGGCCTCCGTCGTGAATGCCAAAACAGCGCCGGTAAAGCGCCTCGTCCCGAGTCACGACCATGCCCCCCTCGCCAGCCGTGATCATCTTGTTGGAGTTGAGGCTGTACGTGCCCACGTCCCCGAACGAACCCAACCTTCGCCCCTTGTAGCTGGCCCCAAACGCCTGCGCGGTGTCCTCGATCAGGTACAGCTTGTGCTCGTCCGCGAGGGCTTTCAGTTCGTCCATGCGCGCCGGATTGCCCAGCATGTGAACCACCATGATCGCTTTCGTGCGCGGAGTGATCTTGCGACGGACATCCAAGGGATCTAGATTCAGGGTGCGGTCCACTTCGCCCAGAATCGGCACCGCACGCGCCCAGATAATCGCCGCCATGCTGGCAACAAACGTGTACCCGGGAACGATGACTTCATCGCCCGGGCCAACACCCAACCCGCCCAGCGCCACCATCAGGGCTGAGGTTCCAGAGTTCACCGCTACTGCGTAGGGAACTCCCGCCATTTCGGCTACCGCCTTCTCCAAGTTGTACACCTTCGCCTTGAAGGCAGGGTTGTCATCACTCCCATACCTAAACAGATACCCCGCATCCAACACCTCCAGAATCTCTTTCTTTTCTTCCTCTCCAATCAACTCCATTCCCGGACCAGACATTCTTGCCTCCTATCTCGCTTTGTCAGGGCTGGCTTTGCCAGCCTACCAAACGACCCCTCTTCTTCCTAATTCATAGATAGCACGTAAATTACCGAGCCGCCTTGTTTCTCGGCGGGAACTATTTGATTCGCCAGCCGTCGAGCGCACTGGTTGCGCCGCACGATATGAACATGCGGCTAAAACCGGCGTCAGTCTGCGCTGCGGTGGCTGAAGCCATCACTCTTCCCCACTGCTATCTCTCGAAGGTGCACCTCGGGAACTCTCGTTGATGGCAAAGTTATCGAATCGTTTCGACACGTTCTGGTACGCCAGTTGCTGTTTCCTGTCAAGTCTTTTTTTGCCAGTCTTTTTTTCCAGCTTGCCTTAGCATACGAAATGTCCGGCTGAATTACCATTTGATCTTCCCCCCTTGGAGGCGGGAGCGATGGCGAACGTCACGTTGTTGGGTAGCCCTCGGCCAAGCGCGCCAGGAAACGACAGTCGATCAGGTGATGGAATAGGTAGGTCTCGACGGCCTCGCAAATCTTCTCCAGATCGTTCACCTCGCCATGGCGCAAGACCTCGACCATGAGCCGGCATTCGTGCTCAAAGGCGATAAGACTCACGGTCTCCTGCTCATTGAAAGCGAGAAAAATGAAGCTAAGAGTGGATTCCAGTTGACGCACGCTACGCACTTCGACCACCATGATCGTGCGACCATGGCTTTGATCTGATCGCGACCGGAATCACTGACGGGGATCGAATCGGGATCAGTGACCTCTTTCATCGGAATCGCCAAGATGGTCACAATTCGGGAAATCGCCAACAAGCTGGGCGTCTCCATCTCAACAGTTTCTGCTGTCGTTAACAACCGCGGTTACGTGAGCACGGCGATGCGCGCCCGGATAGAAGAGGCCTTACGCAAGGCAAACTACAGCCCTCATCAGATTGCTCGTAGTCTCCGGCTTGGGGAGACGCGTACCATCGGGGTGATTGTCCCTGACCTCATCAACTCTTTCTACTCACGCTTGATGCGCGGCGCGGAGGATTACCTTGCCGCAGCCGGGTACCGCCTACTTGTGACCGATTCGCGAGAAGACTGGAAGCGACAGCACGACTATTTGCTTTCATTTTCTGGGAAGATCGCGGACGGGATCATTCTAGTCCCATGCATGGCCACCAACGAACAGATCGCAAAGATTCCCAACATTGTGCGCGATACGCCCCTAGTGTACGCTGACCGTAGCCCTCTGCGATCGAATGTGGATTCAGTGTCAGTCGACAATGTGCGGGCTTCTTTTGAGGCCACGTGTCATCTGCTCAAGCTCGGCCATAGGCGAATCGCAATCCTAACCGAACCGCTGAACCTGCTCAACGCCGCCGATCGATTAGCGGGTTACCGGCACGCGCTTCGTTCTTATGGAATTACGGCAGACCGCGAGTTGGTCCGCAGGGGCAACAATAAGGAAGATTCGGGCTATTGGCAGGGCCTCGAACTGTTGAGGCTTGCCGATCGGCCTACGGCGGTCCTGGTATGCAACAACTTGATGACGTTGGGGTTCCTGGCTGCCCTCAGGGAATTGGGAGTCGCCTGCCCGCGCGAAGTTTCCCTGGTTGGCTTCGATGATTTCGAGTGGAGCTCATATCTTCGCCCGCCACTCACCATGGTACGCCAGCCTGCGTCAGAATTGGGTGCAGAAGCTGCTAAAGCAGTCTTGAAGCGAGTGCGGCACCCCGGCCAGGGTGAAACGAAGAAAGTTCAGCTGCTAACCCAATTGATCGTGCGGGAATCAACCGCCGCGCCAAACGATGCGCCTCGGGTCGTGGTTCACAGAAATCCCGCACGCCGCGGTTCACGCCTGCAAGCTCTCCGCCCTCGCGCAGATGAATTTCGAGCGCGGTAGGCACGCCATCGGTTCCCTCGGCCTGAATCCAAAGCCTAAACCCGCTGTGCGTCTCGGCGATTGCGCAACGTTGGAGAAGGTGGCAGACCTCGCTCGTCGGGCGCAGTGATGGCAACGATCCCCAGTTCTCCCGCCGCAAGGGAATGAGCAGGGGCGCTATAACGCGAGAGCTGTGAGGAATCAGGACAACGAAGTTTATGGCTTAATCACTTATCTGGGTAGCCCTCGCCATTCCAACAGGATCCTGATTATCGAGGGAACTAACAGCGTGGCAACCGAAGCTGCCGGCGACTTTATCGCTGATCTTTAATACGCGCAACACCTCGCACAATATCTCGGTCTTCCCAGCGCCAGTACTTCCTTTCCCAACTTCCAGCTCTTGTTGAGAGTGACCGTACTTAACAATAGCCCAAGGGAATTCACCGTGATCGCCCACCGGACCAGTTCGAATTCGCCACAAGCGCGATGATCACTGCCGACGTCGCTGAAAATTATCTGATGACAAGAAATGGTCTTGACTTGAAATCCACCCCCGTGATAGAGGGCGGTAGCGGTGAGGTGTTTGAGCATGTTCAAAAAGGTCCCTATTGCGGCGGCCCTGCTTTTTGCGGGGATTTTTCTTACGGACTCAGTTTCCATTGTGGCCGGCGCCAGCAGGATTTTCAACGTGAAAAAATTCGGCGCTACCGGCGACGGCAACACTTTTGACACGCGGGCGATTCAGTCGGCTATTGACGCCGCGAATCAAGCCGGCGGTGGCGCGGTGGATTTCCCCTCGGGAGTTTTCTTGAGCGCCAGTTTGGTGTTGAAGAGCCACGTTGAGCTGCACCTCGAGGCCGGCGCGACGTTGCTGGCTAGCGGGTGGCTCACCGACTACCCAACGGACCGTGGTTTGCAAGCCTTCCTGATGGCGGACGGACAGGAAGACATCGCGATTTCAGGCTCGGGCACGATTGATGGTCAAGGGCGCAAGTTGGTGCAGGATATCATCCGGAGGATTTTGGCGGGGGAAATCAACGATCCCCTGATTCCAGGGCAACTGAACTGGCCCAATCACCGTGTGAAAATGATTGTGTTCCGCAAATGCCGCAACGTGCGAGTGTCGGAAGTGACCATGAAGGATGCGTCCTCCTGGGTGCAGGATTACATCCAATGCGATGGCCTGGTGATCCAAGGCATCCACGTGAACAGCAAGGCGTACCGGAACAATGACGGCATCGACATCACCGATTGCACCAAAGTGCGCGTGACTGACTGTGATGTGAATTCAGACGACGACGGCATTTGTCTCAAGTCGGAAGACCGGACGGCGAGGTGTGACGATGTGGAGGTTTCCCACTGCCGGATCCGTTCCAGCGCCAGCGCCTTCAAACTTGGCACGCCGTGCTTCGGCGGCTTCCATAACATTTATGCGCATGACCTTGTGGTGTATGACACTTTTCGTTCTGCCGTGGCCCTGGAGTGTGTGGACGGGGGGGAGTTGAAAAACCTACGAGTCGAGAACATCAACGCCACGAATACCGGCAATGCCATTTTTCTCAAGCTCGGCCATCGCAACACCGATGCGCCGGTTGCCACCTTGAGCGATGTGACGATTCGCAACGTGAAGGTGGAAGTGCCCGCGGGCGCTCCTGACGCCGCCTATGAATTCTCCGGTCCGCCGGTCGAAGCGCCGCACAACGTGTTTCCATCCTCCATTACTGGACTGCCCGGACATCCGGTATCCCACGTGGTTCTGGAGAACATCGAAATTATTTACGCGGGTGGCGGGGCACCGGAACGCGCCCATGTAGCTTGGGACGCCTTGGCGCAAGTGCCGGAGCAGGCGGGAAACTATCCCGAATTTTCCATGTTTGGCGAGCTGCCGGCCTGGGGATTTTACGTGCGCCACGCTGAGGGGATTGAGTTCCACAACCTCCGCATCACGCTCAAGCAGCCGGACTACCGCCCGGCCATGGTATTTGACGACGTGCGTGGAGTGCGCTTAGACAGAGTGAACATCGGCCCAGTGAGCGGCGAACCGGTGATCGTTCTGAACGATGTGAAGGATGCTGTTTTTAAGGATGTGCAGTATCCCAAAGACACTAGCCAGCAAGAGCAAATCCACCGGCTGGGGAACAGCTCCTCCATCCAGCAGTCGCCGGTGGTTTCGCAAAAATGAAACAAGATCACCAAATAACTTATGTCCGCTCTAATAAATCACGGTGGGGAGTCACCGACTGCGGTTTGATGACCATAAGCTCTTCTTGTGCCCGATACTCCCGCGGCAAACGCACATCGTCAATCTGGATGGGGCGCGCACGCGTGGGGGTGAACCGGAGAATGGCAGAGACCAGATTCAACATTCAAGATTGTCCCCGCGGATTGTGTCCAGCGAATCGATCGCAACGTGAAGAACTTCCCCCGCCGATTGCCGCATAAGACGGGCTGATCCCGTTTCGGTCCTTTGCCCTTGCCTTTCCTCTTCGCTATTGATTCTGTGTGGTATACTTGCGCGGATTTACGGTAGTTTCGGTTGACGAAATCTGCGACGCCGTAATGCCGGCGGAAATTCGTATCTCCCTGTAGAGGGAATGATCCCGGCGGCGGGGCGGCGTGAGTTTCGACCCAAGCGCTAACTTAAGGAGTGCGACTATGTCTGACCGAGGGGTGTTTCTGGCGGCCTTCCTGACCCTGGTTTTGGTGGTTGCCAGTGCTTTCGCCGTTCCCGAACTTTTCGTTTATCAACTGCTGACATCAACCATTTTCGTGGTCATTGCGGTTATGGTCTTCTTTGGGGAAGATAAATTTCCTTACATGTTGGGCATGGTGGCGCCCACCCTCTGGTTTATCTTCGGCGTGTTGACGGGGGCGTTGATGTCAGACATGGCAGCGATGTTCCGGTTTCTCAAGGGCAAACCCGGGGGGCCTCTGGAAACCCCGCTGCACGGCTTCGCCATCCTCGCGGGCTTGGCGCTGCTTATTGTTTCTGCCCGCGCCTGGCGGAAACAAGTTACCGAGAAGTTTTTTGGCAAGACTTTTGTCACCGCCCTGATTGTCGGATTGGTCTGGATCGGGGTTCTGGTGGTTTGGCAACTCCGCCACTTCTAAGGCTTGACTCCTCCGGCGAGCGGCCGCATTAATCCTGGTCGCGGCGCTGCCGCGCCTGCGGCGGGTGCGGCGCCGGGCGATCCTTCGCCCCATTTGCGGACTGGGTCAGTTTGATGATGTAGCGGCGAGTTTACCCGTCAGCTGACGGACCAAATGGTCCGTCGGCTGACGGATAAAGCTGCGTCTACGTCAAACTGACCTGCTACCCGGATTTTCGCCAGTTGACCCACGCCCGGAGTTCTGAGATTCTTAAGAGGTGGGGGCATCCATCCACGTACCTGGAGCCAGGCTTCCGCGGTGGAGTTGACGCACCGCTGCGGGGGTTGTGTGTTCTGAATCCGGAAACTGATTGAAGGGGGCGAGTTCAGACCGCATGTCGGTTTCTGTCGAGAGGTTTCAGAAAGCGAAGATTATCTTCCGCAAAGATCACACTGAAGATTTGTGGTCCATCCGGGTTCGACCCGAGCATCCCCTGGCCTTTAAACCGGGCCAGCACGCGACGCTGGGAATCGAGGAGGATGGCAAGGTGGTGGAGCGGGCGTACTCGATCTGCTCGAGCCCGCATGAGGCGGAGGTAGAGTTCCTGTTCGAGCTGGTGATGAGAGGCCGAGTTACCCCTCCCCTTTACCATCGCCAGGTGGGCGATACGCTGTTGATGCGGCGTCACGCCAAAGGAACCTTTACCTTTGATGGCAAGAGCGGCCACAAACGGCATCTCTTGGTTTGCACGGTGACGGGAGTTGCTCCTTATATCAGCATGGCCCGAGCGCTGGCGCGTGAGGCTCGACAGGGACGTCATCTCAATCCCAAGGTCGTCGTGCTGCAAGCTGCCAGCCGCTCCTGGGAATTTGCCTATCGCGATGAGCTGGAAGCCTTGGCCCAGGAATTTTCTTGGTTTAGCTATATCCCCGTTATCAGCCGGCCCTGGGAAGACCCGGAGTGGCACGGGGAAGTCGGGCGAGTGGAAGACATCCTGCGCAAATACATCGATAAATTGAAGCTCGAGCCCCAAGACACCACTGTCTATCTCTGCGGCCACCCTCAGATGATCGAAAACGGCAAGGGGATTCTGCGGCGGCGCGGATTCGCCAAGGAATCTATCCGCGGGGAGCTTTACTGGGCACCGCAGAAAGAAGCCAGCTAGCTTCGCACCTGTGCCGTGCCGAATGATCTCTCTGGGTTTCCTTGTGGAATGGAGTTCTCAGTGTTCTCTGTGCTTTTCAAGCTTCAACACGGAGCATACGGAGGAACTCGGTGACCTCTGTGTTGAGCCCCTTCTGAGCACAGAGGTCACGGAGATAGCACGCAGGGGGAATAGAAATCTTGAATAATTGACTGGAGCAAGCCCTAATGAGGCAGCGCGGCGAGCCGTGGGGCAGGCTGGGGAGTTGCTTGAGGGGCCGGGATATCCAGACCGGCGAGGTGCGAAATCACCTGCACTGCCGTCTCCGCGAAGCGGGTATGACCGCTCGCCACGGTGATTGAAAAATTTTCATGACGCTGCGTCAGGAATTCGGCGCGCGCGAAAAGGATCATATTCCGGTGTCTGGCTAAGGTGATTTCACCGTAGTCCAAGGATTGCGCCTTGGAACTACGGAAGAGACGCGATTCAATCCACAGCAGACGCCGCGAGGTCAGCAAAACCCAGGTCCGCCGCGGTCCGCCCCGAGAGCGCTTCCAGCCCGGCAAGGCTCCGAGTAACTCCTCATTCCGCTCCAGCAGGTGGGTGAACGTTTCCAGCCGCTCGGGCGCGATCTCCAAGAGGCTTTCCTTAAGGTTTGTTGCATGCTTCCTGCGAAAAACCCAGCGGAAGATTCCTCCCAAGGCCGAGCCGGCAATGCTCAGGTCAAACGCCAGAGTCCTCAGAAGGCGCGGTCCGAAAAAAGCAAATAACACGACGAAGATGATGACGATCGCCAACATGACCCAAGGCGCGTAGACGGAAAGGAGCGTCGCGGTAAGAACGCCGGCATCCTCGCCGAGGCTGATGGCGAAGTTTGCAGCCCCGTAGCTTTTGGAGGTGCTCATCAGACGCAAGCCGGATTTGGTCGAATGCGCCGCGGCCGCAAGCGTTCCGCCCATGAGCATGGCCAGCACGGTCTCCGAGGTGTTGTTGGTGTTCAGGGTGGCGCCGGTGGCCAGGGCTCCGGCAATGGGGCGCAGCAACGTGTGAAGGAAGTCCCAAATATTGTCGAGCACCGGGAATTTCTGAGCGAGAATTTCACAGAGCGCCAGCGCGCCCAGAATAAAAATGGCCTGGTCCGAGGTCAGCCACGCGAATCGGGGAGAGAGATGAATCACTTGGCCAAATCGCGCAAAAAGGGCGAGAAGGAAGAGCGGCAGATAAGTGTTGACGCCGCTCGATAATGCCAAACCCCAGGGAAGTCCACTGATCATTTACACCTCGCGCCGGAGGAAACCCGCTTTCTTTTATTCTCACATTGCGTGCGAAAGGGGTCAAGCAATTGCCGATTGATGATTGTCGATTGACGATTGAGAAGGCCGGTTTGCGCGTGACCCTCATTTGTCTTCGACAATCCTCAATCGACAATCGACAATCGACAATCGGCAATCCGGTAGGCAACGAGCGTTTCCGGCCAGAAAGTGACCCTTACTTTGGCAATCTGGCTGGTGGGGAACAAGCGGCGTAACTGGCGGGCGGAAAGCAGCCCCAGCTCCTGAACGATGCCCTTGCGAATGTGCGTGCCGAGCAATCGGTTGTACTGCATCTGAACGGGTCGAGGCAGAAACTGGAAAAAAGGCAAGTGATGATGGGTCTCAAAGGGGTACCAATAATTCGGAGTGGTAACAAACCAGCTCTTGCCGACGCGCATGACCTCCTGAGCGAATTTTTCCTGTTGGCCCGACCCCAGGATGTGCTCGATCACGGCGTTGGAGAACACCAGGTCGAAACTCTGGTCGGGGAAGGGAAGCGCGCAGCCGTCAAACAGTACGTATTGGGGTTGCGGGTAATGCTGCCGCGCCGCCAGAATTTCATGGCTCTCGTAACCGCCCGCCACAATCCGCGCGGGAAACGGATAAACGTCTTCGAAAGAATATTGTAGAAATACCTCGCCGCTCGCGCCCACATCGAGCACTCGATCGTCCGGACGCGCGCAAAACACCTTCTTCAACAAATCGAACTTCTTGGTCCGCGACCTGTGGCTCAGGTTTTTGAGCACACGCCGGAATGCAGAATCCTTAGGTCCCGCCAGATTTTCCTCCGTCAACCGTCTCGTTTGTCGGCATACCTCGCGCAATTCAAAATTGCATCTCAGAGACATTATACGGAAAATGGCTGAGGAAATAGCTGCTTCCAGAGGGAAGTAAAAGATTGAAGGCCGGGGAAGGCGCGCCGAGGCACGGGCGCGAAAATACTGTGGTAAACTCGGCGGCGCGATCCGAGGCTTGTGGCAAGGCGCGGTCGCACCTTCCTGGCAGGCCGGTTTGCCGCCACGCTGAAATACCGCGAGATCAAAGCAGGGTCTCCGACCTATCCTGATGAGAAGGCACACCATTTCCGTCGCGGTGTTCTCGGTGACGATGTTTGTCAGCGCTGCGTTACTGTTCCTGGTGGAACCGATGTTTGCCAAGATGGCGCTGCCGCTCCTCGGAGGGAGCGCTTCGGTATGGACCACCTGCCTGGTTTTCTTTCAAGCAACACTGCTGGCAGGTTACGCGTATGCGCATGCCTCGGCGAAATTGCTGGGAAAACGTGCGCAAGTTGCCGTGCACGGGGCGGTGCTGCTGGCTGCCTTGGCATTGCTGCCGATTCATGTGCCGGGCGGATGGACGCCGCCGCTTCAACCCAATCCCGTAGGGTGGCTGCTGCGATTGTTGTTGGTGGCGGTGGGCTTGCCCTTTTTTGCGTTGTCCGCCACCACCCCCATTTTGCAAGAATGGTTCGCGCGCTCCGGGCATCCATCGTCCGGTGACCCTTACTTTCTTTACGCTGCGAGCAATTCCGGGAGCTTGCTAGGCTTATTGAGTTACCCGTTCGTGCTTGAGCCCTTGCTGCGACTGAGCGAGCAAAGCCGGCTCTGGGCCTTCTGCTACGGATGGTTCTTGTTGCTGGCGATCGCTTGCATTCTGCTGGTGTGGCGCTCGCCGCATAACACTTCAGTCCGGGCGAGCGTGCCGCCCTGGGACGCGCGGGATGAAGAACTGTCCGCTCGCAACACTGAAAGCCCTACGTGGCCTCGGCGGCTACGTTGGGTGGCGCTCGCCTTTGTTCCCTCCAGCCTGATGCTGGGGGTTACGACTGCGCTCACCACCGATGTTCCCGCCATTCCCCTGTTTTGGGTTCTCCCCCTAGCCCTCTACCTGCTCAGCTTCGTGCTGGTCTTCGCGCGCAAACCCCTCGTCTCGCATCTTTGGCTGAGCCGGCGGGCGCCTTTTCTAATTCTGGCTGCCGCGATTCCAATCGTATTGAAGGGCGTGCTGCCGTTTATGATTTTGCTTCTCATTGATCTGCTGGCTCTCTTTGTTGTGGCTCTGGTTTGCCACGGGGAAGTGGCGCGCAGTCGTCCCGACACCCAGCATCTGACCGAGTTTTATCTTTGGGTATCCGTAGGGGGAGTGCTCGGAGGCGCGTTCAACGCCCTGCTGGCGCCGGTGATCTTCAACGCCGTCGTGGAGTTGCCAATCGCGCTGGTGCTGGCCGCATGGCTGTGTCCCGCGATCGGCGGGATCGAGGATACGCCCCGCGCCCGCAGGCTTGACTACCTTCTGCCCGCGGTGCTGGGCCTCGGAGCCGCCATCGCGATTCTGGCACTGCAAGCAAAGGGCGTGCCCCCGGGCCGGATGTTTAACCTCCTCATCTTCGGCCCCGCCGCAATCTGGTGCCTGCGCTTTGGCACGCGGCCCCAGCGCTTTGCACTGGGGCTCGCCGCCTTAATTCTGGCCAGCCAGGTTTACGCCGGCCCCTTCGGCCACATTCTCCACTGCGAGCGCAGCTTCTTCGGCGTTTACCGCGTTTGCGATGATGCCGAAAGGAAATACCGCATACTATTTCATGGCGGCACAGCGCATGGGATGCAAAGCCTGGACCCGAACCGCGCGTGTGAACCACTGGCTTACTACACACGCCGCGGGCCGATTGGCGAGGTGTTGGAGGCCTTCGAGGGGAGCCCCGTGGAGAACAACGTGGCGGTCATTGGGCTGGGGGCGGGCGTCATGGCTTGTTACCATCAACCCCCTCAACGGTTCACATTTTATGAAATCGATCCGACCGTCTTACACATCGCCCAAAACCGGCGTTACTTCACTTACCTGTCGGATTGCGGATTTCCGGTGAGCGTGGTGCTGGGTGATGCGCGCCTCTCGTTGCGCGATGCTCCCGCGCACGGCTATGGCATGATGGTGCTGGACGCCTTCAGCGGTGATTCCATCCCCACACACCTTCTGACCCGCGAAGCGTTGGCGCTTTACCTGACCAAGCTTGCCCCGAACGGTGTTCTGGCCTTTCACATAAGCAATCGTTACCTGGACCTTCAAGGCGTGTTGGGTAATTTGGCCCGCGATGCGAGTTTGACGTGCTTGATTAATGGTGACGCGGAGGTCAGCGAAGATGAACGGCGAGAGGGTAAATTCGCTTCCTGGTGGGTGGTGATGGCCCGCAATGCGAACGACCTGGAAGCGCTAAGGCGTAAGCCAGGCTGGCGGGTGCTTCAGGCTGAGCCGGGTTCACGAGTCTGGACGGATGATTTCTCCAATATCGTGAGTATCCTCAGGTTCAATTGACGCGCCGGCGCGTAAGTGTGCCCGTACATCTTCCCCTCGCACTCCAGGGTTTGGCAAAGGAACAATTCCCAGCAAAGGAGCGGAAAGCACCGGCAAGGCGTGCAGTCGCCCTCCGTGGAAAGCTGAAAGCGGGGTACGACGATACCTTTAGCGGCTTGCGTCCCGGCTGGCGCGCCTTGCCAGGGCGCGCGAAGCCCCCGTGATTCGCACGGTAACCGGCACCAGCGCCGTTTCTTCCGTTGTCTCTTCCTCCTTGTGTACTAGCGCCCCCTGATCTTCCTTGAAGAAAATCAATTTACCGACGAGGGCATCAAAATCCACGGTGATGAGGTCACCCAGTTGAATCTGCTGGGTGGCAAGCAGGTTCGAGATGGGGAAGACCAGATGGCGCTCGATGGAGCGCTTCAGGTGGCGCGCCCCGAACTTGATGTCCGTGCCTTCGCGCAGCAGGAAATCCCGCGCCGCCGGCGTGCAACGAAAGACGAACTGACGGCCATCGGTGGCATTGATGATGCGCTGTTGCACGCGCGTAAGTTCGATGTCGAGAATCTTCTCCAGGTGTTCACGGGTGAGGGCGCGAAACACGATAACCTTGTCGATGCGGTTCATGAACTCCGGCGAAAACTTGCGCCGCGCGGCCTCGGTAGCCGTCCGGTAGATCTTCTGGTCCAGCTCTTCGTCTTCATCGCTGCGCTTGCCTGCGAAGCCCAACCCGCCGTTCATCAGATTCATCACTTCGTGCGAGCCGAGGTTCGAAGTGAGGAAAATCATGCTGTGGGAGAAATCCACGCGGCGATTGTCGCCCAGCGTCAAGGTGCCTTTGTCAAGGATGCCGAGCAGGAGCTGCCATAGCGCGTCGGAGGCCTTCTCGATTTCGTCAAACAAGACCAGCGAAAGTTTGATCTTCTCCGTGAAATGCTGATCCAGCACCTCCTGGGTGATCAACGGCTGGGTTTCGCGGTGGCCGAGGTATCCCGGCGGCGAACCGATCAGCTTGGCGATCTCGTGGCTGTGCTGGAATTCCGCGCAATCCACTTTTACAAAGCCGCGCGGTTTGTCAAAGAGGACCTCCGCGGTGGCTTCCACCAAGCGGGTTTTGCCGGAGCCCGTGGGCCCGAGGAAGAGGAGATTGACCACCGGCCGTCCGGGCGTGGAAAGCCCCGCGCGATAAACCTGGTAGACCCGCGCCAGGCGGCTCACCGCGCGGTCCTGCCCCACCACCCGCTCGCGAAGGTCCCTCTCGAATTCCCGCACTTCCGGGCTGTTCAGACTTGGATTCAGGATTGTTTGACGTGCGCCCATATTCATCCTCCCTTGGTTTTTACGCGTCGAAAACCGGCGCCTTAACCTTGCGAAGCTCATGGAGCTTCACGTCCAGGGTCCCTCGTAGCAATTTGAGCCCGGAAATCATCTGGGCTGACATCTCGCGGTCTTTCGTCAAATCGAGTAAGGCCAAAGGCAAATCCGCAAGGTCGAAATGAAGATTCCGAATCGCTAAGATCAAATCCCGGAGGTATCGCGAGTCGTGCTCGAAAGGCTGAACCACGTTTCGCGAGGCTTTCTCGCGCAGTTCCTTCCAGTCAACCCGCAAGAAAGGATGCTTGGACGCAACTCCCCGAACGACCTCATCACTGATACGCGGCCGGTGGCCCAGGCGGGCCAGATGAATTTGACGCACGCGTCCTTCTTGGCGCACGTTATGCACTAGGTAGTACGACTCGCCGCGTTTGCGTATAAAAGCCATATGCGCTAGTAGGCCTGACTGCGGCCATTTTGTCCATCGTACTCGGGTAATGGCTCTTTCGTGCCACCATTCCCCGTGATGCCTCGTAGTGGACAAATTGCCACTACCGTTCCCTAGATGCAAGCAATTTATTTTAGTTGCCACTATAAGAAATTCTTTTGGATGGTTGTTTCGAAATTGGGTATTGCCCCAAATCTGCTAGATGGGGTGTTCTGTAGTGCTGAGAGAGCCAGCTTCTTCGAGTGCCACAATGATAAAGCCTCGCCACGAAGAGCACAAAGACCGCAACGCGGCAGAGCTGCAACCAAAACCAGCCTCTCCCTCTCCGTGTCCTCAGCGCCTCAAGAGATTTCACACAGAGCGCACAGAGCCGCTCAGTGGACTCTGTGTGAAATCCTTTCCTGTCGCAGAGGACACGGAGAAGAACCTTCGCGGCGGTACAGACCAATTCCCGCGCGGCGGTACGAGCCAACTTGGAAAGGCGCGCCGAATTCGTCTGATGGTAAGTTGCCCCATGATATAATTTTGTTGCTTGAGGGCTGCGGCCCGGGCATTCCGCGGGCGGCATGCAATTTCAAACCTCTGGGGGAAAGCTGGAGAAAAACCCATGGCAGTGAATAACTATGAATATGTTTGGCACAATGGCAAAATCATTCCCTGGGCGGAGGCCACCATCCACGTTTCCGCACATGTGGTTCACTATGCTTCCTCCTTGTTTGAAGGCATTCGTTGCTACGACACGCCGCAGGGCCCGGCGATCTTTCGGCTCAAGGAGCACACCGACCGTCTGGTGAACTCGGCCAAGATCTATCGGATGGAATTGCCGTACACCCGCGAGCAACTGGCGCAGGCGATGATGGAGTTGGTGCGGGTGAACAACGTCAAGCACTGCTACATTCGCCCCGTGGTGTTTCGGGGACAGGGCGAGATGGGCGTCAATCCTCTGAAAAACCCCATTGAGATTTACATCTTGACGTGGGCCTGGGGGAAATACCTGGGAGACGAAGCGCTGCGCAATGGAGTGGATGTGTGCGTTTCCTCCTGGCAACGGACGGCGCCCAACACTTTGCCGGCCATGGCCAAATGTGCGGCCAATTACATGAACTCCCAGCTCATCAAGATGGAAGCGCTCACCAACGGCTACACGGAGGGTATTTGCCTCGACGCCAGCGGCCACGTGAGCGAAGGCAGCGGGGAGAATATCTTTGTCATCCGCGACGGCAAAATCTATACGCCGCCGCTCTCCGCTTCCGTGCTGCCCGGGATCACGCGCGACTCCGTGATGACGCTGGCGCTGGAGATGGGCTACGCGTTGAGCGAGCAAGAAATCGCGCGCGAAATGCTCTACATTGCCGATGAGGTCTTCTTTACCGGAACGGCGGCGGAAATTACTCCCATCCGCTCCGTCGACCGGATCGTCGTCGGCAAGGGCCAGCCCGGACCGGTCACGCGCGCCTTGCAGGAACGTTTCCTCGCCATCGTGCAAGGTCAGGCCGAGGACAAATACGGTTGGCTGAGCGTGTGCAACCAATCCGTGGCCGCGGCCCGGTAAAGAATAGTGAATGGTGAATAGTGAATTGTGAATGTCGGACGTGGGAGTTGGTTGCGGTCAATACCGCCATCCTGGTCAGTAGAGAGTTCAGGAAGGTTGCTTGAAGCCTAGCCGAATCATTCACCATTCACTATTTACTATTCACTATTTGAACGTCTTCTCTTTGACGCCCTGTTCGGCGTGTGTTAACTTGGAGGAAAGTCAGGGGATAGCCGCAGAGAGGGTTCTAAATGCCGAATAACGCCGAAGGCCTGAACATTGACACGCTGCTTCGGACTGCCTGCGAGAACAAAGCATCCGATTTGCACCTGAAGGTTGGGAACTATCCTTACCTTCGGGTAGATGGCGAGCTCCGCCCGCTCACTCAGTACACGCGCATTTCCAGTGAGGACATGCTGAACATGGCGTTCAGCATGATGACCAACCGGCAGAAGCAGAAGTTCAAGGAAAATGCCGAACTGGACATGGCTTACGGCGTGGCGGGGTTAGGCCGTTTCCGCGTCAACGTCTTCCAGCAGCGGGGCAACGTGGGCATGGTGCTCCGCGTCATTCCCACCAAGATTCGCACCCTGGAGGAGCTTCTGATGCCGCGCGTGATTGACAAGATCTGTCAGGAAGCGCGCGGCATGGTGCTGGTGACCGGGACCACCGGAAGCGGCAAGTCGACAACCCTGGCGGCCATGGTGGACCGTATCAACTCCACCCGCACCGACCACATTATTACCATCGAGGATCCCATCGAGTTCCTTCACCGCGACAAGAAGGGATTTTGCAACCAGCGGGAAGTGGAAGTGGACACGCCGAGTTTCGGCAGCGCCCTGCGCGCTGCCCTCCGCCAGGACCCCGACGTTATCCTGGTGGGTGAAATGCGCGACCTGGAAACCATCCAGACGGCGCTCCTGGCCGCCGAGACGGGCCACATGGTTTTCTCCACCTTGCACACCATGGATGCCACGGAGACCATCCAGCGGATCATCGCGGTTTTCCCGCCCCCGGAACAGAAGCAGATCCGTCTGCAATTGGCGAGCACCCTGAAGGCGATCATCTCCCAGCGCCTGGTCCGCAAGGCGGACGGCATTGGACGCGCGCCGGCGGTGGAAGTGCTCGTGACCACCGAGTATATTAAAGATTGCATTATCAATCCTGATAAGACCCGGATGATTCATGACGCCATCTCTTCGGGCGTCTCTCAATATGGAATGCAGACCTTTGATCAGTCTCTTTTTGACCTGTACAGCCAGGGGCTGATCACCCTGCAAGAAGCTTTGGAAAGCTCCACCAACCCCGACGAGTTCAAGCTGCGCATCGCGGGCATCAGCAGCACCACCGACGCCGCCCGCGAAGAGATGGAGAGAGCCAGCCAGGTTGACCGGTTTGCGAAAAGGTAAGCAGGCCCCGCCCGATCCCCTTGCGGCGGCGCTGCGCATGCTGGCGCGCCGCCCTTATTCCATCGCCGAAATGCGGCGGGCCCTCGAGAAAAGATGTCCCCAAAGTGAGCAGGTGTCTGCGGCCATCGCCCGGCTGCGCGAACTGGGCTACCTTGATGACCGCAAATTCGCTGAACAGTACGCATATTCGCTCGCCCAAAACCGCGCCTTCGGGCCCCATCGCCTGCGGCGCGAACTGAAAGCCAAACTCGTCAACTACCGGGAAATCGAGCCGGCGGTGGAGCGGGTCTATGAGCAAACCCCGGCTCCCGTGTTGCTGGAACAAGCGTTGGATAAGAAGCTCCGCACTGTTCGCCTGCCCCTTACGCGCACCCGGTTCCATTCGCTCTGTCAAAGCATCATGCGCCGGGGATTCAACGCGGGTGATATTATCAAAGCTATGCGCGCCCGGCCGGAATTGGCGCCGGTTGCGGAAGATTTTGAGCCCGCGGATCTCGAAAGCTCGGTGGAGGAGCAGGATATCGAGCGTTCCTGAGCTTATGGCACTTCGCGGGCGAGTGCAGATGAAATGGGTTTTCTCTGTGTCCTCCGTCTTCTTAAAGCTTTAACGGAGAGGACACGGAGTAACTCAGTGCCCTCTGTGTTGAGGCTTTTCCGAGCACGAAGATCACAGGGGAATTCACCCTGCATAGGATAAATCTTCGGGGCACTCGAAGAAGTTTCCTCTTATGACTGAGCGCGAGCGGTTGAACAAGATCACCGAGACTATTATAGGAGCGGCGATTGAGGTTCATCGGACGCTCGGTCCCGGGCTGCTTGAGTCTGCATACGTTGCCTGTCTGGCTTACGAATTGCAAAAAAGAGGGCTCGCAGTGGAACAACAGAAACCTGTTCCACTGGTTTACGAGCAGGTGAAGCTTGAATGCGGTTACCGCATGGATTTGTTGGTGGAACAATCGGTGGTCGTCGAAGTGAAATCCGTTGAAGCCTTAGCGCCGATCCACGAGGCCCAGACCCTGTCCTACTTGCGGCTCTCGGGATGTAAGCTGGCGCTGTTGATTAACTTCAATGTATTCGTGCTGAAGGATGGCATCCGACGGTTCATTAACGGCAGGTTCTAAGAGCTTTTAACACAGAGCACACGGGGGAAAGACCCAACACGGAGGACACAGAGGAAATTCTGCCTGCCTCTGTGTTCTCTGTGCGAGGTTCTTCTCCGTGCTCTCTGTGCTAAATTCTTTACCATGATATCCAACGAGATCAGAACACGATTTTTGGACTTCTTTGCGAGCCGCGGCCATCGCGTGGTCCCGTCGTCGTCGCTCGTTCCAGCGAACGACCCGACCCTGCTTTTTGCCAACGCCGGCATGAACCAATTCAAAGATGTTTTCCTGGGGCGCGAGAGGCGGGATTACGTGCGCGCCTGCTCGTCGCAGAAGTGCGTGCGCGCGGGCGGCAAGCACAACGACCTCGAGCAAGTCGGCCGCACCACGCGCCATCACACCTTTTTCGAAATGCTCGGCAATTTTTCCTTCGGCGACTACTTTAAGAAAGAAGCCATTCCCTGGGCGTGGGAACTGCTTACCAAGGATTTTGCCATCCCGCGCGAAAAACTCTACGTCACGATTTTTGAAGGCGCAACGTTGCCGCAGAGTGAAATTCCACGCGATACAGAGGCGTACGATTGCTGGCGCTCTCTGGCTGTGCCTGCTGACCGCATTTTCGAACTCGGCATGAAGGAGAATTTCTGGCAAATGGGCGAAACGGGCCCTTGCGGGCCGTGCTCGGAAATCCATTACGATTTGGGCCCGGCGGCCAGCGACCAGGGGCATACCGACTGCGCGTTTCCTTGCGACTGCGGCCGCTACGTGGAGTTGTGGAACCTCGTCTTCATGCAGTTTAATCGCGAGGAGCAAGGCGTGATGACGCCGCTGCCAAAGCCTTCGATCGACACCGGCGCAGGCCTGGAGCGCCTCGCCGCCGTGCTGCAAGGCAAGCTCTCCAACTTTGAAACCGATCTATTCCGCCCGCTGATTGACGAAGCTGCGGCGCTCGCCAACGTCGAATATGGCGCGAACCACGATACCGACGTTTCCCTGCGCATCATCGCCGACCACGCGCGCGCCTCAACATTTCTCATTTCCGATGGTGTGCTGCCTTCGAACGAAGGCCGCGGATACGTGCTTCGGCTCATCATGCGCCGCGCGCTCTACCACGGCCAGACGCTCGGCCTGAATGACCCGTTCCTCTATAAGATCAGCAGCCGCGTCGTCGACATGATGAAAGACGCGTATCCCGAACTTGTCCAAACCGCGCCCCACGTCGCAAGGGCTATCAAGAAAGAGGAGGAACAATACGAGCGGACGACACGGGCCGGGCTCGAAGCGCTCGACAGGACATTAGCGACAACCCCCGCTGGTCTCCAATTGTTCTTCGAGCATGTCAGAAAGTACCTCCCAAGCGCGGACCAGGAGGTAAGAGACTTTTTCTTCAAGAGGATGCCGGGAGGATGGACGGATACGCAAGCTTATTTGGGGCACGAATTGCTCCGACTAGGTCCACGCGCCTACCACCTTTTGACTGCCATGCGGAATCCCCCGCACGGACCGGTCCCTGCGGGGCTCCGGCCTGGAACCGTTCCGCCGGAGGGCACGGCCTGGATACCGGGACCCGGCTTGTTCATGCTCCACGACACCTTCGGCCTCCGGCCCGACTTTGTTGACGACGTCGTCAAAAACTACGGATTGACCGTTGACCGCGAAGGTTACGAAGCCGAAATGGAGAAGCAGCGAGAGCGCGCTCGGGCTTCGTGGAAAGGCGCGGAAAAGAAGGCCGCATCGCCGGTGTTCTTGAAGCTGGCGGAAGACGGCAAGACGGCCTTCGATGGCTACACGCAGACGACTTCCTATGATTGCCGCATCATGGCGTTGGTTCAGAATGGAGAGCTCTTATCAGAGGTAAATCCCGGAAGCGAAGTGGAAATTGTTCTCGACCACACACCTTTCTATGCCGAGGCGGGCGGCCAAGTGGGTGATACAGGTCATTTCCTCGCACCGGCGACGGACCACGAAGTCGCGCACGTCCTGAACACGTACTATCCCGTGAGCGGATTGATCGTCCACAAGGCCGTGGCGCGCGAGGGGCTGCGGATGGGAGACCTGGTCACCGCCGTTGTTGATGCCGAGCGGCGTGATGCGACGCGGCGGAATCACACGGCGACGCACCTGCTCCATGCGGCCTTGCGGAAGACGCTGGGGACGCACGTCAAGCAAGCCGGCTCGCTCGTCGCGCCGGACCGCTTACGCTTCGACTTCACTCACTACACGGGGTTGGGTGAGCAGGACCTGCTCGATATCGAGGACTTGGTGAATGAAGAAGTCCTCAAAAACGAGAAAGTCGTGACCACCGTCATGGACCTCGACACGGCGGTGAATACGGGGGCCATGGCTTTGTTTGGGGAAAAGTACGCGGACCAGGTGCGCGTGCTTACGATCGATGACTTCTCGAAAGAACTTTGCGGCGGCACACACGTGCGGCGGACGGGTGATATCGGCCTCTTCAAAATTGTGTCGGAGGGCAGCGTGGCAGCAGGGACGCGGCGCATCGAAGCGTTGACGGGTACGGGTGTGCTCGAATATTTGCGCCGGCAAAGCCAATCGTTGGCGCAGGCATCTGAGGCGCTGCGCTCGAAGCCCGACGAACTGCTGGAGGCCATCGACAAGCTCACCGAAAATGAGAAGAAGCTCCGCAAAGAACTGGAAGCCCAACAAATGAAGCGTGCGGCTTCCGCAGCCAGCGACCTTGTGCAGAAGGCACTCGAGGTAAGAGGCGTGCGGGTCGTCGCGGCGCGTGTTGAGGTGACGGAGCGCGCCGCCATGCGCCAGATGGTGGACGACCTGCGTGTGAAGCTCCAGTCGGGCGTGATCGTGCTGGGCAGCGTAGCGGAAGGAAAGGTTTCCCTCATCGCCGCCGTGACCAAAGACCTCACAGCGAAGCTCGACGCGGGCAAGATCGTCAAGCAGGCGGCGACATACGTTGAAGGTTCCGGCGGCGGGCGCAAAGACCTGGCCGAAGCCGGTGGCAAAAATCCGGCCAAGCTTGACGAATCCCTCCATGCCGTCCCGGGCATCATCGAGCAGATGCTTTAGCGAGGATTTCCCCCGGCGAAAAACAACGAGATCGGTTGTTCCCCCACAATCGAAGCGAGCGCCAATGCCACAAAAAAGCGAGCGTTGTATGCGAGCGCGCGCGGTTGTATATTACTGCCCGGCTGGAGGCATCGGATCAACGCCATGAGGGTTGGGGAAGGGGGCTGAGATGCGGCGTATTAGCGTTGCTTTTTTCTTGCTGATTCTGTCTGTGCCCGCCGGGAATTTGCTAGCGCAAGTTTCAATGACTTTTCGGGTTTTGTGCGGGGTCACGGATGCGACCCCGACGCGTTGGGACGGGTCGCTGAAGGTTAAGAACGCAGGCGCGTATACATTGGAGGGCTGGCGTTTTGAAAGTGATGATACGGTGGACGGCAATCATTTTCATTTTTCTACGCGCGCTGCGCGCCGGTTTGGTGAATTCGAGGGCAAAAACATAGTGGCCAACGGCCTTTTCGTTACTATCAACGCCGTGACGGAAAGCAGTGAGTTTGATTTCAAGACGGCTCAAGGAGAATTCAGTTTCCGCGCTTCGGAGATTCCTTACGCCAAGGGTATTTACGAGTTGGATGGACGCGTCTACGTGGACCGAATCCCTGTGGCAGTGCGCCTGACGAATACGCGCGAGGAAGAGGATTATCCCTCCATTGCTTCTGGCCCGAACGGCAAGATTTGGCTTGCCTACGTGCAATTTCATCACAGCGCGGACGCGGACCAACTCCGCACCGCGATTTCCGAACCTCCTCAAGACTTCAAGAAGTACGCCGAGCCCACGGGCGGCGACCAGATCTGGGCGCAAAAATACTCGGCAGGGAAGTGGGGCGAAGCGATTGCCCTAACGCCGCCTGGCCGCGATCTCTACAAGACCGCTGTCGCGGTGGACGGGAACGAGCGCGCGTGGGTTTTCTGGTCGCAAAACGACGAGGGCAATTTCGATATCTTCGCGCGCGCGGTGGATGCCTCGGGGGCAAAGGAGCAATTGCGGATTTCGAAAGAGGCGGGCTCGGATATCGATCCGGTGGCGACCACGGATGCAAGCGGCAGAGTGTGGGTGGCGTGGCAAGGTTGGCGCGATGGCCTCGCCGCCATCTACGTGTCTCACCAGGAGGGCAGTGGCTTTTCCCCGCCGGTGAAGATTTCCATCTCGAACAGGAATGAATGGGATGCCGCCATCGCTGCGGACAAATCCGGCCGCGTGGCGGTGGCATGGGATTCCTACCGCCATGGCAATTACGATGTCTACGCGCGCACTTATTACGCCAAGGCCTGGGGCGATGAGATTCCCATTGCCGCCACCGCGCGCTATGAAGCCTACCCTTCCATTGCTTACGATCCGAGTGGACGGCTGTGGATTGCCTACGAGGAGGGCGGCCGAGGCTGGGGGAAAGATTTTGGCGCCTATGCTACCTCGGGCATTTCTCTTTACCAGGGGCGGCGAATCTCGCTGCGAGGGTTGGAGCCCGATGGCCGCCTAGTGGCGCCCGATGTTTCTTTTGAGTCGCGATTAGTGGGCGCGCCGAGCTCGCGCCCCGACCTTCCGGGCCGGCAAGGTGACTCCGAGGCTTTGGAACCCGATATTGGTAAGGCTTGGCATCGCGCCGATGGTGGCGGCGTCGCGAATTATTCCGGGACCGCGAAAAACACGCTGCCGCGCTTGGTGGTGGATGGCTCGGGACGGATATGGCTGGCGTTCCGTTCTCCCCACCCCACTTGGTGGAATCCGATTGGAACGGTATGGACCGAGTACCTGGTGTCTTTCAATGGCAAGGAATGGACCCAGCCGATTTTCCTGAACCACACGGATAACATTTTGGATAACCGCCCGGCCCTGGGGGCGGTCGCGGATGGCAAGCTACTGATCGTGAATTCGTCCGATGGCCGCCGAAACCTCAAGGCAGCCGAGGGGAATTCAAATCAGTATGGCTTGACCCAAAACCCGTTTGCTGACCCATATGAAAACGATCTTTGGAGTGATGAGGTTGACTTGGGGCCGATGGCAAAGGCCATCTCGGTAGTAGCGGCGGGCCTCGGCAGCAGGCCGGAAGGCCCAACGATTGACACCGCAAACCTCGCAGCTATCCAGGCCATCCATGATTACCGGGGCGGGCCCGGAGGGGACCTGCGTATCGTGCGCGGCGAATTCCATCGGCATAGTGAAATTTCGATGGACGGAGGCAGCGACGGCACGCTAATCGATCAATGGCGCTACATCCTCGATGCGGCGGCGATGGATTGGGTCGGCTGCTGCGATCATGATAATGGCGGAGGGCGGGAATATTCCTGGTGGATCACGCAGAAGCTCACTGATGTTTTCTATTCGCCGGGCAAGTTTGCCCCGATGTTTTCTTATGAGCGCAGCGTCGGGTATCCGGAAGGTCATCGGAACGTGATCTTTGTCCAGCGGGGAATCCGTCCGCTTCCACGCTTCAAGAGTTCGACACTGGTGAGCGCCCCCGGGGGTGAGCAGCCCCCACACGCTGTAGACACGCAGATGCTTTATGCATACCTGAAACAGTTCGATGGCATCGCGGCGTCGCACACCAGTGCCACCGGGATGGGTACGGATTGGCGGGACAACGATCCCCGGGCCGAGCCGGTGGTGGAGATTTATCAGGGCGATCGCCAGAATTACGAAATGCCGGATGCGCCTCGTTCCCCCCGCGAGCTGGACGCCATCGGAGGGTGGCGGCCGAAAGGTTTCATCAATCTGGCTTTGGACAAAGGTTACCGATTGGGATTTGAGGCGAGCTCGGATCACGTCTCGACCCACATCAGCTACGCGAATCTCTATGTTAAGGATGTGACCCGCGAGTCGGTTCTGGAGGCTCTCAAGCAGCGCCATGCTTACGCTTCCACCGATGAGATCCTGGCCGACGTCGAGAGCGGAACGCACATGATGGGCGATGAATTTTCCACCGCCGATCCGCCCATGTTGAAGATCAAGTTCCGCGGCACCTCCAAATTCGCCAAGATCACCATCATTCGCGATGGCAAGTTTGAATACTCGACTTCGCCCAACACGCAGGAAGTGGAATTCTCCTGGCGGGATAATCAGCCCCAGAAGGACAAGACAAGTTATTACTACGTTCGCGGCGAACAGGACGATGGCGAAATCGTTTGGGTCTCGCCGATGTGGATTAAGTACACCGGGAATTAACGAACATGAGCGAAGCCTGGAGAGAGCGGATAGTTTATTACGGGTTTGTGGCCGTTTTGGGCGTGCTTCTGTTGCTCAATTTTCTGGGCGTCTTCAAATCCTTTTGGGGGATTGACACCGCCATAGTGATCGCTCTGATGGCGGGTTACAAGACTTTCTACAATTCTTTTTCGGCCCTGTTGGATAAGCGCATTTCCGCGGATGTAGCGCTTTGCATCGCGGTGGTTGCCGCCTTGTGCGTGGGCCAGAACCGTGCCGCTGCGGAGGCCATGTTCATCGTGCTGGTGGGCGAGGGCCTGGAATCTTACGCGGCCGGCCGCACCACTGACGCCATTGAGCGTTTCGTCGAGCAGATGCCGCGTACCGCCACGCTCCTCCGCAACGGCCGTGAGGAGACCATTGCGGCGGAGTTGCTGGCGCCGGGAGACTTGGTGCTGGTGCGCAGCGGCGAGCGCATCCCCGCTGACGGCACGGTTGACTCCGGCATCTCCACCGTCGACGAAAGCTCGGTGACGGGCGAACCACTGCCGCAGGACAAGGGTCCCGGCGACGAGGTGTTTTCCGGTACGCTCAATGGAAATGCGCTACTGCGGGTTCGGGTGGCGCGCAGCGGGCCGAATACTACGCTGGCGCGCGTCATCGAACTGGTGAAGGAAGCGCAGCAGCGGCGCTCGCCCGTGGAACGTTTGGCGGACCGCTATGCTAAATTTTTCCTCCCCGCGCTTCTCTTGGCGGCCGGACTCACGTATTTCTTCACGCGCGACTGGCTGCGCACCGTGGCCGTGCTCATTGTCGCCTGCCCGTGCGCGCTCATCCTGGCCACACCCACCGCGATGGTGGCGGCGATGGGCGGATTGGCGCGGCGGGGCATCCTGGTGCGCGGCGCGGCCGTGCTGGAGCGCGCGGCCAAGACCAACGTGGTTGTTTTCGACAAAACCGGAACGATCACGGAAGGCCGCTTTGCGATCCTCCGCATCCTGCCGCTGTCGGGTTCCAAAGATGAACTGCTGGGCCTCGCAGCCACCGCAGAGCGGGCTTCCAGTCATCCGTTGGCCCGCGCGATTGTGGAAGAGGCCGCGCAACGCAACTTGCCTGTGCCCGAACCCGAAGAAGCAAAGATCATTCCCGGTCGAGGCGCAACGTGTATATGGGGCGAGCGCGAGATTCGCGCCGGCAACGCCGCGTTTCTCGCGGAGGCGGGAATCTCGGGGGCCGAGCCGCTGCTGGAAGAAGCTGATGGCGCGGGCGCGACGGCAATTCTGGTGGCGGAAGGGCAGCGCCTGGCGGGCGCCATCCTTTTGCGCGACCAAATTCGCCGCGGTGTGGTGGAAGCGCTGGCGGGCTTGCGCGAGCTGGGCCTCGGGGATCAGATCATCCTGACCGGCGACCGCAAGCGACCCGCGGAGGTGATTGCGCGGGAGGTTGGCATCCCGCGCGTGGAAGCCGATTTGCTTCCCGCGCAAAAGCTTGAACGCATCCAGGCGCTCACCTCCTCCGGCCGCCATCCGGCGATGGTGGGTGACGGCGTAAATGACGCCCCGGCGCTGGCCAGCGCCGCGGTCGGTATCGCGGTCTCGGGCGCCAGTGACATCACCGCCCAGGCTGCCGACGCGGTATATCTTCCCCAATCCCTGGAGAAGCTGCCGGAATTTTTCCGGGTCAGCCGCCGCGCTGTGAAAACGGCGTGGCAGAACATCATTTTATTCGCGGGGATCTTCAATATCGCTGCGGTGATTCTGGCGGCGACTGCCGTAATCGGCCCGGTGGGAGCGGCCGTAACGCACCAGCTTTCTTCCTTCTTCGTCATGATGAATTCGCTGAGGTTGCTCCGCTCACCTTCCGGCGGCGAGTCGAGGTTGCGCCGCTGGTGGGCCCATTTCCTTGCGCGCTCGCCGGCGCCGCAATGGGCGGCCGCGGTGCGCGAAATCGCCGCCCGATTTGAATTCGGGACCGTCCTGGGTTGGTTCATTGCCAACTGGTCGCGCCTGCGCAAGCCCCTGATGGTCGCGGCCCTGGCCCTCTACGTCGGCAGCGGATTCTATATCCTGCGCCCCGATGAAAGTGGTGTGATTGAGAGATTCGGCCGCAAACTGCTGCCTTATCGCGAGCCCGGCCTGCATTATAAGCTTCCCTGGCCGGTGGACTCGCTTACGCGCATCAAGGCGCGTCGTGTGCGGGCAGTGGAGATCGGGTTCAGAACCGTGGCCAGCAAACCGGAGGACGAGCCCGCGTCCTATGAATGGAATGGGCAACACAGCACTGGCCGCTTCCAGAAAGTGCCCGAGGAATCCGCGATGCTGACCGGCGATCAGAACATGATCGAGCTCTACGCCACGGTGCATTACGTTCCTTCGCATCCGGACGATTTTCTTTTTCGGCAGTTGGATGGGGACGGCACGACGCGTGCCGCCGCGGAATCGGTGCTGCAATCGGTGGTGACCTCATCGTCGCTCGATGATGTGCTCACCGAAGGCCGGCGCCAGCTCGAGCAGCGCACGCGGGACGAATTGCAGCGCCGGCTCGATCATTATGGCGCGGGAGTTCAGGTTTTGGAGGTCAAGCTCGAAGACTTGCATCCGGCGCTGGAAGTGGTGGATGCATTCCGCGAGGTTTCCGACGCTTTCGAAGAAAAGAACCGCTTGATCAATGAAGCGGAGGGCTACCGCAACGAACAGTTGGCCCTGGCGCAAGGAAACGCCAAGGCGGCGCTGGAAAACGCCCGCGCTTACAGCCTCGGGCGCAAGACTCGCGCCGAAGGGGATGCCAGCCGCTTCCTGTCCGCGGAAGAGGCTTTTCGTTCGGCGCCGGAGGCCACCCAGTCACGCCTGTATTTGGAAACGATGGAAGAAGTGTTGCCCGGGAAGAAGAAACTGATTATCGACACCAGGGCCGGCCGGCGACAGTTGATGCTGTTGCGCGACGGAATTGCCTTGCCCAACGGGCTGCGCCCTCTGCCGGAGTAGGTGACCAATGACTCAGCAAAAGAAAATCCTCGCCGCGGCCATGGCCGGCGGACTGCTCCTTGTTTACCTGACGTTTTACATCACACGGGAAACGGAGTTTGCCCTGATTACCCAGTTCGGCCGTCCCGTACGGACGGTGGTGAACGCCGGCTTGCACGTGAAATGGCCGTTCCAATCCATCCTGCGGTTTGACCGCCGGCTGCGCATTTACAATCCCCGCCCCTCGGAGTTCCTCACCCGCGATAAGAAAAATCTGGTGATTGAAAACTACGTGGCTTGGCGAATTGAGGACCCTGACCGCTTCGTGAAAAGTGTGGGTGACACCACCTCGGCGGAGATGCGCTTGCACGACATCATCTGGTCTGGGTTGTCGGCCGCGCTCGGCACGCTCGACCTGGAATCGCTGGTGTCCACGTCTCCGGACAAGGTGCAGACTGCCGCCATGCTTGAGATGCTCACCACTCACGCCGATCTCACGGCCCTGGAGGAATATGGCATCCGCGTGGTGGGCGTGCACGTCAAGCGTTTGAACCTCCCGGAGCAGAACAAGCAGAGCGTCTTCGCGCGCATGAGGGCCGAGCGCGAGCGCATCGCGATGCAGTACCGCGCGGAAGGCGAGGAGCAGGCGCTGGTGATTCGCGCCAATGCCGACCGTGAGAAAGAGGAGATTCTCTCCGCCGCTTACAAGGACGCCGAGAGGATTCGTGGCGAAGGCGACGCCGACGCCACGCGCATTTACGGGCAAGCCTATTCCAAGAATCCGCACTTTTACAAACTGGTGCGGACCCTCGAGTCCTACAAGAAGGTGCTAGACGATAAGACAACGATCATTCTGAATTCGGATTCCGCGCTCTTGAAAGTTTTGACCCAGGGCGATGCAGGGGTGAAGTAGGGCCGAACGGCGTTCCGCCCTCGGCAGGAGTGGAGTTGGGGTGAAATGAGTTCCGTGCTGCTGACCGATCGACACGTAGGAGAGAGCGGTGCTCGGCCCTCGGGCAAACGTCGCTCGCCCCTAACGCGCCGGCGCCGCTGGGCACTGGGGCTCCTGGGGGCGTGGATACTTTCGGGAGTTTTTCTCGTAGCTCCCGATCAGCAGGCGGTAGTGACGACGTGGGGAGCGGTGACCTCGCCACGAGTTCTACCCGGCCTGCACTATGCATTGCCGTGGCCGATCCAGCACGTCTATAAGCTCAAGGTTCATCAGCTTCGCCGCACGGTGATTGGCGGTGACGTGGCGGACATTCCCCTGGGACGCTTGCAACCTGCCGCTTCCGAGTTTCTGAGCGGTGATCAGAACCTGCTCAACGTGCGCGTGGTGGCCCAGTACTCGGTCAGTGAACCAAGCGACTATCTCTTTCAGGCCGTCGATGTTGACCGGGTGGTGGGCGCGGCAGTGGAGTCGGAATTGGCTCGCCGTCTGGCGCACACCACGGTAGACAACATCATGACCACCGATAAGGTGGCGATTCAAAATGATGTGCTGCTGGCCGCGCAGAAATGTTTGGAGGAGTACCGCGTAGGCGTCTCAATTTCCAGCATCAACATTGAAAGTGTCGCTCCTCCGCCCGACGCGGCTGATGCCTTCCGCGATGTGGCGGGGGCGCGCGCGGATGCCATCCGCTTTGTGAACGAGGCGCAGGGGTACGCCAACGATCTTTTGCCGCGAGCCCACGGCGAAGCGGAGCAGATGGAACAGGCCGCGCAAGCTTACAAGGAAGGGAAGGTCAACCGGGCAATGGGTGATGCGGCAAGGTTTGACGCCGTCGCGGCCGAGTACGCCAAGGCCCCGGAAGTAACCAGCACCCGCGTTTACGTGGAAGCCATGGAGCAGATCCTTCCCAAGGTGCGCAAGCTGATTGTGGATTCCAACGGCAATTTTGACCTTTCGATCATCGGAAAAGATGACAGCACCGGGACTCCCCCGAAATGACCCGTCGAATTGACGCAAAAACCTTCCTCACTTTGGGAGTGCTGCTGGGTGTCTTCGCCGTCGCCCTGCTGCGCTCGAACCACTGGGAGTTGCCGATATCGTGGAATGGCTGGCGCGCCCTCGTGGGCAAACGCGCTCCCTCCAATCCTGAAGACGGAATTTACGCCATGTTCGACGCCGCTCGCGCCGGCGACGCGCAAGCTTACCTCGACTGCTTTTCCGGTCCCCTTCGCGACCAGTTGGCTGCCACCGCCAAGGAAGACGCAAAATTCAAAGAGTATTTGATGAACCAGAATTCCGCCGTGCAGGGCATGGCGGTCACGGTAACCGACCACCCCAATGCCGATGAAGCGCGGGCGCGCCTGGAGTACGTGTACCGCGACCACAACGAAGTGCAGAACGTCCACCTGAAAAGGGAAGGCGCGCGCTGGAAGATCATCAGCATTGACGGGGCGCAGCCCGTCCAGCCGCTCGTGCCCTATGGGACCAAGGCGACGGATTGAGTAAGGCAAAGGGTAAAGTGTAAAGGTTAAAGGATAAAGGTGAAAATTTCAGCGTCCATGGCGCCTCGTCTTGGACGTTCGGAGGCGAAGGAAGTGATGCGTGCGCGGTAAGTATTTGGGCGACACTTATGACCTCGTCAAACGAGTCTGGGCCGAGAGCCTCCGATCCATTGGCCCGCTCTACGCCTATCCAAAGTTCATTCCTCCTGGCATCCGCGATCGGTTTGCGGCCGTGACCTTGATCCCGATCCTCGACACGACTGCGCCACCCAAGGGACATTATGGGATCTTCCTGGATCCTCACACAGGCATTCCACTACCTGAGCCCGCAGCTGGACCCACCGCAAAGCATTCACCCCTGCAATTCATCGCTCAGGTCAACGAATCGCTGCGACCTGCCTACATGATCTGCTTCGACCAGAGTTACCATCGCAAACACAAATTGACCGTGGGGCAGCAGCGGGAGCGGAAGCGAGCATTCCTGCAGGAACAAGGGATCGGTTCGTTCTACTATGTTTCCCACGTGCCGTTCCTCTTCATGGCGCAAAAGCCAGGGATTCTTCATGAACTTCGTCAGCGATTGCTGGAGCTGGGCATTCCGCCGGACCGGCTCGAGCCGGCGGACGTGTCACCTGATACGCCGAACCAGGAACGAACCAAAGGATATGGGATGCAGAAAAATGTTCAATACGTCACCGATGCTGAGGGGCACAAGACGGCTGTCATTCTCCCCATCGAAGAATACGAGGATTTGATGCATGACTTAGCGATGGGCCCTGCCACCCGTGGAAGCAAAGCTGAGCCCCGGCGGCCCCTTGAAGATGTGGTAAAGGAATTGCGCAGGCCCGGCGAAATTGAAGATTAAGGCCAACAGCGACTTCTACGAGTAAGCGCAAGCGCACATCTCGGCTGGCGCGCTCGCCCTATAGCGGGACGTGCAAAGTCCCTACCATCCCGGAAGGAACATCTCTGAACCCCAAGCTGAATCCCGTGGTCCCCGGCGGCGTCTTCACTCGCGCTCCCAGTACGAGACCGTTGTTTTGAATGTGGTGATACGTATCCTCGGTGAAATTCAACGGAATCGTTGTAAGTTGCTCCACCTTTCCCACCACAACCAGAAATTGAAGTGAGCCGGTCCACTTGCCGTCCTTGGGTTCAAGCGTAATATTGCGTGGATCGATGGTTACAGTCGCCTTGTACCCGCCGTCCATCGGGTCGAGATGCACGCTAAAGCCGATGCCCGCCAGCGCAATCGGATTCGCGATGGCCTCGGCGAGCGGCGGCGCCACGGCCGCTTCCCGCGCGGCCACATAACCCGGCCGATATCGTAACTTCACGCCCGGCCGCTTCACGCTCACCTCCAGCCGGTGATACGAGCCATCGAAACCGTCTGTCGGGGGGTAGAATACCAGCGAATAACTTACCCGCGCGTCGCTGGCCGCCTCCTGAATTGCCGTGCTCAGGTCGTTGATGTGATGAAACGCCAGGCCGCCGGTCTCTTCGGCCAGGGTTTCAAGCGTTTCGTAGTTGAAATCGGGCGGAGCGGCGCCCCTGGGCGGCCTACCTAGCTTTCCCATCGAACTTCGGTTCGCCTGAAAGGGCGCCGGTGTGGTGACGCCCCGCGCGTCGACGGGGTAGACCGCCACATCGGCTTCATTCAAAGCGCGAATGGCGCGGGCGACGTCGCTCTCAAACGACCGGCCTGAATAGGGCATCTGCGAATTCGATGTGTTCGAAGTTGATGAATTCGATTGCGTGCTGCCTCCCGAACTCCCGCTGCCTCTGCCAGCGCCACGCCCGCTTCCCCCTCCGCCGCGCCCGGCCGGGGAGCCGGACCCCCGATTATTGGGGTTGCCTTGGGGGATATCGCTCTGAGGGCTGCCCAGGCCTAGTTGAATCGGGAATCCGCCCGAAATCCAGATCAGTGTCTTCCGGCCAGGGATGCCCAGCAAATGTCCGGCAATGGTTTGGACCGCCTCTGCGGTGCGAGTAGCGCGCACCGTCTTAGTGTAATCGACATAGGGCTGGTTGGAAGACTGTATGAAGCTATCCCACTGCGCGGTATTGGCCACGCCGCCGGTGAGCGAATTGGCTGATTGCGGCGGCGCGGTGGCTGCCGCCACTTCGGGATTGATGCGATTCGAGTGCTTCCCGAGAGCCGAAATCAGCGAGGCCATATCCTGCGAAAAATCGTGAAGTAGCGTCAGCGAGTCGCCCAGGACGAAAACGGCTACCCGGCTTTCCGCTGGCATATCCCGTATGTAACGGAGAAAGTCTTTTTTGGCCAGCTCCTGGTCAGTGAGCGCGGTATTCAATTCATCGAACAGAAAGACGGTAACGGCCGGGGCACTCGACCCCGCCCGGTTAGTGAACGTCCACCGGCCCGACGAACTAGAAAACGCGGTGGCGTTTGCGCTGGCATCTTCCAGCGCAAACATCGCGATTTTTTCTTCCTGGTTATTGTCCAGCAGAACGAAATCGTTGCGGCTGAGGTCATTAACCGGCCTTCCGTGCTTGTCCTTCGCGACCACATTTACCAGAACGACGTGCGTCTCTACTTGAATCACGCCCTGATCCGGCGTGGCTTGCGGGGCCGCTGGCGATGGCAGCACCAAAAGCAGCGTCATCAAGAAGCCAGTAGCCCGAGCCGCAAAGGAGCCACGGGCGAGTAGCGTAATCAAATCGGATGGGTAGAACCGACGAATCCGCATGCGCCCTTCCGTGCTTATTTTGAAGTTTATTGCGCCCTAGCTTCTTGCTGACAGTCGTAGAGACAGTTACAATCTTGCCCAGCCAATCTCCAACTGGCAGATTATACAAGTCCGGATTTTCATTTTCAATTTCCGACGCACCTATTTCCGACGCACCTGTGACATAGACCCCAACCTACATCTCCGCCAGCTTGTACCATGAATTCAATTCAAACGTCGGGGCTTTACTTCTTGTTGCGGGACGTGACCTGTAGCGGCTCGGGGCGGAGCTGATTGTCTTAGACGGCGGAGATTTCTTCCATTAGTGTGCGGGCATCAGGGGGCCGGTCATTCGAATCTTTTTGAATCATTCTCATCACCAGGCTAGCAACGCTGGGAGGTATTTTCAACTCGGGGCGGACCCGGTCGACGGGGAGGGGCATTTCATGCACCTGCCGCAGGGCGATTTCAATCCCATTTCCTTCGAAGGGCCGGCGCCCAGTGAGCATTTCATAGAACACGATTCCTAAGGAATAAATATCGGACGCCGGCAGGTAGGGCTGGCCGGATATTTTCTCCGGCGGCATGTAATGGAGTGGGGCAAGCAATCCCGAGGGCAAGTCCGAGCCCGAAAGCTCGGGCAACGCCTCTTTCACCCGATCTAGGCTGAAATCCAGGAGCTTGGTTTGTTCGGATTTGGCGGCGCCCGTCAGCAGGATGTGTTCTGGTTTGATTTCGCCGTGCATCATCCCCAACTGTTGGCCTGCGTCGAGGGCGAAGGCGATTTCCCAGACGATGCGGCAGGCGCGGGATACTCCCAAGGAAGCTTCCTGATCGATGGTCTCTCGCAGGTTCAGTCCCCGCACATACTCGGTGACGAGGAACAGCACCCCATCTTCAGCCTGGGCGAGGTCGAGAGTGAGAACCACGTGAGGATGCTGGAATCGCTGCGTGCGCTGGTAATACTCGGAAAGCTGATTGATGAGGTCGGCGGTGGGAACATTCCACGGTGTAACCAGCTTCAGGGCGCAAACAACGCCGCCGGTCGAATCCAGAGCAGTGTAGATCGGGCCCATACGGACTTCCGCGATCTTATCAAGAATTTTATACCGCTGGGCAATCAGGCTCCCTTTCTGCCAACCCTCGAAGAAGGCGGGAACGGTGGTGGACTCTCCAGTACGTTTTTCTCCCGCGGTTCTTCCCGCGGCGGGCGACAGCACGGAGAGCCCCGGGATTTCAATTTCGCAGGCTTCAATCGCCTTGATGAGGGCGGCGCCGTTGGCGGGGCGGCGAGCGGGATCCTTCTCCAGCATCGACATCACCAAGTCAGCGATGCAGGTGGGAATGCGCAGGCTGGCGGCCTGTTCGTGGAGCGGGCGGGGAGCTTCACCCACATGCGCCAAAAACCATTCCGCCTGAGATTCCGCATGGAAAGGCAGTTCGCCGGTGAGCATTTCGTAGAAAACCAGGCCCAGGGAATAGATGTCGGAGCGGCCGTCCAGTTCGTTCTGCCGGACCTGCTCGGGGGACATATACTCGGGCGTGCCGATGGCGAAGGCAGTGCCGGAGGCGGTCAAGGCCATGGCGCCGGCCTCTTCCTTCAGACTCCCCTCGCGGAGCTTGGTAATGCCAAAGTCCAGGACTTTGACCACATCGCCTTGCTCCCCTTTTATTAGAGCAATATTTTCAGGCTTGATATCCCTATGGATGATACCCAATTGATGGGCAGCCCCGAGCGCCGAAGCCACTTGCTTAATGATCGAGCAGGCGCGGGCGGCGGGCATGGGCCCTTCGCGCTGGAGGACGTCGCGGAGCATTCGCCCGTCAATGAACTCCATCACAATGCAGTGGCGGCCGTCTTCGGTTTGATCCACGTCGTCCACCCGGACGGCATTGGGATGTTGCAGGCGGCGGGCCACAAAGGCTTCGCGCAGAAAGCGCCGGACGAAGTCCTCGCGCTCCGTCAACGAAGGGTCCATTACTTTCAGCGCACGCACTTCGTTGAAAAGCAAGTGGAGCGCTTTGTAGACGTGCCCCATCCCGCCCCTTCCCACCTTGGCGAGAATGCGATATTTGTTGCGAATCGTGGTGCCCACGGCATACACCGCAGGGTCCTCCAGCTCCGCGCCGTCGATTGGGCAGAAGGCAAACTCATCGGGGTAAGGCGTTTGGCAGGAGGAGCAGCGTTTCATGACAGGAGCTCTACAAACCCCTCAGAGTATAACACCTGGAAGGGGATAGCAATCAATTGTCTTACCGCCACGGAGGGCGGATCATTCCTGCAAGGCTCGGAAACAGAGAAGGGTGGGCGCCCCAACCGCCGCCGACCACGAGGCTTACGAGGGAAAGGAAGGATCACATCGGAATCGCACTGGACACCTGCCACCAAGCTTGGCAGAATGAATGGTGTGTTCAATTCGGGGCGTGGCGCAGCCTGGTAGCGCGCTTGCCTTGGGCGCAAGAGGTCCGCGGTTCGAATCCGCGCGCCCCGACCAAGACTGTTCGGTTCCCTCCAATGCGGCGATTAGAGACCTTAATGCCGGAAGGCAGAATTGAGTTGCTATCAACCGCCAAACTCCCAGCGATTCCGCGTTCGTGCTTTCCTTCCTGATTTAACCCTCTGAAATCGCAATTACTTTGCCCCGTCCCCGCTGACCGAGCAGATTCGCATTCGCTTTTTGCTTGACAGCGCCGGTGCTGTCTGA
>Ga0326728_10002819_pt1 | contig 56595 bp, 46 predicted proteins | sample MB3enrmetagenome_FD_207602 | JGI IMG/M metagenome (GOLD analysis project Ga0326728, IMG submission 207602) | Lab enriched peat soil microbial communities from McLean, Ithaca, NY, United States - MB31MN | ecosystem: Environmental > Terrestrial > Soil > Wetlands > Peat | place: USA: New York... | reverse complement strand
ATCGCGCACGTCGGCGACAGCCGCATCTATCTCGCACGAAATCGTCGCATCCAGCAGGTCACCGAGGATCACACGGTCTTCAACGAGCTCATCAAGCGTGGCAAGCTCACGCGCGAGCAAATCGACAACATCGAACAGAAGAATGCCATCACGCGCGCGGTCGGCGTTTACGAGCGCGTGGATGCCGATACGCTCGTTCTCGAGCTCATCGCAGGCGATGTCCTGCTCCTTGCTACTGATGGTCTTCACGGGTATCTACGATCCCCGGACGAGCTCGCTGTACCCCTTGCCATGGAAGGCGACGCCAGCGTCAAGGCGCTCGTGCTTCTCGCCAACGAGCGAGGAGGCAAGGACAACATCACGGCAGTCGTCATCCGCGTCGGCGAAGAAGGTGCCATCGACACGGAACGAGCAAAACGCCTCGAGCTCAAACGAGATGTGCTGGCGAACACGCCACTCTTTGCGCGTCTTTCCGAACGCGAACTTCTGCGGGTGATGCAAGCCGTCGAAGTTCGCGAGTACAAAGACGAACAGATCGTCATTCGTGAAGGCGACAGGGGCGACGAGCTCTTCATCGTCCTCGAGGGAAAGATCCGGGTGTCTCGCGGGGAGCAGGTGCTCACGCACCTCGGTCCGGGAGAACACGTCGGCGAGATGGCGCTCATTCGGAGCGTGCCGCGGTCGGCGACCGTGACGGCGGAAGGGCCTGCGGAGCTCATTTCGATCCGACGCGCCGATTTTTTCGAAATCCTTCGGAGCGAACACGAAGTAGCCGTAAAGATGCTCTGGCAATTCTTGGGCGTGCTCGCCGATCGACTTGACCAGACATCGAGCGAGCTTCACAACGCCAAGCGCGAGCTCGCCGCGGAAGACATTACGTCCGACATCTTTCCCGTTGACATCGACGATGCTCCTCGCCCTCCCGATGCACCCTCACGCTGACGGGCTTCGTCGATGCTCAGACGATTGAAGCGGCTCCTACCGATCCTGGTGTGGCTTGCGCTGGTTCTCACGGTGCGCAGCGCGCGCGCTGAAGTCCGTGTCCCAGTCGTAGTCTGGCCCACTCTTACTCCTGCGGGAGATGGGCCAACGGGCATGCCCCTTCACAAACCCCAGCCGTCGGACAAGGAAGTCTACGAGCTGGCTCAGCAACTCGACGGCACGTTGCGCGATGCGGTTCAAGATCTCGGATTTGCACTCTCGCTCGCCGACACCGGACCGTCGCTCCAGGCTCCGCGCGACGAGGATATTCTCGAACGCGCCGCCAGCTCCGACGCCGGCGGTCCCGACGAGGGCACTTGGGTCATCAGTCCGCGCGTCGAACGATCTGGACACGACCAGTGCATCGTCAGAATCGTGGCCGCGGCGCCGCGAGCCAGGGAGCTCCGCGTTCGCGTGCAGATCGTGGCCAACGATTTGGTGAGTGTACGTGGGCTCGCCATGTTGCGCGACCTGCTGTCGCCGCAATCCGCAGCCCAAGCCGCCATCGAAGCCCACAAGGAGCTGGCGGCTTGCGGCAATGAGCAAAGCGTTGCCAAACCGATCCGCTCGGCGGGACGAGCCATCCTCGCGATCAATGCGGCGCTGTTCGGAGGCTTCACGGCCTACGGTCTCCAGAGGGCGAGCGGGTCCGACGATCCACGAGTCCTCTATCCGCTCCTGGCGGTCGGAACCGGCATGGGCCTCGGCGGCGCATTGCTCGTGGCAGACGAGTGGAACGTCTCGACCGGCGACGCATGGACACTGGCAGCCGGCGGGTGGTGGGCGGCGACGTCCGGATACCTGCTGGCGTCCGGCCACAACGTGCAGCCCGCCGGAGACCGTTTCTCGTGGGCTACAGGAGGAGGTATCATCGGCGTGGGACTGGCCACGTTCGCACTGACCCAGACGTCGATGGACGACGGGGACGCAACCCTCGTGCACTCCGGCGCGACGCTTGGACTACTCATGGGCGGGGCTACCGAGTGGCTCGTACAAGGCAAGACGAGCGACATCGCCGATTCGACGCCCAACACGGGAATGGGGGTAGGCACCGCGATTGGCCTCGTCAGCGCGGGTGTCCTGGCCACGCGCGTGACGACGACGCCGTCGCGCGTTTTGCTCATCGACGTGGGCGTCGGCGGTGGAGCCCTCATCGGTGCGGCCGCCGCGAGCCCCCTCATATTCAACAACCAGCGAACGGGCCCCGTCCGCGCTTGGCTGGGCGTCTCTCTCGCGAGCAGCATCCTCGGCGGCGGCGTGGCCTGGTGGCTCACACGCGATTCGGCCCCCGGCGCTCCTCCGGCGAAAAGCCTGATCCCTTGGCTGCCCCCGGGGCGTCCGATGGTTGGAGTCCTCGGTGCAAGCCCGGCCCCAGGAGGGAGCGTGCCCATTTACGGTATCGGCTGGGAGGGAAGCAACTAGAGTCTGTCGGCGGGATGTTTGCGTACGCAAAGAGGCCGACGGACTCCTAGCCGTGCCACTCAATTGACCAGACAATGCACGCCGCCATTCGAATCGCAGTAGGGCGTCGGAAAATTCGGCGGGCACTGACCATTCCCCGGACACGGCTGCGCACACGTCGTCCCTCCATAAGTGCTCACGCACTTCTCGCCTGACGCACACGTCCCGCAGGAGGTCGAGAAGTCCCCGGTTGCATCGTAGGCATTCATCCCCACGAGCGACGAATCACCGCCCGCTGTGCCGTCCCCGCTGTCATCGCCCGTCGACACCGCCCCCGACGAGCTTCCATTCGATGAACTTGTGGAGCCGCTCATTCCCGACGACGACGACGACGACGCGACGCCACCCGACGACCCGCCCCCGGCGGACGACGACGAGGTCGACGCCGACCCGCTCGATGACCCGCTGCCGCTGGACGATCCCGCGGCGCCCGACGACCCGCCGCCAGAGTCGACGGAAGGGATCCCATCGGAATCCGACCCGCTGCCCGAATTCGCACACCCGACCCATGACACCAATCCGAGCGCCGCCGCAGCAAGGACAAGAGCGACGCTCTCACGCCAGCCCAATCGATGATCGACTAGCCCCGAGGCTGCGCACTTCACGGATTCACCGTCAGCGGGTTCGGGAAGTTGCCGCTCAGGAAGAGCAGCGTGTAGACGCCGATCGACTCCTGGAAGTACCTGTCGTTCTCCACCGTCGTCGACACCGCCTCCTCGAGCGCCGCCTGCCGGAGAGCCCCGGTCGTCTTCTGATCGTCATCGAAGATGCTGACGTACGCGCACATCGCCGTGTTGACGAAATATGAATTGTGTCCAAACCCAGGATCGCACCCCGTCACAGTCCCCGAGGGGGTTAGATTTTGGCATATCGTGGAAAATGGATTCGCATTCGGTTCAGGCGGGTTGTTGATGTAGAAGTTGTTGTAAAAATCTTGAATGTTGTCGATCTTCGCCTGCATCTGCGTCTTGGTTGGATAATGCGTCGAAGAGCCGGGGGAGTTCTCCGGGAGGTCGAAGCGATTGCCAAACCAGGCTGCGTCGACTCCGACGCGCCACGAGAATCTGGACCAGTTGTAGTTGTCGACCTGCGCGCTGCAAGGAGCCGTGTAGGTTCCCGTATCCGTCGTCAGTCCCGGATTGACGCCCGCCTCATCATAGCAGGTCTCGACCATCTTGTAGATGGTCTGCGCGGTCTTGTACCAGAACGCTTGATGCTGCGCGCGTTCGGCATCCGTGTATACAGTCGAATCCATATGGCTCGCGAGGAAGTCTCCAAACACGCGGAAATAGCCCGGCGGATCGTAATTGAGAAACACGCTGCCGTCCTGACCCGATGTATAGGTACACGGACCGTTCGGATAGTTTCCGCAGTTCTTGTTCCACGTATCTCCGGGCGCCGGGTAGTTATACTGTCCGTCGTAGACCGTATTGACTTCGCACTCCATCTTCACGATCCAGTTGACGGCGGCTTCCACGTACTCCGGCCACTGCATGGCCGCGTAGACGAGACCGATGCCGATGTCGACATCGCCGTCGAACGCGCTGTCCTGATTGCCACCGCAGCTACCCGAGTCTGGATCGCACGGCGTGTCGATCGGCCGGCAGGCGATGCTTCCGTCCCACATCCAGCCCATCAGCCCGCCGCAATACTTCTTGGCTGACTGCGACAAGAAGTGGCGCGTGAAGTTCCAGAGCGAGTCGAACGTGGCCTTGTCGCCGATGGCCGCGGAGATCGCCATTCCATAGCCCTGCCCTTCACTGACCGTCTGGGGCGGGTCGGTCTTGACGCGTGCTGTGCCCGCTCCGCAGAGGAGGGTGCTCGTCGGGTCGTTGGCGTACGACTCGAGATAGTTGGACTTCCAGATCTCGTAGCGCTGGCAGAGAAGCGTGTTCAGGAGGTCCTGCACTTGGTCGGAATTCGAATAGACATTCGCAAGGGACGCTCCGAATGGATACGCATACCCTGTCTGCTCGTACGGAAACCATCCTTGGTAGCCGCATTGAGGGGGCGTCGGCGGTGGCTTCGGCGCGCAGGCCGAATCGTTCCAGTCGCCGGTCGCGGACCAGTCGCCGCCCGTGCCATCCGGGTAGTAGTTGAAGGTCTGGAATGTCGGAACCGTCGTATTGCCTCCCGGCTGAATGTCGAGCGGCGCGTAGATCCCATCTAGGTCCGGTTTTCCGTAGTTCCACCGAATCCAATATTCACCTGGTGTGGCGGGGAACGGCCGCGCCACCACCGTGTTCCACTCGGTCGGCGATCGCGTGATGTCGGCCGCGACCCACGACGCACCGTCGCCGAAGTCCGTGTTCGGCACCGGGCAGTTGAACCAGGGCCTGTCGGCCTCCCGGAAGCAGGTGACCTCATCGCCGCCGCCGGTGCCTCCAGTGATGCGAAGCATGATCCAAGTGGGCATGAACTCGGGCTTCGGGAAGAACGTGAAGGTTTTCTGTCCAGCCCAGATGTAGCGGAAGTGCACCGTGGAGTAGCCCACGGGGGTCGGCGGCTCGCACGGGTCGATCGTCACGTTGGTGTTGCCGCCGCAGTGCGCGTAGCCAGGCCCGGGATTGGACGAATAGACGTGGTAAGAGTCGCTGCGCGTCGAGTAGTTCATGCACGCCGTCCCCTCGGTGGGGTCGTTGTCAGGCGGGCCGTAGTATGCGAGCCAGATTTCATCGCTCGTGGGCAATGACGCGAGGGCTGGAAGAATGATGTTCGCAGTCATCAGTCCCTGCGACGCCGACGACGTTGCAGAGGGAGGCGGTGGCTCCAGAAACTCGATACTGGGCGCTCCACCGGACCATGCCGAGGTCGGCACGTAGAGCGTGTACCAAGGGCAGTTGTCGTCTTGGAAGTCGAGCGTGGCGCTGAGATCCCCGCAGCCCGGCAACCCCTGAACCTTGAGGCTCGTTGGATACGGCGGAGTGCTGTAGCCGAGCTTCATCTGTTCGCAGTCTGTACCCGCAAAGCCCGTCACCGACGGATTGCCCCATGGCCAACGCATATGCACCGTCACCATTCCAGCAGGCGCCGTTGGCGGCCCTGCGTCGACGTTGCACGTGGCATTCGGCACGCCGGCGTCGCTGCCCGTAAACTGAAACGCCCCGGAGCCAACTTTCGCTGTCGAGTAGTCATTCGTGAGCGAAGAACTTGTCCCAGAGTAGTCGAGCCAAATGTCGTGCGTCGGGACCGGAGAAATCGTGCTCGTGTTGAATATCCCCGAACGCTGCGAGGTCGTGCACCCGTTCGGATTGCCGATGGCCTCGATCACGATCTGCGTGACCGTCGTCGGCAAACACACCGAATACCAATCACATCCGGCGGTGTCCTCGCGGGCGGAGTACTCGGTCCACGCGTTTTGAGTATCGAAAACGTTGACCGCGATCGGCAAACCTGTGATGTCATTCAAAGTCGGATTGGCCAAGTTCGACCACATGTCGCGGATGTGCAGCCGAACTTGCCCGTACGGACATGAGTAGACCTCGACCGGAGGAGGCGGCGGCTCCTCCACTACGTCCGCCCCTGCTTCATGCCAGATCACGGTCACGCCGCAGGCATTCGGCGTCTCCACCTCAGTCGCAATCGACAGCGGATGCACGTGCGGAAGCGATTGAACGTGGAACGTGGCGTCCGTGCAGCCACCTCCGTCGGAATTGGTAGAGAGACACTGCCCGCCCACGCACACGAGAGCTCCACCGTCGGCCCCGCCCGTCGGCGGCACGTACCCCATCCCGCCCGACGACGAGCCTCCAAACTGTTGCGTAGGCGGTCCGCCTTCAACGACGTCGTCCGTCGATACGTTGCTCGCGCACCCGCTGAGCCAAAGGGCTGCCGCGGTTGTCGCCGCAAACGCAACGCGCCCACCAGCAGTCCCTAAGCTTCGGAGTCCACCAATCATCGCGCACCTCCGCACAATCCATCGCCAAGCCAATCCAATACTAAGCCAAATGGACGACGATACGCCGATCCTTGACTTTGACTCGCACTCGCCGTCGCACTTGCGATTGCGTCCGACCACGGTCAGCACGTAGCCGCCACGGTCTGGGACGCACAGAACGTACTTTTATTCGGAGAGCAGAGCGACGCAACCTCGAGACGCGAGTCTCCGTCCAATCGACGAGGGGGGCGCTTGGCGGCACCCCTCGAGCTCCCCCGTATCGCTTGCCTCCGCCTGCCGACGGTTACATGCGCCCACAAACCCGACAGCGCTCTCGCCGACCTGCGTAGCGGTGCTAACGAGGGCGGACGCCATGAACGAGCTTCACACCAATTACGACGAGGGGGGCGCTTCGCGGCCCGACTCGAGCTCCCCCCACGACGGGCAGCACGCCAACCGAGGTAACCACATTCTTTCGCGAGCCCAACGCTTGGTCGAACGCGGCCGCGCCGCCCAGGAACGTTGGAGTTACCAGCCCCTAGAGCAGCGGATGGCCGCTCTCAACCGTGCCGCGCGCGAGATGCTTCGGTCGCGTTCGGAGGCCATGGAACTCGCCCGCGACGAGATGGGCAAAGTGGAAGCGGAAGGGCTCTTCAACGAGACGTTGGGCCCCGTCGATGCGGTCGCCGCCTGGGCCCGAGTTGTGCGGCAAGCGACCCGTCCAGGGGCCATTCGCCTCAATCCCATAAACTTCCCGGGCAAACACGCCACCGTGGAACACCTGCCCCGCGGTGTCGTCGGGATCATTGCGCCTTGGAATTTCCCTATCGCAGGACTCTACCGCGCCGTAATCCCCGCTCTGCTCACAGGCAACGCCGTGATCGTGAAGCCATCCCCTTTCACGCCGCGATCGAGCGCCTGGTTCGTCGATCGCCTCGCCTCAGAATTGCCCGTGGGGCTCGCGCAGTGTCTGCTCGGTGACCGGGCCGCGGGCGAGGCTATCATCGACGCTGGCATCGACGCATGCGTGTTCACTGGGTCGACGCGCTCCGGTCGAGCTGTTCAAGTCCACTGTGCCGAGCGCGGGATTCCGTGCAGCGCCGAGATGGGAGGCAAAGACGCCGCGATCGTCCTGCAAGACTGCGACCTCGCCCGGACCGTTGCGGGAATCACGCACTGGACCCTTAGCAACGCCGGACAAGCGTGCGGCGCGATCGAGATCGCATACGTGGACGAGGCCATCGCCAACGAGTTCGTCGCTCGCGTGGGGCGCGTCTTTGCAGCGCTGGACGCGACTTCGGTCGCCCCGCTCGCCAACCAGGCGCAGTTCGACCTCGTGACCTCGCACGTGAACGACGCCCGCACCAGCGGAGCCGCACTCATCACGGGAGGCTACGCGCGCGATGGCCTGTGGTACGCGCCGACGCTTCTCGACCGGTGCGGCGCCCGCATGGCGGTTGTTCGCGAGGAAACGTTCGGTCCGGTCTTGGCAGTTGTCCGGGTCTCGGGCGTGAGCGATGCCATCAACGCCATCAACCACGGTCGCTATGGGCTGGGCGCCTCGATCTGGACGAGCGACATCCCACGCGCCAAGCGTCTGGCCTCACGGCTCGACGTGGGAGTCGTGAACATCAACAACCACGCGTTCTCGGGAGCCATCCCATCGCTCCCGTGGTCGGGCACGCGTGACACCGGCTTCGGCGTCGCCAATAGCGCCTTTGCTCTTCCGACGTTCGTCCGTCCTCGCGTCACGACGGTCGACCTTTCCAAGGGCCCCGAGCTCTACTTCATGCCCTACGATCGAACGCTGATGGAGCTCGGCAACCTGCTCGCAGACGCGCAGCTCGGGAAGCTGACCCACGCATGGAAGATCCCTCTGCTGCTGCGCCAGCGGCTCCAGAGCCTCCGCGACTTCTTCCGCTAGTCACGCCTGCCCCAGTCGAGTAGCAATCCGATCGGCAGCGCGCATGGCAATTGCCATAATCGTCAGCTGCGGATTGACGCCGATGGGACCGCGAACGGCGCTGCCGTCGACGACATAGAGCGATCGCACGTCGTGAGTCTCGTGGTCGAGATCGATGACGCTCGTCTTGGGGTCGCGGCCCATTCGGCACGTGCCGAGGGGGTGGTAGCTAAGCCACACGAACTCCGCTGCACCAGGAACCCGTTTCCGAAACGCATGAAACCCGCGCGCGTCGCGGATGGGATCGACTCCGAGGACGTTCGGATAGAGGGCCTTTGCGCCGGCCGCCAAGCACATGTCCATCGTGTGCACCATCGCCCTGTGCATCCGAGCGGCGTCCTCGTCGGCGATCTGATAGCTGATGGCCGGTAACTCGAGAGCCTCTCGCCATACGCGCCCATTGGCGGACGAGTCGCGAATCATGAGACCGAACGACGCGACGTGGTCCATCTGCGACAGGGCGTCCATGAGACGCCGGCCGGTCGAGGAAAAATGGACCGGCGCGACGTTGCGCGTCGCCTGGGCCGCCAAGATCAAGATCCCGTCGGGCAGGAACTGATCGCAACCGTATCCCTGCGGGATGTAGCGATGCCCCTCGACGTCCTCGTCAAAGAGCGCCGATAGACCGGTGCTCGGGTGAAGGCTCAGGTTGCGCCCCAGCTGCCCGTTGCGAGCGCAGAGACCTTGGCTCTGGAGAAGGAGCGGCGTCGGGATGGCGCCACCGGCCAAGACGACGGCGCTGCCACGCACACGAACGCGACGACCGGTCGGCGACACGGCCTCGATTCCGCGTGCCACCCCGCCCTCGATGAGGATCCGATCCACCCGGGCGCCGCATACGAGAACGCTCCCGCGCTCGAGCGCGGTAGGAAGGAAGGCGATGTTCGTGCTTCGGCGAGCGTCGCGTCCGCATCCAAAGTCACAGAACCCCGAGCCGTCGCAGTCGGGCGCGTTGCGCCGAACCCGGAAGTGGCTCCAGCCTAGGGCATCGCACCCGCGTGCCATGATGTCCTCGATCGGACCGATCTGCGCTCGCGCGGCCGGCGCAACACCGAGCACCGATTCGACCCTGTCGAAGTACGCCTCCATCGCCGACGGCGAGAATTCGTCCGTCCCCAGCTCGTCGCACCATCGCGACAAAATCCACGGAGGGGTTCGAAACGTGGTGCCGCCGTTGACCGCGGTCGAACCTCCGACGAGGCGCCCCACGAAGATGGGCATGACGACGTTGCCGACGGAGAACGCAGCTCGGTAGAACCGCTCGTGCGCGCGAATCGTGCTCCCGTCGAAGGCATCGCGTCGGTGGTGCTCCCCCTCCTCGATGAAGACGACGGCATGCCCCCTACGCGCAAGCTCCCAGCCTGTGATCGCGCCACCGGCCCCGGTGCCCACGACGACCACGTCGCACTCGATGTCGCCACCCTCCCAGTCATCGGCGCGGTGAATCTGGCGAAGCCATCGAGGCTGGTCGAGAACCATGGGCAGTCCGCCGCTTCCGTTGCCGGGACGCATCGGCTGAACGCGATCGAAGTGCACCAACTTGTAGAGCAGCGAGACGAGCGCCAAAGGAGCGCGCAGGATCGGGTCGTGCTCCCAACGCGCCAGCTGCGCGTCTTGCTCGTCAGCCGACAGCGCGTGAAAGGGCCGTCCGGTCGCCGTGATCGCCGCCGCATCGAGCGCCTGGAGAGCTACTCGCCATGCCGCGGGCAGCATCGGATGGAACTTGCCAACCAACTCCTCGGCGGCCGCCACCGTGCGCTCGTCTGCGGATGGGATCTGGGAGCAACCAGGAAGAATGGCCTCGGCGAGCGAGACCTGAGATCGAACAGCGCTGAACATCGCCGCGCATACAACGCACGGATGCCCTTCTGTGCAAGCACCGCGTGCGCTTGAGGCAACTCCTTTTGTTCGCTTCGTCGGAAGCGAGTTGCTGGGAAAGCTACTGCGCAGCGCTTTTCATGGGACAGCCGGGCGTCCCGCACTCGCCGCTTTTTTCCTTGGGAACTGCGTTGACGAACTGGCCGAACGCCCGAGGCTCCTCGAGACGGCATGACCACGCCAGCTTGCCATCGTGAACCGTCATATCGGGGCAGCCATCGCACATGTTCGCCGAACCGTCCTCGAGCATGTCAATCGGCTGAATGATCATGAACGACTGCATGTAGACCTTTTCGAGGGCCACGAGCGGATTGCGCGCCACGGCTCCTGCCCAGGCGGAGGTCGCCCGGCGAACACCTGCATCGACCGGCCAGCAGCCTCCGAGCACCGAGCGTCCGGATGTCAGGGTCTTCGGGTCCGAGTAGCTGATGTAGCGTCCAGACCAAAGGTGATAGACGGACTGGGCGAGCTCCATGAACTTGGGCCCCACCCACCCGTAGGTGCGCTTTGGAGTCGCGATCCGCGTGGAGAGGAGCCACTTGAAGGAGTCGGGCTTCGCCGTTCCGTTCAGGTACGCGCAGGGCGCAAAATCCGGATGCCGCTGTCGGATGACCTCGACGACTTCCTGCGCGTTGATGTCGATCCGCCCCTTCGGCTCTTCTCCGTAGACGAGCGAACTGAGATCGACTTTCTTCCCGTTGGCGAAGTAGTCGAACTGACTCGGCATCGAGCCGCGAAGCAGGATGAAGACCATCGTGTGAACGCGGTCGACGTTCTTCTGCGCCCAGTCGATGAGGTCGGGAACTTCGTGAAGCGTTTCCTCGTACACGGTCGAGTTGAACGAACAGGCCAGATCGCCGACGCTGGCCACGAGGTCCGCGTAGGTCTGCCGCAGATCGCACATCTCGACTTCGGTCTTGTTCCGCCACCCGGGCCGCCCCTGATGCGAGTCCACGTGGAACGTGAGACCGATGAGCCCCGCCTCCTTCAGCTCGACCAGGAGATCGCGCGTCATCGCGAGGCCATTCGTGTTGATGATCGCCTTGCGGCCCATCGCCGTCACGCGACGCACTATGCCTGGCAAATCGGGGTGCATGAGCGGGTCGCCCCCAGCGATCGACACTCCGTCGAAGTTGCGCAATCGCGCGAACACGTCGAGATCGGCCTGGACCTCGTCGAGCGACTTGTGCGTCTTGATGTTCTGACGATAACACCCTTCACAAGCGAGGTTGCACGCCTGCGTCGGCTCGAGCCACGCGATGGGATTGTCCGCGAGATTCCACGGCAAACGATAGAGAGACCTGTGATCGAGTGCAGCTGCCATGAGGGCGCGAGTCTACGCACCGACCCGCGTGCTCTCATTGATCTAAATCAATCGCCTCGCTAGGGTGCCGGTGCATGGTACGCGGCCTCGAGGCCATGGGATGACAATGAAAGGAGCGAGCGTTTCGCGCTTGCGGAACGACGCTAGGTTATGTCCGCCACATGAATCGCTCGTCGCAGCCTTTGAGGCCGCAGCGCGCGACGATGCTCCCTTCGTGACTCTACACGCCACGGCTGGGCCTGTTGTCCGACCGATCAAACAAGCGCTTGAGTCTGCTGTTCGGTTTGCCTCCCTCTACCGTTCTCGAGGGGTCGTCCGGGGCGAGTGCGTGCTCCTTCTCATGCCGACGGGACACGCATTCGTCGAAGCCATGCTGGGCGCCATGCTTCTCGGCGCCATCCCAGTGCCTCTAGCCACGCCCATGACGTTCGGCAGCGTTGACCGCTATCTGAAGAACCTGACGGCGATCGTAGCGGACTGCGGGGCGCGAACCCTCGTCACCTATCCACGCATCGCCAAGGCGCTGCCGGCCAACGCGGAACTCACCGCCGCGCTCTCCAATGTGCTCATGGAAACGGACCTCGAGGGACTGGGTCCGACCGCGTTCGTGCCTCCTTCGATAGGCGCGAGTGACTTGGCCTTTCTCCAGTACACGTCGGGCACGACTGGAAGGCCCAAGGGAGCGGCGATTTCCCACGGCGCTGTCGTCTCCAACGCCTTTGCCATTCACCACGGCCTGTCGATGACTCCGAATGACGTGGGAGCCAGCTGGCTTCCAGTCTTTCACGACATGGGACTGGTGGGAGTGTTGCTCACTTCCATATGCCATCCATATCCGGTGCACGTGATGACGCCCGAGGCATTCGTGATGCACCCGCGGCGCTGGCTCGAGCTCATTTCAAAGGTGGGCGCGACGTTGTCGCCCGCGCCGAACTTCGCCTACGACATGTGTGTCACCAAGGCCAGCCAGGCTGACGTGCATCTCGATAGCTGGCGCGTAGCCCTCAATGGCGCCGAGCCCGTGCACGCGCGGACTGTCGGCCGTTTCTCCGATCAATTCGCGTCGCGCGGATTCCGCAGCAACGTCATGATGCCGGTCTATGGAATGGCGGAGAACACGCTCGCCGTGGCGTTTCCCACTCTCGAACGAAAGTTCGAGACTGTGCCGATCGATCGCGATGCCCTCGAGCGCGACGGTGTCGTGCGCGAGACCTCGGCGTCCAACGCCTATCCTGCCGTAAGCGTTGGGCATCCGGTCGCGGGAACGGTCCTGGAGATCATCGACGAGGAAGGGCGAATCGTGCCGGAGGGCACGGTCGGACAGATCACGGTCGCCGGACCGTCCTTGATGAGCGGCTACTTCCGCAACGAACAAGCGAGCTCCGAGGCGATCGTGGGTGGGGCGCTGCGAACGGGCGATCTTGGCTTCGTCCACGACGGTCGGCTGTTCATCACCGGGCGTGCGAAGGAGATCATCATCAAAGGCGGACGCAACCTGCATCCTTACGACATCGAGCGCGTCGCCTCGGATGTCGACGGCGTACGCGCCGGAGGCGTAGCAGCATTCGGTCGGGAAAATGTCGAGTCCGGAACCGAGGACTTGGTTGTCGTTGCCGAAACCCAACACGGTGAAGAAGAACGGCGTGAAAGGATTGCGGCGGACGTGCGCGCGGAGCTCTTGAGCGTGCTCGGCATCAAGCCCGAGGAGGTTCGCGTGTGCGCCGTTGGATCGCTTCCGCGCACGACGAGCGGAAAGATTCGCCGTCGCGAATGCGCGCGCGTGTTCCCAGCCAAGGGCACGACCTGATGCGCGCGCTCGTCATCGGCGGGACCGGGTTCATCGGCACGAACCTGGTGGATGGACTGCTCGCCGCAGGAGCCACGGTGCGCGTCACGCGCCGCAAGCGGACGGCAACGATTCTGCTCGCGAAGCGCCCGGTCGAGTGGGTGGACGGCTCCCTGCAGGAACCCGAAAAGCTGCGACGCGCCATGGACGGATGCGAAGTCGTCTACCTTGCCGGCGCCTACTATCCTCGCTACTCGCTCGACCTCGAGGGCTCACTGACCGAGGGCGTCGACGGGGTCCGCAACGCTTGCGAAGCGGCGCTTGCTGCCGGCGTCGAGCGATTCGTCTACACGTCGACCATTGCTACGCTGGCTCGAGCCCCTGATGGACGCCCCGCCGATGAGCGCGACATACCCGACCGCATGCCCGAGGGGAGCGTCTATCGCGCTGTAAAGTGGGCGATGGAACGCGAAGTGGATGCCGCGGCAAGCCGTGGTCTTGCGGCGGTCACGATGATCACGGGAGGCTGCATCGGCCCCGGGGACGTGCGCGTCGGAACGGGCTCGGTCATCGTTGGCGTCGTGCGGGGTCTCTTGACCTGGTGGGTCGATGGGACCGTGAACTTGGTGGACATCGGCGATGTGGTGGGCGCCCACCTCCTCGCTGCTGCCAGCGCAAAATCGGACCGTTACTGCATTGCGGGCCACGATGTGCGCGTCGGCTGGTTGCTGCAGCACATCGCACTGCGCTATGGCGGACGCGTGCCGGAGATGCAACTGTCCGCCGATGAGGCCCGCGAGCGCGCTGAACAGGAAGAGCGTGAAGCGGCACCGCGTCGACAACGTGTGGCCGTTCCACGGGAGCTCGTCGACATGGCGACGACGGGTCAGCCCGTGTCGAGCGATCGAGCTCGCGCTGAGCTCGGGCTAACGCTCGGTCCCCTGGACGACGCGCTGGACCGAGCCCATGCATGGTTCGTTCGCCACAAGTACGTCCCGCCGAGAGAACAGCAACGGAGGAGCGATGGTAGCGCTTGAAGAAGAAGCTCGCAGGGTGACCCTTGCGACGCTGGCCGAGATTGCCCAGACGAGTGCGGATACGATCCGCGGTGGGCAGAGGCTGCGAGAGGATCTCGGAATGGACTCGCTCCAAAGTTTGGAACTCCTTTCCACCATTGGAGAGGCTCTCAAGATCGACCTCGATATCGAAGAGGCGATGGGCATCCAGACCGTGGACGACGCCTGCGCCTTCGTGACGCGCAAGTACAAAGAGCAGAAAGCCGATGGCAGCGCCGTGCGCGGTTGACCTGCAGCCGGTCGGCGGGGAACTTGTCGATCTCCTGCTCCCGAACGTTCGCCGGTTCCTAGCGACCGAGGTCGACGGAAGCGCAATCGACGAGGCCAGCCACATCCCACTGTCCGTCCGCAAAGGGTTCGCAGAGCTCGGATTGTTCGGGATGACCGTGCCCGAGGAGTTCGGCGGCGCGGGGTTCTCCCTGTGGGACGCGTGCCGCGTCATCGCCGAGATTGCGCGAGTGGACAGGTCCGTCGGCATCATGCTTGGGCTGCACGCAGGCCTCGGGAGCCGAGGGCTCGTGGAGTGGGGTTCGCCGGAATTCCAGGCCGTGTGGCTTCCGCGCATTGCGGTGGGGGAATGCATCACAGCGTTCGGCGCGACGGAAGCTGGCGCCGGCTCCGACCTTATGGCGATTCGAACGACGGGACGCCTCGTCGACGCCAACTCGCTGCGCATCGACGGCGAAAAGAGCTACGTAACCAATGGCGGATTCGCGAACCTGTTCACGCTGCTCGTGCGTACGCCAGGCATCGGTGGCGACCGCGGTCACACGCTCGTGGCGATTCCGGCGGACACGCCAGGAATCAGTATCGGCAAGGAAGAACACAAACTCGGCATCCGAGGCTCGTCGACGGTCACGGTGGCGTTCGAGGACGTCGTTGTGCCGATGAGCAATGTGCTCGGCCGTCCCGGCGAAGGGATGGAGCTTGCCTACAGACTCCTCGCGTGGGGACGTACGCTCATGTCGGCCGGGTGTGCCGGCGCGGCGCAGGGTGCCCTCGACGCGACAGTCCAGTACGTCGGCGAGCGCAAGCAGTTCGGGCAGGCCATCGGCAATTTCACGGCCACTCGGGCGCATGTAGCGTGGATGGCTGCACGCACGTACGCGATGCGAGCACTCATCCACGAGACCGCCGACATCCAAGCGCACGGAAACTCCATCGAGATCGCGTCGGCCGTCGCGAAGGTGTTCTGTAGCGAGGGGGCGTTCGAGGCGTTCGATCGCGCCATCCAACTTCACGGAGCCGTCGGCTTTCTCGAGTCGACGGGGGTCGCCCGCGGACTGCGAGACTGCCGCATCACGCGGATATTCGAAGGAGCCAACGACGTCCTGCTCCTGCGCATCGGAGCTGCCACCCTCGGAGTGCGACGCGTGCTCGATGTATCGTGCGTCCCTGCCCTGCGCGAAGCTTCGACGCGTGTCGTAGCCTTCGACGAATTGCTGCACCGCGAGATGGGTGATCTGCGCAAGCGCCTAGGCGTGATGGCCGTGCGTCGCCAGTTAGTCCTCCAGCGCGTGGCCAGAGCCGAAATCTGCGTTCGTGCGGCGGCAGCAGCACTCTCGCAGGCCTCGGACACGGAAATGGACATCGGGCTCGCCCGACACGTCGCGACGACCCTCATCGAAGAAGGCACCCAGTGGCTCGCCGAACTCGGTCGAGCCGAGCGCGACGAGGCGACCGCGACGGAGCTTTCTTCGATGATCTACGGCGCCTGATTCTGGCGCCCCTTCAAGGCGTTTCAGCCCCTCGCGGGAGGCGCAGTCGACCGCAGAAACCGCAGAACCGGCGCAGGACCGATTGTGCTCGCGATCGGCTGAGTGAGAATCTCGTCTGCCGAGTCATCGACCATCGTCGACGTCGGGAACCAGAACTGCATAACGGTGCCGCGCCCTTTGTCGCTCCGAACGCGCACGCGGCCTCCGAGCTTCTCGCACGCATCGCGTACGGCAGCCATTCCGATGCCTCGTCCGGACATCGATGTCGCCTCGTCTCGCGTGCTCACGCCGTCGCGCATCATCAGTGCAACGAGGTCATCGTGCGTCGCGGTCGGGAGGCCGAGCGCCCGCCCGCGCGCCTCGATCTTGTCCCAGTCGATGCCCTGTCCGTCGTCCTCGCACTCGAAGACGACGTTCATCTCTTCGAGCTTCGTTCGAAGAGCGATGCGAGCCGGCCCCTTGCCGAGTCTCCCGCGAAGATCCGGACTCTCGATGCCGTGGTCGAGCGCGTTGCGCAGCACGTGGATGACCGAGGACCAGAATCGCTGCCAGCGCGGCGCCGGCAGGCGAAGCCCATGGTCCTCGACGGTTACAACGACGGGCGCCTTGCCTATCCGCTCCGCGATGTTCTCCACCTGAGCCGCGAGGCGCTGAAGACGAACGCGCGTCGGCTCCAACCGCCATGCGACGATTCGTTCCAGCAAGTCCCGGCGCGGCGCCCCCTGGAGGATCGACCGCACGATGCTCCCGTACTCGTCGTCGTTGATCTCGATGGTGCTCGGTCCGCCGCCGCCCACGAGCTCGCGCACTTTGGCGGTGATGCCCTCCCACGTGCGGCCGATCTCCCGTGAGTCCTCGGGCGAGACTCCGCTTCCAAGGTCCGCGCAGCGTGTCTCGATCGCATTGCACAGGTCGGAGACGCTTAGAATGCCGTAGACGGCGCAGTTGCCCTTGAGCGTGTGGACCAGGCGCAACCCTTCATCGGTGTCTGCCTCACGGGCGAGCAGGCGTCCGACCATCTCGTGACTCTCGGCGAGGAAGTCGAGAAATCCTGTCTTGTCGCGCACGATACGCTGGACCATCCTCGTGAGTTCCCGTTGCTCGGCTTCCGTTCGCTCGGACTCGACCTGTTTGGTGATGTCGCGGACAACGACGAGTAGGCCCGCAATGCTCTCGCTCGCTCGCAGAGGCCGGTACTCGACCGTGAAGACAGACCCACTGCGCTCCAGCCGTGCGGGCATCTGGTCGACTGCTGCGTCGAACGGCATGGCATCTTCGACGATCTGGTCAAACCCGAGCTTGAGCCACTCGGTGGCGCGTGGGTCGAGGCGACCTAGATAGACCCAGAAGGGAACCGAGGCGTCGGCCTCGCCGAACCACCGAGTGGCGGCGGCGGAGCGCTCCGCGGACACCCGACCCTCGCGATCCACGGTGAAGAAGCCGTCGCTCACGTTGTCCAGCATGAGCCGCATCGACTCCTCGCGTGCGCGGAGCTCCTGTGTGCGGCGGTCCACGAGCGATTCCAGGTTCGTGTTGAGAACGAGCAAATCCTTCATCATGCGCTGGATGCCGCGCATGACGACCGTTCCCGCGATCAGCGCAAAAAGGGTGGCTGCCAGGGCGGCGCTGAGAAGCACAGTGCGTCCCCTGACGTGGGCGACTCCAGCAGCGGCGACCTGATTTCGGAGTCGCACCTCGTTGGCATCGACGAGCCTCGCGATGAGGTCTTCCCACGACACGGGGTCTTCGGCGTGCTTCCTGGCGAGCGCGTAGGCCTCGCCTTGGCGCGTCTCTGTGGAGAGGGCAAGCACCCGGTCGTCCAGTTCAGCCCAGCGGTCATAGGCCTGGCGGAGAGTCGCCACCTGCGAACGGTCCGCATCGGGCATGACAGCCTCGTAGGCGCCTATCTTCTCGACCAGCTGCCGGCGCAACTTGTCCATGGAGTGCGTCTGCTCCGTGCGGCGGGCGGCGTCCTTCTCCAGGATGTGTTCCCGCTCGAGGACGGTCATGGCGCGGAACAGCCGCCTCACGTCGGTGACGACGATGAGGCGTTGCATGTCCTGGTTCATCACCTGTCCCAGGGCGACGTTCAACGTGCGCAGCGCGCGCAGGCTCGCGAAGGTCGTGACCGCGGACGTCGCCAATAGGACCACCACTAGAAAGAGAAACATCCGCGTGAGCTTCATGCGGTCTCCTCGCAGAGCTCGTGAGATACACCCTACTGCGCTTGTTGACTCCAAGAACGGGACGTCCCGCGTCGTCGATAAGGGTGCAAACTTCTGGAAAGTCGGTGCATTTTTGGTCGATCCCTGCACGATCCCGGCGTCGATCGTGCTCGCCTACGGAAAGCAGGCTCCGCGCGCTCGCCACCGGCCTCGCTCGGTTACGACCGAAATGCACCGACATTCTCCCGACCATCGCGGGATCTCGATCGACGACGGGGGAGCTTCGCGTTCCCCCTCGCGCTCCGCGAAGGACTGAGTGGAACGTGGTCGCAAAGCGGACGCTTGTGGCGCTAGCTTTGCCGGATGCGGTTCATCGTTGGGGTGGTGACGATCCTCTCACTCGCAATGGCTCGGAGCGCGCTGGCGAGCGTGTCACCGCAGCTCGTCTATACGCGCACTCCGGATGCGCTGGCCTGCCCGGACGACCAAACCCTGCGCAGCGCGGTGGCCGCACGCTTTGGCTATGACCCATTTGTCCGCCAGGGGCGGGAGCTGGTGATCGTCCAGGTTTCGGGAGGTAAAGGGACCTACACTGGGCGCGTTCAGCTGGTCGACGAGCAAGGGCTCGCCAGTGGGACGCGTGAAATCTCATCGAGCTCCGACAAGTGCTCCGAGCTCTCCAACGCCCTCGCCCTCGCCATCAGCATCGCGCTCGACGCGTTGATGAACGAGCCTCCGACGCCCGCTACCGCGACCGAATCGCAGCAGCCTGAAGCCCAGCCTACGCCTCCAGTGCCATGGTTTGCTCCCGATGCACGCGACGCGGCCCCGAAGCCTTCGCCGAAGCCCGCAACTCCGGCGGGACTGTCTCCGTGGTCCGTCGGCGGCGACCTCGCCGTCTCGGCTGGGTATGGCCCGAGTCCAGGCCCCCGTATTGCGGCCTTCGCTCGCCTTCGGCCGAGCCCCCGACTGCCGCTCTCCATCGCACTCGAGATCAGTGCCGATTGGTCTCTTCCATCGACCGTCTACCCGGCGGGCAGCCTCACGTCGGAGCTCTACTCGGCGAACGTCGCGCCGTGTTGGCACTTTGGCGCGGGACTCTTTTGCGCTCTTGGGCAGCTCGGTTGGATGCAGGCATCGACCTCCGAGATGACCAGTCCGGGCTCCGATGGGATGCTCTTCGCAGCCGTGGGCGCCCGGGTGGGTGCAGAGTGGCCTCTATCCGATCGGCTATTTGTGCGCTTTCATGGCGATCTGCTCTACGATCTTGAACGCCCGAGGTTTGCGAGCAGTACGGGTGACGCGACGTGGTGGAACGCCGCCGTAGCGCTGAAGCCCGTCGTGGGCGCACTTGGACTTGGCGTCGGGTATCAGATCCCGTGAGGGATGCGTCGTCAGAGGTTCGCCGTTGCCGATTGGACGTTCGGGGCACTCCCGTGATGGATCGACTGCTTCGACCCAAAGCATTACTGAAAGGGACCATGCATCATGCTTCGAGTCGGCTGTGCGGGGTGTCTGGCGATCATGGTCACGGCATGCGGCACCACAACGCTTCACCTGGGGGACGACGATCCCGTGACATCCGAGGCCGACGCGGCGGCGCCGGATGCAACGGTGCCCGGCGCGCCTTCAATCGACTCCGAAGGCTACGTGACGTTGGACGCTGGCTGTGGCGTGGTTCTCGTGGGTGAAGCCCTCTCCTTGTGCACGTTTCAGTCTGTGGCGACGAAACCGTCAACCGGGGGAGGAACATCTTTGTGCGTATCTGGAAACGTCGCTGCTTCCAACTACGAATGGTGCCAGGCAGGCTTCGATGTCAATGACCCGCCCGGTGGTGACGCTGGCGCCCTCGTACTGCCTGCGTGTGCCAGCTCAATCACAGTCTACTTCACACAACAAGTGGAGTCGCCGGTGCGACTCCAGCTGGGGTACAATTCCAATTCACCTTGGTGCTACTACCTGATGGGCGAGAGTGGACAATCGATTCCACTTTCGAAATTCAGTACCGAGTGCTGGCTCGACGGAGGAGGCGGCGATTTCTTCCAACCGGGCACCGCGTTCACGTCCATTCATCTCGAGGTACCAGGAAACGAGTTTGGCGAGACGCCGTTCGACTTCTGTTTCCTCGGTCTGACGATCCAGTAGGTCCTTCGCATGGTACGCTGGCGCCAACAGAGGCCCCCTCGGAACCCCGGCGAACATGAAGCTGCGCGTCGCCAATCTAGGTCGAATCGGCGAGGCGGAGCTCGACATCCGCCCGCTGACTGTTCTGATCGGCACGACCGGCACGAACAAGACGTGGACCGCCTACGCGCTGTACGCCGCGCTTCGTTTGCTCGCGTGGAACACGGCGAACAAGCACCCCGGCGGTCTCGTCCTGCCGCGCGAGATCATGGACCCGGCCGCTCTGCGCACGGTAGAACTGCTGGAGCGACTCAAGACGGTATCCTCGAGCCAGGTCGAGGTCGAGATTCAGCGTGCTGAGGTTTTTGGGGCGACCAGGACATCGTTGTCAATCGGCCCGATCGCGCGGGAGCTTGAGCAGGCGATTGGCGTTGGCGTCCAGCCCATCACGAGGGTGGCGATCACGCTCGAGCCGACCGACTTTGCCCAAACCGCCCCCGACGTCCTGCGACTGTCGTTCAATGGCGGCAGTGGCAACCTCCAGTCGAGCACGTTCCTACGCGGAGGCAATTCGATCAGAAAGAACGTCTACCTCTACACGGGCGCTCCAGCTGAGAACGGACGGCGCGACACGCTCGCGAGCTTGATTGAGGACCTGGCGCTCCCACACCCCGAAAACGTTCTCGCTCTGCCAGCCGAACGAGCGATGATAGCCCAGTCTCACTCAAGCGTACGCTTGCAATCCACCCCAATTCAGGACTTCGCCGCGTTCATGGACGACGCCGCAACCGCCGCAGAAGTTCGCACCGGGCGCGAATTCGCCAACGCTCGAGACCTTTCGCGGTTGCTCGCGAGCTCGGTGCTTAGGGGCACTCCGCAATGTCTGCCCGAGTCCGAACGACGGCTTGAGTTCGTCCCGCTTGGAGTGCATCCGCCAGTGCTTCCGATTCGAGCCGCGGCATCGCTCGCAAAATCCATGACGCCCCTCGCGTTCTACCTCGCTTACTACGCGACATCCGGCGACGCGTTGGTGATCGACGAGCCCGAAATGAACGCCCATCCGGAGGCCGTCGTTGCGCTGACCGAGCTCCTCGCCGCCCTAGCAAACAGAGGAGTCCATGTCATCCTCACCACACAAAGCCCATATCTGGTCGATCACCTCACGAACTTGATGGAGGCGTTTCACTTACCTCAAGAGCAGAGGGACCGGCTCGCGCCGCGTCTGAAGCTGGGCACTGCGAGCGCGTTCATCGATCCTGAGAAAGTCAGCGTGTACGAGTTCGAAGATAAGGGCGATCGGGTCGACGTAAATATCCGCGTCAAGCGCGAGGATCGGAGCATCGACTGGTCGACGTTTGCGCGCGTGAGCGACGAGACGACGAATCTCTATGGTGAGATCCTTGAGCTGGGGGATACCGGTGGCAAGTTGTGATGCCCTGCTTCGGTCCATCCGCCTGGCTAACAGAACATCGTATGGCGAACAGGGCAAACGCGTACATATCGTACCAGAGGTCGGCGAAGCCATAGCCTTCTATCAAACCGATCACAATGAGTTTCGCCGCGAGTTCGGCCTCGAAGGGGCCTCCGTCAGTGATGTCGCGGTGGATGTGCACCGACCGCAGGCGTCGTCTCGCAGCGTCTTCTTCATTGAGTTGAAGGGGCGGCACATCGACAAGGCGCTCGATCAGCTCAAGTCCACGATTTTGGCCGTTCAAGGCTGCGTCAAGCGCGAAGCACCCTGCGCAAGCCTTCATGCCGTCATCGTCAGCTCCGGCGGAATCGCCCCGAAGATGCTTGCCGGGCCGATAGCGAGGTTCCCCTCGGTGACACGCATCGCGCCGACGGTGAGAAGGACCAAAAACCTCGATCTTCGGGAACTCATCGGCAAGAGCGCCCAGCTCCACTGCGAGAGGTCGGTCGAGAAGATCGCCAAGGCGCCAAGACGCCAAGGTTCGTGACGGTCTCATTCCAACGTCCCGTGGACGTTGCGACATGCGAGACGACTCCTCGACCCCTTTCTTATTGGCGGCTTGGCGACTTGGCGATCTATCCAGATCTCGAACCAGCAGCAACGTCTCGCAGTTGTGCTAGCGGGCATCCTCGCACCACACGACCACCAGAAGCATCTCGGCCTCAAGACGCGCCCGCGACCTGCGGCGCGGCATCCCACAAGCTAGACGGTCGAAGCTCCACCCCACGGCGCCGACGCCGAGCGACGAAAAACGTGCTAGGAGCACGTAAGGTCTGCGCCCTGGCGCGCAAGCCTTGCGAGGGCCGTGGTCTCACCGTTGACGTCGCCCGGGGTAGCCGGACCGGTCAGTTCCGCTATTGTGCGGGCGGCTGCCTAGAACTAGTTAACCGAGCCCAGCCCGCGAGCTTTCAACGATGCGCGCGCAGATTATAAGGAATATGGAGGAGTTCGCATGACCAAGTACGTCTATTCCTTCGGCGGTGGCAATGCCGACGGGAATGAGTCCATGAAAAACCTGCTGGGCGGCAAGGGTGCCAACCTCGCCGAAATGGCGGGTCATCCTTCGCTGCGCCTGCCGGTGCCGCCCGGATTTACGATCACCACGGAGGTCTGCACGTACTACTACGCGCACGGCAAGACCTATCCGCCCGAGCTCAAGGCACAGGGCGACGCTGCCCTCGCCGCCGTCGAGAAGCTGATGGAGAAGAAGTTCGGCGATGCCAAGAACCCGCTGCTCGTGTCGGTTCGCTCCGGCGCGCGGGCGTCGATGCCGGGCATGATGGACACCGTTCTCAACGTCGGTCTGAACGACGTGACCATCCAGGGCGTGATCGCCCAGACGCAGAACCCGCGATTCGCCTACGACGCGTACCGCCGCCTCATCATGATGTACTCCGACGTCGTGATGGAGAAGGCCGCCGGCATCGAGCCGAAGGACGGAAAGGGGATTCGAAAGGTCCTCGATGAGCGCCTCGACGCGGTGAAGAAGGCGAAGGGCTACAAGAGCGATACGGAGCTGACCACGGACGAGCTCAAGGCGCTCGTCGTCGACTTCAAGAAGATGGTCAAGGACGTGCTCGGAACGCCCTTCCCGGAGGACCCGTTCGATCAGCTTTGGGGCGGCATCGGCGCGGTCTTCATGAGCTGGAACGGCAAGCGCGCGGTGGACTACCGCCGCATCGAGAAGATCCCCGACGACTGGGGCACGGCCGTCAACGTTCAGTCGATGGTATTCGGCAACATGGGCGACGACTCCGCCACGGGCGTTGCGTTCACGCGCAACCCAGGCAACGGCGACCCTCACTTCTACGGCGAGTACCTCGTCAATGCTCAGGGCGAGGATGTCGTCGCGGGAATTCGCACGCCGGCCCCGATCAACGACAACTCGAAGAACGCGCAGAGCTCCCATCTGCCGACTCTCGAGACCACGATGCCTGCGCTCTACAAGCAGCTTTTCGACATCCAGGTCAAGCTCGAGAAGCACTACCACGATATGCAGGACATCGAGTTCACCATCGAGCGCGGCAAGCTCTTCATGCTTCAGTGCCGCAACGGCAAGCGAAACGGCACGGCGGCCGTCAAGATGGCCGTCGACATGCACAAGGAAGGTCTCATCGACGCAAAGACCGCGGTAAAGCGCGTCGGACCGAATCAGCTCGTCGAGCTCCTGCTGCCAATGATAGACCCGAAGGCGGAAGGCGCCCTGAAGGCAATCGCCAAGGGTCTTCCTGCGGGTCCCGGCGGATCCAAGGGGCGTGCGGTCTTCACCAGTGAGGACGCCGTCAAGTGGGCGGAAAAGGGAGAGAAAGTCGTTCTCGTTCGCGAGGAGACTTCCCCGGAAGATGTCGACGGAATGCACAAGGCTCAGGCCATTCTGACAACGAAGGGCGGAATGACCTCGCACGCGGCCCTGGTGGCCCGCGGCTGGGGCAAGTGCTGCATCGTCGGATGTTCGGACATCGAGGTCGAGGACGACGGCAAGTCGTTCAAGACCAAGGGCGGCCTCGTCGTCAAAGAAGGCGACTGGATCACGCTCAATGGTACGAAGGGCCTCGTCTTCAATGCCGATCTGCCGCTGGTCGATGCAGACCCCGAAAAGAACGAAACTTACACGACGTTCATGAAGATGGTGGACGAGATCCGCGTCCTCCAGGTGCGCACGAACGCGGACACTCCCAAAGACACCAAGAAGGCCATCCAGTTTGGCGCACAAGGCATCGGTCTCTTCCGGACCGAGCACATGTTCTACGGCGAAGGCGCAGACAGACCGCTGTTTCTGCTCCGCAAGATGATCATGAGCAAGACTCTTGAGGAGCGCAAAGCCGCTCTCGCAGAGCTCTTCCCGTTCGTCAAGGCGGACATCAAGGCGACGATGGAGGCTCTCGACGGGTTTCCCATCACGATTCGTACACTCGACCCGCCGCTCCACGAGTTCGTGCCGCACTCCCACGACAAGCTCGACGCGCTGGGCAAGGAGCTCAAGATCGACCGCGCAGAGCTCGAGAAGCGCGCCGAAGCACTTCGCGAGAACAACCCAATGCTCGGCCATCGCGGTGTGCGTCTCGGCGTGACCTACCCCGAGATCACCGAGATGCAGGTCCGCGCGATTCTCGAGGCGGCCGGGGAGCTCATCAAGGCCGGCAAGAAGGCTCACCCCGAGATCATGATACCGGTCACTTGCCATCCGAACGAGCTCACGGACCAGAAGGTGATCGTAGATAGGGTCGCCGCCGAGGTCACCGCAAAGCTGGGCGTCAAGATTCCGTTCCATCTCGGAACGATGATTGAGATTCCGCGTGCAGCGCTACAGGCTGGAAAGATGGCAGAAATTGCGGAGTTCTTCTCGTTTGGCACGAACGACCTGACTCAAATGACCTTCGGGTTCAGCCGCGACGACATCGGAAGCTTCCTGCCCGATTACCTCGAGAAGAAGATCCTCAAGGACGACCCCTTCCAGACCATCGACACGGATGGCGTGGGAGAACTGATCAAGGTGGCTGTCGAGCGCGGGCGTTCGACCCGAAAGGACCTTCACGTTGGCATTTGCGGAGAGCACGGCGGCGACGCAGAGAGCGTCAAGTTCTGCCACCGCACGGGTCTCGACTACGTGAGCTGCTCGCCGTTCCGCGTTCCCATCGCGCGATTGGCAGCAGCGCAGGCGCAGATCGAAACGCCGCGTAGCAAGTAGTCCCGCGCGGCGGGGCATTGTCGGCGCCGTCATCCCGAAACGGGTGGCGGCGCCGATTCATATTTGCGGATCTCCGCCTCCCGACGTCTTGGTGTACTTTCCGCGTTCGTCCGGGTGCTCGTTTTCATACGTCTCCACGCTCTCACGCGTGATCTCCACTTCGATAAGCCCTTCGCGCACGATCCTCGCCTGGCACCCGAGGCGCGATGTCGCTCTGACGTCGAAGGCTTTGTCGAGAATATCCGCCTCTTCGTCCTCTTGTTCGCTAAGAAGCTCCCCGCCGCGCAGGATGTGCACGTGACACGTCGAGCATGCGCATACGCCACCGCAGGCACTGCCCTCGGGAGCATGCGCCTCCGCTGCGGCCACAAGGATCGACGCGCCCACGGGCACTTCGACCTCGCCGTATCCGACAAATCGCACGCGAGCCATCAGTCGACAGATCTAGCTAATTCGGGCCCTGCCTCGGCAGCTCCCTTTGCGTGCTTCACACGTTCCTCGACGACCTCTACGCGCGTGCCTTCAATGGCAAGCGCGATGGCCCTATTCATTCGCCGACCTGCAAACGCCTTGGTGGCGTTGTCCAGTGCCTCAATTTGGGATCGGATGGCCGCCGCGGAATTGCCGTTCGTTGTCTTCTCGAGCTGTTCGCATGCCCGCTCGATCCGCGCGCGCTCGCCCTCTTCGAGCAGATCCGAGTCGCCCGCGAGCGCCTTCGCTGTCGCCCGAAGGATCCGACGCGCCTCGACACACGCCTCGGCCATCTGCCTCTTGCCGAGATCGTTTTCACCATGGTCGAGCGCATCGACGAGCATCCGCTCGACTGACGCGTCATCGAGACCGTAGCTCGGCTTGACGCTGACGGTCTGCTCGATGCCCGTCGTCAGTTCCTTGGCGTGAACGTGCAGGAGTCCGTCTGCGTCGACGCGAAAGGTCACCTCGAGGCGCGCCATTCCCGCAGGCATCGGTGGGATCCCATGGAGCGTGAAATGCGCCAGACTTCGGTTATCGGCCACCATCTCGCGCTCCCCCTGAAGGACGTGGATCTGGAATCCGGTTTGGCGGTCCTCCTGTGTCGTGTACGTGGAGCGCGCCGCGGACGGTATCGTCGAGTTGCGCGGTAAGATGCGGTCGACAACACCGCCTCCCACTTCGATGCCAAGCGAAAGGGGGATGACGTCGAGGAGCAGCACATCGTCGCTGCGACCCTCGCCCGCCAGAAGATCCGCCTGAACGGCGGCCCCGAGAGCCACGACTTGGTCGGGGTCGATGTCGGCGAGCGGTTCTTTTTGAAACACTTCCGCCACGTATCGGCGCACGGCCGGTACGCGCGTCGCGCCTCCGACGAGGATGACCCCGTCGATTTTCCCAGGCGCAAGACCCGCGTCTCGAAGCGCTCGTCGACACGCCACACCCGTACGATTGAGCAGCGGTTGGATGAGCTCATCGAAGCGCGCCCGCGTGATGACCACAGGAGCCTGGCCCGAAACTTCCGCCTCGACGGATTCGGCCTCCGTGAGGGCGTGCTTTGCCTTGCGGGCCTCGTCGAGCACCATCCGCACAAGGAGCGGAGTCTGTCTCGCACGATCGAACCCGAGCGCTCGAAGAATTTCCTCGGCGATGGCCCGATCCATGTCGTCACCACCAAGCTGACTGTCGCCCCCCGTGGAGCGCACCTGGAACACGCCGCTATCGAGCACGAGCACGGTGACGTCGAAGGTCCCGCCACCGAGATCGTACACTGCAAACGTGCCGCTCCGATTCTTCTCGAGTCCGTACGCGAGCGCAGCCGCGGTGGGCTCATTGAGCAGGCGAAGAACTTCGAGGCCTGCGAGGCGGGCGGCGTCCTTGGTGGCCTGGCGCTGCGCATCGTCGAAGTAGGCCGGCACCGTGATGACCGCACCGCCCACGTGGCGGAGTTCGTCCTCGGCCTGTGCCTTGAGCGTCCTCAGGATCTCGGCACTGACTTCGACAGGCGTCACGACTCGGCCGCCCGCCACCCGAAAGCGGATGACGTTCTCCCCTCCGGCCTCCGGCGAGACGAATTCATACGGGCCGAGTCTGGCCGTCTCCTCGTCGTCTGCACCGCGACCCATGAATCTCTTCGCGCTCGCGATCGTGTCGCGCGGATACTCGGCGGCGAGCCCTGCCGCGCGCCGGCCCACGACGACGTCACCGCTCGGCAGGTACGTGACGACGCTCGGGACGAGGACCTGCTGGTCGCAATCGGCCACGGCCACTGGGCGCTCGTTGCTGACGTACGCAACGAGCGAATTGGTCGTCCCAAGATCGATACCTATCGGTCGAGGTGCGGCTTTCGGATCGAATATTTCGAAGAGGGTCATCTTGGCTCACGTGACGAGGTCATCCTCGATGGCGCCCACCTCGTCGAGAAAGCGCCCATAGAATCTCAATTCGGCGAGAGCGCCGAGCAGATGTGCGGCCTGACCATTGGCAAATCCCGACGCGAGCTCCTGTTCGCTCGAGCGGGCACGAGCTTCGACATCGACCGCCATCGACCGCACCACCCCCAAGTTGCGCGACGCTCGGGCTTCGGCCAACGCCTCGCGCAATTCGAGCATCTGCCCGAGAAACTCCGCGGGAAGCTCACCTCTAGTCGAGGCGTCGTCCACGGAAACGCCGAGGAGGGTCAGCAGCGCCTCGGCCCTTCGAATCGGGTCCCGCACGACCCGCCAGGCTTCGTTCACCTCAATGGCCCGGGCAAGCGCCGCCCTCCGCTCGCTCGCACTCGCGGCCATGTACCGGTCCGGATGAAGGGCACGCGACAGCTCTCGGTGGGCGCGTTCGGCCGCCGCAAGGTCGATGTCGAACTTCGGAGAGATTCCCAATGTGGAGAATGGATCCATTCGGAGCGATGCACCCGGCGGCGACGGAAAGGCGCCGCCGCACCACGAGCCAATTCAGGCTGGGGCGGTCACACGGTAAACGAACTGCCGCACCCGCACCCGCCGGTTGCGTTGGGATTCGTGAACTTGAAGCCCTGTCGCATCAAGGACTGTTCCCAATCGAGCACAGTGCCCGTCAAGTAGAGAAGACTCTTTGGATCCACGACGACTCGGACGGATGTTCCGTCACCGGCCGAAAAGGTGAACACCTTGTCCCGCGCCTGAGGGGAGCCATCGAAAAACTCGATGACGTACGAGAAGCCGGAACACCCGCCGCCGCGAACCCCGAGACGCAGGCTCGTGTCCGGCGTGCCGCGTCTGTGCATCTGCCGGGCGATCGCGTCCACCGCCTGCGGCGTCACCGCGATCCGAGGAGCTGGGGAAGTTGCCGCGCTGCCCTCCAAGGGGGAGCTCGAGGGGGGCCGCGAAGCGCCCCCCTCGTCGATGAGTGCCCCGGACACCGTTGCTGCCTCGGTCATGCCTTTCGCTCCGCAATGTGGGCACCCGCGCGCAGCCGATCGGCCTGCTTCTTTCGGTAGTCGGAGATCGCCGCCTTGATTGCGTCCTCCGCAAGAACGGAGCAGTGAATCTTGACCGGAGGCAAGCTGAGCTCCTCGACGATTTGAGAATTCTTGATGGCCTCGGCCTGCTCGATGGTCTTGCCCTTGATCCATTCGGTCGCAAGCGAGGAGCTCGCGATCGCCGAACCGCAGCCAAAGGTCTTGAACTTGGCGTCCTCAATGACACCGTCCGTGTTGACCTTGATCTGCAAGCGCATCACGTCGCCGCATGCCGGAGCGCCGACCAAGCCGGTCCCGACACCGGGGTCGCCCTTGTCGAGCGTGCCGACGTTGCGCGGGCTTTCGTAGTGATCGATGACTTTGTTGCTATATGCCATGATTGCCCTGCGTGGTTGAATTCGAATCTAGTGAGCTGCCCATGCGACGCTCTTCAAGTCGACACCCTCTTGGTGCATTTCCCATAGGGGCGACAGGTCGCGCAAACGCTTGACTTTCTCGACGACGAGGTCGGCGACGTAGTCCACTTCCTCTTCCGTGGTAAATCGACCGAGCCCAAATCGAATGCTCGAATGTGCAAGCTCGTCGCCCACACCGAGTGCACGGAGAACGTAGCTCGGCTCCAAGCTCGCCGACGTGCACGCCGAGCCGGAACTGACGGCCACGTCCTTGATGGCCATCATCAGGCCCTCCCCTTCGACGAAATTGAAGCTGAGATTGAGGTTGCCCGGCAGACGGTGCTCGGCAGACCCGTTGAGATAGACCTCGTCGAGCTCCTTGGTGATACGCGTTCGAAGACGTTCACGAAGCGCAAGGACATGCAGCGACTCTGCCCTGCCCTCCCGCAACATGATGTCCGCGGCTGTCCCGAGGCCGACGATCAGCGGAACCGCGAGCGTCCCCGACCGCATTCCGCGCTCGTGACCACCACCGTCCATCTGGGCGACGAGGCGCACCCGCGGCTTGCTTCGGCGGACATAGAGAGCCCCTTGGCCCTTCGGACCGTACATCTTGTGCGCAGTCACCGACGCGAGGTCGACATTCATGTCCTCGACGTCGAAGTCAACCTTGCCGAGACCCTGGACCGCGTCCGTATGAAACAGAACCCCGCGCTCGCGCGTGATCTTGCCGATCTCCTTGAGAGGTTGAACCGTGCCAATCTCATTGTTGGCAAGCATTACACTGACCAAAATGGTCTTCGGCGTTATGGTTTTCTTGATGTCGTCAGGGTCCACGCGCCCGTCGGAAGCGACGGGCAAGTACGTCACATCGCACCCTTCCTTCTCGAGGCGCTTGCACGTGTCGAGGACGGCCTTGTGCTCCGTTGTCACAGTGATGATGTGGTTGCCCTTGTCACGATAAAACTCGGCGACACCCTTGATGGCAACGTTGTCGCTCTCGGTAGCTCCGCTGGTGAACACGATCTCCTTCGCGTCCCGTGCGCCGACGAGCTTCGCGACTCGTTCTCTCGCTATGGATACGGCTTCTTCGGCTTCCCAGCCAAATCGATGGTTTCGGCTCGCAGCGTTCCCGAACTTGAGAGTGAAATACGGAATCATCTCCCCGAGCACGCGCGGGTCGACCGGCGTCGTCGAGTGGTAGTCCATGAAAATCGGGAGTTTCACCGCCATGACTCTTGACGCTCCTAGAAGTTACTTGGCTCGGAATCCCCGAACGAGCTCGGGAACACGCGACTCCTTGTCGTGCAAGTCGCAGCTCTCGCACGCCGACAGAAGACGCTCCGGATCGCAGACGTCGCACGTGTCGAGATAGTCGAGGCTCGCCTGAAGGTCGCGTTCGAGCGCCTCGACGCGGCGGCGCTGCTCGCGCGTTTCCTCGAGCTTACGAGCGTAGATATCCCGCATCCGCTTCATGGCACCGGGAGCGCTCTCGACGAGCTCCGACTCGAGAACGACCGTCCTGATGTCGGCCAAGCTGAAACCCATCTCCTGAAGCTTGCCGATCCACGAGATGCGAAGAAGCGCATCCGACCCGTAAAGGCGGAATCGCCCCTTCGAGCGACCTGCTGGCTGGAGAAGCCCAAGCTCCTCGTACAGGTGAATCGCCCGGACGGTCTTTCCCGTCTCCTTGGCGAGATCGCCGATCTGCATTCTCGGTTCGGTTCGGCCCCCGAGTGCCCCGACCGCTCCCGCGGTTGACCCATCCACCAAGGGAAGACGAACGTGTTCCGCTGATTGGACTCCGGTCACCTGGTTCAACTCCTACGCACCAGTCTTACGCGTGGGTGCGAGTTTGTACAGGCATACGTCTAGGAACGAAACGGCTGATCGTCAAGCCGCACCGTTGAGACTGAAGAAGCTCGAGGGAGGTCGCAAAGCGCCACCTCGTCGATCGGAGGCGCGCCCTTGCGCGAACGGCGTGTACCGATGAGGTACGGCCCGGGGATAGAGCTAAGCGCCAGGTCCCCGGGGGTCCCTCGACGCTCCGTCGACCGTACGGGCGGACGTCCAGCCACGCCCAGCCAGCAGACGCTCTCCCATGCGCAGCAGGCCGAAGCCAAACGCGAGCATTCCACAAGCAATGGCAGCCCTGGCGACGACGGTTGCAGCGACGACGACGGGCTGATTGGCCACCTCCGCCGGAGACGAGCGCAAGCCGACTCCGAGCGCCAGGAAAAAGAGCGCCAGTCCAAACCCACCGCACACAGCGCCGACGCTTCTCCCAACCACCGAGGCGTCCGGGCTGCGCGACGGGCCTTCCCCACGGCGTGAAACCATCGCTGCCATGTCACGCAGCCACGACGCCTGGGATCCGCCGAGTGGCGGCGACAACGCGGGAACTGTCGCGTCAAGACCCTGCGATGCAGCGGGAGGGGAAGATGACGTGACGCCGCCGGGCGGAGGCGCTCCCGAACGACGGAGCAATGGCGGAGCCGGGAGAGGCGGAAGCTTCGTCGTCGGCAGATGTTCGTCGCGCCCGCTGTTCGCGTCCGAGGAAGGCTCGGGACCCGTGCCATGCACGGTCCCACCCGAATGGATGTCAGCCATATCAAGATAGATCTAGTACGCCAGGCACGTGACAGGCGACAGTTTCGCTATGACTGGACGAATACACCTTCTTGCAGGGTCACGCGCTACCCGTCCATCGACGCGGGAGGCTCATCGCGCCCCCCTCGAGCTCCCCCTCTCAATCCGTTCCTCATTTCAACCGCCCGCATCGAGGTCTGACCGGCCACCTGACTTCACGGTATCGTCATCGCCCAAATTGCACTTTCGTCCCGGTCGCATCGTTGACGACTCGCGCTACGGTTGCAAAGAGTTCTTCTCCCAATCCTCTGTCGTCGAGCCATTCGCCCCGTGCTTCGTCCCACGAGAAGTGCCAGGCGCGGGCGTTTGCCGCGAGCCAGATCTGGCGCGTAGGGCGCTGGGTGTTCACGATGCACTTTTTTCCTCGCATCAGCGTGAGCGCAATTACGTCGCCCCCTACTTCACAGTCCACGACATCGGAATCCACCGAATCGCAGGCGTCCTCGATCAACCGAAATGCCTCGCCCGCGCGCTGCAAAAAGGTGCGTTCATCCATGGCGGTGCCTCCTAGTACGCTTCGTGCCTAGTTTGTGCCTAGTTTGTACCTAGTTTAGGGAATGCGGCAGAGCGAGCGCGAACGGAGCGATCTCCGCATCGAAGCTGCGACCGTCAGGCCGATGCATTTGGTAGGTTCCGGACATCTCCCCCCTCGGCGTCTCGAGAACGCACCCGCTCGTATACTGAAATTCTTGACCGGGCTCGAGGTATGGCTGATGACCAACGACTCCGGGCCCGCGCACTTCCTCAATCTTCCCGAGACCGTCGGTGATGATCCATCGCCGAGTACGGAGCTGTGCTGGTTCGGTGCCTTCGTTGGCAATCCGCACCGTGTACGCGAAGACGTAGCGCTTCGCGAGTGGAAGCGACTGATCGGGAACGTACTTGCTGCGAACGACGACGCGAATTCCCTCAGTGACGGCGACTGAGTTCTCGACCGCTCTCGGAAGCATGACAGCGCTGATCTAGCACGCAGGTGCGACGTGTCCCCGCAGGTCGGTGTCTTTCGGCCGATCCCTTCGCGATCCCGGCGTCGAGCGTGCTCGCCTACGCGAAGTAGGCTCCGCGCGACTCGCCGCCGGGCTCGCTCGGTCTCGACCGAAATACACCGACCTTCTCGGCTTGTGCGCAGACGCTCCGGTAGCGCGCTGGTGCACACGCGCGAGGGCTACTTGCCGTACAGGCGGCTTTCCACCGACAAGACGGATCTGCGGTCGAGCCACCATGGACTCACGCGCAGCGTTCCCCGTCGATTCGCTCTCTTGCGTCCTGGCGGTTTGACGCGAGTCTTCTAGAGTGACCTGGCCATGGCAGAGGGCGTTACAGTTCACGACACGGAGATGATCGCCCGCGACCTGGCTTCGGCGGATCTCGCTCGCGCGCGAGGCGACATCCCCGGGGCGCTCGCCGGCTACAAGGCACTTCTCTTCGTCACGCCGGACGACGACCGGGCGACGCGCGCAGCGATCTATGTGCGCATCGGCGAGCTGAAACGCTCCACGTCCATGACTCGCGAGGCCGAGTTCAACTTCGAGAAGGCCGTTCGGACCGAACCGCGATGTCGTACGGCCCTCGACCAGCTCGTCGAACTCGCAGAGGAGAGCGGAGAAGCCCTCCGGGCCATCGAGTGGAGGCGTAAGCGCCTAGAGACCCTCGAATCGCGGTCAGAGCGCATTGCTGAACTTCGCGCCATCGCGCAGGCGTGCTCGGAGAAGGTCGGCGACCAGGAAGGGGCGGTGAAGGCTCTGGAGCAGGCGTACGAGCTCGATTCAAGCGATCCATCTCTCGTCCGCTCAGTCTGCGCGGCTTGCGAGAAGATTGGTGGGTGGCAGCGGATCACTGAAGTTCTGACTCGGACGGCCGAGGTGGAGAGCGACGGAGAGCGGCGTCGGGCATTGCTCGTCGAAGCCGCCGACGTGGCCTTCGTCCGGTTGAACGACGACGAACGCGGGCTTGCGATTCTCACCAAGGCCCTCGACGACGATCCCGCTCATGACGAAGCGCTGCGGCGACTGATTGCTGCACGGACCGCTCGAGGCGAGTGGGAGTTGCTCGACGCCCTGTATTCGAAACAGATCGAACGCCTCGCGTCGCTCCGCGACGAAGAGCGCACCTACGATGCTTGCCGCAAGCTCGGGGTCTTTCGCCGCGATCGACTGCGCGACGCGCCGCGCGCCATCGACGCCTTCTTGTCCGCGCTCACGATTAGGCCTTCCGATGTCGACACGCGCGCCATGCTCGCCGACATGTACCTTGCGAACGGCGACGAAGCTTCGGCAGTATCCCACTTCGAAACCATCACGGCCCAAGCCCCGACCCGGGCGAGCACGTACACTCGCCTATTTTCGCTGCACAAGCGCGCCGGTCGCCTCGATCGCATGTGGCTCGTCGGATTGGCGATCGAGGAGCTTGGTACGGCCGATCTGTCGGCCCAGCTCGTACTGGATCAGTATCGCATACCCGGTCCCCTTCGCCCCTCGCGCCCGCTCGACGATGCGGCCTGGGACGCATGCCTGCGAGCCCCGGCTCCGCACCCGGCCATCGCAGACATTCTTCGCGCCATCGGACCCGCGGCGGCGACGGCTCGCCTCGAAGGGCTGCGCGAGGCCCGACAGCTCCTCAAGTTCGACTCGCGCGCTCGCCATGACGAATCGAGCACTGTGTCGGCAGTTCGGTCGATGCGCTGGGCCGCACACGTGCTCGGCATCGAGCCGCCCCAGATCTACGTGCTCGATGACGTGCCGGGGGGCATGGCGGCCGTCCCCGCCGCGGTTCCGACGACGGTTCTCGGCCCGGACGTCCTCAGTGGACTGACACCCAAGGAGCTCGCCTTCGTTACCGCCCGGCATCTCACGTACTATCGACCGGAGCACTACGCCCTCGTATTTTATCCGACGCAGAGCGAACTGTTCGTCCTGCTGCTTGCAGCCGCGAAACTCGTTCTTCGCGACACGCCAGTGCCTGCCGCTCTCGCGGATGCCGTCGACCTCACCCGAAGACTTCTGGCCCGAGCAATCCACAAGGAGGACCGAGAGCGCCTCGAATTGGCTGCGCGCGAAGTCTCGTCCGGAACCGGCGTTGTCGATCTGGCTGCGTGGATCCGAAGCGTCGAGCTCACCGCCCAGCGCGCCGGTCTGTTCTTGTGCGGAGACCTCGTCGTGGCCATGGCGCGGCTCAAAGCTGAAACCCGAACGATCGCCGACCTCACCCTCGAGGAAAGGAGAGCGGACCTTCTGTCGTTCTGCGCGTCACCCCAGCTGGCGCGCGCGCGCGCCCTGGTCGGAGTCGACATCCCGCAGAGGCAAGCCGGGTCTGCGAGCGCGTCGACCCCCCCCGCCCAGGCTCGAAGCGCGACGGAGTCTTGAAGGCTGACTACCTCCGACCGCGTGGCCTTCGGGATGGGTGGTCGGCCCCGCCATCAGGCGCGGACCATTTCCGTATGGCCGCGGACAGCGCCAGCACCGCCACAATGAGCACCGCGAGGGCGACGAGCGCTCTTCTGGCCAATTCGGAGTCCGGCCCGAGCATCGCGGCAAGTCCGAGCGATGCGGTGACACCGACAGTCGCTATCGCGTAGCTCGCGCGCGAGGAGGACCGGCGCTGGGCCTCGCGACTGTCCACCATCGAAGCACGACGTTCGACCGCGCTCGGAAGCGACGGTTGTCGTTCGCCCGTGCCCGGTAGCGATGGAACGCGGGGTCGGGCTCCGAGAGGAAGCGACGGCTGCCTGTCGCCGGTCCCTGGAAGCGACGGAACCCGGGGACGCGCCGCCAAAGACGCCGATGGCATCGGCAGCGTCGCAATGTCGCCGGACGGCAGACGGGCTGCGATCTGTTCGAGCGCCGCATCCATCCGGAGCGCGGAGACCCATCGCGCGGTTCGCTGCTCCGCGAAGCACAGCCGGAGACAGTCCGCAACGAGCGACGCTTCGTCGCCGACGAGCAGGCTCTCGAGGAGCCGGCCCACCGACCACACGTCACTTCGGACGTCAGGCGCCTCGCCAAGGAGAATTTCCGGCGCCGCAAACGACGCGTAGCCGATTGCATCGATCTTCCGCTGCGCCAACGACAGGACGGAAAGCGCCGACGCCTCGCTCAGAACGGGCCGCAGATCATCGTCCAGCAGCACATTGGCGGCGCAGAGGCACCCGTGAACAATGCCGGCAGAGTGCAGCTCGGAGAGCGCCTTGACGACCCGGCGAACGAAGTCCAGCCGGCGTCGAAGCGGCCACCTCAGGGCGACCAGATCGCTTGCACATCCCGTGGTCCAGAGATCCGTGAGCCAGGCATCGCGGCCGGGCGAAATGGCACGAATGCGCAACGATCCCGGAGGCTGGGCTGCCAAGAGGGTCTCAGCCGCCCGAATGAACCGCGCCCGGTCGTCGTCCGTCGCCTTGTCCGAGGCGACGACGATGGCCACATGCTCTCCCTGCTCCGTGCGCGCCTCGAGCATACGGGTAAGCGGACGTTCGCCTCCCACTTGCCCGACCAAGCGCACTCCAAACTCTCGGGCCGCGCGCATCTCTGGCCGTCCGGGGGGTTCCACGACGGCGTGGAAGAGAGGAAATGATTCCATCGCTACTCCAACACATACGGCCGCGTGTCGGTGCCGCCCACGTTCCGGCGCGTTCGTCTGGGACAGTCAATGTTTGAACGCACGATCACAACCAGTTCTAAAGGCTACCATGTCGCACTGTCGCCCGGCGGCCCACACATTCAGTCAGTGCACAGCGTCGGGGGAGCTCGAGGGGGGCCGCGGAGCGCCCCCCTCGTCGATTTGGGACGGCACGCCCTCGGCACCGTAATGGGGATCTCTCAATAGGCGTGCGAGGTGCAGCCACGCGCTCATCGCGTGCTGAACATAGTCGATGCGCACATCGGCAATGAACGGGCTTTCGGGCATGCCCCCTTCGATGCGCGCGGGGTTCTTCAGCCAGTAGGCGTTTTCGAGCGTGAACTGGGCACCAAGCAGCGCGTGGGCCACCGGTCGAGCGGAATCCATCAGCCAAGTGTCTGGTTTGCCGGCAAAACGAGCCAGGGCAATGTCAGCAGCGTAGGCCTCCAGGCGTGTCGAAGCCGGAGTCGTCTGCGCTTCGTAAAAGGTCCCGATGAGGTCGGGCGCCCACGCATCCCCGGCGTGCTGCTTTCGCTGGATGGCTCGAGCAATCTTGTACGCGTGCTGGAGGTAGGCCTCATCGCGCGTCACGCGATACAGCTCATTGAAAGCGTAGACCGCCCAATGATCGTGCTCCTGTTTGTCTTCGGAGACGAAACGGTCGCGCACGTTCACAATCCAGTCGGCGCCCCGTCGAGCAGCCGCCAGGTACGACGGCTGGGGATCGATCGCGTACAGGCGCATGAGCCCTAGGAGTGCTTCTCCTGCATAATACACCGGCTCTCGCTTGAGCTTCGTGCCCGCCTCCTGCTCGAGGTCGGCATTGCAGCGAAAATGGCCATCCTCATACTGTTGTTTGAGGATGAAGCGCGCCAGGGCACGCATGGTCTCCTCGTCGGCTCGCGACCCGGTCACGGAGGCGTGCTTCGCGTACGCTACGAGCGATAGTCCGGCTCCGCCCGTCTTCTGCTGCTCCTCGTCCGTCGTGTCGATGATGTAGCTCCCCTGGCTGCTGAGGTCTGGTTTCAGATGGGCCCCAAGGTATTGAAGTGCCAGCCTGGCCTTCTCGACATATCGAGGGTCGCCGAATTCCTCGTACGCTTCGAGCAGCGCGTACGTAGCCCCGCCGTGGCGCAGCCATCCGTACGAGCTGTCCGGACGTTCGTCCTGCGGGTGGACCATGTAAGCGTAGCGCCCGGAGCCCGAGAGCATCCGCGCGAGGTACTCAGCCCCTCGCCTTGCCGCAGCAAGCAGCGTTTCGGGGGTCACGTCGGGCGGGCCGACCACCTGGCCTCGCACCACTTTGAGCACACGAACACGGTCCGAGGATTCGATGAACGTGTCGGCTCGAAAGCCGTAGCCACGCATCTCTGAGAGCGCCGACGGGCTCACACCCGCGCGCTGCGCCAGCCAGTGCTCGACGCGAGCGCTGTCGAGCGACGTGACGGACCCGCTCCGCGCAAGGTGCTTCTCGAGGACCTCCGATGGCAAAACGAACCCCACTCTTCCGTCGTCGCGCGCCACGAGCATTCCCTCGAGCCCCATCGACACCAGCGGGGACGTCTCCCGCGCATCCCAACGCGGCGCGATGCCTGTGGGAACGTCGATCTCGAATCGCCCCGTCGATGCGTCCCTCACGCTCGGGGCGAGAGCCTCGGCCGCGGCGGCGACGGCATCCCCCATCGTCGCACCGTTCGCTGTTGCGACAGACGACTCGCCTGCCCCGGGAGGTGGCCAGAATACGAGCATCACGCGACGCCCCGGCGCCGCCTGTGGCTCCGGCACTGCGGCGCGACCCCGCTTGTCGATGATCGCCCGCGCCATGGCCAGGTGCGGCGCCACGTCGGGAACTGGCGCTCCCAGCGCGCCGAAGTCGCGACTGACATCGACGGCGCTCGGGCCGCGCTCGCATGTGCACGCGCTGGGGACGACGGCCGACAGCGCCCACAGCGCCCACTGCAAGAGTGTGACAGTCGTCGCCATGGTTCGCACACGCAGGAGGACGTCTTCCGACATGGGCGCGGCGAGGGTAGTCCGCGCACTCGAGGCCCGCTACTCTTCTTGAATGAATGGTCGACGTCGTGAGATTGGGAGACGCGGCTTCACCCTCATCGAGCTGATGATTGCGATCGCCATCATCGGCGTCCTCGCGCTCGTCGCCACGGTCGCGTACAGGGCTTGGATACGCCACGCGTACATCTCCGAAGCCCAGGACATGGTCTCGCAGATCCGAACGGCCGAAGAGCAGTTCCGGTCCGAGTACGGGGGCTACCTCAACGTGTCCACGGCACTGGGTCCCGGCTACGACTACCCGGCGACGACTCCGGGAGCCTTCAAGACGGCATGGGGCGGACCGTGCACGGGGTGCGTCGCGACGACCGGCGGCGGCAACCCTTGGCTTGCGCTCAATGTCCGCCCAACGAGCGCGCTCGTCTTCGGATACTCGCTGACCGCCAGTCCCCCGACCAGCACGGATCCGCCCACCAATCCCACCAACGCACCTGCAGGATTCAACGCCACCGCGCTCACGGCCCCGTGGTACATCATCGAGGCCGACGCACAGCCCTACTCGAGCTCCGGATGGATCAACGTATTTGCCACGTCGGGCTCGAGTTCGCTGGTGGTTAACGGGGATTGACTCGAATGTGGCGATGAACCGAAGGGGACGGAGTGTTCTTGACTGCCGTCAACTACACGGCCGCCAAGATGACCGCGCCCATCCAATCGATGACCGCGTCCCTCCGACCGATGACCGCGTCCCTCCGACCGATGACCGCATCCATCCGACCGAGGACTGCTTCCATCCGACCGAGGACCGCACTCCTCCGACCGAGGACCGCACCCGTGCGACCGACGATCGCACCCGTGCGACCGATGACCGCGTCCCTCCGACCGATGACCGCGTCCCTCCGACCGATGACCGCACCCCTCCGAACGATGACCGCATCCCTCGGACCGTTGACCGCATTCCTCGGACCGATGATCGCGCTCCTCCGACCGATGGCCGCGTTCATCCAATCGATGACCGCACCCCTCGGACCGATGATCGCGCTCCTCCGACCGATGGCCGCGTTCATCCAATCGATGACCGCGTCCCTCCGATCGATGACCGCGCCCATCCGAACGATGACCGCGCCCATCCGAACGATGACCGCGCTCCTCCCGAGAATGGCCCCGGGTACGAATCCGAAGAAGGCCATGAAGAGTAGCTTCACCGGGGATTGTGAGATGACCATGTTGGCCCTCCTTCCGACCCGATCGCTTTCCTCTTGCGTCGTCCCGTCCGCTTGATGTATTCGGATCGCCATCGATTGGGGGCGTGCGGTTCGCGCCCGAACAAATGAGGGCGTCATGTAATTGTCGGCGAGGACGATTGAATTGCGTTGTCAATCGATGCGTCACACGCATTGGCTTCCTTCGCGCGTTCACCTCCGGTAACGCCGACGCGAGGCGACGCATCTAGACCTGGCTGTTGTCTATATTGGTGTGCCGATTGCGGGCGCCGAAATGCGGTCTTTTGGCCCGCGCCGGGATTGTCGTTGCACGACGTTTGCACTCCAGCCTCTCTCGGGCTTGGAGATGGGAGATTCTCTACGTCTCGAGCCACGACAACAAGCCAGTCCAATCGCGAGCAGGGGCCATGCCACGCAAGCGATGTCGATTCACATCGAACCAGTCCAAGCACGAAAGCAAGCACGAAAGGAACTCAAACAATGAAACGACATTTAACATTCGCTGCAATCACGCTCACCATTCCTCTTCTCGGCGCCGCCGCCTGTTCATCGGCACCTGCTGGTGAGCGCTCCGTAGGGACGAGCGTGGAGGCCGCGACTGCATGCCCGGTGCCGCAGAGCAAGGGGAACCTGGTGACGAACGGAGGCTTCAACACCAGCATGACGGGCTGGCTGAACGCCGACGGCGAGGACCTGTGGGTGAAGAACGTGGATGCCAACGGCTGTAGCAAGTCGGGCTCCGTGGGAGAATCGTTCTCCACGAATTATTCGCCTGCGCAATGTGTCAAATTGCCCAGCGGAGGTGGGAACTACTACTTCGGCGCGAGCTTCAACTACAAGGATGCGGACAACGGAAGCTACTGCATGTTGACTCTCTTCACGGACACGAAGTGTGTCGACTGGGCCACAGACGACAACTACACGGTCGGTCCGGAAGGCAACGACATGAAGACCGGGTGGCGAAGCTACAGTGTCCAGGTGCCGATCCCCTCCAACGCGAACAGCGCGAATATTCAGTGCTTCCTGGAAGGCGAGAACTACTACACGTATTTGGATAAGGTGTACGTGAACAAGACCAACAGTTTCTAATAATTCGGAGGGCCGAATTCCGAGGTCCGAGACGGAGGGTCGATACCGACAACGAATCCCGACGCGGATGGCCGACTTCGAGCCCCCGCTGGTACGCTATCGGAGTCGGCTCTCCGCGATAGAAGGTCGGTGTATTTCGGTCGAAACCAAGCGAGGCCGGTGGCGAGCGCACCGGAGCCTACTTCCCGTAGGCGAGCACGATCGACGCCGGGATCGCGCAGGGATCGACCGAAAGACACCGGCCTTCTACGGGCTGACGGGCTGCAGATCCCGACCAAGCGCGTGGTCGAGGCGCGTGCGGGCGATGCGGGCGTCCGCGCGCGAATTGAGCAGGTCGAGACGAGCGCGAGTCAGTTCGGTCTCCGCGTCCGTCAGCGTGGTCGATGTCCCGCGACCGTTGTTGAAGAGTTCGCGCTGTACGCGATAGGCCTCGGTGGCGCTCGCAAGCTCACGGAGGCTCGTGTCTATTGAGAAGTCCGCCACCTTCACGCCCTGCCAGGCCTGCGTGACCTCGACCTCGATGCCGTCGCGGACGACGTTCTTGTTGTCCTCGATCGCGGCTAGGCGGGACTCCGCTTCGGCTACCGTTCCCCCGGCCGTCAGAAGGTCGTTGGGCGACCAAGTGATCTGCGCCCCTAGGTCCCACGTGGGAAACCAGTCTTGCGTTTGCGGGAACATCCTGGGGTTCGGGTTGCCCAGGATGGCGTCACCAAACGCACCGACCGACGGATAGCGTCCAGCCCTGGCCGCTTGCACCTGCTTGCGGGCTGCCGCCGCGTTGAGATCGGCGCTCTTGATCTCCGAACGCGATCCCAGCGCCTCACTTGTAAGCTGCTTGACGTCGGTCGGCGCCGGGGGAACCGGGGCCTCCAGGTCTTCGGCTGGCGCCAGCGACACGTCGTCCCCGACGTGGATGGCCACGCGAAGCTGCTTCTCGGATAGGTCCGAGAGATTCTTCGCGTTTTCGAGCGCCAGCCCAGCGGACGCCACCGCGGTCTCGGCGCGGAGCACATCGGCCTTTGACGCATTTCCAGCCGCAAACTGATTGCGCGCGTCGCGCAGGTGGGTGAGCTGGTCGTTGACCGCTTGAACCGCCACTGCATACGCGCCGCGCGCTCGAAGCCACGTGTAATACGCTACCTTGCCGTTGGCAGAAGCCATCGCCCGCGATCCCGCCAGGTCCCAGCGGGCAGCGTCCTGGGAATGCGTCGCCGCCGAATAGTTCTGATCGATGCGGAGAAAGTAATCGCTGATGGGAACGTTGATCGTGGCCTGGAGGAGCCACTGGTTGAGGATGATTGGAAATGAGAATGGGTAAGGAATGAGCTGGCCGACCGCCGTGATAGGACCAACTACGCCCGGCTCTACCGCCGCGATGGTGCCAAGATTGGGCGGCGTGAACTTACTCAACCGGGTGTAGCGTGCGAGGCCCGACAGCCTCGGGAGGAACTGTGCCCACGCCTCATCGACGCGCGCCGCAGCACCTCGTAGGCTCTCCTGAGCCGCTTTGACGGAGAAGCTCGTGTCCGCCGACCGAGCAGCGACCTGCTCCGCCGTCAAGCCGCCTGGTTGCGCCCGCATCAACTCCAGTGGCACGGGCATTGGGGTCGTGTCCGTTTCTGGGGTCGCGGGAGGCGCCGTCGTTGGCGAGACGGAGGCCCTCGGAGAACCGGCCGGCGAAGCGGTCGCTGGGACGGTCGGGAGAGGTTCTGCCATCGCGAGCGCCGGAGCCACGCCCATCCAAATCCCTGCCATCCATCCGAGCCTCGACAAGCCATTCACCAACCGCATCGTCCCTACGTCCTTTCAGAGCGCCCGACGGGCGCGGCGCGCGAGCCTACAACAAGCCCATCCCCTCGCAATCCGTTATGCTCGCACCGGTGAATCAGTTCACGGCTCGCGAACTCTGGACCCGCATCGAAACCTTCGCTTCCGAGACGCCGGACGGCGTCCTCGCCACGGACGGCGACGGAACGCTCTGGTCGGGAGACGTCGGCGAGGATCTCTTCCGAGCGTTCGTCGATCAAGACTTGGTGCGCGACGACGCCCTCGACGCCCTGCGCCGGGTAGCACGTATTCACGACCTGTCCGATGCCGGAGGCGGCCAGGAGGTCGCGCGCCGAATCTACTCGGCCTACGAAGCGGGGAGCTTCCCTGAGGACCGGGTCTGCGAAGTGATGACGTGGTGTTACGCCGGTCTGACGGTCGATGAGATCTGCGCGTTCGCGCGCCACGTCGTCGAGGGCGCAGACCTCGTCACGCGCATTCACGGCGAAATGCGCGACGTGCTCGACCGGGCGCGCGACTCGGGGATCCGCGTGCTGCTCGTCAGCGCGTCACCGACCTACTCCGTCGCCGAAGCCGCCAAACATCTCAAGTTCCTGGAAGGCGACGTCGTCGCGGCTCGTGCTCGCGTGTCGAACGGGGTCGTCCAACCCGAGCTGGAGCGGCCGATTCCGTACGGCGCCGCCAAGGTCACGCGCCTTCGTGAAGTCATCGGGGCAGAATGTCCCGTGCTGGCCGCCTTCGGAGACAACGCCTTCGACGTCGCGATGCTCGCAGAGGCGAGACTCGGAGTGGCCGTTCGCCCCAAGCCACGCCTCCGGGCCCGAGCCAGCGAGGTCCGCGGCCTTGTCGAGCTCTCGGTCGAGACGATGCCCGTACGGGCACGCTCCTAGAAGGCTATAGAGCGCTCCGGCATGGACTTCGACCTTACCGACGAACAGACAAGGATACGCGCACTCGCTCGCGACGTGGCGCTGTCGACCCTACTGCCTAGGGCGGCTGAGACCGACCGGACCGGAACGTGGCCCGCGGAGACCCTCGCCGCGATCGGACAGGCGGGGTTGTTCGGGATCACCGTGCCGACGGCCTATGGAGGTCAGGGCGCGGATGCGCTCTCGTGCGCGTTGGCGATTGAAGAGCTGAGCTACGCCTGCGCGAGTTCGGGCCTGATTGTGGGCATACAGAATTTGCTGTGCTGCGAGCCCGTCCTGCGATTCGGAACGGAAAACCAGAAGCGGTCGATGCTCCCGGCACTCGCACGCGGCACGGCGTTCGGGACTGCCGCGCTCACGCAGTCGGTGGGCGACGCCAATCCGTGCACCGTGACGGCGCGCGCTACGCCCGACGACGGCGGAGTCCTGGTGGATGGAACCGCGACGGGGGTCGTGGGTGCGGACTATGCCGAGTGGATCCTCGTCATGGCAAACCTGTCCGGAAGTTCGTCGGGGCGAAACGGCGGGGGGCCGACCGTGCTCATTGTGTCGAGGTCGTCCGAAGGGGTCCGCGTGGGGCGATCCGAGTCCCTCGTGGGCGCGCGCGCGGCGCACATCAGCGCCGTGCACTTCGACCGATGTGCGGTCTCGGCGACTCAGATCCTCGGCGAGGTCGGGGGAGGCAGGCAGATTGCCCAGGCAGCTCGCGACTCCGGACGGCTCGCGATCGCCTGCCAGGCCGTGGGGATCGCACGGGCCGCCTTCGAGGAAACGGTCGCGAATGCGAGGGAGTGCGGCGTGCTCGCAGCGGACCAGTCCGACAGTCAATTGGTGGCTCTCGCGCTCGCTGACATGGCGACGGAAATCGATGCAGCGCGGATTTTGGTGTGGCGAGCGGCGCGTTCGACCGCGTCCCGACCGACCGTCGGCGCGGAATGCTCCATGGCCAAGGTGTTCGCCGCCGAGATGTCGGCCCGCGTGACCAACAAGGCGGCACAAATGCGCGGTTATGCCGGCTTCGTCTCCAACGCCTCCGTCGAGCGGCACGGACGAGACGCGAGGATTGCCGAAGTTCTCGAAGGATCGAGCGACGTCCAGCGTTCGGTCATTGCTTGCGACGTTCTCACCAAGTGAAGGCAGTTCATGCGAAATACGACGCGACCCGTTCCTCACTTCGTCACGCTTGCGGGTTGCTTGGCGACCTTGGGTGCGTGCGGAGGCTCTCCACCCCCGAAGGCGGCAGCGCCGGCAAGACAGGAAACGCCCCCGCCGCCGCGGACATCGATGAGGATGGCGAGCGAGCTTGGCTCGATCGATCCGGCAACCGTCAAGAAGTACTTTGCTCGTCTCGACGACAAGTTCGCCGTCTGCCAAACCCGGGGCATCGAACACCTCAACGTGCTTGCCGGAACGGCGAAGTTCTTCTTGCGAATCGGACCCCAAGGCTCTGCCAAGTGGGCGTACCTCGAGGACAGTGACATCGGAGATGGGGGAACGGAGCGGTGTTTGATTGGTGTCGTCATGGATGCGCAGTGGCCCAAGCCGGACGGGGGCGACGCCGAGGTGCGCTACTCGATGGAGCTAGCCTTGAACGCGCAACGTCCCCCCAACGACTGGCCATCCGACAAGGTGATGGGCGCAGTCGCTCGGCAGAACGCTGCGATCGAGCGCTGCAAGGAAGGCACATCGGCGACCTTCCGCGCGACGGTCTACGTGGGGAGCGGAGGCCACGTTCTTTCGGCCGGGCTCGCCGCGTCGAGCAAGGACGGCGCTGACAAGACCGAGTGCCTGGAGAAGGTGCTCTTGAGACTTCACGGGCTTCCCACGCCGGGAAGCTGGCCTGCCAAGGTCAGCTTCGGACTGTGACCACCGGACCGAGACCGCGGGGGAGCTCGAGGGGGGCCGCGAAGCGCTCACCTCGTCGATGGGGGAGCTCGAGGGGGGCCGCGAAGCGCCCCCCTCGTCGATTGGAATTGGCATCCCCTCCGAGAGAGATTCGTCACGGGCTCGCTCCAGCACTCGCAGTTGTCCGAGCGGCATGACAATCTGGTGGGGGTAGGCGCGCCATGCAGAGTCTTTCATTTCAATTGGGAGTGATCCCGGTTCGGGTGCATCCGTCCTTCTTTCTGACGACCGCGCTCATGAACATTGGGTTGCTCGACCGTGACCTCGCGCGCCTGCTCGTGTGGATGATCATCGTCTTCGGATCCGTCCTGCTTCACGAACTCGGACACGCTGCGGCTGGACTCGCCTTCGGACTCGAACCCGCGATCGACCTGCACGGCATGGGAGGCACGACGTCGTGGTCCGCCACGAGGCGGGTTTCGCATGCTCAACGCATCGTCATCAGTCTCGCGGGACCCGGCATGGGACTCGCAGTCGGAACAGCAGTGTTGCTCGTCGCGTCGCGGCTTGTGGGGGTGAGCTCCGACCTCGGGCAGTGGGCCACTGCAAGTATCGTCTACGTCAACATTGTCTGGAGCTTGTTCAACCTCTTGCCGATGCTGCCCCTCGATGGCGGCAACGTGCTGCTAAGCGGTCTCGACATAGCGACCCGGGGCCGAGGGGCCCGTCCCGCACACTTCGTCTCGCTCGTCGCCGCAGTGGGAGCACTCGTGGCCGCCTTCCTGTTCCGGTCGGTCTGGTGTGGTCTTCTGGCGCTTCTCTTTGCCGTGAGCAATTGGCAGTGGCTGGAGCGAAACGGCGGAACGAGCATTCGCTCGCGGTGACGGATCGGAGGAATGGCGATCATGCAACTCCTGGTGAAACGCGCACTCGACGACGCCGCGGTGTGGCACCGATCGCAGCAACGAAAGTATCCTCACGTCGCAGTCCCCTACGTCAGCCACGTGGCGGGCGTCGTCTTCATTCTCGGCCGCCACGGATTCGACGATGAAGTCGTGGCCGCGGGCGCGCTTCACGACGTAATCGAGGATTGTGGTGTGACCCACGAGCAGCTCGAAGGCATTTTCGGTACGCGCGTCGCCGATTTGGTACGCGCGGTCAGCGAGCGCGACAAGACGCTGTCGTGGGAGGCGCGCAAGTCAGACTACCTCGAGCGGTTCGCGGGGCTGCCGTGGGATGCGCAGGCCGTTGCGGTCGCGGACAAGATAGACAACTTCCTCTCGATTGCCGTGTGCGCGAGGGATCACGGCAATCCGTGGACAATGTTCCGGAGAGGCCGTGAGTCGCAGCTCGCCTACTTCTCCGCATTCATCCGCATCGCGGACACGCTCCGCCCCCATGACCTCATCGAAGAGCTACGCGACGCATTCAGCCAGATCGAAAAGATAGAAGGCTAGTGGCCCGACGCACTAACCAGACGTCAGATCGGAGAACGAGGGCCACGCCGAAGTGGCCTGCGGACCGAGGACGTGATCCACCATCGCGAGGAGATTATTGAGCAGCGCCCCTGTCCCGCCCTTCTCGATTGGAGCGGCGGTCCGATGGTGCCGCGGGGGCTTGAGCGCGGTCAGGTCGCCCGTCTGCGCGACCTGCGACAGCTGCGATCCCAGAGCCTTCAACGAGTTTGCGACCTCGCCGGTCGCTTTCTGCGCTTCCACCGCCAACGACTGCGACATCTCTCCGGCGACCTGGCGAAGGGCGCTCGGGTCCTTCTGCGATAGGGTGTGGAGCTTTGCCATCAGATCGCCCCAAGGAGAAATAGTCGTTTGAGCTGCCGCTCCAATCACCTGAAGCTGTCCGGCGGCGTTCGCTGCGGCTCGCGTTGGGCCCGGGCTCAAGGATTCCGGGACCATGCTCGGCGAGCTCTGTCCTAGCGGTCCTGAAATAGTCATAGCATTCCCATCCGATGCATGGGTCTCACGCACGGGGAACGGCAAACGGAGAGAGACCTTGAGCCCATGACCCGTCACGCTTTGGCCGGGCTGCCTCGACAGACAGAAAGCCGGGCTCCCAAGCCTGTCTGCCACGCCTGCTCAACACTCCACCGCCCCCCCCAAACACCGTCCTATTCCCAGCGTCCCTCGACCCAGACCTTGCCGCGCTCACGCTGTTCCCAGTGCCCGGTCGAGTATCGGGCCCCGGCGCGCGGGCGGCGCTCATAGTGCCCGCGTTGCCATTCGTAGCGCTGGCCGCTCCACCGATAGTTTCCAGCAATCCACACATCCTCCGAACTTGGAGGGGCGGGCGGTGCTGGCTCCACGATCGGCGGCGGCGGCGGCGGCGGATTCTCGACAATGACCGGCGCGGCCGGTGGGGCTGGACTCGCGGCGTACTCCGGCGGGTGATGCCTCGTTTCTTCGACATAACATCCACCCGCGAACACCGAGACGATCGCGAGCGACGACGCCAGACCACGCGAACTGGACACAAGCTTGATCATGTGGACCTCCGGCAGGACAAAGGCGGGACAAGGTTCGTCCAGCCGCCCGCAATGTGACACCCAATAGTGACGAGGAGCGAGCAGTTTCCGACGAGTCGAGCCATGGCTCGCGAGGTCGACTCGACATTTCCCCGCGCATGCGGACGACACTCGAGCGGACGCGGTCGGTCCGACATCCTGTTTCCCACTCGTGCCCGACGAGTGCGATACTGTCTCCCCTCGACCCGACGAAGCCCGGAGGAACGCTTGAGACTGACTGGAAGCTGGCAGATCTTCACCCTTGGATCAGCCCTCTTCGCCGGATTGACGACTGTCCTCGCCAAGGTCGGCGTATCCGGGATCAATAGCAACCTCGCGACGCTGCTCCGCACCGTGGTGATTCTTGCCTTCATATCCGGAATCGTGATCTGGCGTGGGGAATGGGAAGCACCGCTGTCGCTTCCGCGACGCAGCTTGGTTTTCCTCGTGCTTTCGGGGCTCGTCACCGGGGCGTCTTGGCTGTGCTACTATCGGGCCCTCCAGCTCGGTCCGGCCGCTCGCGTCGCTCCGCTCGACAAGCTTAGCGTCGTGGTAGCCATGCTCCTTGCGGTAGTGTTTCTCGGCGAGTCGCTGACCTGGAAATCCGCGATTGGCGGCGCATTGATCTCCTTCGGAGCGATTCTGTTGTCGCTTCCGTAGCGGTCTCGCCTTTGGGTTGTCTCGGGGCGGCGAGTCGACCTCGGTGGCTCCCTTCTCTCCCGGGTCCACGATGGTGCCTCGCGACGCCGGCGACACCTCCTGGCGGTGCGGGCAACGCTCGAGTGCAAGAAAACGCCCTTCCTGCAATTCGCTTCCTTCGCTATGTTCGGCGGCCGCATCGCGACCATCTCGCGAAAGGGACACAAAAAAATGAAGAATATGGGGTTGTTTGTATTTCTCGCTCTCGGCGCTTTGGGAGTGTTCGCCGCCACCGGTTGCAACAGCAGCAGCAACAGCGGCGGAACGGCTGCAAGAACCAGCGATTTGGGAGAATCTTGCGTCAGTACGGCGGATTGCACGGCCCCTCTCGTGTGCAAGAGCAACACGTGCGTAGCAGGTGATGGGGGCACGCTGTTGCAGGATTCCAGCAATGCGATTCAGGACTCCGGCAGCGTCGATCACGACTCCAGCACGTCCACGCCGGAGACCAGCACGACAGCGGACACCAGTACGGCGCCGGACACGAGCACCACACCGGACACCGGTACTGCGCCGGACACCGGAACCGCGTCGGACACCGGCACCGCGTCGGACACCGGCAGCACGCCGGACTCCGGGGCTAGCGACTCGGGCGCGATCATTTCAGCATCCGCCGGCCAGGTCGGCGACGCGTGCCAACGCACGTCCGACTGCGCAGCAGATCTCGAGTGCATTGCCGCCAGCGCGAGCACCCTCGGTACGTGCGACATCGTTTCGTACGGGCTGACGCCGACGGGCAAGAGCTGCACGGGTGAGTGTGTCACCGCAACCGACTGCTGTGAACTACCGGTCAACAATGCGCTGGGGGCGTTCTGTCAGGTTATTTCCGATCAGCTCGCGGACCCAACCGATTGCGCGACAGCGGCGCCTCCCACCACGGAGTTGGCACTCTGCTTCTACTACGTGAACTATTGCGGCACCGCGGCCGGCAAGGCGTGCGCTGCAAACACGTGGACCTGCACAGCGAACCGTTGCGCGTATTCGGGATCGTGCACCCCGGGCACGCCTGCCGACACCTTTGGAGGGTGCCCAAGCAAGAGCCGCGCGGGGGTGCTCGCAGCGACAACCTGCGGTGCAAACGGCAAGTGCGGCACGACGGCGACGACAGGATGTTCGACGTCGACCGATTGCATCGGTGCGCCTGCGTCCTGCGTCACTGCAACCGACTGCGTGTGCAAGGCCGCCGCCTGCTACGTCAAGTGCAAGGCAGACGTCGACTGCCCGAACAACTACACCTGCGACCAGAACACGAGCTTGTGCACGCAGACCGGATGCGCCTCCGACGACGAGTGTGCCACCGCCGCGGGCAACGTCCTCGAGACGTGCGTGGCGGGCGCTTGCATCCTGCCCTGCATCACGGATCACGACTGCAGCCCGTCGGGCGCGGGCGAAGGGAAGTTCACCGGGTTGGTGTGCGTGAGCGGGGCGTGCCAGCCGGTCGGATGTGCAAGCGACGCCGATTGCGCGGCTAGCCAGGGCACAGGCGCACGAATGTTCTGCGTCACCCCACCAACAGCCGCCGCTGTCACGTCCATCGTCAGCGCTATCGTGAACTGAGGGTCTTCAAGACCGGCGGGAGCAGACCGGGAGCGGACGGCGTCGCAAGAGGCCGTCCGCTCGTGCTTCGATTCACGCACCGAAGCCCGAGCGTCGAATCCCGTTCGCCCACTTTGGATCCAATTGTCGGCAAAAAGCGCACGCAAACGATGCATCGGCGGCGTAATAAGCATTCACGGCGCGCGCTTCCGGCTGCTATCATGAGTTTCTGATATTGCAACCTCGCAAGCAAGAGCCCCCGAGAGTCATCGGACGCTACGCCCTCTACGACGAGCTTGCCTCGGGCGGCATGGCGACGGTGCATTTTGGGCGACTTCACGGCCCCGTGGGGTTCTCTCGCACGGTCGCCGTCAAACGATTGCACCCTCAATACGCGAGAGATGGCGAATTCGTCGCCATGTTCATCGACGAGGCGAGGCTCGCGGCCAGGATCCGCCACCCGAACGTCGTACAGACACTCGATGTTGTCGCGACCGAAGGCGAGCTTTTTCTCGTCATGGAGTACGTGCAGGGCGAATCTCTGTCGCGACTCCTTCGCGCCTCGCGATCCGTCGGCCCCGTTCCGGTCCGCGTCGCCTCCGCCATCATGTGCGGTGCCCTCCACGGCCTGCACGCGGCGCACGAAGCGACCGACGAGCAGGGGCAGCCCTTGGGTCTCGTTCACCGCGACATGAGCCCGCAGAACGTACTGGTCGGCGTCGATGGGATCGCACGCGTTCTGGACTTTGGCGTGGCGGTCGCGGCGGGCCGAACCCAGTCGACCGGCCAGGGAAAGATCAAGGGGAAGTTCGGATATATGGCGCCCGAACAGATCCAGGGTCGGGCCACACGCCAGAGCGACATATTTTCGACCGGAGTTGTGCTCTGGGAAGTCCTCACGGGGAGGCGCCTGTTTCCCGGCGACGATCCGCGCCAAGTGCTAAATAATATCCTGAACGGAGAGATCATACCGCCGAAGAAACTGGCCTCTCGGCTCCCCGCAGGAATCGACAAGATCGTCATGTGCAGCCTGGAACGCGATGCGACAAAGCGCTATTCCACGGCACGCGAGATGGCACTCGAATTGGAAGCATGCCTTGGGCTCGCCTCGCCTTCCCAGGTAGGCACCTGGGTCGAGTCGCTCGCGCGGGGAGCGCTCGCTCAGCGCGCAGCAACAATTGCCGAGATTGAGAGCTCGTCCTCGAGCATCGTGGACGTCACGCAACTGGCAGAACTCGAATCAGTCCCCCCGCCTGCATCGGGGATCTCTCCCCGTCTGATTGCGGGAGGGACACCCGGCACGATGTCGGCTCCCTTTGGACTGGAGCCTCCAAGACCGGCGAACGACTCGATTCCGTTTATGTTCGATCCTACGCGTCGCCGGGCGCGACGCCTCCTCGTCGCCATGCTTGGTGCGGGGTTCCTCGCTGGCGGCGCTGGAGCGATCATTGCCATTCACGGCACGACGCGGTCGCCGCCTGTTGTGTCGGTGCCGGTCGCCCCGGCGCCACAACCTCCACCTCGTTCGTCTCCCTCGACCGTCGCGACACTTCCCGATCCGACTCCCACTCCAGACGTCGTTGCCTCAGCGCCGCGCACGGCGCAGACCGCGCCCTTGCCACGCAATGTGCCCCCTGCACGGCCTGCCGCGCCACAGGTCGCCCGACCGGTCGCACCCCAACCCGCTCCGGTCACGCCGTCGCGACCCAGCGTGGAACTCGATTGCGACCCGCCCTACTCGCTAGACGACCAAGGCCACAAGCATTGGAAGGACGAGTGTTTCCGAAAGCAGGTACCGTAGCCGTGCGCCCGCTCGCTTTTTCATGCCTCCTTGCCACTGTTGCGGTGGCTTCCACTGCATCGGCGGACGATACATCCTCCTGCATCGCAGCCTCGGAGGCTGGGCAATCGCTCAGGGATCGTCGTGCCCTGCTCGAGGCCCGAGACAAGTTCGCCGCGTGCTCGCGCGATGTCTGCCCGCGACCGGTCAGGGCCGATTGCATGCAGCAACGAAACGAAGTAGACGCAGCGATCCCGTCTGTCGTTCTTCGGGCGAAGGACGCCCGTGGAGAGGATGCAGTCGAGGTCAAGGTCCTCTGCGACGGTGCGGAGTTCGCAACGCAACTCGACGGAAAGGCCCGTCCGTTGAATCCGGGCGCCCACACGTTCCGATTCGAACTCGAAGGCATCGCGCCTTTCGAGCGCAAGGTCGTGGTGGCGGAGGGCGAGAAGAACCGGCTGGTACTCGGCGAGGCTCCGCGCGATTCCGTGCCCCCGCACGAAGCCGAGAATCCCGTCGCCCAGCCCTCGAATCCGGGTGCTCCAGCCGACGGAACAACAGCCACCCCTGCGGGCGAACCGCCGAGCGAGACACCCGGCGGAACCGCAGCGCGCGGACTGTCGATTCCGGGCCTCATCGTCGGAGGCATTGGAGTGGCTGCGACGGTTCCCATGGCCATCTTCTGGCTCTCGGGGACTGGCGACGTTCACCAGATGAGAGACACGTGTGCACCTTCCGCTGGCGGCTCCGGTTGCCCGGCCAGCCGTGTCGAGTCGGACCGGACGCAGTTGGTCCTCGGCGACATCTTCCTTGGAATCTCTGCTGTCGGCATTGCAACGGGCGCCATCCTTCTCCTTACTCACGGCGTTGGACACAGTGAAGGAAGCTCGCCGACCACGACGGCGATGCGCTGGGACGCAACGCCTCTGCCCGGCGGCGCGCTCGTTTCGGCACTCGCTCCGTTCTAGAAAGCGCGGACTACTTGGCGAGCTTCATCACGGCGCCCGTGGTCCCACCGGTCACCCAATAGACCGCGGTCCCATCGACGACGATCCCCTGCGGGTCGACCAGCCCAGTGACGAGCGGTGCCGGGAGGGGACCCGTGTTTCCTACCGGCACTCTGTAGAGCGCCCCCGCCGTGGTGCCCGGAGCGGCGCACGCGGCGGTCCCTTGGTCGATGAAGTACACGTTCGTTCCGTCCGAAGCGATGGACAACGGGCACACCAGGGCCCCAGAAGCAATCGCTATGACGGTCGCCGGCGTACCCGACTTCGCGTTTTGGTACACGACCGGATTACCGAAACCGCCGGTCCAATACACGTTGTTCGTGTCCGTCGCGATGCCGACGTAGGTGCCGGTTCCGAGCTCAGTGACGGTCCCTCCGTCGACGGGCACGAACTCCGCCAGTCCGCCGCCCGTGTTCTTCGTCGCGTAGTAGACGGCCACGGTGTCGATCGCGATGCCGGCGAGCGTCGTTCCGAGCTCATTCACCAAGTTCAATTGCGTGGGAGCTACTCCGCCATCCGCGGTGACGGCCAGCGACATGACTTGGTTCGAGCCCTGATTCGTCCACGCGACGATCGTACCATTCGAGGCAATCCAATCGGGGGTCGACTGGCCCGTGGCCATGGTCGTGAGTCCGGCCCCCGTCGGCAGGGCCCGGTGCACCTGCCCGGCGGTCTTGTTCGTCCAGTAAATGTAATATTCGTCGGTGGCGACCCCTTGGACACCCTGCGCGGCGGTACCCGTTACGACCGCCGAGGGCGTTCCCGAGTGAGTCAACGCCTTGCTCACCTTGTTGATGGCGCCAGCGTCGGAATTGTCGGCCCAGTACAAGAACTCGAAGTCATCGGCGATGCCGAGGGAGCCATGCGTGGTCGCGAGCGTGACGGGCCCGCAGAGCCCCGCCGTGCACGTTCCTCCCTGGCAGCTGTGGCCACATGATCCACAGTTGTTCGGGTCGGTGCTCGCGTCCTGAGTGCATGGAGGGGTCGCATCCACAGGCGGTGTCGCGGAGTCAGTCGAGGGCGCTGCGTCCACACTAGGCATTCCGTCGACTCCCGCATCCCCTGGAACCGTCCGGTCGGCCGCAGAGTCACTCGGACTCGCGTCGCCAATCACCAACACGTCGCCCGCCGAGTCGCCAGGGCTTGCATCGCGCACAACGCTCGCGTCGCCCGCCGAGTCGCCGAGAGTCACATCGTCCGGCGACGCCGAGTCCTCTGAGCCGGTGTCATGTTGCGACGCTGCCTCACCGGAGCTTACATCGCCCACTTGCACCACGTCATCAATGCCTGAATCGGTGTGGGTCGTGTCACCGATCGCGTCGTCCATGTTCGCGTCGCCAATCACCGCGACATCCGTAGATGCGCCCGAATCGTCAGAAGCACCCTCGGACGTGGTATCGAGCGAGTCGTCCCCGGATCCGTCCGAGTTCGGGACCACATCGCCCCCGTCATCGCTCCCCGGCCCTTCCAGGCCGCTCAGCGACGTGAGGGCAGTGCACGCCGCGAGCGACCCTGCCAAGACAATGGCTACGGCTACGCGAACAGGGACCACTCGGTAAAGTCTACCCCGCGCGCCAACCATCGTAAAGTCAGGGCGCGGAGGCGGGGGGGTTGAACGCCGCGCCATTGACGATGACATTGGTTGCCGTCAGCCCCGAATAGTGGCCAGATCCCGTATCCAGCGCAGGCGTCGCGGACGCGGTCACCGTGATGTTGCTCAAGTTGATCCCCGTAGCGGGCTTGGTGGCGTCCGAGCCAGCGACCAGGAACGGCGACTTCGTCGTCTTGGCCACGGTGGCGCCGTCCACGTTGATGTTGCTCACGCTCGTGTACACCGTAGTCCCGATTACCGTTCCGCTGACGTAGTGACCCGTCAGGTAGAAGAATTGGCTGACGGTCGCAACCGTGAGCTGCTGAGCGTAGATGTCGCTGATGAAGCCGCCCCGCGTCACGGCGGACTTTAGGTACAAGGCGTATTGCAGATCCCCAGCTGTATCCGAAAACGTCGAATTTTCGATGTAGACGTTCCGAACTCCGGCAGACATCTCGCTTCCTATGGCAACCCCACCCACCTTGCTGGTGAACGTGCAGTTCTCGATGACCACGTTCTCCGTGGTCGTGTAGTACGTTCGGCCATCGAGATCGCGCCCCGCTTTTATCGCGATAGCGTCATCGCCCACCTGAATGGTCGCACCATTGATGTGGACATCCACGCAGGACTCGGGGTCGAAGCCGTCGGTGTTCCCCACAGACCCCAGGCTATGAAAGCCGCGAGCCGTGATGTTGCTGCTGAAGACGGGATGGATCGTCCAAAATGGCGAGTTCTCGGCGGTAAAGTCGGCGAACAAGACGTTCGTGCACCGCATGAATTCGATGAGGGACGGCCTCAAGTAGTGACCGGATCCGAAGATTCGCTGAGCGATTGGGACCGCATTGGCGTTGTCCTCTCGGATCAACGTCTGGTCCGGTCCTTCCTTCGCAGCCCAAGCATACCAATCATTGGCCGTGGCATTCCCATCGATGGTTCCGGGGCCCGAAATCCCGACGTTCGTCGCGTCGTGCGCCGAGATGAGGGGACTGTAGTTATAGGCCAGGCTGCCTTCCCAAGATACCTCGATGACAGGCAGGTACTTGGTGGGATCAGTCGAAAACTTGATGGTGGCACCCGTCGAAACATAAAGATTGATATTGCTCGTGAGCACGATCGGACCGGTCATGAACGTTCCCGCGGGCACGACGACCCTTCCGCCGCCACCGCTGGAGCACGCCGCGATCGCGGCCGCGAATGCCGCCGTGTTGTCCGTGGTGCCGTCTCCGACTCCGCCGTAATTGGTGATGTCGCAATCGACGTTGGGAAACGTCGGCTCGACGATGCGACCGAGAATCGTCGGGACCGTGTCCCATCCAGTGCCGGCGTCACCCTGCGCTGCCTGTCCATCAACATCAGGCGCATTGGCGTCCGCGGCCGGACCGCTCGCGTCCAACGTCGGCGCAGCGGAATCTCCACCCGAGCTTGCGTCCGAGGACGGCGCAGCGGAGTCACCTCCCCTCGAACTCCCGTCAACCGACGGCACGGCGCCATCCTTCGCGGGCGAACTCGCGTCCAAATAGGACGTCGTGGCATCCGCCCCGCGAGGACTTGCGTCCGCTGGAGATGACGTGCCCGACTCCGGGGCAGGAAGACCCGTCTCGGCCTGGGTCGCACCGTCAGCGACGCCCACGAAGACATCACCGATCTCGACGGATTGATCGGCACCACCCTTCGACCCGTCGTCCGCCGATGCCGCGCCGGAATCCCCGAGGTCTATCGAAGAGTCGGAGAGACCTGGCGTGTCGCTCGAAGAGGATCCACAGCGCACCAGGGCCAACGGAAGAAGGAACGCGACCGCCCGATTGATTCTTTGCATCCCTGACATCTCCCGTGACAATTTGGCAAAAGCCTACTGGGGGCAGTGGCCGTGTCAAGGGAGCCCCCGCAGGGGTAAAGAGAAATCCGCCTCCTCAAACGAATCTGTGGGTGAGCCACGAGGGCTCGGGTAACGCTCCGAGGCGATGCAACAAGGCGATTTCAGCATGC
>Ga0326728_10002817_pt1 | contig 56601 bp, 55 predicted proteins | sample MB3enrmetagenome_FD_207602 | JGI IMG/M metagenome (GOLD analysis project Ga0326728, IMG submission 207602) | Lab enriched peat soil microbial communities from McLean, Ithaca, NY, United States - MB31MN | ecosystem: Environmental > Terrestrial > Soil > Wetlands > Peat | place: USA: New York... | reverse complement strand
TTCTAAGGCAGGAGTGTTCCCAAAATCGAAACGGTTTTGTAACCTGCTGTTTTCACAAAAGATGAAATTTTTTCGTTTCCCCTCTTGACAGGAGCAATATAGGATGTCCCTCAATTCTGGACGTCCTTCAATTCCTTCCACAGTCTACAAAAAAGACAGGTTCCCTCGGTCATCGCTTTCAAAACCAGCGCGATCCGGCGCCCGATCTGTCGGTACCAATCGATGTTTTTGAAGTTCTCAGTGGATGCGATGATCGCAAAATACCAGTTTCGCCCCTCGGACGTCTTACCAACATTAGCCCTTGCCGAGCAGCTTGAGAACTCCGACCGACATCGCCGGGATGTAGGTGATCAGCAGCACGCCGATGCCCAGTATGATTAGGAATGGGACGACGTGCCGGTAGAGTTGGGGCAGCGGCTTGCCGAAGCGTGATGACGAAAGGAAGAGGTTCAAGCCGACCGGGGGAAACAGGAAACCCAACTCCAAGTTCGCGAGGAAGATAACGCCCAGGTGGATTGGGTTGACTCCGAACACCGCGCCCAGGGGCGCGATGAGCGGTGCCAGAATGATAAGGGCCGAGTAGATCTCCAGGACACTGCCGAGCACGAGCAGAAGCACGTTGAGCACAAGCAGGAAGACCAATTTCGTGTGTATATGTGTCGTTACCCAGCCCGTAAGGAAGGCTGGGATCTGTGCGTCGACCAGATAGGACGTCAGCCCCATGGCGATGCTCAGCAGGATAAGCACGGCGCCCATGAGTGATGCGGAACGCAGAAGCACGCCCGGCAGGCCGCGGATAAATGCTATGTCGCGCGTGATGAAGCACTCAATTACCACCGCGGAAGCAAATGCCGCGGCGGCCGTTTGGACCATGGATGTCAGCCCGCTTTCAAACAGACCGATGATGAGGAACGGTAATAGCAGTTCCCACTTGGCTTCCCAGCATGCGGCCGCTGCCTCCTTCCAGCGGACCGGCTGCCGGCCGGCCTTGTTGCGGCCTCCGACGTAGATGCCGTAGACTGCCACAAGGACCACCAGCAACAAGCCAGGCGCCAGCCCCGCAAGATAGAGCGAATCCGCCGGCACACTCATATTGCGGCTACTGGCCACGACGCTGTAGATGATGACCGGGAGGCTGGGCGGGAAGAGCAGACCCAGGCTGCCGGACGCGGTGACAAGTCCCAGCGAGAATCCTTCGGAGTATCCGTCCTTCCGCAGAATCGGGTAGACCAACCCACCCAGGGCGATGATGGTCACGCCCGATCCGCCCGTAAACGTGGTGAAGAGTGCGCAAACCGCCGCCACCATCACCGCAATGCCACCCGGCATCCAGCCAAACAGGGCGCGGAAAAAACGCACGAGGCGGGCAGACGCCCGGCTTTCCGCGAGCACATACCCGCAGGCGGTCAGGAGCGGGATTGCCGGGAGCGTGGGCGAATACATCAGCCGGTAGACCTCGGCCGGGACGGCTGAGACCGGCGTCAGATCGCGGAAGAACAGGACCAACGCTAGGCCACCCATGGCGACGAACACCGGGGCGCCAAGCAGTGCGCCCGCTATCACAGCGAGCGCTAGGGGGCAGACGTGCGCCACGGCTCCCACGGGAAGCAGGCTCAACGCGAACCCGCCCGCCACCGCGGCCATCGCGATGGTTCGGCCTTGCCACCGCGGGGACGCCTGCCACGCAAACCGTGCCGCCATCAGGGCAAGAGCCACCGGCATGATGCACTCGCTCACCCATTCAGGCAACCCAATCGGCAGGAATTTACCGTTCTGCCGGTTTACCGCAACGACTGCGATGCTCCCGTAGGCCAGCACGGCGACTGTCGCGGCCGCAACGGAGTAGGCGAACACCCGCGCCACTCTTCGGGCGACGCCGTCACCGAAGACTTCCGCGGTGGACAGGGTGAGATGTTTCCCTTCCCGCGTGGCGACAAGGCCGCCTACGAATGCAAGCCAGAGGGTCATTTGCTGGACATAAGCGGACGAGCCGGGTATGTGGAAGCGGCCAAGGAGGCCTCCGACGGCATCAATAAGAGGGAGCAGGGCCGCCAGGGCAAGCGCACCCACGAGAGGTATTTGCTCAAGGCGTTGGGCGAGAGCATCCAGTTTCACGCTATTTCACAGTCGCGGCGCGCTTGCGATACTCGTCACGACACTTCATCGCCTCGTCAAAGGCCTCAGCCCCCACAATCCGGTCGCGGAGCTTCGGATAAGCGCTCTCAGTCACTTTGACCCAGGCTTCGCGTGCCTTGGTATCGATCGGAACAATGTTCAGACCGCGCTTTTTCATCTCATCCACATCGCGCTCGGCACTCTTGCGGATCTCGTCCCGCAGCTTCTTGCCCGTCTCCTGCATGACCTGGAGCAGCGGGGCGTGCAGGTCAGTCGGAATCTTGTTCCAGGTCCGCTTATCGATAACCGTCGCGCCCAGTAGGAGCTCGAAGTTCAGGTCGGTCATGTTTTTCGCATAGTTGTAGTACTGGGTGATGACCGCCGCCTGTGGAGAAAGCGCCACCGCATTGATGCGTCCCGTCTGCAGCGCAGTGGCGATTTCGGCAGTCGGCATCGGCTGCGGGTTGAAGCCCATGCTCTTCAGGATGTCGATCGTATCGGTGTCGTTTTCCCATGCGAAGAGCTTCAGCTTCTTGAGATCGTCGGGGGTGGCAACGGGCTTCTGGGTAAAGTAGTGGATCCAGCCCCCATCAATCCAGTTCAGTACAATAAAGCCCTTTTTCTCGATGTTCGCCTCCAGCTTGGGACGCATTTTTTCGAGAACGCCATACACCTCCTCATAAGAGGCGTACATCATCGGAACGCTCAGGGCGTAGACCGACTTGTCAATCTCGGCCAGGCCGACAGACGTGAGCAGGCCGGCATGCAACGTACCGAGCCGCATCTTGCGGACGACGTCAGGATCGTCACCGGAGACGCTGCCCCAATAAATGTTCATGGTAACACGACCGTTAGAGATTTTCTTCCACTTCTCGCCGCCCTCTTTGATGATCGTGGCCCACGAGGTTCCCTCAGGGACCAGCGTGGCCATCTTGATGGTGATCTGAGCTCCGGCCGGTGGGATAAGAAGCACTGTCGTCAGCACAACCGCCGCGGCGGCGAATGTCGCCACCAGCACTCTGTAACGCAGACGCGAGTTCCGTGTAAATTCAGATTTCATGATGGATGACACCCTCTGTAAGTGGAGTGCTTCTACTCCACAAAGAGCTCGGCGATCCGGCCGAGCAACCATTTGGCCCGACGTTGCGCGATGAGGTTCGCCATGCGCGTCTCGGGTGCTTTGTTTGCATCAAAGGCCAAGGCCTCTTCGAGCAGGCTCTGGAACTCCTTCTTGTTCTGAGTGGAGACGGAGATTGTTTCAGCGTAGCTCACCAGAGGCGCAACACGCGCGCCCTGCGAGAGCTGCTTCGCACGCTCCAAATGCTCGCGTGCCTTCGTGAGCGATCCACCGACAGAGATGCGCCCTCCCTCGTAGGAGATGAAGAAGTCGTGGATCGAGCCGCGCTCCCACGCCTCGTCGAGTGCGAGTGCCCGCCGCATCAGCGCCTCCACCAAGTTCTGATCGGCTGTTAGTTCCGCGTCATCTTTGGAGATCGAGATCGCGGCGCCCCACGCATTCGCGGTCCAGTAAAGGAGAGGCACGTGGGTCTTTCGCAGCTTGTTGAGGGCCGCCTGCGGGTCCTTCCGAATCAGGGCGCGGAAGTTGGGGACATCGACCTCAAGACCCCTGAGCCCGTAATCGAGGGCTCGCCGATACATTTTACGTGCCCGAGTGCGAAGTGCCGTTGCGGCGGCCAGATCATTGGCTTCAGCAAAGTCCGCATCCTGCTGAAGATGACCGTAGCCGTACTGGGTGAACCCGCTCGAGGCGGCGAGTAACAAATTCTTGTTCTTTGGCGCCTTTGCCAGCAGCCCTTCGATGGTCTTCAATCCGAAAGGCAACGCCTCCCATACAAAGTCCGGATCATCGTCGGTGGCGTAGACGGAGTTGCCGCTGATTAGAGCCTTTCCCACCTTATTGATTATGACGGCGCAACCCGTCGACGAGAGAGCGAGCAGCACCACAGCTATTGCGAAGACCAGCCTGCGGCTATGGGCTCCCCCCGGAAAGAACCCGATATCTAAGTGACGCAGCGGATTGGCGGATCGCCGAGGAACGTATGACGCTTTTGGAGACATAGTGATAACAAGTCGCTTTTTGGTGGGTTAAATATATGAAAAAGGGAGTTGTAAGTCAATACAAAAGATGACCATTGAGATATGTGGGAAGATTTTGGCCCGTATTGCAGACAACGATTACCAAGTGAAAACTTGCATCATGGGCGAAATCTGTCAGCCAACGACTTCAGAAAGTACTCTTGTACGGGGATCCTGGTAAGAATTTTGGAAATGCTTTGGCTTGGGACGACCCGAATCAATGATTAAAATCAGCAGCGAAGCGGTTACAAAGAAGGTTTAAAAAGGACTTGGATTTAGCGGAGAGATTGAGGAAGTTATGAAAAACCCTGCCCTAAATTGCAACATTGCAAGCCTGACCCTTAAATCCTCCCTGATTTCTATCCCCCTCCCCCCTGAAGCACCTTCACTGCCTTTTTACAGACGGCACGTGGTAACATTCGCCGGCATTGTTGGCTTCCTCTTTTCTTGAATCAGATTGCTCTCTACCAGTATTTAATTAGGCCCAAACCCCATTATCTTGAAAACTTTTTCACGGATGAAACTTATTTATTTAACGTGTCATATTCCATGTGAAAGTTCCGTTCGTCTGCCAATAGGTCGCGAGTAATGCCAGCAGCATTACGAATAGGACAAACAGCAGTCCATAGAACTCCCTCTTTGTTAACTTGTACCCTTTTTTTTCAACAGAACAAATCCCATCCGAACCAGCCAGTACCAACTGATAAAAATTATGATACATGCAATTATGTATGGGAGATACCTCATATCATCTGCAAAAAATATAATTCAAAACCAACGATGCGTAAAGCATTGCCTAACCTTTATATTTACAGGCTCACTCAAGGTCAGACTAATTAAAGTCTATGAAGTCCGTGTTGAGAAGTCAACGACTTTTTTGCGCATAGCACCTTTTAGAAAATGACGTGACTGTGTCCCTGCCTGCCCTGAACCTAACATGGTACAGGACAGGCAGGGATTGACCCTATAGGCAACGTTAAGTTGGGCAACACTGTTCTCTCTAGAAACGAGCCCGAAAACAAGAATTGACAAGGGTACTATAAAAAGAATAGATTATTATACGGCGGTCCTGAACATGACATTCACGTATAAGAACGGAAATCCTGAAGGCGCGGTGGTAGTGGCCCACGACATCGCCGAGAGTAAGCGGGCCGAACAGCGGATTGCCCGGCTGACGAAACTCTACGTGGTCCTGAGTCGCGTGAACGAAATGATTGTCCGGACTCATGACGAAGAGGTATTGCTTAGAGAAGTCTGTCGTATCGTCGCCGAGGAAGGAGAGTTTCCACTCGTCTGGGTCGGGAAAGTGAAGGGACGACAGGTGAAGCCAGCAGCATCGCACGGTTCAGCGGCAGACTATCTAAAAGAGATCAAGGTGGAAGTGGATGGAGATCTGGGCACTGGTCCAACCGGCACCTGCATCCGCGAAGACCGACCAGTGATCAATAACGACTTTGATACCAACCCCTCTACTGCGCCTTGGCGAGAACAGGCCCTGCGCTATGGGTTTCGGGCTTCAGGCGCCTTTCCCATGCATCGGCAGGGAAGGGTTGTCGGTGCACTCACGCTCTATGCTCCAAATCCTCGCGCTTTTGACACAGAACAGGTCAACCTGCTCGAAGCGCTCTGCGCTGACATTTCTTACGCTTTGGACGCCATGCAGCAAGAGAAGCTCCGTACCGATGCCGAGAATAGCTTGCGACAGCGAACCCTTGAACTTCAGCAACTGACCGAGACCCTGGAGATGCGAGTTCAGGAACGAACCGAAGAATTGGCGGCAATTAATGAAGAATTGAGGGCCGAAAATGAAGAGCGTCTAAGAGTAGAAATTGAATTACGGGAGTCTGAAAATCATCTTCGGCAGCTTTCTACGGCACTCCTCAGCGCCCAGGAGAGAGAAAGAAAGCTGATCGCCCAGGAAATCCACGACAGCATGGGAGCATCTCTGGCTGCCACCAAATTCAAGGTGGAGGCTGCACTCAATGACATGGGTGACGGCAATCCTCACACGCGGGCCGCCCTGGAGAGTGTTATTCCCATCATTCAGGCGACAATCGAGGAAGCCCGAAGGATCCAGATGTCTCTTAGGCCTTCCATGCTGGATGATCTCGGGATCTTGGCGACTATCAACTGGTTCTGCAGACAATATGAATCAATCTATCCTTCTATCCGTATTAAAAAGGAGATCGATGTTCAGGAGCATGAAGTGCCAAATTCCTTGAAGATAGTGATTTATAGGGTCTTGCAGGAAGCCTTGAACAACATCGCCAAACATAGCAGAGCAAGCGTGGTGCTTCTCTTCTTACGGAAGAATAGCCAAACGATGGAGTTGATCATCCGCGATAGTGGACAAGGGTTCGACCTGGAGGAGGCATTTTCTCGGAAAGGCACTGCTCGCGGATTGGGGCTTGACAGCATGAGGGAGAGAGCCGAGCTCTCCGGGGGGTCCTTTTCAATTGAGTCGAGAAAAGGAGCAGGAACAGTCCTCCGGGCAACGTGGCCATTGAATAATTAGTCCTGTGCAGAAAGGAGAAAACTTGCATGTTTAGGACGATGCTTGTTGAAGACAATACCATCTTTAGAGAATCACTGAGAGATAGCTTACGGCTTCAATTCCCTGCGATGGAAATTGCCGAAGCAGCGAATGGGCCGGAAGCGTTGGAAAGAATCGATTCCCTGTCCCCAAACCTGATCTTTATGGATATCAGGTTGCCGGGGCAAAATGGCCTTGAACTGACAGAGAAGATAAAAAAACATTATCCAGAGATCATTGTCATCATTCTGACGAATTATGATCTCCCTGAATACAGGGAGGCGGCGGCCCGATTCAAAGCGGATCATTTCTTCTCGAAGGATTCCATGACCCATCAGGAGGTCAGTGCGCTGGTCGAATCAATTTTGTCAGAAAAAGGGTTTAAAAGAAATGGCTCAAAGCGTAACCCATCCTAACATCGAAATATGTAGCGGGTGTATTCGTCAGTTGGAAGGTAATGTAACGGTGTCTTTTTATGGTTCGATCGTTTCTCCAACATTTTTCAAATGGCTGACTCTTACTCCAATGAGGCGAACCTTTTTAGTCAGTTCAATCCTCCGGAGGCAATCAAAGGCAGCCTTTCTAATGTCCTCCTCTGAATCCCTATGTCTATCGAGGGTCTTCGCCCTTGTGTAGGTCTTAGAATCGTTAAACCTTATCTTCAAGGTTACGGTCCGTCCCTGATAGCCTTCCTCTTTCATATTGATGACAACCTCTTTTGTGAGCTCGGCAAGAGTTTTTGCGATCACCTGCCAGTTGTCCACATCTCTTTGAAAGGTGGTCTCCCTGCTGATCGACTTTGGCTCCCAATGGGTAACGAGGGGACTCTCATCGATGCCCCTTGATGCCTCGCAAAGGTAACTTCCATAAGATTGGCCAAATTCCTCAATCAGTCTCTCTATGGACAATGAGGCAAGATCTCCAATCGTTTGAACGCCCTTCTCCTTAAGATAGGCTTCGGTCTTTGGCCCAACCCCCCAGAGCTTTCTGACCGATGAAAGGTTTCCGCCCTAAAGCTTCATCACCCAACCGCCTGCTCTGTCTTGCAACTGAAGTGGTCTTTTGTTAATTAAGATGCAGCCTCTACGGGAGTACGGAATGACGAAAAAAATACCATTCCGTGGTAGACCATAAAATCATCCCGCACGAGAACGATCTAAAGAAATGCTCTACAAGATTCTTGCGGATAGTCTGGTCCTGATCCATTTTCTCTGGATCATCTTTCTCTTTTTCGGTGCTTTTTGGGGAGTCAAGAATAGGATTGTAAAGATCCTCCATCTCTCCGGCCTTATCTTTGCTTTCGTCATTCAGTTATTTGATTGGTACTGTCCTCTCACCCATCTCGAAGTGTGGCTGAGATCGAAACACGGCTTCGACCTAACTTATGCCGGTTCGTTCATCATTCATTATGTAGAAAGAATAGTGTATATTGAACTTTCTCGTACCCTTGTTCTCTTCCTCACGGTTTTGCTGTGCAGCTTCAATGCTTGGTTTTATCTTAGGAAGAGAAAAAGATTTCAGCTCAGCAACTAATACGGAGGTTTTATGCTGACCGCAGATCAAATAATAACTTTATTTAATTTAAAACCCCATCCAGAAGAAGGAGGGTATTTCGCGGAGACATATCGGTCTTCGGAGACCCTCTCAGAAAAGGCATTACCAAGTCGATATAAAGGTATTAGGTCTTTCGGAACAGCCATCTACTATCTATTGACGCCTGAAACTTTTTCTGCTATGCACCGACTTCAGTCAGATGAGATTTTTCATTTCTATTTGGGCGACCCAGTCGAAATGCCTCAACTCTGGCCTGACGGATCGGGTAAGGTTATTACGATTGGCTCTGATATTCTCAATGGAATGCAACCACAGGTCATCGTCCCAAGAGGGGTTTGGCAGGGGGCAAGGCTCATTAAAAACGGAAGATTCGCTCTATTCGGCACGACCGTCTCGCCTGGATTTGAATTGGCTGATTATGAATCCGGCGGCAGAGAAGAGCTGGTCAATTCTTATCCTCAATTCCGAAATTTGATTATTGCATTAACTAAAGATAGCAGCAGGTGATGAATAGATAAATAAAGGACTGATGTGATGCATGGATTATTTAAAAGATTGGTGGAAATTCCAGGAGGGAGTGAATCTGAAGAAAAAGTGATCGAATTTATGGGCCCAACTCAGGCGACATGAGTGATCTGATTCGTAAGGTCTGTCTCCCTCACAGAGCTAAATAGGCTCTCTTGATGTCCTGATGATTCAGAAGTTCCTTTCCCATCCCTTCCAATATCATCTTCCCATTTTCAAGGACGTAGGCTCGATGGCTGACATCAAGGGAGTAGTGGACATTCTGCTCAACGAGGAGGATAGCGACCCCTCTTTGATTGATCTCCTGGATGGTCTGGAACATTCGAGTGACAAAATTGGGTTGAAGGCCCAAGGAAGGCTCGTCCAGCAGGAGAAGGTCTGGTTTCGACATGAGCGCCATTCCCAAAGCCAACATTTTTCGTTCTCCCCCGCTCAATGTCTTCGCTTTCTGAGACTCCCTCTCTTTCAGTCTGGGAAAAAGAGTATAGACTTCATCAAGGGTTCCCTCCCGGACCTCTTTCGCCTTCTTGGTATAGGATCCCATTCTTAAATTGTCGAGCACACTCATCTCCTGAAAAACCCTTGCCCCCTCCGGAACAATGGAAATCCCGAGTCTAACGGTTTCTTCGGGCGAGAGTCCGTCAATCCTGCTCCCCTGATAAAAAATCCCTCCATCCGATCGGTCGGTTTTTTTAGGATGGATCAAGTTGATGATGGTTCGGAGAAGGGTTGATTTGCCTGAACCGTTGGGTCCCAAGACGGTGACGATCTCCTTCTTCTCCACCGCTAAAGAGACATCCCATAGAATTTGAACATCTCCGTAGAAGACATTTATTCTATCGATATGAAGCATGCTTTTCACCCAAATAGGCCTCGATCACCTTCTGATGGTTAGCTATCTCAGCGGGTATCCCTTCGGCAATCTTTTCTCCATAATTCAGGACAATGATTCGGTCTGAGATTCCCATGACCGCGCGCATGATGTGCTCCACCAGAACAAGGGTTTTACCCTGATCCCGAACCTCCCTCAACAGCTTCAGGACCTCTTCGATTTCCGATGGATTAAGCCCTGCCATATTCTCATCAAGAAGGATCACTTCAGCTCCGGTAGCAAGCGCCCTTGCGAGTTCTAATCGCCTTCGGTCCGGAACGGTGATAGAGCCGGAGACCGTCCCTTTCAGGGCTCCGAGCCCGACGCATTCCAAAATCTCCTCGGCCTCCTGAGTTGCCTTTGGAAGAGAAAGGTTCTTCCCATGAAGCCCACCCACCAAGACATTCTCGAGAACGGTCATCTCTGTGAATGGCTGAACGATCTGGGAGGTCTTAGCAATTCCCATTCTGCAAATTTCGTGAGGTTTTAATCCTGAAATCGTTCTTCCCTTGAATACCACTTCACCTTCGTCGGGCTTGCAAACCCCCATGATCATATTAAAGAGAGTTGATTTCCCGGCCCCATTGGGACCGATCATTCCTAAGACCTCTCCTTTTTCAACGAAGAAGTCGAGGGAATGAACCGCTGCAAGAGCTCCAAAATATTTAGTCAAATGCCTCGCTTCGAGTATGGCCATACGAGTTTGCCGATCTGACTTCGTTCAATAAATATCTTAATCTTTTATCTTGGTAGACGGCTATGCCTCCCAAAATTTATGAAGCGGCTCTTCTATATATTTATGGGAAACATGCGCTTTCACCCGATGGTGCCTTTCCAAAACGTCTGTAAACGGAGCAGCCGAACAATCAACGGTGCCGCTCTGAATTTTCCTCAGCACACCCGTCAACCTTTAGCCGTGTTTTTTATGCAACTTATATCTTTACTTTTGTTTTCAAAGTTCCCACAATCCCTTTGGGCATAAGAAGAACGATCACAACAATAATAAACCCGACAATGATCGTGTACGTATAAGGGAAATCTCTATGAAGCAGTTCATAGAGGATCGTTAAAAAGGAAGCTCCCACCACCGGTCCGAACACCGTTCCAATTCCTCCCAGCAGGGACATCACCACCATCTGAATGGTGATGAGGACGTCAAAGACCATGTGAGGTGTGATATAAGTGAGCCAGTAGGCCTCGATTCCGCCGATCATACCTAAGAAGAAGGCGCTGATCATGTAGGCCTTTACCTTGCTTTTCAGCGTATCCACACCCGACAGCTCTGCAGCCTGCTCCGCTTCATGGATGGCACGGAGGGCATACCCGAATTTCGATCGCCTAATCCTATAGGCAATCCCGATGACGACCACCATGACGCCAAATCCAATGTAATAAAAGAACTCGTTTTTAGGCCCAATGGGTAAGGTAATCCCGTGGGGCCCCTCAAAAAAATTGACCCCAGCCGTTCTATCGAATTCCAGAAAAATCTGCTTCATCGCTTCGGCGAAGGCAAGAGTGGCAATCCCGAAATAGGCTCCCCGCAATCGAAGCGTGGGTAAACCAATGGGCAAGGCGATCAAAGCAGAAGCAAGGCCACTGACCAGGATCGAAATCAAGAATGGAGCATTTCCTTTTGACATGAGCAAGGCCGTGACGTAAGAACCGATTCCATAATATCCTACCGCTCCGAAATCGATGTAACCCGTGTATCCGGAGATGATGTTCCAACAGCCTGCTTTTCCAATCCACAAAAAGATCACGGCAAGAAGCCGGACGAAATATTCCGAAAACCCTCCAAAAGGCACAAATAGAAGACCTATCGTGATGAGGATGAGGATTAATGGTGATGATTTCTTCAGCATGCTCTTATTCCACAATTCCTCTTCCAAGGATACCCGCCGGCCTCAGGATCAACATGATAAAGAGCAAAATAAATGTCAGGGCCCCTGACAACCCAGCGTTCAGATAGGTAGCCGTCAGAGATTGCACGACTCCTAGGATCAGCCCCCCGTAGAGCGCTCCCGGGATATATCCCATGCCTCCCAACACAACCACGCAGAAGGCAACGATCGTATAGGAGAGTCCCATCTGCGGGAAAATAATAAAGTACGTGGAGATCAACGAGCCGGCAATACCCGTAATCGCCGCTCCAATCCCAAACGTAATGGCAAAAATCTGCCGGATATTGACTCCCATCAGCCGGGCGATCTCTTTATCCTGAGCCGTCGCCTGAATCGCCCTTCCAATTTCAGTCCGATACAAAAGGAAATAAAGTCCGGCCACAACGATGAGAGCCAATACAAAGGTAGCCAGCCTGGCATAAGGGATGATGATCCCACCCATGTTCGCATTCATTCCCGAATAACTCGTGGTCACCGTTCTGAAATCTGCAGTCCAGATCCAGAGAGCCGTATACGCGACAATCAAATGAATACCGAAGGTGAGGATATAGGAAATCATCGGGGGCGCCTCAACCACCCTATTGATCACAAATCTCTGGATCAGATAACCAAAGATGAAGAGTGAGAAGAAGGAGAGTGGAATGGTCAAAAATGGGTCGATATGAAATAAAGTGAAAACCCAATAGGTCAGAAAGGCCCCCAGCATCACCATCTCGCCGTGGAAGAGGTTGATCACTCCCATGACCCCGAAGATTAATGAAAAGCCTGCTGAATAGGAGGCATAAATCCCTCCGAGGAGGATCCCATTAATCAAGGATTGCAAAAAAAGAAGCATCTCGTCCCCATCTTCCTTGGGGAATTTGAATCGAACGCAGACGCATCAAATAAATTGTCTTTTACCTCTGTTTCCACGGCTTCATGGGATACCACGGAGCCGCCTCTGCCGCGTCCTTGGGAAAGACATTGGCCAGCTTGCCGTTTTGAATCTGAACGGCTACCGGCGGATGAGCTTCATTGGCCCCATCTGCTCCGAATCTGACGACTCCATAGAAAGTCGTCAGACTTTGCTTATGGAGCTCCTCCATTAATCTAATCCGATCCTCTTCTCTTAGGGGGGGCATCATTCCCAGTTTTTCGATAGCGACCTGCATGGCATAGGCGCCTGCTGTTGAGGCGGCTTCGACATAGTCCGGGTAGCGTCCATATTTCTTGAAATAGTTCTCACTGAATTGTCTTGCCGTCCCAAACAAAGCATCTTTGTATCGCAAATTGGGGGCCCATTCAGAGGCGGCCACTACATATTCTGCATCTTTTCCTAAATTCTTAATAAAATCCGGGACGGTTGGACCATAGCTAAAGGTGACCATCTTCGGGGTGAAATCGATTTCCTTCATCCCTTTGATCATCTTCATGGCTACCATCAGATGGGATCCCACAAAGAGGATATCCGGATTCTTCTGTTTCACCTTCACAAGCATGGAGTTATAATCATGAAGGGTAATGGGAAAGAGTTCGAAGTGTACAATCTCTATCCCATTTCGGGGTGCGTATTTTTTATACCCTTCGGCGGCGAGGGAGGTAAACAGAATATCGGACCCAATGATGGCCCCCGTCTTGGGCTTTGGGGAAAGGATCTGAGCAATATCTACACAACCCCGGACTTCTTCGGTCGCTTTTCCCAGAGTGGAAAAATAATACTTGAACCCCCGTACAAAGAGTTTGTCAGAGCTCGCGGCGCCACTGATCAAAGGATATTTGTGCTTCTCTGCTACAGCGCTCCCTGCGAAGACGGAATCACTTCCAAACCCACCCAGGATCAAATCAACTTTATCCTCGGTGATCAACTTCTCCGTAAACCTGGCATTTTCCGCAGCCGTTGACTTGTCGTCAATGACGGTCAGCTCAACCGGATATTTTTTCCCTTTGACCTCGATCCCCCCCCTTGCATTGACAAGATCCGCCCAGAAGTTATAGGCATCCTTCACGAGGTTCCCATCCCTGCCGAATGTCCCTGTTAGCGGGTCAGCATATCCTATCCTGAATTTTTGTTGGCCCAATGCGATTCCATGGGTTGAGACGATCAAAAGGCCCAAGAGGACCGCTCCAAGAAACGCCCTTCTATTCAAACCCATCTCTACCCCCCTTTTCGTCTTGGTTCCTAATCTTCTCTTTCCTTTACCGTACCGATTTCCCCCAATTCAACAAAGTATAATCCAATTTAATGTTAGAAAGAGCGCGGAAAATATTTCCTTTCACCCGACGGTCCTTTTTGCTCAGGGCTTCAATCAAATCCTTGACCACTTTTCTTTTCGTCTTTCCGGAGCTCGGACAACCACTCGGGGCAAAAGGCAATCCCATTTCCCGGGCAAATCTCTCAATTTTCTTTTCTTCCAAAAGAGCTAAAGGTCGGATAAGGGTGATCTTCCCCTTAAACAAGCTCTGAAGGGGAAGCATCGTGCTGATCTCAGCACTGTAAAAAATATTAAGAAGAAGAGTCTCGATGATATCGTCCTGGTGATGACCGAGGGCGATCTTGTTACATTTGAAACGATGAGCAAGATGAAAGAGCCGTTTTCTCCTTTCCCAGGAGCAGAGAAAACAGGGATTTTCCCGATTTTCAGAACTGTTCGCTCTTCTCCCGATATCGGTAACCTCAATGTGGTAGGATAGCCCTTTCATTTCAAAAAAATTCCCCAGGATCTCCGTTCGCCCGGAATCAAAGCCGAGGTCAATGTAAACCGGCATGAGTTCGTAATGGATCGGGACGCGCTTGGTTCGTTCATGGAGAAGGTGGAGCAATGTCAGGCTATCCTTTCCGCCAGAGACCCCCACCAGAATGCGGTCTTCCTCCCGGATCAAACCATAACGGTGGATGGCCTTTCCCATCAAGCTCCGAATCTCTTTTTGCCAGTAAGCCATCTTAATAGGGTCCGAGGGTTCTAGGGTTCCAGGGTTCGAGTATATACGGAATTGGTTTTACTTCAGCCATACTCCGAATTCCATGTAGTTCTAATTCCTTGTCATTTCACTTGACCCCTTGAATCCTTGACCCCTTGAACCCTTCTAAGGGACAGATATCACATCTCGGTATTTTTTTACACACCGTTTTCCCCAGATGAACAAAGAGGGCATGATATTCGTTGAATAATTTTTCGTCAAGGGGAAGATGATCCAGAAAAAGCTTCTGGACCTCTCCATAAGAGTCTCTCTCCGAAATGATTCCATGCCGAGAAAGGACCCGTTTTGTGTAAGCATCGACAACGAAAATAGGTTTCTTCAAGGCATAGAGGAGGATGCTATCCGCTGTTTCGGGCCCGATCCCCTTGACCCCAAGAAGCTCTTTCCTTAACTTTACCAGTTTCTCTCTTTTCATCCTCTTTAAATCCCCATCATATTCTTCGAATAAGAAATCTATAAGTGACTTCAATCGATCGGCTTTAATACGGTAGTAGCCTGAGGATCTGATCAGCGAGGCGAGCTGTGATCGTTTTAGGTGATAGATCCCTAACGGGTTTAATACCCTTTTCGCCTTCAGCTTCTGGATTGCCTTCTCCACATTTCTCCAGGAGGTGTTTTGTGTGAGGATCGCTCCAACTATCACCTCAAAAGAAGTCTCACTAGGCCACCAGTGTCTGGGACCATAAGCCTGGTAAAGTTTGTGGTAGATCGTTACTAAAATTGCGGATTGCGGATTGCGGATTGCGGAATCAAAGCTAGGGTCTAAATTCCGCGTTCCGAATTCCGAATTCTGCATTTCTAAAACCCTTGAATCCTTTTTCATTTCAATCTCTTCTGGAACCTCAAAGAACTCAAAAGGATCATGACTGAGCCCAAGATGCTCAATGCCAGCACCTGGGACCAAAGAATATCCATGCCATTCGCCTTTAAAAAGACGCCTCGAATGATGACCAGAAAATAACGCAGCGGGTTGGCATAGGTCAGGTATTGGATCCATTCTGGCATATTCTCTATCGGAAAAGCAAAACCGGATAGTATAAACGCAGGCATCGCGAAAAAGAAGGTAGAAATCTGAGCTTGCTGCTGAGTGGAACAGATCGTGGAGATAAACAGTCCGATGGCCACGGAACTCATCAGGAAGAGCACGGCGCCCAATAGAAGGACGAGGGGATTTCCTCGAAGAGGAACCTCGAACCAAAAAACCCCGATCAGGGCGATCATGATGACATCTAGAAGACCGAACAGAGCGAAAGGCAGGGTCTTCCCTAACATCAATTCCCAAGACCGGATGGGCGTGACCATGATCTGTTCGAGCGTGCCGATCTCCCTTTCCCTGACAATCGCCTGAGCAGTCAGAATGATCGGGATGAGAAAGGCGATGGAGGCGATGACCCCCGGGATGTAAAAGATTCTACTTTCGAAATTTGGATTGAACCAAATCCGCTGCTGCAGATCTACACCCGCTTCCTCAAAGCCGACCATGCCGGCTCGATTCAACCTTTTTACGAGCACCTGCGTCGAGAAATCAGAAAGGATCTGGTTCGCATAGCCCAAGGCGATCAATGCCGTATTAGATTCGGATCCGTCAAGAACAATCTGGACCGTGGCGGTGTCCCCCTTCTTCAACTTCCTTGAAAAATCGGTCGGGATCTCCATGCTGACCGTGACCTGTCCTTGATTAATGAGGTCTTTGACTTCCCTCGGGGTTTCGGGAAAAGCGACGATATCAAAATATGTTGAACTTCCGAACCTTCCGATAAGATCCCTCGACTCGACACTCTGATCCAGATCACGGATGGCCGTGCGGATGTGTTTCACGTCCAGATTGGCAGCATATCCGAAGACAATCAGCTGAAGGACGGGTGGAACAATCAGGGTCACCCGCATTCGCTTATCTCTCAGAGTTTGAATCAGCTCTTTAAAAAATAAATATCGAACCGTTTGAAACATCTATCTCAGCTCCTTTTTAAAACTCCTGGCGGCCACCACGAGCCCTGCTATCGCCATCACTATCAACACCAGGGTTTCACGCCAGAGAAAGGAGAAGCCCACCCCCTTTAAGAAGATCTCTTTCAGGATTGTCACATAATACCGAGGCGCAATCCCATAAGTAATGACCTGGAGCCAGATGGGCATGTTGGCAATCACAAAGGTGAACCCCGAGAGGAGAAACGTGGGCAGAAATCCGATGACCATTGCCATCTGATTGGCCAGAAGCTGTGTCCTGGCAAAGGTGGAAATAATCAAGCCAAGAGCCAGGGCCACAAAAATGTAGATGCAAGAGAGAGCAAAAAGCAAAGCAACACTTCCTCTCAACGGCACCTGAAAGACCCATTTGCCCATCAGGACGGCTAAGGATAAGTCTAACAGTCCCAAGAAAAAATAAGGAAATAACTTCCCCATCATCAGCTCTCCTTTTCGAACAGGAGTTGAAATGAGAAGTTCCATCGTCCCCTTCTCCCATTCCCGAACAATCACCTGTCCGGTAAGGAGCACTCCGATGATCGATATGATCACTGCAACCAGTCCCGGTACGAAATAATTCTTCGACTCCAAATCTTCATTGAACCAGACCCTCGGTCGTCCTTCGATGGGAAAGTTCAGGTTCTCTATTCCCATGCGGGAGACCTTCAGAATGGTCTTCTCCTGAGTGTATTCCCGGCTAATCGCCTGGGCATAGCTGAGAATAAGATTGGCTGTATTGGCATCGGCTCCGTCAATTAACGCCTGAATCGGAACCACCTTCTCTGCCTTGATTGTTTTTGAAAAATCCCAAGGAAGCACCAACCCCATCTTCACCTCACCCTGGTCGATGAGCCGCATCATCTCCTTTTCATCTCGGACCCAAAAGCGAAGGTGGAAATAGGGAGAGGCACTGAATCGTTGGATGAAGTTCAAGCTCTCCTGGGTCCGGTCCCGGTCCAAGACAGCCATCGAGACCTTCTTCACATCGAGGGTGACGGCGTATCCAAAGAGGAGCATCAGGAGAGCAGGCATGAGGATCACCAGTGCCAGGCTCCTCGGGTCCCGGTAGATATGGAAAAACTCTTTTTTCGCAATGGCCCACGTTCGTGGAAAATTCACTGCGTGTCCTCTCTTTCGATCAGTGAAACAAAAACATCCTCCAAGGAAGGCCTGATTCTTCCCATCCTTTTGAGAAGGATCCCGTGCTTTCGGAAGAGGGCACTGATTTCTTTTTCCAAATCGACGCCTTCCTTACCGATCACATGAAGCCCGTCTCCGAACACGGCTGACTCCGCGGCCCATGGCTCTTTCTTCAGGAGGTCCAGGGCCGTGACGAGCGGATCGCATTCCACTTCGAATATTCCCTGTGAGAGAGTCTTGCCTTTTAATTCGGAAGGCGTTCCCATAGCAATGATCCTTCCCTGGTAGATTAGGGCCAACCGGTCGCAATATTCCGCTTCGTCCATATAGTGGGTGGTCACAAAGGTAGTCACACCTTTCTCTGCCATTTGTTGGATGAGACTCCAGAAATTTCTTCGAGAGATCGGGTCGACCCCTGAAGTGGGTTCATCCAAAAATAGCACGGAAGGCTCATGGAGAATGGCGCATCCCAGTGCCAGGCGCTGTTTCGACCCGACAGCAAGCGTTCGGGTGATTCGATCTTCGAAATCTTGAAGGCTGATTATACCTAAGACCTCATTTTCTCTCGTTTTCTGCGACGGGCCCGAGAGGCCGTAAATTCCGCCAAAAAAATGGAGATTCTCAATAACCTTCAAGTCATCATAGAGTGAAAATTTCTGGGACATATATCCGATCGCTTGCTTTATCTTTTCCGGCTCCTTCATGATATCGAATCCTGCAACCTTCCCCTTTCCAGAAGTAGGCAGCAGAAGTCCGCAGAGCATTCGGATGGTCGTGGACTTGCCGGCCCCATTCGGACCCAGAAATCCGAAGATTTCTCCCTTCTCCACCTGAAAACGGATATGGTCTACGGCGACGAAATCACCGAAGGTTTTGCTTATGTCTTCGACTATAACGGCAAGGTCACTCATCGAAGCTCCTCCATTCAAACGATGAACAATGGACGATGGACTATGAACTTATTGTTTACTGGTCATCGTTCATCGTTCTTTTTTCCTCTGGACCATGGAGACGAAGGCATCCTCAAGCGAGGGCCGGACCGCCAATAAATCAAGGATCTCCATCCCCTCTTCTTTTAGAATCTCCCGAATTGCTTTCTCCGCCTTTTGAGGATCATCGACAAGAATGTGGATTTTATCCCCGGACAAGACCAGGCTTCGAATCAAATCGACCCCTTCAAGCAGCTTCATCCCTTTCTGGCGGTTCTCCAGCCGGAGTTCCAATATCGTCCCTCCGATTCGAGCCTTCACTGCAGAGGGAGTATCAGCGATCAGCAGGTCTCCTTGATAAATCAGACCCACACGGCTGCAACGCTCGGCTTCGTCCAGATAAGAGGTTGAGAAAAGGATGGTCACCCCCTCTTTCAACAGGTCATAGAGGATGATCCAGAAATCTCTTCGAGAAAGAGGATCGACCCCTGTGGTCGGCTCATCGAGAAAGAGGATTTGAGGCGTATGGATCAAAGCACAGATCAGGCCCAGCTTCTGTTTCATGCCGCCGGAGAGGTCCTGGGCCTTTCGTTTTCCGAAAGGCTTCAGATTGGCAAACTGAAGCAGTCTTTCGATCCGTTCCTTTCTCTTCTGTTTTGGGACTTGATAGAGATCTCCGTAGAAATGAATGTTTTCAAGAACGGTAAGATCCCCGTAGAGTCCGAACCGCTGGGGAAGGTAACCGACCTTTTCTCTTAGAGACTCTACCTCTCCAAGGATATCATAGCCTGCGACCTTTGCCTTCCCTCCGTCAGGGGGGAGGATCCCGCACAGCATCCGGATGGTCGTCGTTTTTCCAGAGGCGTCCGGCCCCACCAGACCAAAGATCTCCCCTGTTTTGACTTCCAAGTTCAGGTCTTTGACGGCGGTCAGTGATTCGAAAGATTTGGACAGATGGCTGGTTTGAATGGAAAACATTATTCTCAAAGGATTGGTAAAAAGGAGTCAAGGGTTCATGGGTTCATGGGTTCATGGATTAACGGGTTTCAAAATTTATTTATTCCTTTCAAAAATCGTTAAAGAAAATTAACGGCCCATTTTCTTACATTCTTTGGTAGTTCACTCGACCACTTGAATCCTTGACCCCTTGAACCCTTTCGATTCAACAGCTCATTGGGATTATTATTTGGGAGGAGAGGATGACGCCAGTAGGATCCGCCCATCGGCCGGCATTCCGGGCTTAAGTTCGTGATCCTTATTGGAAATATCCACTTTGATCCGGTAGACCAGGGTTACCCTCTCTTTTTCCGTCTGAATCTGTTTCGGCGTAAATTCGGCCTGAGATGAGATGAAAGAGATTCTGCCTCTGTATTCTTTCTTCGGCCGAAGATCTGTGGTCACAATGACTTCCTGACCCCACTTTACCTGACTGAGGTCCGTCTCTGCGATATATGCTTTCAACCACACATTTTCGATGTCAGCCATAGTAAGAATGGACGTCCCGGGATTGACGACCTCGCCGATTTCTCCAGATTTGACCAGAACGACTCCGGATATGGGAGAATAGAGTGTTGTGTAGCTCAACTGTGTCTCATCGAGTTTCACGGAGGCCCGGGCTTGATCCACCTGAGCTCTCGCATCATCAATATCCTCTTTCCTCGGCCCCTCCTTCACCAAAAGGTAGTTCTCTCTGGCCTTTTGGAAAGTGGCTTTGGCGATCTTAAAGGCAGCCTCGGCATTGTCCGACGTCTCTTTGGGAACAACCCGCTTCTCGAAGAGGGACTTTATCCTTTCGTATTGAGTCTCCTTATTCTCTAAGTCGAACCTGGCTTGATTGAGGTTATCCTCTGCCTCTCTTATCTCTTCTGGTCTCGACCCCGCAAGCAGTTTGCTCAATCGAGCTTGCGCCGACATCAACGTGGCCCGTGCCACTTCAATACGGTTGCGGAGGTCTTCATCGTCCAATTTGGCTAGAACCTTTCCTTGATCCATCCAATCCCCCTCTTCAAAAAAACGACTGACAATCCTGCCGGGGACTTTAAACCCCACATCTACTTCCGTGGCTTCTATATTTCCAGAAACCTCGATAAAACTCCCCTCTTCCCCCTTTCCACGCGTCAGGAAATAATAGAGAAGACCGGCTATGGCAACGGCGACAATGGCGATCAGTGAGATCCGTTTCATTTTTTAACCTATCCTAAATCTTAGCGAATACCATTATAAATTCTAACAGGTTTGCTGTCAAAAAATTTTCCTCTTTCTCCCATAATCCGTAATCAAAAAATCTAACAAAGAGTGATAATCGCGATAACAATGCATGAAACGGAAAGTGAGGGTTTCATCAAGACCCCTGCCTTCAGGCTGCGAGTTCACCCCGTTGGAGATGAGGCCCCTTGCTCTGCCCTGTACACCATGCGGTGCAGGGCTTTGCAGCAGGGCCATGTTCCAGAATAATTCCGGCTGCATTTGACTCCTCACCGGAGTTTCTGATGGGGCCTACCGTTTTGATCGCGGATTATGAGGGAGAAGAACCCTCTTGAATTTTCTTATAGTTACGAGTAAGATGAGATTGTAAAATGTTAAGATTCAACGATATCCTTGAAAGGCTAACTTTCTATCACCCCAATGCGGATATCGAGCTCCTAAAGAAGGCTTATGTTTTTTCTGCCAAAGTTCATTTAGGGCAGGTCCGCCTCTCCGGAGAGCCCTACCTGAATCATCCTTTAGAGGTCGCTGGAATTTTGACACAACTGAAACTCGATGTGGCGAGTGTAGCGACCGGACTGCTTCACGATACGGTCGAGGATACTCTCACTACCCCCAAGGAGATCCAGGAAAATTTCGGGGAAGAAATCGCTCAGTTGGTGGACGGCCTAACCAAGATCAGCCTCATTTCTCTGCGCTCCTCTGAAGAGCACCAGGCAGAAAATTTCCGCAAGATGATACTGGCAATGGTGAAGGACATTCGGGTCATCCTGATTAAACTGGCTGACCGTCTCCACAACATGCGAACTCTTAAATATCAATCTCCTGAAAAACAGGCGGAGATTGCTCAAGAAACCCTTGACATCTATGCTCCTCTGGCCGATCGTCTTGGAATAGACTGGATCAAATCGGAGTTAGAAGATTTGGCTTTCCAATACCTCCATCCTGAAATCTACGACGAGATTCGACGAAAGATCGCGAAAAAGGAGAAGGAGAGAACCCGTTACATCGAAGAGGTAAAGCGTACCTTAATGAAGAAACTTTATGAAAACCGCATCGAGGGCGAGGTGACCGGCCGGTTAAAACAGATTTACAGCATTTACTTGAAAATGAAAGACCAGAACATCGATTTTGATCAGGTCTATGACATTACCGCTTTCCGGGTCATCGTCAATTCCATTAAAGAGTGCTATGACGTGCTGGGCATCATCCACTCCATCTGGAAACCCATTCCCGGGAAATTCAAGGATTACATCGGCCTCTCCAAAGAGAACATGTACCAATCCCTTCATACCACAGTTATCGGACCTTATGGGGAGCGGATCGAGATCCAGATTCGAACACATGAAATGCATAAGATTGCCGAGGAAGGCATTGCCGCCCATTGGAAATACAAAGAGGGAAAAGTGGTTGAAGAAGCGGAGGATAAACGTTTCACCTGGCTGAGACAGCTCTTAGAGTGGCAGCGAGATCTGAAGGATAATCGAGAATTTATTGAAAGTGTCAAGGTGGACCTCTTCCCGAATGAGGTCTACATCTTCACACCCAAAGGCGAGGTGAAGCAGTTCCCCGTTGGTTCAACCCCTATCGATTTTGCTTACAGCATCCACTCCGATATTGGGAATCATTGCGTGGGGGCGAAGGTGAACAGCAAGATCGTGCCTCTGAGATATGAACTGCGAAGCGGGGATACCATCGAAATCCTCACCTCCCCCAGTCAGAAACCGAGCAAGGATTGGCTCAAACTGGTCAAGACCTCGCGGGCCAAAGCAAAAATTCGCCAATGGTTTACGGCAGAAGAAAGGGAAAAATCGATCACCCTGGGAAAAGAAATCCTGGAGAAAGAACTTAGAAAATATGACCTCCAGCAGGCCAAACTGATTAAGTCAGGCGAATTGGCTAAGGCAGCCAATGAATTCAGTTACCAGGGAGTTGAGGACCTCATCGCGGCAGTGGGTTACGGGAAGGTCACCGCCAATCAGATCATCGGGAAGATCCTTCCCCAGGAAAAATTTGAACAACAGAAAGAAGAACTGCAAGAGGGACGCCTCAAGCACCTCCTCCAAAAAATCACCCGCGGACCCAAGGATGCCCTCCTGATCAAGGGGATTGATAATGTGATGGTGCGCTATGCCAGGTGTTGCAATCCTGTCCCCGGGGATAAAGTGGTGGGATTCATCACTCGAGGCAGAGGAGTAACCATCCATACTGCAGATTGCCAGAATGCGATGGATGACGATCCTCATCGCAAGGTCGAGGTGGAATGGGATTCGACGAAGGAATACAGTTATCCCGTACGAATCCGAATCCATTCTGAGGATAAAAAAGGACTGCTGGGTGAGATCAGCAACTCCATATCCTCCAACGGAGCCAACATCAAGAATGCCAGAGTGGATACAACAGAGGATAAAAAAGCCGTCAGCAATTTCGAGGTGGAGATACGAGATTTAAACCACCTCAACAAGGTGATCAGAGCGCTCGGGAAAATTAAGGGGGTCCATCAGGTAGAAAGAATGAGGGTGGAGACACCGGCCGAATCCTAACCCCTCGCTTCGCTTTGTGCAAAGCCTAAATCCGAAATCACAAAACGCTGCCTTCGCCGAAGCGGCTTCGCGCAGGCAGGCCAAACAATCTCCAAATTCCAATTAAAAATGGCCGAAACTAATCTGCTTGGAAAATTGAATATTGGAGACTGTTTGTTGTTTAGTGCTTGTAATTTGGTGCTTATCCTTTGCAACAGGATTAGGCGGCTTTGGTGATCAGCCCGGAGCGAAGGCATCGGGAACAGACCTTCATATGAATGATTCTTCCCTCTTTGACGGTCTTAATTTTGTGAAGGTTGGGGTACCAGACTTTTCGAGTCTTGTTATTCGCGTGACTTACATTATGTCCAAAGACCGGTCCCTTCCCACAGATGTCACAGACTTTCGCCATGGTTAAACCTCAAAATTTAATTTTATTTAGATTAACCCAATTTTGCACCGATTGCAAGAAGAGTCTTAATTTAAGGGGGGAGGAAGGGGGATTAAAGCTACTAATTCAGTGGTTGATAATAGACTATCTTTCTTCTCTCAACAGGAAATCTTAAGGAGATCAACGTCTTTGTTTTCCTTTCGTCGGCTTCAATCTTCATCATCCCATGATTATGCAGCACCACTTCTTTAACAAAACGAAGGATGAGATCCAACGCCTCCTCTTTTTGAGCTGCGGCCATTTCCAATCCCGGTTCGCTCGGTCTTTGACGCCCCGGAAAAACCACCGAGATCTCGATATACCTTCCATCCCTCTTGAATAAACCTTCAACTTCGGCGGCCTCCTTATCAAGGATAAAAGACCTCGTTGAGAGGCCAAGGTTCCAATCGGGAGGTGTCAAGGTCATGGCATATTGAAGGAGAGAGCTGAGAATATATTTTAACTGTTCATCGGGAACGGCGGTTTCCGGAAGACCCTTTTCTAATTTCTTAAGGACCTTGATCCCCTTTTCTTCCAATTTAGCCTGATTCTTCTTCAACACCTCTTCCATGATATTGTGAACCGTGTTTGTTTTTCTGATTGGCGTGTGGATCTTGATATAATCGAGAAGGCTATTCAACACCATATTCATCTTCTCAATGTCCTCATTCACCGCCCGATAATAATATTCCCCGAATTCTCTGTCGCTAAACTTCCCCCGAGAGATTTGCGTATAATTCTTAATGGAGCTAAGATTACTCTTGATGCGTTGAACTAACTCAATAAAAAAAGAGGTCAAAAAGGGGGCATTTTGTTCATTTGACAAAAAATCTAATTTAGATCTAATGCATTCTATTCGATCTTCAACTGAAGGAGAGTCAAAGGACCTCCTGTCGTTTTTAATTCCAAAATGATTCCATTCCATTTTGGCCACCAAACCTCCCTAACGGAAACAAACTCACCAAAAAATCTATAATGATTATATATAGATTTCGCAAAAAACTCAATACCAAAATACTAAATCGGAGTGCAACTTCCCGGGATTTCACTCTTTCTCGTGACATGATTTGACAATTATTGACGTGATTTTGCATTGGTCGACATGAGTTAACATTTCTAAAATGTTGAAGAATAGGCTTGCCGGGGATTGTTTTAGTAAATGGGGAGATCCGTTGGAGATTCACCCCGTTAGAAATAATGCCCCGCAGCTATACGGCAGGATTACATTTCAAAATGAATCCCGCGGCGTTTAATGTCCTGCTGGAATTTCTAAAGGGCTTCACTCTTTAAACGCAGTCATGGGTTCTTCGATCAATTCCCCCTTTCCGAAGCGCTCTATGCGAAAGGAAGAGATGTCGACCGTGCTGGCCTTTCCCTCTGCGATCAACTCCGAGATCACTTTTCCTACCGCAGGGCTATGCTGAAATCCGTGTCCACTAAAACCATTGGCGAGGATAAGTCCTTCAACCTCAGGAACTTTCCCAAGAACGGCATGATGATCTGGAGAGATCTCGTAAAGCCCTGCCCATCCCCTTGCGATGCGAGCTTTTTCGAGAGCCGGGACACGGTACATGGCATTCTCCGAAGTCTCGGCCATGGCTTCGTAGTCGATGCTCAGGTTAAAACTCGGTTCCAGGTCTAAGGGGCCGGATAGCAGCAATCCAGTCCCTTCTTGGCGGAAATACCATCCCCGGTGAAAGTCAATGGTCAATGGAACAGGATGGTCGGCGAGATGAAAAGGAGCCGTAACAAAAATCTGCCTTCTTAAAGGTTTGACGGGAATTTTGATACCTACCATTTCTCCTATGGACGCAGCATAAGGTCCTCCAGCATTGACAACCACGGGGGTAAAAATCTCTTCGTCCTTTGTCTTGACACTCTGGATCTTCCCTTTTGTTAGAGAGATCCGGACAATCTCCACTCCTTCGTAAATTTTAACCCCTGCTCTTTTTGCGCCATTAACGAACCCGGAGAGGATTTCATTAGGACCTGCATACCCATCCCATGAACAGAATGTTCCTCCCAGGATGTCGTTTGTCCTCAAGTGGGGCCAGCGCGACCTGATTTCGTCAGGACTCAAAAATTCGACAGGAATCCTAAATTTTCTTTGGAGTGTCACATTCTCCTTGAAGACCCCGATCTCCTGTTCCGTGGTCGCCAAAAAAAGATACCCAATTTTTCTAAATTCTGGATCAACTCCGAATTCCTGTTTGAATTGTTCGAAAGTCTTCAACGATTCGAGTGAGAAACGAATGTTCATCTCTGTGGAAAATTGGGCCCGAATCCCTCCCACACAGCGGCTGGTGGAACCTTCTCCCAATTGTTCCTTCTCGAAGAGAACAATCCTCCCCGCCTTTTTCACGGCAAGATAGTAAGCAATGCTCAAGCCAATAATACCGCCTCCGATGATAACTATGTCTGCTGTTTTATCCATTGGAGCCACACATTAGGAAAAAATATGGTAATCGGATTGAGTCGCTTCGGCATCCCTACTTAATGTTTCATTTTTCTCTTAACAATATCCAGCAAAAAGAGCATCTCTTCGTTCTTCATCCAATAGCAACTTGCCAGGTAGACTCCGATGCCAGCAGTCATCCCGGACCCCAGAAGAAAAACCTTTTCGATTGTATTTCCTGACCCCGTCCAATCCCCCAGGGAGCAGATCAAATAAGCCACCCATCCCATCAGAAGGCCGCAGAAAAGAGTTCTCAGCATCGATTTGATATTTCTTGCTACATCTAATCCGCCCAATCTGCGATTCAACCGCCGGTAGAGAAGAATGAGGTTCAGTATGGAGGAGAGGCCGGTGGCCAACGCCAACCCCGCATGTTTCAAAGGATGTATGAGGACAAGAATCAGGATGACATTGGCCCCCAGACACATGAGACCGATCTTGAGTGGCGTCTTGGTATCCTGAAGGGAATAGAAAGCCGGGGCAAGAACCCTGACCCCTCCGATCGCCCATAGACCAACGGAGTAGCATAAAAGGGCTCTCGCCGTCATCCTTGTTGCCAGATAGTCGAATTCTCCCCTTTGAAAAAGCAGATTAAGGATAGGGGTCCTGAGAAAAATAAGGCCCAGCATGGCAGGGATACAAATAAACGAACCCAGGCGAAACGCAAAACAGACGGTCTCTTTGAATTGTTCGGTCTTCCCCTGAGCAACCAGTGACGAAAAGCTCGGGAGTGCAGCCGTTCCGATCGCAATCACAAAAATGCCCAAGGGAAACTCCATGAGCCGCTCCGCATAGTAGAGATAGGAAACGCTCCCATCTGGCAAAGACGTGGCAAACATCATATCGATAACCTGATTGATCTGATAGACGGCAGTCCCGATCAATCCCGGAATCATCAGAAATCCGATGCGTTTAATCGCCGGGTGCCTGAAATTGAAATTGAATCGGAAACGAATCTTTTTTCTAATCAAAAAAGGAAGCTGGAAGAAAAATTGAAGCATTCCCCCCACAAGGACTCCTATCGCCAATGCCATCACCGGTTTTTGAAAGCGATAATAGAACAAAAACACGGAGACAATGATCGAAAGATTGAGGAAGACGGTGGCAAACGCCGGTGCAAAGAAATGTCTGAGGGAGTTCAAAATACCCATGGAGAGAGCAAATAACCCGACGAAAAACAGATAGGGGAACATGATCCGGTTGAGGGTGACGGCGAGCTGAAATTTCTCCGAAGTGAGGGACCATGTGAAAGCAAACAATTTGATCAAAACGGGAGAGAAAATGATTCCCAGACCCGTCAAAACGAATAACAGGACCCCTGCAATGGTGAAGGCAATGTGAGTGACTTCTTCCGATTCCTTTTCCGTTCGCTGGATGAGGTATTCTGTATAAACCGGAATAAATGAGACGGTCATCGACCCCTCTCCTACCAATCGTCTCCAAAGGTTAGGAATGCGAAAAGCGACAAAAAAAGCGTCGGTTGCCATCCCTGCCCCGAAAAAGTAAGCAACCACCATATCCCTGAAGAAGCCAGAGATGCGGCTGAGGAGTGTTCCCGTCCCGATGGTAGTGGCCGCTTTGGTAATTTTATGATTCTCGGACATAGGGCGTCATTCGAAAAAACCTTGACACAAGCTATATCAAAATGTTAAAAAAATCAATAATATCATTGCAGATTCAAGAATCTAGCGATTTAGGGATTTTGAAATCCGCAATCCCTTAATTCCTGAATTCTTTAATTCATTAAGAAAAAGGAGGTTAAATTTTGGCAATCCATTTATCGGCGATTAAACGGGCAAGACAAAACGAAAAGAGAAGACTTCGAAACCTCCACATCAAAACCACAGTGAAGTCCTCTGTGAAAAAAGTGAGGGCAGCCATTGAGAAAAAAGATGTTGAAGGGGCCCAAAAGGCTTTGTCGGAGACAATCCCTCTAATCCAGAAATCTCACTCTAAGGGTGTCTTTCATAAAAATACCACTGCCAGGAAAATATCCCGGCTCACCCGGGAAGTCAACGCTCTATCCGCACAGCGCAAAGCGCAGAGCGCATAGCGACTTCACCCCGTTAGAAAGCCCCGGCATTTATGCTGGGGATGGCAGAAATAGAAAGCAACAGCTCCTTATTTAGAGGGTCAAAGCCCTGCCTTTTCTAACGGGGTTCAGCCAGGCCGGCAGAGATCAATCACCAATTTCTCCATCAAAAGGTCTTTCGGCCCCCGGCTTCTCTTAACAGCTAAATCGGTTTGGTGACATTGAAGGATTCCTTCCTGAAGCGAAGCCTCAGAGAAATTGTTTGCCTGATCCATCAATTTCCTTATGTTCCATGGAGACGTTCTTAGTTCTTTAGCTAATTCTCCCACATCCCCTTGATGAGAGCTCATCTGTTTGATCACCAGCATACTCCAATACTGTCTTGCCATCATGCTTAAAAGGACAGGGACTGGATCCCCAATCTTCGATCCCTCTTCCTCTTTTCTGAAAGAGATGGCCTTTGATTCCATTGCCTTTTCCAAAATTCCGAGGGCTTTTTCCAAGTTTTGATGACCAATCGCATCGGTTAAATCGAAGACCGTGCTCACCTTAACCTCTGACGTAATCTCTTCCATATCGGAAAGTTCGACGGCCTGTTTCTTCCCAACGCTCAAAAAGACCTTTTCTAGCGCATTTTCAACATCGTAAAGACGATCTCCCACAACCTCAACCAAATAGTCTGCGGCCTCTTCCGAAAGCGTCTTTCCCTTCTCCTTCATCCTATTCTTCATCCAGGAAACCAAGGCCCTGCCCTTTAATCGTGTATATTCCGTCACTTTCCCTGCCTTTTCGACCTCTTTCCGATGTATTTTCCATGGACCCATCGTTTGACCGCACAGGACGAGGCAGGTGGAGAGGGAAGGTCTCCTGATATATTCCATCAGCGCCTCTGTCTTCTCTTCGTCCATACGATCTGCTTCGCGGATGAGGACAAATCGATACTGAGAAAGCATGGGGACCGTTTGTGCGGCCTGGACGATCTCCTGATCGCTGTGTTCTCCTCCGCTGAAGACGTGAAAATTAAATCCCCTTTCCTTTTGAGAAAGGGTCTGGTTCAGCAGTTTCTGGATTTCCTCTTCGATGAAGTAATCCTCGGGACCATAAAGAAGATAAACAGGGAAGACATCGGATCGAGCTTTCATTTCATCTCAAGAACTATTGCAAATTGCAGAATGCTAAATTTGCAACATTAATTTTGCAATGGTCTTTTTTGGCTTCCCTCATAGAGGTCATACTCCAAAAGTCTACACTCGATGGGGCCGTTGTAAAAAAGAATTCTTCTTTTCGTTCTCAACCCCACTTTTTTTGCCAGGTCGAGATTACCCGTAAAGACGTATCCTGTATACCCATTACATTTCTTTTTGAAAAAATCTCCAATCCCTCGGTAGGTATCCTTTAACTTTTCAGTTTCCCCCAGTCGTTCGCCATATTCCGGGTTGATGACAACCACTCCGTCTCCGTCTGGGACGGGTGTCTCAGAAAAATCACATACCCCAAACTCAATGAATCGCTCAACGCCTGCTGTCATCGCATTCCTCTTTGCTGACTCGACAGCCTGCTGGCTGATATCTGTGGCGATGATCCTTCCATTCAATTTATCCTTGGCTTCCGCTCTTATTTCCCTGCGGAGCGCTTTAAAAGAAGATTCATCAAATCCCTTGAGATGCATGAAACCATAATTACTTCTTAACAGACCTGGCGCCCTACCGAGAACAATTAATGCGGCCTCGATGGCAAGCGTTCCGCTACCGCACATCGGGTTGATAAAATTCCCGTTCCCCGTCCAACCGGTTGCCAAAACAACAGCCGCCGAAAGGGTCTCTTGCATCGGCGCCTTGAGAGGAATCATTCTGTACCCGCGCTTGGAAAGAGGCTCCCCCGAGGTGTCGAGAAAAACTTGGCTTAAATTACCTGTCCAGTAAAGATGAACTACAATTTTGTCTCTTTCAGGACCGGTATCAGGCCTCCGCCCGCGCTTTTCTTTAATCCTGTCCACCACGGCGTCCTTGCATCTCACATTTGCAAACCTCGAATCCTTAATAGTCGGGTTGTGAACAGAAGAAGTGACAGAGAAATAACTATCTTCCGAAATAAAATCTTCCCAAGGAATTCCGGATACTCTCTCATAGAGATCGTCAGGAGTCTTTGTATTGAACGACTCCAGCAGAAAGAGAACTCGCTGCCCTGTGCGGGTCAGCAGGTTCAGCCTCAAGGTATCTTCCATCGCTCCTTCTGTCTCAACCTCTGCCTTTCCCTCTGATAAAACAGGAAAACCTAAGGAGAGAATCTCCCGCTTTAGAAAAGGCGATATGCCCTTCGCACAGGTAATGACAATTCTACTCTTTCTCGTCCAAAAAGACATAAGACCTTTCCCCCTCCCATCTCCCCTAAGGGAGGGGTGGGGCGAGGAGGACAAATTTAAAGTTCTTCCGGAGTAAAAGCGACCACCTCATCGATTGTCTCGGCATTTAAAAAAACCATGGCCAGTCGATCCACTCCCAATGCCATACCCGCCGATGGAGGCATCTCGTCTAATTCCGCTAAGAATTTTTCTGGCATAGAATAAATGCGCTTGCCAAGAGATCGGCGATTTTCATTTTCTACTTGAAATCGCTTTCTTTGCTCTCTTGCATCGACCAACTCCGAAAAGCCATTGGCCAGTTCCAAGCCGCCTACATAAAGTTCAAAACGTTCGGCAACCGTTTGGTCTTGCTGTTTCAGCCGGGCCAGTGCTCCACGTTGAGCGGGGTAATCATAAATAAACGTCGGTTTTTCTAATCCCAGTTTCGGTTCAATGTCCTGAACCATGATTTCGTCAAAAAGGTTTCGCTCCAGCGCTTCCATCACAGAGGTCTGCGCATAACCATAAAATGCCTCCTTGACAGAGATTCTTTCCCATGGCTCAGAGAGATCAATCTCACGGCCGCGGAAAACAATTTTCTGCCCCAAGCCAATCGACCTGACTATGGATTGGATTAATCTCTCACACTCCTCCATCAATGAGTGGTAGTCGCCCCCTGCCCTATACCACTCCAGAAGAGTAAATTCGGGCAGGTGTAGGTTCCCCCGCTCCCTTTCTCGCCAGCACCGGCAGATTTGAAAGATCTTCTCATACCCCGCTGCCATCATACGTTTCATGCAAATTTCTGGAGAGGTGTGAAGGAACCATGTATCGGAGGGAACGGCATCAATATGAGATTCTGGTGCAGGAGTGGGAATTCGGTGAGGAGTTTCCACTTCCATATAGCCTTTTCCAACAAAAAACTCCCTGATTTGCCGTAGGAGGCAGGCCCTCTGTTGAAGGTTTTCTTTACGTCTTGCAAGTGGCCAGTTTTTCGCCACGAACCTACTCTTTGACCCTTTTCGAAAATTCACCCGTTCGGGTATCAATGGTGATCAGCTCCCCCTCTTCGATGAACGGAGGGACGCGAAGCACATAACCGGTTTCCAACGTCGCGGGCTTGAAATCCGCCTTCGAGGTATCTCCTCTCACCCAGGGCTCAGTCTTCATCACCCTGAGATTGACGAAGTTCGGCAACTCGACGCCAATCGCCCTTTCTCCGAACATCAGAACCTCCGCGTTCAGATTTTCAATGAGAAAGTTCTTGGCCTCTCCCAGGGACTCCTCGCTGATGATGATCTGCTCGTAGGTTTCGTTATCCATGAAGTGATAATGATCGCCTTCTTTATAAAGAAACTGCATGGCTCGCTCTTCTAAAGAAGCAGGTTCAAAAGTATCTCCCTCTCGATACGTCCTATCAATGGTTAAGCCTGTGATCATATTCCTCAGTTTCGTCCGATAAAGGGCTTGTCCCTTGCCGGGCTTGGAAAATTCGAAGGCCGTAACGATGTAAGGCTCCCCATCAATAATAACTTTCAACCCCTTTCTCAAATCGGACGCGGTGTACACGACTATTTCTCCCCCCACCCTCACCTCTCCCCAGGGGGGAGAAAGGAGTACGGGCGTAAGATCAAAAATTATAAAAGAAACGATTTCGAACCGCCTCCGCAAAATCTCCTGCTGCCTTTTGAATGGCAGCTTGTTTAGCCGCTTCGTTGCTAACACTAACGGATTGAGTCAGAAACCATGCGCTTAAACCCCAATTTTTCTCTTCCCAAAGGACCTTCCCGGTCCGGTCTTTCAGAGATAAATTGATTTTGACATTGACCGCATATTCCGAAGCAAAGCCTAAAGTATTATAAGCAGATCCAGCGGTGGTAAAATATGTGATAGCACCTTCCAAAATGCAATCTGCTTCTGCTCGGCTTACGACCTTCACCCTTCTATCTTGGATGAACTCGTTCAGAAGAGTCTGAGTGAATGGAATTTCAATTCCAGGCTCAAAGGTTTGGTTTTTGAAAGTGGGGATCGCAATGGAATTCAGACCAGGTGGGACATGTGTCTCCTTTCCCATCATCTGGTAACCACAGGCCACTAGCAGCCCCAGGCAGATTATTGATAACCACCTGTACTTTCGGATTACGGACTGCGGATTGCGGAATTTCTCTGCGGTTGAGTTAACAGTCAAAGACCTTAAACTGACATGCTGGATTCTGTCTTCTGTATTCATCTTTTCCGTCCTTAACATACAATATTGACCAGTTTTCTGGGCACGAGGATCACCCGTTTGATCTCCTTACCTTCTACCAATTTCCTGATCCTCTCGCTCTTCAGCGCCCAGGCTTTTACTTCTTCCTGTCCGTACGATGCAGGGATGGTCATCCGGTCCCTCAGTCTTCCGTTTACCTGAATGACGATCAATATCTCCTCTTCCAAAACGGCTTCCGGGTCGTAGTCCGGCCACCGGGTTTTGATGACAGATTCCCGATTCCCCAAAGCTTCCCAGAGTTCTTCCGCAAAATGGGGGACGAAGGGCGAGAGCAAAATGACAACCGTCTCGACCGCCTCTCGCATCACCCTTCTCGAAATATCGTCCATGCTATCTTTGAACTCCCAAACATAGATCTCGTTTACCAATTCCATGACCGCACTGATTGCGGTGTTAAAATGGAATCGTTCAATGTCTTCGGTCACCTTCTTGATCGTTTTGTGAACCTTCTGCCACAGAGATTTTCGATCTCCGTCAAGGATCGTTCCGAAAGGAAGCGGCTTCACATCTTGAAGACGACGATGCTGCTCATAAAAGAGCCTCCAAACCCGGTTGAGGAAACGGGCAGACCCCTCCACCCCCTGGTCGCTCCAATCCAAATCTTTCTCAGGCGGAGAAGCGAAAAGACAAAACATCCTGGCTGTGTCCGCACCATATTTCTCAACCAAATATTCAGGATCCACCACGTTTTTCTTGGATTTGGACATTTTCTCGAGCCTTCCGATGGAAATCTGTTCCCCGCACTTCTGGCAACGAATCGTTTCCCCCTGTCCATCCACCTCATCCGGGAAGAGATAACCATCTTTGGGGCACTCGTACACCTCTTTGCAAACCATCCCTTGAGTCAAAAGGTTTGTGAACGGCTCATCCACACTGACCCATCCCATTTCTCTTAAAACACGGGTGAAAAATCGTGAATAGAGAAGGTGGAGGATCGCGTGCTCAATTCCTCCAATGTATTGATCTACGGGCATCCAGTAATCCACCCGCTTCTTGTCTAACGGTCCCTTATCATAGTCAGGGGAAGCAAACCGATCGAAATACCAAGACGACTCGACAAAAGTATCCATCGTGTCTGTCTCCCTTCGACCGGCTCCACCACACTTGGGGCATCGAGTCTCCACAAATTCCTTCACCCCTTTCAGAGGTGACTCGCCCGTCCCGGTGATCTCCACGTTGGAGGGAAGAACGACAGGAAGGTCTTTTTCAGAAACGGGTACCGTCCCACATCCGTCGCAGTAAATGATCGGGATCGGAGCTCCCCAATAACGCTGTCTCGAAATACCCCAATCTCTCAATCGGTAACTGATTCTACCTCCACCGAGCCCCTGCTCATCGAGATATTGCGCGATTTTCTCTCTGGCTTTAACGCTATCTATTCCATTAAATTGACCGGAGTTGACCAGAAAACCTTCTCCTTCGTAAGCCTCCGCCATGGTCTGAGCATCTAACGCCTGGCCTTCCGGTTGGACGACCACAATCAAGGGGAGTCCGAATTTCTTCGCAAATTCAAAGTCCCTCTGGTCATGGGTAGGCACAGCCATCACCGCCCCTGTTCCATATTCCATCAAAACAAAATTGGCAACGAAAATAGGCATCCTGGCCTTGGTCATTGGATTCAGACAATAACCTCCGGTGAATACTCCCTCCTTTTCCGCGGTTTCGGCGGTCCTCTTCGCCTTGTCCTGCCGTCTCATCTTTTCGACGAATTCTCGCACGGCCTGCTCTTGGGCAGTCCCTTTTGACAGGCTCAGGGCAAGGGGATGCTCGGGGGCCAAACTCATGAAGGTCGCGCCGAATACCGTGTCCTGTCGTGTCGTGAAAACTTTGATAACGTCTTTCGAGTTCTCTAGAGGAAAGTGTATTTCGGCGCCGATCGATTTACCAATCCAGTTACGTTGCATGGTGAGGACCCGTTCAGGCCATCCAGGGAGTTTATCACACCATTGCAAAAGTTCTTCTGCGTATGCCGTAATCTTGAAGAACCACTGATCCAGCTCTTTCTGTACCACACCCGGATCATCGGCATGGCCCCGCCAGCACGTCCCGTCGCTCATCACCTGCTCATTCGCCAAAACGGTCTTACAGATCTCGCACCAATTGACAAAGGACCTCTTTTTATAGGCCAGTCCTTTCTCATACATCCTGACAAAGAAGAGTTGTTCCCATTTGTAATACGAGACATCGCAGGTGGCGAACTCCCGGTCCCAATCATAGCTGAAGCCCATCCGCTTGAGTTGATTCCTCATATAATCAATGTTCTCATAAGTCCACTTGGCTGGATGAACTCCATGGTCAATCGCAGCATTTTCCGCAGGCATGCCAAAGGCATCCCAACCCATGGGGTGGAGAACATTAAAGCCTTTCATCTTTTTGTAGCGAGCCAAGACATCCCCGATGGAGTAATTCCTGACATGGCCCATATGGATCTTGCCCGAGGGATAGGGGAACATCTCGAGGAGATAATACTTCTCTTTTTTGGGATCTTCTGCCACCTTAAAGAGATTCTGACCTTCCCAGATCTTCTGCCACTTCTCCTCGATCTCTTTGTGGCGATAACGCTCGTCCATGCTTTGCCCCGTCAATATTCGTGTCCGACATCCGTGTCACGTGCCTGCACGCCGCAGTGGCGTTTCGGTAAGCAGGCGTGTCCGCAAATCCTTCTCCGGAATTGCAAAATATTTTCCTAAAAATAAATTCTTATATTTTAACGGTCACGGTTACCGGACACGGACACGGTCTTTATCCTCTCATCATTCTTCGAATTCGGAGTCTTAGCGCATTGAGCCGGATGAACCCCTCTGCATCCTTCTGATTATAAACGGTATCCTTCTCGAAAGTGGCAAATGCCCCGTGGTAGAGAGATTTCTCGGATTTCCTGCCCACCACGGTACAGTTCCCCTTGTAAAGCTTCAGGAGGACGGTTCCAGTCACATTTTTCTGCGTCTCCTCAATCGCCCCTCTCAAAATCTCCATCTCCGGCGAAAACCAATATCCATAATAGATCAACTCCGATATCTTAGGGATCAAGCTATCCCGAAAATGCATGACCTCCCTGTCCATGGTGATGGATTCTATGGCTCGATGGGCGATTTGAAGGATTGTTCCTCCTGGAGTTTCATACACACCTCTTGATTTCATTCCGACATAACGATTTTCAACCATATCGACCCGGCCGATTCCGTTTTGACCTCCGACCTCGTTCAACCTGGACAAAAGCGCCGCCGGAGAAAGAGACACTCCATCCACTCGTTTTGGAACGCCATCTTCAAAATCGATTTCAATATGGGTTGGACGGTCGGGTGCCTTCTGCGGAGAAACTGAGAGAATGAACATATTCTCAGGAGCCTCGGACCACGGATCCTCCAGAATTCCTCCTTCGAAGCTGATATGAAGAAGATTCCGGTCAGAGGAATAAGGCTTTTCTTTTGTTACCGGAACCGGAATCCGGTTCTCCCGGGCGTACGCGATCAATTCTTCTCTTGACTTGAACTGCCATTCCCTCCATGCAGAGATCACCCGGATGTAAGGATTAAGCGCATAGTAGGTGAGTTCAAATCGGACTTGATCATTTCCCTTCCCCGTGGCCCCGTGCGCCACGGCGTCAGCTCCTTCCAGCTGGGCGATCTCCACCTGCCTCTTGGCAATGAGAGGCCGGGCGATGGAAGTACCGAGGAGATAAGTTCCCTCATAGACGGCATTGGCTTTCATGGCGGTAAAGACATACTCTCGGACGAACTCTTCTCGGAGATCCTCGACGTAGACCTTACTGGCGCCTGTGGCTCTCGCCTTTTCTTCCAGGTGGTCCAACTCTTCAGCCTGCCCGAGATCCGCGGTGAAGGCGATCACCTCGCACCCATACTGGTTTTTCAACCATTTTAAAATGATAGAGGTATCCAGGCCTCCCGAATAAGCCAGGACCACCTTTTTAACCTCACTGTTCATTGAAATCCTCCTTATCAATTTCGGATTTCGGAATGCGGAATTCGGAATTCAAAACCTTGAATATGAACTCTGTGATTCGAACTCAACATTCAACTCTATAAAAAATACTGCCATTCATTTTTGAAATTGAGAATACGGGCACCCGAATTTACATTCCGCAATCAGCAATCCGCATTCCGCAATTAAGATATTCCCCTAAAGATTTCGTCCAAGGCTGTCACGACCCGGTCGATTTCTTCCTTCGTGATAATCAGTGGAGGGAGAAACCGAAGAACATTCCCCATGGTGCAGTTGATGAGAATCTTTTTCTTCAGCATCTCTTTCACAATAGACGTGCCATCCATTTTTAGTTCGATGCCGAGAATCAATCCTTTTCCTCGAATCTCCTTGACAAAAGGAAATTTTTTCTTGATCTCCTCGAGCCGGGAGAAAAAGTATTCTCCCATCTTCTGGCAATTTTCCAACATCCCCTCTTCTAACAACGTTGTCAGGGTCGCCACACCGGCTGCCGTGGCCAAGGGATTTCCCCCGAAGGTGGAGGCATGGTCACCCGGCCCGAAGCTCTCCTCAATCCCCTTCCTGATCAGCAGAGCCCCGATGGGGACTCCGCTTGCCAACGATTTGGCAAGCGTGAGCATGTCGGGTTCAACCCCGTCATGCTCATAAGCAAAAAGTTTCCCGGTCCGGCCTATCCCCACCTGAACCTCATCAAAAATGAGCAGAAGTCCTCTCTCATCGCACATCTCCCTGAGAGCTTTAAGATAACCCTCTGACGGACAATTCACTCCCCCTTCTCCTTGAATGGGTTCCAGCATGACTGCACAGGTTTTCGAATCGATGCTATTTTTCACTGCCTGGATATCGTCGAAAGGGACATATTTAAACCCGGGCATCAGAGGTTCATACCCTTTATGGAACTTCTCTTGACCTGTTGCGGTCAGGGTGGCCAGGGTCCGGCCGTGGAAGGAACGGTCCATGGTGATGATCTCGTACCGATCCTTTCCCATCTTTTCCTTCGCGTATTTCCGGGCTAATTTGAACGCACCCTCGTTGGCTTCAGCTCCGCTGTTGCAGAAGAAAACCTTATCGGCAAAAGAGTGCTGACAAAGAAAGGAAGCCAGTTGAATCTGTGGCTCGATATAATAGAAGTTTGAAACATGGATCAATTTTTCTGCTTGCGCTTGAATGGCGTGAACGACCTTTGGATGACAGTGCCCCAAATTGCACACCGCGAGGCCCGAGACGAAATCAAGGTATTCCTCTCCCTCCTTATCCCAAACCCGGCTGCCCTTTCCTCTGACCAAGAGGACAGGGTAACGGGCGTACGTATGGGCCACATATTTTTCCGACAACATCATCAAGGTTTGAGAATCCATTAACACCTCTTCAATAAAAGGGTTCAAGGATTCGAGGAGTCAAGGGTTCAAGTTTTTGCAATCAAAAAGCAAACTCCCTCGTCATTTCTCTTATACAATTCACTTGACCCCTTGAACCCTGGACCCTTGGACCCCTTTCGATCTTTACGGTTCTTTGTAGATCTGTGTGCCGATACCTACATCTGTAAAAATCTCCAGAAGGATGGCATGCTCCACCCTTCCATCAATGATGTGGGTCTTGGCCACCCCTTTCTCTAAGGCATGGAGGCAGCAATTGACCTTTGGGATCATTCCGGATGAGATGACTTTTTGAGCAATGAATCGCTTTGCCTGCTTGGCATTGAGCGTGGGGATCAGCCGCCGTCTCCCGTCCAGCACTCCTTCCACGTCGGTAAGTAGAATCAACTTTTCTGCTTTCAAAGCAGAAGCGATCTCTCCGGCCACCAGATCTGCATTGATATTATAGGTCTCTCCCTCTTCCCCTACGCCGACCGGTGCAATGACCGGGACGAAATTCTCCTTCTCCAGGGCCTCGATCACACCGGGATTGATCGCCTTTACCTCCCCTACCATTCCGATATCAATGACTTCTGAGATTCCACCCTTATTTACCCCCCTCGTTAGTTTCAGTTTCTTGGCAGTGATGAGACCTCCGTCTTTTCCGCTCAACCCAACGGCTTTCCCTCCCTGCTGGTTGATCAGCGATACAATTTCTTTATTTACCTTGCCGACGAGAACCATTTCTACTACATCCATCGTCTCTCCATCCGTCACCCTCATCCCCTGTATGAATTGGGACTTTTTCCCCACCTTGGCCAACATTTCGCCGATCTGAGGCCCTCCACCATGGACGACCACAGGATGGATACCGATGTATTTCAAAAGGACGAGGTCGAGGGCGAAGCTCCGCTTCATCCCTTCTTCTTCCATCGCGCTTCCGCCATACTTGATCACGACGGTTTTGTCATGGAATCTCTGAATATACGGAAGGGCTTCTATGAGTATCTTGGCTTTGTCAATCGGATTTTCCATAGCGATGATTCCTCGCGTTAGTTCGGAAACCTCTCTCTTCGTGTCCGTTATCCGTGTCCGGACACGCCTGCGCGACCGAAACGGCCTTCGGCGTGCAGACACGTAAGACGCGACACGGTCACGAATTACAAGATATACCGACTCAGGTCTTCGTCCTCCACGAAACCTCTCAACTTCTCGCGAACATATTTCGCATCGATCACCATGCTTTTCCCGGACATCTCCGGGGCATCGAACGAAATCTCATCCAGTAATTTTTCCATCATGGTATAAAGCCGCCTGGCTCCAATGTTCTCCGTTCTCTCATTAATTAACGCCGCCATCTCGGCAATTTCTGCAATGCCATCCTCTGTAAATTTCACCTTGACCGACTCCGTGTCCAGCAGGGCGGTGTACTGCTTGATCAGGGCGTTTTCCGGCTCGGTGAGGATCCGCACGAGATCTCCCCTGCCCAGAGAATCCAATTCCACACGGATCGGAAACCTGCCCTGAAGCTCAGGGATAAGATCCGAGGGTTTGGAAACATGGAAGGCCCCGGCGGCGACAAACAAAATATGGTCTGTCTTCACCATCCCGTATTTTGTCGTCACCGTTGTCCCTTCCACAATCGGCAGGATATCCCTCTGGACGCCTTCTCGGGAGACATCCGGACCAAACGTCGATTCCCTCCCTGCAATCTTATCGATTTCATCAAGGAAGATGATCCCCGATTGTTCGACACGCTCAACGGCCTGTTTGATCACGGAGTCCATGTCGATCAGTTTATACGCCTCCTCCTGGGAGAGGATGGTAAGTGCCTCCGGAACCTTCACTTTTCTCTGCTTCTTCTTTTTCGGGAAGAGACTCCCAAACATATCCTTGATGTTCACATCCATTTCTTCCAATCCGGAGGCCGAAAAGATCTCAACGATGGGAAGGTTTCGATCCACCACCTCCACCTCCACATACTTCTCGCTGAGCTTCCCGCCCTTCAGCAACTTTCGAAGTTTTTCACGGGTGGCTTGCTGATCTTCACCCTCCTTCTGTGTCCCCTTCCTGGGGGACGGGAGAAGTAGATCCAAGAGCCTCTCTTCAGCCATCTCATCCGCTCTCTGCTGGACCTTGCGCGACTCCTCTGCTTTCATCATATTGACGGCCAGCTCTGTGAGATCCCGGATCATCGACTCTACGTCCCGGCCGACATAGCCCACTTCTGTGAATTTTGATGCCTCAATCTTCAGAAAAGGAGCCTGCGCTAATTTCGCCAGCCTTCGGGCGATTTCTGTCTTGCCGACCCCCGTAGGACCAATCATGATGATATTCTTCGGAGCGATTTCGTCCCGGAGAGGCTCCGGAACCTGTTGACGCCTCCAGCGGTTTCTCAGCGCAATCGCTACCGCCCTCTTCGCATCCTTCTGCCCGACGATGTATTTATCCAGTTCTGAAACAATCTCACGGGGCGTGAAGGTCCTCATCACAATTCCTCCACGATGATTTGATCATTCGTATAAATGCAGATGGAGGCAGCGATCTTCATAGCTTCGACAGCGATGGCCTTCGCATCTAAGTTTGAAAACTCTGTCAGTGCCTTGGCCGCCGCATGGGCATAAGGACCGCCACTCCCAATCGCGGTCACTCCGTCGTCGGGCTCGATCACATCCCCATTCCCTGAGATGACGAGCGTGTGTTCAGAGTCAGCCACAATGAGCAGGGCCTCAAGCCTCCGGAGAATCCGATCCGTTCGCCAATCCTTAGCCAGCTCTACAGCCGCCCTCAGCAGATTTCCGCTGAACTGGTCCAGCTTTTCCTCAAACTTTGCAAAAAGAGTGAAAGCATCCGCTGTGGCCCCTGCAAAACCGGCGAGAACCTTATCATGGTAAATCCTTCGGACCTTTCTGGCGGTATGCTTCATGATGGTGTGTTCGAGAGACACCTGCCCATCCCCTGCCAGAACCACCTTCCCTTTGTGTCGAACGGATAAGACGGTGGTGCTGCGTATCTTTTGCACTCCTTCGGCCTTGATTTTCATCTCTTTGCCAGCTTTCCTCAGTTTTGTGGATTTAAGATCTCAAATTCCAATTTCCCAAATCCCCCCAACCCCTCTTCACTAAAGGGAAGGTGAGAAAAAAATTGTCTCCAATGCAAAGGGCGGGCAGGGATGTCGAGAAAGTTTTAGAGCGGCACCTTTTCGCGTTGACTACTTACAACGAAAAACTTAGCAATTCATGAGCACTTACAGGCTTTTGTTAGTTCTCCCATCTCGAGTAACCGCATTTGTAAAACTTTGGAGACATTCTTCTCCGTCCCCCCGAAATTTTTCACACCTTCGGAGGGAACGGAGATTTATGATTTTCATGGTTCGTAGGTGTCGAACCCGTCACGTAAAATTTATTCGTCATTTTTCCGACCCGCATTCCTGAAGCTGCGAGGATGGGCCTTGTCATAGACCTCCATCAATTTCCCAGCGCTGACGTGGGTATATCTTTGGGTGGTCGAGAGACTCGAATGCCCTAACATCTCCTGAATCTCTCGAATGTCAGCCCCTGCATCTAAAAGATGCGTCGCAAACGTGTGGCGAAGACTATGGGGGCTGACTTTCCGGAAAATGCCTGAATGTCTCGAATACCTTTTCATCAGTCTTCCCACGCTCCGTGCCGTCAATCTCCCTTCTAAGGAGTTGACAAAAATGGGTTCGTCTCCCTCTGGGCCAGAGGCCCTCCCTCCGGGCCGGAGGCCCCCTAATATTCCTCGTTCCTTCAGATAAGCCACCAATGCCTCTATAGCCTTCGTGCCAACCGGAACGATACGCTCTTTCCTTCCCTTTCCCATCACTTTCACGATACCCAAATCCAAGTCTAATTGATTCGAATTCAACCCAACCAGTTCGCTCACACGCAACCCGCTGGAATAAAGAAGCTCCAAAATGGCTCGATCTCTTAGCCCTTTTTCCCTTGATCCTTCTGAAGACTTCTCAGAAATAGTTTTAGGTGACTCCATCAGCCGGAAGGCCTCATCCACAGTAAGAGTGGTCGGAAGGGTCTTCTCTACCTTCGGAGTTGAAACGCTCTTGGCCGGGTTAGAAGGAATCACCTGCTCCCTGACCAAATACTTATAAAAAGAGCGCAGCGTCGAAATCTTCCTTGCAATAGAACTCTTCCTATTTTTCCGGTAGAGGAAGCTCAAATATTTCCGAATGTCTATCCGATCCACTTTTTCTATCTCGACCTTTCCTGCAGAGCTAAGAACCATTCCCGAACTCTTCAAAAAATCCTGAAACCCTTCCAAATCCTTCCGATAACATCGACAGGTGTGAGGTGAAGCATTCTTCTCTGCAGATAGATAATGGATGAATTGATCGATGAGACCGTGCTTTTCAATATATCGAAACCCCATTCATTCCCTCATTTGTCGATCCCTCTAACGTGATGTAAGTTGTGAAAATATTATTGAAATTTTATCTTATAACACAATCCCTAAATTTATCAACATTTTTCTCATTGACATTCGCTAAGATTCTCGTATACACTTCAAATATTAATACCCATTTTAAGAAAAGGAGGTGATAAGCATGGCAGAACCGAGAGTCGCGAGAGTTACCGAAATTATTGCAGGTTCTCCAAAAGGTTTTGAGGATGCCATCAAGGTCGGTTTCGCAAGAGCGACAAAGACCTTAAGGGGTATCACTGGAATGCGTGTGGCCGAAATGCGGGTGGCAATTGAAAATTCTAAGATTATCGAATACAGGGTCAGGTTGGAAATCATTTTCGTCCTCGAAACATAGTCACCTTATGCCTACCATTTGACCCTCTTGGCTGCCAGCAGGGAAGGGCAGAGGGAGAATAAACATTGAAAGGCCCTATTCTCGGTGTTGAGGTAGGGCCTTTTTCTCTTAAGATTCCCTTTGCTTGTTAAATGGCGAAAAACCCGAAAAACCAAGGGCTTAACTTTTCTCCCTTATTACCTTGAGTAATTCTTCGCTGCTGACGATTGCGGTTCCAACCTTTCCCACGACAATCCCCGCCGCATAGTTCGCTAAACTCGCCGCATCCTTAACGCTTACGTGAGGCCCTGCCCCTAAAGCAAGCGCCATCGTTCCAATCACCGTATCTCCCGCACCGGTTACATCATAAACCTCCTTAGCTACCGTGGGGACAGGATAGGGTTTTTGATGAGGCTCAAAAATGGTCATTCCCTTTTCTCCCTGGGTGATCACTAAGGCATTGCACTTCAGCTTCTTCAACAGGCTCCTGCCAATTTTCTCCACTGAGACCTGATCGGTGACAGGGATCCTTGATGCTTCACTCGCTTCATTGGTATTCGGCGTAATCACAGTGGCCCCTTTGAAAAAGAAGAAATTTTTTACTTTGGGGTCAACCATGATCAACTTCCTCGACTGCCTGGTTCTGCTGATAATGGTTTGGATCAGCTTTCTCGTCAGTAAACCTTTCCCATAATCAGAAAAAACGACCCCGTCAAAATCTTCCATCTTTTCCGTCAAGAACTTTGAAAGATTCCTGAAAGTAGAGGCCTTGGGGTGATCGGTCGTCTCCCGATCGACCCGGACCAATTGTTGGTAATGAGGGTGATGGGCGATGATCCTGGTCTTCACCGTTGTCTGTCTTCCTTGTTCAAAAAAAATCCCTTGGGTTTGAATCCCCCTTTCAGCAATCCTTCTGTACATCTTTCGCCCATTTTCGTCATCACCCACGATGCCGCAGAGCGATACGACTCCTCCAAGGGAACGGATATTATGGGCAACATTGGCAGCCCCGCCAAGATTAAAATTCTCTGTCTCCGCAATGATCACTGGGACGGGAGCCTCCGGGGAGATGCGAGAGACTTTTCCCAAAATGGATCGATCCATCATAATGTCACCCACTACTAAGAGTCTGACCCTCGGAAAACTTTTCAATATGGATTCCAACTTTTTCCGTTCTTCCATCCTGATCATTTTATCTATCCCCTAATCTTTTTTGTCTTCGAAAATATTCAACCGTCTTTTTCAAGCCGATCTCGATCCTAACCATTGGTTCATAACCTATAATTTCTTTTCCCTTGCGGATGTCGGCCAAGGAATGCTTCACATCTCCTATCCGAGGTTCTTGATAAAGAGGAGATATCTTCGACCCAAGAATCTCTTTCAAAATATTCAATAATTGATTCAGCGAGATTCGTTTTCCACAGGCGATGTTAATGGCCTCTCCGTGGAGGTGTTCTGCGGACATGGCGAGAAGATTGGCCTGAACCACATTCTCGATATAAGTAAAATCTCGTGACTGCTCTCCATCCCCGAAGATGATCGGAGGACGACCCTGAAGCAGGGCGTCGATAAACTTCGGGATAACAGCAGAGTAAAGGGAGTTCGGGTCCTGTTTTGGCCCAAAGATATTGAAATACCTCAGGGAGATGGTTTCGAGGCCATAGAGCTGGTAAAAGAGCCGGCAATAGTGTTCTCCGACGTATTTTTGTAAAGCATAGGGAGAGAGGGGATTGGAGGGCATTTCCTCCTGCTTGGGCAAAGTAGGAGTATCGCCATAGATGGAAGAAGAAGAGGCATAGATGACTCTTTTCACTCCTTTTCCCCGGGCGGCAACAAGAATATTTAAAGTCCCTCCCACATTGACCGCGTTCGATGTCTCCGGATCCTCCACAGAACGTTGAACCGAGGGAAGAGCACCCTGATGGAATACATATTCCATCCCCTCCACCGCCTTTTGGCAGGTATGGAGGTCACGGATGTCTCCTTCGATAACCTCCAGCGAAGGATATTTCTTATCAAAGATCAGATTTTCTCTTTTGCCGGTTGAAAAATCGTCAAGGACTCGAACAAAGTGGCCCCTTTTGAGTAACTCCTCCGCCAGGTTCGACCCGATAAACCCCGCCCCGCCCGTCACCAGGACTTTTGACATGGATAACCCTTCCTCTTTTGATTATATAAAATGTGTTCTAAAAGTATTTTCTTTTTAAAAAACCTCTCACTCTTATCTCAAAACCTTGATGCCCTCGTTTGGCATCCATCCTCTTACGATGAATTGACCTCACGATGGAGGGAGAGCTTTTTGAACTCTTTCAATTCCATTTCTAAAAGAGCATACCGTTGGGCCAGCTCTTTACTTTGATTGGTCAACTTAGAAATAACTACTGAAAAATGGAGAACGATGAGAAGAAGAAAGAGAAAGGCAATGACGACGACGGCTGACAGATAAAATATGCCGGTTATCTTAGCAAAAAACTGGGAGAGAAGAAACTCGGGCCACAGACTAAAGGCCAAGACCACGATCCCCGTGAAGAGCCAGAGGATCGCATACTCCTCCCGCAACCGATTCTTCCGGATCAGTTCAAATGTGGTCCAAAGCAGAAAAATGCTGAGCAATCCGACAATGATTTGAACCTTGATTAACATCGTTTTCCCTCCTATTCCAAAAGGGGTGGCTTTTTGAAACAATCTACGAAAATCGCTAATAGAACCTTCACCATATAATAAACAGACATGATTTTTGTAATTGAAGACTCCCCGGAATACCTCTCGCTCATCCCAACCGGAACTTCTCCCATCTTTAAATGACATTGATGGAGCAAGATTACGACTTCTGGTTCCGGATAATCCTGGGGATAATCCCATGCAAATAGTTGAATTGCCTTTCGGTTCGATGCCCTAAATCCAGAAGTGGGGTCTGTAATCCTCTGCCTCACAATCGCTGAGATCACTCCAGAAAAAATTGCAATGCCAATCCTTCTCATTATTGAGCCTTTATATCCTGGACCTCCAATGAAGCGCGAACCAATGGCTACGTCGACCCTTTCCACCTCCAAAGCATGGAGGAGCTTCTGAATCTCTTTGGGGTCATGCTGGCCATCTGCGTCCACCTGAATCGCGATATCATAACCTTTCTCATAAGCGTATTTATAACCGGCCTGCATGGCTCCTCCGATTCCGAGATTAAAAGGAAGATCCAAAACCGCTGTCCCACAGGCATTTGCTTTTTCTGAGGTAAGGTCCGTGGACCCATCATTCACCACAAGGATCGCAGACTGCGGAAGGGCGACTCTTACCCCCTCGATCACTCTTCGTATAGAACCTTCCTCATTGAAAGCAGGAATAATTACTAAGGTCTTTTTCTCAGGTTCCATATCGCCCAGCCTGGTCTATCCTTATCACGGTGATCCAATAGGATGACACCTCTCTCTCTTTCTACATCAAATATCCGATTACCAAGTACTCACCAAACACGATAGACTTAGGGTTTACGGCCACAAACCGTCAGGATCTCTCCTTGGCTAAATAAATCAGCCACTACTCTCGGAAAGAAGAATAAAGGTTCTGCTGCAATGTACCACGATTTCACCTTCATCTTTCCTTGGTAGAAAGGTTCAAGCCTCGGAAAATGGTCATTTAGCCAGTATTCTAAGCTAAAACAAAGGGAACCAGGCACGAAGTGAGTATGGATATACTCTGTTTTAAATCTCGTTTTGGTGAGTAAATGAATCATTGTCCGAGCAGTAAATCCATAAAGGTGGCGTGGGGAGTCCATATGGAAAAACCACTTTCCAAACAGCTTTGCGTGCATACTGCCATGGTTTGGAACGGAAATCCAAACCTTCCCTCTGCGTTTTAAGATCCTGTTCGTTTCAATAAGGATACTCCGGGGGGAGGTCATATGTTCCAGGGAATGGTTAAAACGAACCAGGTCAAAGAATTCGTTTTCGAATCCTGCTTCGATAAGCTGCCCGCAAAAAATATGGTGGCCTTTATTCCTTCCTTCTTCGCATGCTTTGGGGCCGATCTCCACGCCGTATGTAGAGGCCCCACGATCTCGGTAGAATGAAAGCTCATCTCCTACCCCGCACCCCACGTCCAGCACATTCATGCCAGAATAAACAGGACCCAGATAAGCTAACTCTCTTTCCATCTCGCTTTGAAATATAGGAAAAATCCTACCCAAAGGCTTGAGGATACCATTCCTAATGGTTCGCCACCGAACCAATTTCTGACTGTCTACGATATTAACTTGTTCTTTCTCACTCCGGTAGGCGTAATAACTCTCTTCCGGATAATGGCGTTGCAACTCTTCAGCTTCTGGTTGCGGATTCAGATAAAGCAGCCCGCAATTCGAACAAATGACCAATTGAAAGGAGCCGTTGACTGGAAACATCCGATCCCTGGTGACATAAAGTATGCGATAGTTTAGGCTACCACAGATATCACACGGTATCAATTTCCGTCGCATAAGAACTCCGTGGCCTGAAAGGGGTATATTCATTTTGCAGAGGTGGTGAAACCCGAAACATCTCGCCGCTTGATGCCTGGTAAAATTTTGTCTTGATCCCGCTCCCCCGGACGGCCTCCCACATCCTTGTGGTTCCAATGCTCATAACATCCATGGCGTATACGAGCATCTCAAAGCTCGCGCACACATGACTTTGGGCATCCAGATGGTAGATCTCCTCAGGCTGAATGTCGTAATCAAGTTTGCTAATTGACCGGAATCTAAAAGGTCACCATAGTGAAGGTAAATCTTGGTTTTCGGATCGTAAGGATCGATATCGGGATGATCGATCCTCTCCGTGTTAAACGTGCTGGCCCTACGGATCAAACCCTGGACTTCGTAATCCCTTCCTTAAGAGAAACTCCGGCTTTCCTCATCGCTTTTTATTTCCATCATCTTCCGTATACATCATCGAATCTTTCAATGTCATCCTCTTCGACGTAATCACCGTTCTGGACTTCGATGATTTGAAGAGGAATCCTTCCGGGATTTTCCAAACGGTGCTTCACCGAGATAGGAATAAATGTGCTTTCATTGGGATGGACATCGAAAACCTCTTCTCCCTTTGTGACCCTGGCCGTTCCCGAAACAACCACCCAATGCTCGCTTCGATGATGATGGATCTGAAGACTCAATTTGGCCTTCGGATGAAGTACAATTCTCTTTATCTTATATCGGCTGCCTTTTTCCAATACGGTATAATTTCCCCATGGTCTCTCCACGGTGCGATGGATCAGATGCTCTTCCCGGCTGCTCTTTTTTAATACTTCGACAATCTTCCTTACCTCCTGTGCCCTCTCCTTCGAGGTCACCAGGGTCGCATCCGGAGTATCAACGACAACCGTATCCTTAAGCCCGATGGTAGCCACAAGCCTTTCCCCGGAAAAGACGATGGAATTCCTGCTTCCGATATCGATCGTATTCCCCTTTAAGATATTCCCTGCCTCATCTTTTTGTATAATATCGTCCAGGGCAGTCCAACTTCCCAGATCGGACCACCTGAATTGAGCAGGAACCATCAAGATATTTTCACTCCGCTCCATTACACCGTAGTCAATTGAAATACTCTCTATTAACTCATAAAGATGTCTGATTTGATTTGTCTGCTGCAATTCATTCGTTGCTTTGATCGGTTGAAAAAGAAAGGTTTCTATTTCTTCGAGGGTTTTGAAAAGAGAGGGAAGGTGTCTCTCGATCTCCGACAGGATCTTAGAAGCTTTCCACACAAATATGCCAGAGTTCCAAAAATAACTGCCGTCTGAGAGATAGGTTTTTGCAGTTTGGAGATCGGGCTTTTCAAAGAAGCCTTCAACACCTAATAGACCGGCTTTCTTCGTCCCCGAAATCTTGTCCGCTTTAATATATCCATATCCGGTCTCAGGTCTATTCGGTTTGATCCCAAAAGTAACCAGGTGGTCTTCCTCAGCGGCCCGGATCGCCAGCTCCAGGTCGGCTAAAAATTTGTCCGTATCAGGGATCATATGATCAGCAGGCATCACAGCCATCACAGACTCGGGAGACAGATGGCGAAGATAAACAGCGGCTAAGCCAATAGCCGGGGCTGTGTTTTTTCCGGTAGGCTCCTTGATGTATTTGATCTCCTTAGTCCATGCGCCTAAGGCTTCGAGATGAAATCCTATGTCCTGAGCCTTATCTTCAGTTGTCACAATCCAAACATTCTCCGGAGCGAAAAAACCGCTGACTCGTTTAATCGTCTGCTGAAGAAGTGACTCTTCTCCCGCAATCTGTAACATCTGCTTCGGCCAGGTCTCACGGCTTAAAGGCCAGAACCGCGAGCCTGAGCCTCCGGCCAAAATAATACAAAAAAGATCTTGGTCGTTCATCTTCTTACTTTCGGATCCTCCTGGTCGGTTTGATCTTCTCGTTGGGTAGCCATTCCCTCGGGGTTCTACAGAGTTCCGGGTCCCCAAGAGTGATGAAGCTGGGCACTGGGAATTGCGTGTATGGCTATGATCCTCTTCTTCACCCCCTCTAACCCTTTTCTATGATACCCCTTCCGCCACTTGTAGTATGGGTGCTTAGGGAGCTAAGGATTCGGTCCGTCATGGTTTTAAAGATAACCATTGCTATGAGCCTTCTCCTAGTATTCATTGGAAAAATCTTTTCGATCAATCTGTAAAAAATCAACAAAACCTTCCAACCGTAGGAAGCATAAATGCCATTTAATGCTGCCTCCTTTTCCCATACCAACTCCTCCAGTTGGGATATAGTATATAGTGAAGTGCTATGTAACCCTTGCCATTCCTTATACCTTTTTTTGAATTCAGACAGTTGGGGAACAGCTCCTTTGAATCCTATCCCTATGACTGTATGAGGGAATTCCTCTCTTCCAGCAAATCCTACAAATGAATCAGCGAACGGGTTCAGAATTGATTTGAACGCTTCTGGGGTGAACCGCCAATAGTCGCAGGGGGAATCATGGATGGGATAATTCATCGCACTACTAATTATAGCAATCCCATCGGGCTTCAAGATTCTATGAATCTGTTCTAATGCCCGATGGGGGTACTCCACATGTTCAAGGGTTTCGAAGCAAAGAACTGCACCAACAGATTCCGAAGGTAAATCTATGTTGTGTAGGTTAAGCAACTTGTCTACACCAGGTCCCTCGCGCATGTCGGTTCCCACATATTCTTGCTGGGGAAAATATGGTCGCAAATCCGCGAAATCCTCCTGACCTGGAACTTGTAGCGCTCCAAATTCATAAATCGGCCCGCGAATCGGAAGAGTAGCAGCAGCGATCGATACGAAATCCTTTACTAACTGTCTCATGAGTTTCTCCCTCGTGAGGTATTATATTTTAAACAGCTAAGGTAAAAAATTTTAACACAGGGCATGGGATAAATCAAAAGGAAAAACCGGGTATTGCCCCCCTTAGAAGGCGTGTTATATCGTTGTTAGCAATGTTATGCAGCCATTGTATAAAAATGAGATTTTGTTATTCAAGAACTGACGCCTACGAATCGTGGGAGTCCATCTTCAATAAGCTGAGTGGAAGACGTTTCTCATCTGCTTAAGACAACGTAGCCGGGAATTTTTCCGAGGCCTTCAGTAAAACTCTCCCACGAATGCCTACGTGCGATAAGTTCTCCCCCCTTCTTCACGAACTCCTCGCGCAGTCCTCTATCTGCGCAGAGTATCTGCAGATATTCGACGTATTGGTCGACATTATTGTAGGGAGTCACGAGAAAGGTTTCCCCGTGAATTTGCCGCTTTCTCAAAAAGTTGTACACTGACCAAATCATGGGCCTTGAGCACTTTAAAACATTTCTTTTTTGTTTCCTCTTTCTTTTTCTTTTCTCCCAAACGGAACCTCCGAAATCCCTCGCCGGCCCCCTTTGATTTATAAACTTCTTGCGTAATTAAGAATCCTAGTTTCGCATCATTCTTTAAGTAGTAAGACCGTACCGCCGAAGCACCCCATAAAGTAAGTGAACACACGCCTTTAAACTCAGTATCTCTCGCCAAATCTCCTCAATATGTAGTCTATGATGGCGAGGAGAAACACCCGTCTTAGACGACCTCTATCGCTGCAACATTCCCCGTCGTGACCTCTCGTATATCTGAGAAGTCGACAAAAATTTTTATAGTATAGCCATGGCCTCCTGCGCAAGCTGTGAAATTTCTCTCCAACCAAAAAAACGAGTTTCGTGTGTAATAGTACATGTACGTAAGGGACAAAGGGCCGAGTCCGGATCGTCTTGGTGGGCATCCGTCCTTTTCACTCGCCTTACCACTACGAGCGTTAGCCTGCTTTTAATGCTTCCGAGAAATCGATTTGTACAAACTGCCTTCGGCCATTGGGATTTTGCCGCAATAGCTGCAATCAGTCGTTCTTTCATTGAAAGCTACTTTGTGTTCATCTGCGCACTCCTCATCACGTGAACCGAGGGATTCAAACATTTATAACCGGGAAATACAGTCATGCAAGGGAACGGCCCCTCATAATCGGGTGTTTAAATTCTCGTTGACAAAATGCAGTTGAATCGGTAGAATTCTAACAAACAACGAATTGCAGTATAATAATTGTTAGCCGAAAGAAAAATAAAATGGCTAAAAATGGTATCACAATTGGGGATTTCCCGTGTACAAAAAATTTGTTAAGGACGAGCTGGTATGTCGCGCGCTTATAATTCCTTAGGTCTATTATTGTGAGTATTCATCATTGAGGATTTCCGCCTGAAATACTCCATGGATAAGCTTCATATACGACTGTTTCCTTTGTATGTTAACAGCACGAAGGCGTGATAAAGTAGTTTCGCAATTCTACCAATAAAAGGTATTCTCCCTATTCGTACATGATGTTTTATCCCAGCAGAGATAATTGGGTTATATATTTTTGATGCCAACCTGTCCCATACCAAATAGGCATAGAAACTTTGAGAATGTTTCGTTTGAAAAGGATTCCCAAATTTCTCAACCTTCTCTCCCATTGCCCAATACCTCCTCCTATCCCGATCTTCTATTTTCTCACCATTATCATAAACAGCATGAGAGTATGGCCACATTCTAGACACATAGTAACCATTCTTTATTAGCAATTCTATATATAGTTCAAAAAAACCCCTGAGCTCTTTAAAATCGCTAAGCTTATACCTTGTATTAGACTTAGAAATTGATTCCATCTTATTAGGATCAAAGCCACTAAAATGAAAGAAAAACAAGGGCATATTATTAACCATAAGCTCATCGTTTCTGATGGCGAATTTTTTTTCATGTAGGTTCCAGTAGGCAACATTGTATCCGGGATCCTTTAAAATGTAAACCTTTTTGAATAAAGACGGCACTAAATCTATCCATTTTTGATCGACGAAAAGACCATTTTGAATATCAATAAGACAAAAATGCCAGAGTCGTTCTTTCCACCATTGGATAAATTGAGAGGATTCCTCGGTTTTTGATAAACCTATAAAGCCTAAATTATAGGCTCCAGCCAGGAGAAATGACATTTCATTTGGCAACGCTTTGTCATTTATTGAAATTGGACTTGTGATATGAGGTATCAGAACTATTGAGTATGTATCCATGATCGTCTGAATTTCATTTAAACCTTTGGTAATTAGTATATCTGAATCAAGATAAAGGAGTTTATTTACTGGGTAATGTTTAAATATATATTCCAGGAAATAAGGTTTCATTGCAGTATTTAACTCCATAGGATTGTATTTAAAAAACATTTGTTCCTTATGCTCTATATTATCTAATTCACCTACTTCTATTAATTGGAACTTTTCCTTCGATGGATCAAAATATCCATCAATTCTATCAACCAGTAGGACAAAAAAAGACGCATCTTTGTGATAGGTAATAAACGAATCTGCCAGAGTCCGTGCAAACGGCAAGTAGTTTTTTGATATTACGGTACATCCAGCAATGGAAGTCACCATTCTTTATCCTGCAACGTTCCTTGGAAATGCGTTCTTATTCTCCTCTTGATACCCTCCTGCTCCTCCTTGTAATAGTTAATGACAGTTTCCGGAATAGGAAAAACAAAATTAAGCAGACCTCCAAAGGAACAGTGGTTAGGTTTGGATGTTGATTAAGAACTGATTGGAATGACGATAGAAAAATATTCCTATTGGGGATGAAAGTCAAGAGAAAAGTCTCTGCTTCATTATATCCCATTTTGTTGATTTTGGTTTGGAATGGTGAAGCCTGGCAGAAAATTCCTAAAAGCAACAAGGAAGGAGTCCTTGACATTACGTTTTACGAGGAAAATGCCTCGCCATTTAGAGCATAACCTATAACAAATTCATACGGATTTGTCTAATCTCCACATACACCTTCCATGGCTTCGCCAACCCCAAGATCATATGGAAGACCCAGAATCGTGGCTCTGAAAACCCTCGCTTTTTCCGACGCGAGGCCAGTGGATAGTTAAGATCGATCTTTCTCTCAATGGCCATGTGCCGGTACTCCGAAGATCAACGAGCTCTTTTTAACAAAACTGTTGCCCTAGGGGTAATAGTGCTTTGATAAATAAGATAGACCCTCATTTTGTCATCCTAACCGCTCCTCTGAGCAGATTCGGCACCCGATCCGTTTCATCTTTTCTCCTAACCGGCAAACATTCCGAACTTACCCCTAAAATAATCTTTCAAACCCTTGTAAATCATCCTGATTCCTGAAATCTTAGGAATTTTCATGGTAAAAAGAGCTAAGAAGTTTGTCAACAGAACGGCAGCATATCTCATGTGACGAAAAGGAAGAGGCAGAGGCTTGTTTTTCTCGAGACATCTCAGGGTATTCCGCACATTGTAATATATCGATATTGCATTACCAGCTCCTTCCACTGATTTAGATACCTTATGCCATACTTTTGAATCAGGGACATAGAGAACTTTAAACCCTGCCCTTTTCGCCCTCATACCCCAATCGACATCCTCACAGTAACAGAAGAAATCCTCGTCGAGGAGCCCGACCCTTTCACAAAACTCCCTCGTCACCATCAGTGAGCATCCGCAAGGCCTTGCCGTTTCTTCCTCCCTATCAAACTGACCTTCATCACGTATGCCACCCCCTCTATGACGCCCCCATCCGAGCCAAGGATTGAAGCTTCCCCCCGCATACCAGATCACATCTGGCTTGTCGAAAAAATACATCTTTGAGCAAAAAATCCCGGCCCCTTTGTCCCTCTTAGAAGCCTCGATAAGCCTCCCCGCAAATTCCTGATCTACCACCGTATCGTTGTTAAGAAGGACGATAAATTCAGCCCCTTCTGCTAAAGCGCGCCTGATCCCTGCGTTTGACCCGCCTGCGAAGCCAAGATTCCTACCCGTCTCGATCAAAGTAATCTCCGGGAAAGTACCCTTGAGAATCCCACCGGAGCCATCCGTCGAACCATTATCAATAATCAAAATCTCGTGGTTAGAATAGTTGAGCTTCTTAACAGATTCAAGGCACTCAATGGTATCATTGTGACCGTTATAGTTTATAACGACGATAAAGACTTTTGGAAATCTATCAGCCGTCCGAGCCATTTCTTTCCAAACTCCGGAGAAGTATTTCACCGGTCCAATCATTACTGATTATCCGTATTGCCGCAGTCACTTTTCCCAATCATCGCCAGAGCCATTGTCTACTGTCACGAAGCGACAGTTCGGATAAGATAATCTTTTATATGATCCGCGTTCCGATTCAGATTTATAATATAAACGAAGGCTGAGGCTGACATATTCGCGACGATTGAAGACCACACGTCAGCCAGCGTCTTATTTTTAAGCGATGCATAAAACCTCTTCCAGCCGCCGCTCGATACGACCAATTGATGTCTCCAATGACCATTTCTCAGTAACCCACTTACGGCCATTCTGGCCCAGCGTGTTCGCAAGGTCTTTGTCATCGCGAAGCCGCTCTATAGCACTGGCCATGGCTTTTTCATCGGGCTCTACCAGCAGGCCGTTGAATCCGTCAACAACCGTTTCACGAACACCTCCCTCTGGTACAGCTACAACAGGCAGTCCGCAAGCATTCGCCTCTAAAGGGGCAAATCCAAAGGGCTCCAGCCTCGGAGCGTAAGCCATCATGGCCGCGCGATTCAAAATATCAATGAGTTCATCATCAGAGACCATTTCTTTTGCTTCAAGATCAACAGCAAGCGATTTTGCGAGTTCTTTCACTTCATTCAAATACTGTGGTAAAGAAAAATGCCCTATCCATACCAGCTTTGGGCGGGGATGTTTGACTGATGCTAACGCCCTAATGACAAAATCAATATTCTTGATGGGTGCGAATGATCCCACGCCAACGATAAAATTATCTTTTTGCTGATAACGATCCATAAATAATTGCGTATCTATGCCGAGATAACATACGCGGGCATTTATACCGTATGCTCTCAGGATACTCTCGCGGCTGTACAAGGAATTTGCGAGCACTGCATCGTATGCCTGAATATTATGCCATTCCTCACGCGCCACGGCTTTGAAATACTTGATCCTGAAAGCGTCCTGCATGTAGTCTATGACATATTTAGGCGTCTTCCAAAATCCGCCCGGCCGATCAAGAGGAAGCCACGGCCACTTCCGCGCTGACTCGTACAGGGACCGCGTAGGCTCCTGCAAATAGAGAAGCCTGGGTATTCTTACGTACTTCGCAATAGGAGCGACGGCCATAAATTGGCTGGAGTTCGCGAAGAGCAGATCAAATCCGCCAGCGTTGATTTCCTCGGCACATTGACGACAATGCTTGTCCATTTCTTTGAAATTATGGAACGCGTCAAAGAGAGCCCAAGAAATCCTGTCAAATAGACTACTTTGGTATGATAAACTTTTCCACTGCAGAGGGAGAACATTTTCTTTGACAAGACTGCTGAGTGGCAGATATTTTTGATCGGCGGTTGAGGGACACCATACCTCAACGGTATGCCGGCGTTTGAGCAGGCCCTGTATATGATAATAAAGGGCACGTTTCCCCCCGCCGCCCGGCAGATTGTGCCATACAGCTATTTTCATTCTTTGAATCCAATCAGAGGAGTTTATATTCTTACGCCTAAACTATTCCACTTTTTGATACTAACGTCCCACAATGGGGTAATAATTCCTGGTAGTTTTACATCAGCCATAAAAGGAGCACAGCCTATGGAAATTCGAGATACTAAAGCAGACTCATGGTGCCTATTATCTTGGTTCTCAGAATCTTTTTCAAGACCTTCTTTTAAGACATTCTCTTCTTCGGTCATTAGCTTCATCCAGTTGGGCAAAGAAGTTCATACCTTTTGGATGGGTTGAAATGGCCGTAGTTATAAGTAGCGATAATTACTGATATAAGAGGTTTGTCATTTATTGCCATGGCGACAGGTTTTATACATTCTTGTCCAAATTAAGCTTTCAAAAAACCTCCATTTTGACACGCAAACATAATGTTCCTTAAGCTGTATGGGTTCCTTTCCGAGCGCTACGTCATAACCTAACGTTTCAATTCTTGAGGTTAAACGCTTGACAAAGTATTGCTCGTTCTAACGATCAAAACGGTCCGCACTGAGTTCCTCGCCGTCAGCTCGAGCGGCTGGTTAGAGTCAATCCCTCTTTCAGTTGAAATTTTATAGTGGCTCCTGTAAAAATGACCTCACCATTTGTCCCACAATCAATTTTCTGAGTTCGGTCCATATCTCAGTATCCCCCCTAAGCAGCCTCTTTCA